>VAPF01014274.1_pt1 | contig 31354 bp, 25 predicted proteins | sample 3393931 | NCBI WGS metagenome assembly VAPF01 (sample SAMN08290437, study PRJNA428436) | hydrothermal vent metagenome | isolation source: Deep-sea hydrothermal vent chimney | place: Atlantic Ocean: South-mid Altantic Ridge | depth 2773 m m | reverse complement strand
TGTGCGTAAATAGCGCCAGCACGGTTCTGTGAGGGGCTTGGTAACAACATTATAGTGAGATATTATGTTTCTTTATATTGGAGTGCCGGTCTACTCGACCAGCAGTGGAAGTTTATATTAGTCATGTGGCTATAAATTCTTCAATATCACCGTGTTGTATTAAACGTTTGTCCCTTGCAGGGAATCTGTTGGAATGTCTTTTACACCGTTGATTAGTACCGTTGTTTTATAACCTTTTTCACCCAGAATGTATGCGGCGGAGGAACTGCGGCGTTCGGTGTCGCAATATAAAATATAATTTACCATTGGATCCAGTTCTTTCATCTTCATGCGAAGGAAAATCAGTGGTATATGTTCGGCAGCTTTGATATGTGCAGATTCATATTCGGCCGGTAAGCGTACGTCCAGCCATATTGCTTCACCGTTTTTTACTCTCAGATTGGCCGTGGTGTAATCAACTTTATCGATCATCGGTTCGTTGAGAAGTTTAAGAAAACTTTCTTTTGATAAACGACTTAATGTGCCTTTGCTTAACATCACCACCGACGCGTTACGTGTAGCCTCAGATATTAATGCTTCTTCACCAAAGGTGTCACCAGTGCTCAGGTCTGCCAGCTTTATGTCTTTGTCCTGTCCCGGGTTTTTGCGAGTGACCATGCAGCGGCCGGATTTGATGATATAAAAATAATCGCCGGGATCACCCTGTTTGATAATGCTGTCGCCAACGTTCGCGCTGATGTCTTCGAGACTGGTAAAAATTTCCTGGATGTTTGCTGGTGGAATACGGCGAAATGATTCGGTCTGTAACAGGTGTGTCATCCAGTCATCGTCGTCACCGCTGCTGAGTTCTTCTACCTGAAAGCTGCCGGTCTGATCCCACGCTAGCATCAGGTCGAGCAGGTCAGCATCGACTTTAAAAATGACAGCCGCCGAAGAGGCAACACAGGAAAAATTTCGCGGGATAATATGTGCGATGGCCGAACGTGCATCGGCAGTGCCTGCTTCGATAGTTTTTAGTGCTTTACCGGCTTTTATGAGATCGATGTTACCGGTATAAAGAAAGATGTGGCGGTCATCTTTGTCACCTTCTTTGAAAACAGTCTGACCTTTTTGGAGTTCAACGACTTCGAGTTTTTCTGCGATCTCTTTTAGATTTTCAGGTGTTAATGAATCGAGTGGCTGGTAATTATTCAGATTCAGAAAGGAAATCGTTGTACTCATTTATAATACCGAAGTTTAGTTAGTTGCCGGGGTGATCTTTGAGGGCTGTTTTTTATCTGGCTTAATAAAATGTTAACCCTGTCTACCGCTTTGCTCAGTGACATCGATGTACAGCTTAAGGCGCTGTCCCGGCTGAATATATTTTCCTTTGATTTTGTTCCAGCGATGTAGGTCTTTAACGTTAACACGATACTTGCTTGCGATGCGAGATAGTGAATCACCATTTCTCACTGTGTAATGAATCGACTTGATGGTGCTGTTCGGGTTATGTGTTTTTACTGAAGATTTTCCTGTGTTTGACGTCCATATCACCAGCTTCTGTCCTTTCTTTAAAGGATCTTTTATTGCCATGCCATTCCATTTCGCCAGCTTGTGCATATTGACATGGTATTTTCTTGAGACTGTCCAGAAGCTTTCGCCGTTCTGTACGATGTGGTTGATACGTTTAGTGTGGCTGCCACGTTTTATGTTTTGCGTCGCTTTCAAACGCTGCGATGATGACAGGGCATAACTAGCATTGTTTCTGCTGGAAACCGGTATCATGATGTACTTACCGGCGCGGATGTTGTTGCCGCGGATGTTGTTCACTTTGCGCAGGTGTTTTACTGAAGTGTTATATTTTACCGCGATGTGGCTTAAGGTCTCGCCTGATTTTATTTTGTGGTGTTTCCAGTGTAGATGCTCATTGGCGGGCAGTTTTGCATAATTTTTTTCAAAGGTTTCGGCAGAAGCAACTGGCAAAATTAAACGATGAGGGCCATCCGGGTCGGTCGCCCAGCGGTTGAATGCCGGGTTGTAGTTGTACAGGGTTTCGAGGTCAAGCCCGGCCAGTTCGGCAGCCAGTGCCAGGTCGATTTGCGCGGTTGTTTTTACCTGTTTGAATCCGGGGGCGTCCGGGATGCAGCGCAGGCTGATCGAATACCGTTCAGGGTTGTTGATTATTTCCTTGAGTGCGAGCAGTTTAGGAACATAAACGCGAGTCTCTTTTGGTAGTTTTAAATGCCAGAAGTCGGTCGGGCGATTTAATTTTTTATTACGTTTGATGGCTTGTTGCACCGTACCCGAACCGGAGTTGTAGGCAGCCAGTGCGAGCATCCAGTCGCCTTTAAAAAGTTTGTTTAAGTTCTCGAGATAATTTAATGCCGCCTGAGTAGAGGCGTAGATGTCACGCCGACCGTCATACCACCAGTTTTGTTTTAAGCCGTACAGGCGACCGGTGGCAGGAATAAACTGCCAGATGCCAGCCGCACGACCATGAGAATAAGCAAAAGGCTGGTAGGCACTTTCAACGATGGGTAATAGCACCAGCTCGGTAGGCAGGTTACGCTTTTCTGCTTCTTCTAATATGTAATATAAAAACGGGTCAGCGCGATGCAGGACACGTTGCATGTATCTGTTGTGTCCGGCAAACCATTTGATCTCACTCTGCAAAGCTTTATGTTTGATGTCATCAGGTAACTGGAAACCGGCACGCAGACGTGGCCAGATGCTGTGGGTGGTTTCATCGTGCAGATAAAGTTCTTCAAACTGATCGAATTCAGCAGCTTCCTGTTTTGCGAGCAATGCCGCAGCATCGTTTTTTTCCTGTAATGCTTTTTCAGATGCCTGCGTCGTTATAACGGTGTTGCTGGTGTCGTCGCTGGCGGTGCGGGTTTCGTTGCAGGCAGTAAGCACAAAAATGCTGAGAAAAATAAATACAGGCTTGAACGCTATAAATTTTGACGTGATGGGGAATGATTTTTTCAAAGTCTTAACACTATTAATTTTTATTATTTAAATGGTGACAGTTTTGCATTGCCGATGATAAATACTATTGCTTGCAAGCTCGGGTATTTTTATATTTCAACTGGTCTTATCTGTGACAGCACGATAATATCGCTAGCTGAAAAAATCCTTGCTGTGCATTATGTTTGTTACAGCTTAAATTGTACAACATCAACACAAGAATAGGCCTATATGAGCACAAATATTGTTGAAATATATACAGATGGTGCCTGCCGTGGAAATCCTGGTCCCGGCGGCTGGGGCGCCAGTTTACGCTACAACGGGCAGCAAAAGGATCTTTATGGTGGCGATGCAGAGACCACCAATAACCGTATGGAGTTGATGGCAGTGATCCAGGCGCTTGAATCACTAACCCGGCCGTGTACGGTGAAAGTGTATACTGACTCAAAATACGTGCTTGAAGGCATGACCAAATGGTTGCCTGGCTGGAAAAAACGTGGCTGGAAAACTGCGGCAAAAAAACCGGTAAAAAATGTCGAGTTATGGCAACGTCTGGATGCCGCTGTACAGGCGAACGACGTTAGCTGGCAGTGGGTGAAAGGGCATTCCGGGCATGATGGCAATGAGTATGCGGATATGCTGGCGAATCGTGGTATTGATGAAATGCAGGAAAGCAGTGAATAGTGAATAGATAACAGTGAATAGTGCGCTGAAATCGTTGTCGATGATTTTTAGTATCTACGCCATCTCTGGAGATAAATAATGAAAAATGAAAATTCTAAGCACAATCGTCAGATTGTGCTTGATACTGAGACCACTGGTCTTGATCCCAGACAGGGGCACAAGATTATCGAGATTGGTTGTGTGGAGATGGTTAACCGGCGTTTGACTGGCAACAATTATCATCAGTTTATTCAGCCTGATCGTGAGATCGATGAGGGCGCGCAGGCGGTGCATGGTATCAGCAATGAGTTTCTTGCCGATAAACCACGCTTCATTGATGTAGTAAAAGATTTTATTGAATACATCGATGGTGCCGAGCTGATCATCCACAATGCGCCGTTTGACGTGGGATTTATCGATCACGAATTCAAATGGGCGGGGGCAGAATACGGCAGCGTTGCCAGTTATTGTTCGGTTATCGATACCCTGGTGATGGCGCGCAAGATGCGCCCCGGCAAAAAGAATAACCTTGATGTACTGTGTAGAGAATACGAAGTAAATAACGCGCATCGCGAGTTGCACGGTGCCTTGCTCGATGCCGAGTTGCTGGCCGAAGTGTATCTGCGCATGACCGGTGGCCAGAGTGCGCTGTCGCTGGACAGTGAAGACGTGTCGAATTCAGCCGACGGTGAGACGGTGGTCAAAAAATTATCTGCTGACAGAAAACCGATCAAGATTATTCGGGCGAATGATGAGGAACTGGACGCACATCGGGTGATAGTGGGGAAGATGGGGGGTGTTAGTTGGTGAGGTGAAAAAAGTTGGCAGTCGGCAGTTATCAGTTGGCAGTTATAAACAAAAAAACTGGATTTAAAATGTAAGTCGGCTTTTGTTTTTTGATTTATAACTGCCAACTGATAACTGCTAGGTCTTTAAAAATTCATCGAATTTTTAAAGACCTGGCCTTTTCCCGCTGCCAGTCACGATCTTTAATCGCGGCACGTTTGTCATGTTCTTTTTTACCCTTGGCCAGGCCGATATCTATTTTCACCCGACCGTTCTTTTTCCAGAACAGCGCGAGTGGCACCAGGGTGTAACCTTTGCGTTCGACCTGGCCGATGAGTCGGTCGATCTCGTGGCGGTGCATGAGAATTTTTCGTGAGCGCGTCGGGCTGGGGTGGATGTGGGTCGAGGTGGTGATCAATGGCGTGATGGTGCCGCCGACCCATTCAAGTTCGCCATTTTTGGCAAAGATATAACTTTCGTCAATCTGTGCCTTGCCAGCGCGCAGGCTTTTTACTTCCCAGCCTTCGAGTGCCAGACCCGCTTCATAATTACTCTCGATGGTGTAATCAAATCGGGCTTTTCGATTGCGTGCGATGGTATTGTCGTTTTGTTTTTTCTTTGGTTTTTTAGCCATGATTAACAGGTGTGCAGCGGGGCGAAATCTGGTTGGCAAGTATAGGGCAGATTTGGCAGCCTGTCATGGCTTTAAAAGGCGCGCTCAGAAAGGGCTGGCCACCGGGCATAAAAAACGCCGCTTGCTTTATCAGCAGGCGGCGTTTTTGTTGGTACATCATTCAGGAAGAATGATGTGGGGCAGGCTTAACTTTTAGGGGTTTCGCGCTCAACTTTGATGGCAATGTAGTTGCCATCTGCATCGATATAAACCTCCAGTTCAACAAAGTCGCCAACGGCCAGAGTATCGATGCTGAAGTATTTTTCAGGATCATCACTGTTGTCGATCATGATGGCATTGAATTTATCGACCTGTATGACTTTGCCGTCCACGGTAATGGTGGCGTTGTCCGGGTCGATTGAGTCGATGCTGGCTTTGATGCTGAAATCTTCATCGTCATCATGTGCGTCTTCTTTTTCGATTTTGTTCATCACCGCATTGCCGTCTGCATCGATGCTGAATTCGATCTTGATCAGCTCGCTGACAGTGAATTGAGAAAGATCGGTATTGGCAGGAATGAGTATGGTTTTGCCATTGATTTCGATGTTGCCATTTTCGGTATCAATCGCTGTAATCAGGCCTTCTACTTCCATTTCATCGCCGTGCTCGCCATCTATATCGTACTTGCCATCATCTTCCAGTTCAATTTTTGAGGCAATCAGAAAGCCGGTAGTGGCATCGAAGCCGGTTTTACTTTTGACTTCGACATACATGCCGTCTGCCAGAGGGGTACCCAGGTCGACGGTGCTTGCGATAGCGGTGGCATCAACCGTCTGGCTGCCAAGACCAAAAGTGAGGGCGGTTGCTGTTTCCGTCAGATTTTTGATAACGCCTTTTACTTCCATGTCATCGCCATAGGATGTCATGTCTTTGGCTTTTAATTCGATATAGCTGGCCAGAATGTTACCGTTGCCGTCGGGGTAACCGCTGACTTCAATAATTGCGCCCAGAGGAATATTTTCTACCAGTGTATAGGCTGGATCTTTGCTCTGGAAATTGGTGTTGGCATCGACGGTGACTGTTTGTCCCATCACTTTCAGGTTGCCGCTGCCGTCGCTGGCCAGTGTGTTGTCCTGAACCAGACCTTCCAGTTCGTCATTAAATTCAATGCTGGTTGCAACGCCCTGTGTGCCGTTGGTGCTGCCTTTAACGGTAACGATCATGCCAACGCTGAGGTCGTTATCGCCATTGATGGTTGGTTGCCCATCTTTGCTGATTGCTGCCTGGTTCGTTTCATATTCTACGCCACCGACAAAAACACTACCGAAACCGGTGATGCGGCCAGTACTTGTGAGCTGGCTGGCGTCTGGTGTGGAACTGGATGAACAGGCTACAATGCCTAGTGAGGCAACGACAATAGCAGTATATAAAGTTGTCTTTGTCAGTTTCATTTTGATTTTCTCCCGGAGATTTATCGTTTTGACATTCTTTAACACGCTAGCGAGCGGAAAAAGGTTCCATTGTTTTTTAACAAAAAGAAGTATTTTATTTAGTACCTTTTTTATGATGCGAAAGACCACGTTTTTTGCTGTGTTGTAGTGCCTGAAGCCGTGATATCGTGGGCAATCGTAGCGTCTAATTTACGATATTCTGAAAAATAGCTTGAGTCGGTGCTATATATTGTTAAAAATGCAGGTTAAATAATAATAACGAAATTTATGGCTGAAAAACGCACCTCAATTCATGGTCAGTGGACCAACCGCACCGTTTTTATTCTCGCCGCCACCGGTTCTGCCGTGGGGCTGGGTAATATCTGGAAGTTCCCGTATATAACAGGCGAGAACGGCGGCGGCACTTTCGTGCTGGTCTATTTGCTATGCATCGCGCTAATTGGCATTCCCATTATGATGGCCGAGATCATGCTGGGCCGGCGTGGTAAACAAAGCCCGATTAACACCATGATTGCGCTGGCAAAAGAAGAGCATCGCAGTCCGGGCTGGGTCTGGCTGGGCTGGATGGGGGTGGTCGCCGGTTTTCTGATTCTGTCGTATTACAGCGTGATTGCTGGCTGGGCGATGTCTTATGTATTTCGTACCGGTGGCGGCATGTTTCTGGGCGTTACCGCTGACGGTGTGAACAGTATTTTCACCGACCTGGTGAGTGATCCGGAACGGTTGCTGGCGTGGCATACACTGTTTATGGTGATGACCATGATGGTGGTGTCGCGAGGTGTGAAAAACGGCATCGAGAAAGCCGTTACGCTTTTAATGCCACTGCTGTTTGGTCTGCTGATCGTGATCGTCATCTACGCCATGACCACCGGTTATTTTATGGAAGGCGCACGTTTTCTGTTTACCCCCGGCACTATCACCGGCAAGGGTATTCTCATCGCTATGGGGCATGCGTTTTTCACCCTGAGTCTGGGTATGGGCGCAATCATGGTTTATGGCTCATATTTGTCGGAAGAACATTCCATCGTGCAGGCGGCTATCTGGATTGCACTGGCTGATACTGTGGTTGCGTTGCTGGCCGGCCTTGCTATTTTCCCCATTGTTTTTGCTAACGGGCTGGAACCAGGAGCGGGGCCAGGACTGATTTTCCAGACCCTGCCGATTGCTTTTGGTCACATGCAGGGCGGCACGCTGGTGGGCGTGGTGTTCTTTACCTTGCTGGTGTTTGCGGCCTGGACTTCGGCGATCTCGCTGATCGAGCCGGCGGTGGCTTACCTGGTGGAAAATAAAGGCATGACGCGTATTTATGCTTCGGTGTTGATTGGTGTATTCACCTGGTTTGTTGGTCTGGGCACGGTGTTTTCCTTCAATGTCTGGAAAGATAAAACCGTGAGTATTCCTTATATATTCGATAATTTTACCTTTTTTGATACGCTGGATTATCTGACCGCCAATATCATGCTGCCACTGGGTGGCCTGTTTATTGCGATATTCGCTGCCTGGGTGATGCGACAGCAGTCGACCCGTGACGAGCTGGCGACCTATCCGTTTATATATGGCGTGTGGCGCATCCTGGTTCGGTTTGTCACTCCGCTGGCGGTTATCGTGGTGTTTTTGAATGCGGTCGGTGCCATCAAAATTTAGGCAAGCTCTGAATGAAGTAAATTGTAAGCTGAATTATTCTGAATGTTATTAGCCGGGGAGGTAAAAGAGATACCCCGCATGCAGGGTATCTTTTTGCTTTGTCTTATTGTTAAGTAGCTTTCTATGTCTCACATTAAACGCAGCGCGCTGGTAAATTATTCACCAGCGGAAATGTACCAACTGGTTAACGATATTGGCAGCTACTCTTTGTTCTTGCCGTGGTGCCGTTCTGCCGAAATAAAAAGTCAATCGGATACAGAAATAGTGGCCTCGGTAGAAATCGCCAAAGGAATGTTAAACAGAACCTTTACTACTCACAATATCCTGCAAAAAGATTTTCGTATCGACCTGGCGCTGGTTGACGGGCCGTTTGAAAAACTGGAAGGCTACTGGCAGTTTGATAAACTGAAAACCGAGAATGCCTGCCGGGTGAATCTCGAACTCGATTTCAAATTTGATAACGCCATGATGTCAATCGCCGCAAAACCGATTTTTACTCAAATAGCCAACTCGCTGGTCGATTCATTTTGCAAACGTGCGGTCGAGGTTTATGGTGAGCGCGGATAACAATGACGAACCAAAGCATCAATGTTGAAGTGGCTTATGCCTTGCCGGAAAAGCAGATCATCCGTGCAGTGAACGTCAATGAGGGCACCACCATCGGTGCGGCCATCGTGCAGTCAGGTATCATGATGGATTTCCCCGAGCTCGAGCTGGAAGATGCGAAAGTGGGTGTGTTTGGTAAAACCGCAGCGATGACCACGGTGTTATCTGATGGTGACCGGGTTGAAATCTATCGTCCGCTAATCGCTGATCCGAAAGAAGTCCGGCGCAAACGGGCGGCTGCGGGCAAAGTGATGAAGAAAGGCGCTTGAAAACAGTGAATAGTTAATAGTGAACAGTTAATAGTACAAATTTTAAAAGCCAGGGTTGGTTAGTTTTTGTTTTTCAACTGTTCACTATTAACTGTTAGTTATTCACTGCTTTTAAGGTTCCACATATTGTGAATCATCAATCCTCACCAGCACATCATCCTCAAAATACAGCGTCAGTAGCGACTTTCTTTCAAACCCCTTGTTCGGGATAAAACGGTAGATGTAGTCCCAACGCTGGTTGTGAAACGGGTCGGACAACATCGGCGAGCCCATGATTTTGCGCACTTCAGACTTTGACATGCCGATGGAAATTGCCTCGCGCTGCGCCAGTTTGATGGTGTTTCCCTGTTGTAAATCTAGTTTATGTGCTTCTGGCAGCCATTGCGCGCAACCGCTGAGAGCCGCAACACAACTGGCGATCAGCACTGGTCGGGCAATTTTTTTTATTGATTTCCAAATGCAAGTGGTTCTCAGTATCATAAACGTGTTTAAATGGCGTTGTCTTTTGAAGGGCCGAAATATTACCGTATATGACAACGATAAGCAGTAGAAATTTATGGAATCAAGTGATTTAAAAAAAGCCGGACTTAAAGTAACGCTGCCACGCATGAAGATCCTCGAATTGCTGGAAGCATCGAATGTACGTCATCAGAGTGCAGAAAATATTTATCGCGCCTTGCTGGATGATGGTGAAGAAATCGGGCTGGCCACGGTTTATCGTGTACTGACCCAGTTTGAAGCAGCCGGGCTGGTCGAGCGCCACCATTTCGAAAGCGGGCAGGCGGTGTTCGAATTAAGTGAAAAAGGTCATCATGATCATATCGTCTGCGTAAGTTGTGGCAAAGTTGAAGAATTTTTTGACGAACTGATCGAGAGCCGCCAGCGCGAAGTCGCCGCAGATAAAGGCTACCTGGTGACGGATCATAGCCTGACCCTGTATGGCAAATGCCCTGACTGCCAGAAAAAGTAATCTCCTGCGGCATTACCGCCAAAAACCCCGCTAGCTAAAACATTATTCAGTCGGGTAACATACACAGGCCTCTGTTATAGTTTGCGCTTCGAACGTAATCGCTCATACTCTGTACGCGCTCTCCTCAATAAATGACGATTTGAACTAAACTCGATACTTGAATATCTAATTTCCACCAATAGATTTCAACTTCATATGAAAACAACGCGTGACTTTAATCAGATAACCAAAGATTTCACCATTGATCAGTATCTGCATCAACTGGTGGGTTTTGACGTGGATGAAAACAGCCTGCTGCGTTACGCCTGTAATATGGTCTGGCAGTTGCCTACCGAAGGTTCGATGCCAAACAGTCTGGATGTTGCCTTGCTGCTCAGTGAGTTAGGGTCTGATGAAACCACCTTGATTGTTGCATTGTTAAGCAGTAAACGTTTAATGAATACCGCTGATGTGGTCGAGCTAGAGCGCATTTTTGGTGATGAGATCGTACAACTGGTGAACAGTGTTATACAGCTGCACGAGTTTCGTGGTGAGCGTGATGAATCATCGCCGGAACAGGTTGAACGGTTACGTCGCATGCTGTTATCGATGGTTGATGACATCCGTGCGGTACTGATAAAACTGGCTTTTCGTGTGCAGCGTTTACGTCAGTTAAAACTTTCGCCGCTTGAGGAACAAAAAGAAATCGCGCAGGAAAGCCTGGATATCTTCGCGCCGATTGCCAACCGCCTGGGCATCGGTCAGTTGAAGTGGGAGCTGGAAGATCTTGCCTTTCGTTATCTCGAACCGGAAACCTACAAACGCATCGCAAAAAGCCTGGATGGCAAGATCGAGGAGCGTGAAGATTTTATTGCCGATGTGGTTGATAAGATAAAACAGATCGCCGCCCAGCAAGACATCTCGGCAGAAATCTATGGCCGGCCAAAACATATCTACAGTATCTGGAAAAAAATGACGGCAAAACGTCGCAGTTTCGAAGAGCTGTTTGATGTGCGCGCAGTGCGTGTGGTGGTTGATACCATTGCGGAATGTTATGTTGTGTTGGGTCTGGTGCATGCGCAGTGGCGACACATCAATCATGAGTTTGATGATTACATCGCCAATCCCAAAGAAAACGGTTATCAGTCTTTGCATACGGCGGTTTACGGGCCGCATGGTAAACCGGTTGAAATTCAGATACGTACCCGTCAGATGCATGAGTTCGCTGAGTTCGGAGTGGCCGCGCACTGGCGTTATAAAGAATCCACTGGTAGTAAGAGCAATCTGCAGTCGGGTGCGGACTCGTTGAGAAAACTACTTGATACGTCGCAGACCGAAAACGATGAAGAGCTGATGGAAAATTTCCGCTCGGAAATGTTTCATGACCGTGTTTATGTGCTGACCCCGGAAGGGCGTGTTATCGATTTACCCGAAGGCGGCACGCCGCTAGACTTTGCTTACGCGGTACACACTGAAATCGGTCATCGTTGTCGCGGCGCAAAAGTGAACGGGCGCATTGTTCAGTTAACCTATCAGCTGAAAAATGGTGAGCGCGTCGAAATATTGACCGCCAAAGAAGCTGCCCCCCGGCGTGACTGGATGATCTCGCATCTGGGTTTTATCAAAACATCACGCGCCAGAAATCGTATTCGCAGCTGGTTTCGCAAACAGGATAAAGATAAAAATCTTATCGAAGGCAAAGCCTTGTGTGAGCGTGAATTTAAACGCCATGGCTTAAAGCCGGATATTGCAAAAGTGGTTGAACACTTCAAGCTCAAGTCTGCCGACGATCTTTATATTCATCTGGGACAGGGCGATATCAGTGTCGCGCAAATGTCGGCCATGTTGTATGAATTTGATGAGCGACAAAAACAGAAAGACAGTATTCCGTTGCGGGCGCCGCTGCGTCAGCGAGCGAAAAAAACCTCAAGCAGTAGCGTAAACGTTCTGGGTGTGGGTAATCTGTTAACTTCGATTGCCAACTGCTGCATGCCGGTGCCGCATGATGATATCGTTGGTTTTATCACCAAGGATAGAGGTGTCAGCGTACATCGTACTGACTGTAATAATATTCTTTACCTGAAAGAAAAAGACCAGGCACGTTTAATCGAAGTGGAATGGGGTGATACCGAAACACAAAGTTATCCGGTTAATATATTGATTCATGCGATTGATCGCCATGGTTTGTTGAGTGATATAACCAGTACGCTGTCTGACGACAAAGTGAACGTGGTGGCGGTTAATACCATGTCAAATAAAAAAGAACAGACAGCACGCATGGCAGTAACGATTGAGATTCGTGATCTGCAACAGTTGACACGAATCATGGACAAGATTTCGCAACTAAGAAATGTACTGGAAGTTACGCGTGGCGCAAACGGCGACACTGGGATGCAGTAATACAATGGAATCCACATCGGTACTGCTCTGGGGAATGGTGTTTGGTTCGATTGGCCTTGGTTTTTTTATCTATGGAAAAAAACAAAAAGTCATCGTGCCGTTGATGGTTGGCATCGCGTTGATGATTTTTCCATATTTTATCGCCGATATTACCCTGCTGGTCGTGGTTGGTGCGATATTGACAGTGTTGCCTTATTTTGTGCGAATCTAATCAGCAGGTGCCTCAGCCGAAACAATACGTACCTCACGTTGTGGAAAGGGAATGGTAATATTGTTTTCTTTAAAACTTTTCCAGATCGACAGATTAATATCTGACACCACGTTGGCGACACCAGCTTCCGGGTCGTTAATCCAGATGCGCAGTTCCAGGTCGATACCGTTGTTGCCAAAACCAATTAGCCGAGCAGCCGGTTCCGGTGTTTTTAGTACCCGTGGTTTGTCGCTGGCAGCGTCAATCAAAAGTTGCATGGCTACTTCTGGCTCGTTTTCATAACTGATCTGCACCGGTATGCGATGACGTATCGCACGGTCGGAATAACTCCAGTTGGTCACTTCCGAGGTGATCATGTTTTCATTTGGAATCAGCGTTTCGACACCGTCACGGTCTTTCACTACCACATAACGTGCGTGCAGACTTTGCACCCAGCCAAAACGATCACCGATACTGATGACATCGCCGGGACGGATGGAGCGGTCGAATACCAGGATAAAACCGCTGATAAAATTACTGAAAATCTTTTGCAGACCAAAGCCGATGCCGACACCGATGGCACCGGAGAACACGGCAAATGCGGTAAGGTCGATGCCGACTGATTTCAGTGCAAACAGTAGTGCCAGACCATACAGTGAAAACTTACTGATCTTGGTCAGCATCACGCGCATGCTGGGTGTGATGTACGGTGAACGCCGTGCTTGTGATTCGATCAGCCGGGTTAGCCAGCTTGCCATCACTACAAAGAAGATAATTGCAGCCAGTAGTTCCAGAATGGATAACAGTGACAATCGTGATTCGCCAAAGTGGATGGCGATATCATCCAGTGCCTGAATAATATCCGGCAACCAGCCGATCAGGTGCAGTGCGACCAGCCCCCAGATGCTCATGCTGATAAAACCTTCCCAGGCACGTAACGCCGGGCTTGGTGAATAACCGGTGCGCAAAACATAGATCGACAGGGTTATTGCAGCCATCGATAATAACAGCGGGGTGAAGACATCGAGTACGGCAACGTTGACGCCGAACTGTTCGATGATGAAACGGGTCACCAGCAGGTAGAGCAACATGCTCATCGGAAAAGCGACACGGTTTGAGGCGCGCAACAGGAACTGGAAAAAGTTTTTCTTTTCCAGGTTGCCCAGCAACTGGGTGATAAACAACTGCCATTTTTTGTGGGTGACAGCGGCCAGTGCGCCACAACCGATGACGGTGAGTAACTGTATACCGCCCTGAATCGTACTGAAGCGCTCGAACCAGGACTGGATCAGCGGTAATAGTTTGTCGATTAATTCCATTGTTTCGAGTGTGTATGCTTAACGGTGGTTTTTGTTATGATGCCTGCATTTATAAGGCTGCAGGCAATTTATAGAGCTGCGCTTAAGTTAACAGGTTTGCTGTCAGGGTGACAGCTCCATCACTGAAATAAGCCGCAGGGAAACCCATGTCAGCCAGTGCTTCAAACAAAGTTATTCTCGCCGCCCTGATCGGGAATACCGCTATTTCGATCACCAAATTTATCGCCGCATTTATGACCGGTAGTTCGGCCATGCTTTCTGAAGGAATTCATTCACTGGTCGACACCGGCAACCAGATACTGCTGTTATACGGTATGAAGCAGGCAAAAAAACCGGCAGATGAAGAGTTTCCTTTTGGTCATGGCAAGGAAATTTATTTCTGGAGTTTTGTTGTTGCCATCCTTATTTTTGCGGTGGGTTCCGGGGTATCGATTTATGAAGGCATTCGGCATGTGATGCATCCCAGTCAGATGGGAAACCCGATGATCAATTACATCGTACTTAGTATTGCGATTGTGTTCGAAGGCGCGGCCTGGTTTTTTGCGTTCAAAGAATTCGGCAAGGTTAAAGGTAAACGCGGCTATATCGAAGCAGTGCACCGGGGAAAAGATCCTTCCATGTTTGTCGTGTTGTTTGAAGATTCGGCGGCTTTAATTGGGCTGGTTATCGCGCTGCTTGGCATCTGGCTGGCGCAGCAGACGGGAAATCCGGTTTTTGATGGCGTGGCATCGATTTTGATCGGCGTTATTCTTGGTGGTACCGCTATCTGGCTGGCCATCGAAACCAAAGGTTTACTCATTGGTGAAGGTGCCAACAGGGAAGTCATTTGCAGCATCCGGCAGATCGCTGAATCTTTTGATGAGGTTGAAAAAGTAAACGAATTACTGACCATGCACATGGGGCCGGACTTTATTCTGGTCAACATAAGTATCCGTTTCAGGCGGGGTCAGTTGACACGACAGATTGAAGAGATTATTCAGGAAATAGATTCAGCGATCAAAGCCGAACATGTTTTGGTGAAACGGGTGTTTGTTGAAGCAGAGCCTGCTTGAATTGTAATAACCCGTAGTGCGGGCAGGCTTTTTTACCCACGCGGGGAATTCAACTGGTTATTCAGCGTGGGCAAAAAAGCCTGCCCACACTACGAAAACTGGTTTTGACAGATAGCGTCAGAAATCGGTGTTCGGTTATTGAGCCTTTGCTGATATCAAATAAAATATTGTCCACAGATGGTCGCAAATAAAAACAGAAAAACACTGTCCGCGAATAACGCAAAGAACGCGAAAAAAACTTTTTGTTTTTAATACTTTGCGTGTTTCGCGTTATTCGCGGACTAACATTTTAAATTTGGCAGGTCGGGCACTGTCCGACAGAATATTGCACAAATGTCTGTCCGACGGCGGGCAGTGCCCGCCCTACAAAAAATTCGTTTTCTGTTTTTATTTGCGTTCATCTGTGGACATAAAGTTTTTGTCTGTCGGCCGTATACTGACATTCGCTACCGCTGGATGCGGTGAGCAATCGACGATAACTACTGCGTCGGGTCTGCGGTTGAAGCCGGTTCGGCTTTAATTTCTATTAAATCCATATTACTTTTCATGCTTTCTTCTTCAAGCAAATTATCATCTTTGAATAAATCTTCGTCATCAAAAAGTTCGTCTTCAGAAAAATCATCCGGCGGATGACCGTCGTAGATTAAAAACTGTCTGCGTTGTGTCCAGGCATCACGCACAAAGGCGTATTTATCCGGCACGGTATCATCCAGTACATTTGTCGCCTTTATTAAACCTGCTCGTATGTCGATGTATTTGATGGTCAGGGTTACCAGACTCTGATTTAAAGTCTGGCGTTTGAAGATAGGATCAAAGTATGTCCAGTCAGTAGCTAAACCGGCGCTGTCGCGAATTGTTAGAGAGCCGAGAAAGGGCAGCACCAAATAAGGCCCGCTTGGTACGCCCCAGACTGCCAGTGTCTGGCCGAAGTCTTCATTATGTTTGTGCAAGCCCATCTCGGTGGCGACATCGAACAGGCCAAGCAAACCAAAGGTAGTGTTAAAAACAAAACGTGCAGAAGTTGCACCGGCTGCGGCAAATTTAAACTGCAGTAACTGGTTAAAAAATACCACGATGTCATCGATATTGCTGAAAAAATTACTTACGCCTTTGCTGGCAAAGTTGGGCATAACAAAGTTATAACTTTTGGCGGCAGGTTTGAATGCGTATTTGTCGACCTTTTCATTGAAACTGAACATGCTGCGGTTAAAACTTTCAAACGGGTCGTCCGGGTTGGGTGGTCCATCAAGGGTCGTGCAGCCGCTACTGAACAGACTGGCAAGGAACAGGAGGCAAAAGCGTAAAAATTTATTGTTATTATTTTTCACAAAGAGGTGCGTTGATTTTATATTTTGTTGTGTAACATTTTCCACGCCAGTTGTGCGACATTTTTTGAACCGTTACCGTCGCCCAGCTGTTGTCGTATTAAGGATAGTTCATGTTGCATGGATTCGTAATAATTTTTATCGTTCAATAAATGCAGTGCTTCTGTGGCGATCAGAGATGGTTTGGCATCGCCCTGTAAAAATTCTTTGACGACTTCTTTGCCGGGAATGATGTTCACCAGGCCGATGTGTTTCAGGCTGACCAGTTTTTTCCCGATATAAAAAGTGATGGCTGATGTTTTATAAATAATCACCATTGGAATCTCCAGCAGGCCTAACTCAAGGGTTGCGGTACCCGACGCAGTGAGCACAACATCGCAGGACTGGGCGACATCGTAAAACTGGTTTTTGATAGTGATGACGGATAGTTCTTTTAATGTTGCTTCGAAGGGGGCCAGGTTCTCAGCATTGATGGTGTTGGCAATCGGTAGCAGGAATTGAACGTCGGACTTATTGGCCTGTGCCTGCTGGATCAATTTTGCTGATTCGAGCAGGATTGGCAGTATATTGGTAATCTCACCGCCACGGCTACCGGGGAATAAACCGACGGTGGTTTTGTCTGCTATCTGTAGTTGTTCCCGCGCCTGTTGTTTTGTTTTGTCTCTGACCACTTCGTCGGTCAGTGGATGACCGGTGAAAGTGACCGGTACATTGGCATCGTCGTACAGCACTTTTTCAAACGGCATGATGACCGCCATGTGGTCGACGATCCGTCCCATTTTGTACACGCGTTTCGGTCGCCACGCCCACACCTGCGGGCCGATGTAGAACAGCACTTTGACACCGATGCTTTTGGCGAAAGCAGCGAGGCGCTGGTTGAATTCCTGGTAGTCGACCAGGATCAGAAGATCTGGTGGCTGGCGTTCGATGTCCTGTTTTAATTTATTGAGTTCGGCTTTAATCAGATTGTATTTCATCAATACTTCGACAAAACCGACTACCGCGATCTCGGCCATGTCGATAAAAACATCAACACCGGCTTCACGCAGGTGGTCGCCACCCATGCCACGAAACTGAATTGTGTCATCGAATTTTTTTAGCTCGTTGACCAGGCGTGCGGCATGCGCATCACCCGATGCTTCGCCGGCAACGATGACAATGTGTTTATTTGTTCCCTGCTTGCTCTGGTCTGACATTAAGTGTGTAAGAAAATTATTTTTTGTTATTATACAGGTCTCATCGGTGCCGGGCTTGCTGCCACCAAACATGGAAAAAGAATAATACAATAATGAAAATAACATTGCAGGATGAATTACCCGTTATCAAGGGTTTGCTCGCGGGCACGGATGAAGCCGGGCGCGGGCCGTTGGCGGGCAACGTGGTAGCGGCAGCTGTCATACTAAATCCAGAACAGGTAATAAACGGCCTGGATGATTCAAAAAAACTCAGTGAAAAAAAACGCCAGCGGCTTGCGGCCGAGATCAAGCAGAAAGCACTGGCATGGTCGGTGGTCAGCATTTCGCCGCAGCAGATCGATGAGATGAATATCCTGCAGGCTTCTTTGTTTGCCATGAAAACGGCTGCCGAAAATTTACAGGTAAAACCAGATCACGTGTTTGTTGATGGCAATAAAACTCTGCCGGATTGTTTCTGCGGCAACACCGCTATCATCAAAGGTGATTCGCGTGTCGCCGAAATAAGCGCTGCCTCCATTCTGGCAAAAGTCGAACGTGACGCGCAGATGCTGGAACTGCATGCTCAATACCCGGCTTACGGTTTTGATAAACACAAAGGTTATCCGACAAAAGTACATCGCGAAATACTGCGCCAGATCGGCCCCTGTGCGGAACATCGTCGCAGTTACGCGCCGGTACGTGATGCTATACTGAACGCTTGATGGATAATGCTCCCAAACTATTCGCCTCGTATTTACTGCCGCTGTCATTATTCGCGCTGGCCGGTTCCATCGTTTATTTTACTTATGAAATAGCCAGAGTCAGCAAACAGATTCCCGGAATCCTGGTCAGCATCAATAATACCAGCGATAAAATCGAACCCATTCTTGATGAGGTAAACGAGATTGTCGATCTGGTGCCACATATTCTTAAAGAAGTTGAAGCCAGCCGAAAACTAATACCACCCATCCTGAAAGAAGTCGAACAGACACGCAAGATGATTACGCCGATTCTTGATGAAGTGGCGCAAACGCGGCAGCAGATTCCAGCTGTGTTAAAAGAGTCCGAAGCAATACGCGGCGAGCTGCCAGCAATACTCGCCAGTGCTGATAAAGCCTCGGCAGCAGTCAGTGACGTGGCGAAACAGGTGGAAGCAACGCGACCGCTGATTCCGGATGTGATAAAAGAAATTGAAACCACACGCGAATCGATTCCAGGCATGATGGACAGAGCCGATGCGCTTATCGAAAAAGCACGTGTTACCGGTAAAGAAGCGAGTCAGGGTGCGGTAACCGGCTTTTTCAAAGGTCTTTTTCTGGCACCATTTGCACTGGTTGGTGATGCGGGAAGATCAATTGCCGGTTTATCAGAAAGCGAAGCAAAACAGCTTAGCGAAACCGATTTTACTCTTATCGAGCAGGCCGTTCTCTATTTGCTGAATAAAGGTGCGAAGGGTGAACAGCGTCAATGGGAAAATCCTGGCAATGCAACAAACGGTGTGGTTACCCTGACAGACATCTATGAGAAAGATGATTTCTCAGAAGCTGAATGCCGAAGCATGCGTATTTTATTGTACAAAAATGGTCAGGAAATGCAGAAAACTGATCGTTCATTCTGTAAAGATGATGAAGACAAGTGGGATTTTGCTGAATAATACAGCTTGCAAAATAACGTAGGGCGGGCACTGCCCGCCGGTTACTCGCTTCATACACTGCTCTGTCGGGCAGTGCCCGACCTACAAAAATTTTGTGGGCTTGCTTCCTGCAATTCTGGATAAAATAATCCGTATTTGTGAACGCTAATTGCTGTTTAGCAAGGGCTGATTTGCTACACTAATGCCTCATCTAATTCGAGGTAAATTCGTGACAACGCAGCCAAGTTTCATTCACCTGAGAGTACACACAGAATACTCACTGGTCGATGGCGTGGTGCGCGTGAAACCGCTGATGCAGGCGTTGCTGGCAGACGAAATGCCGGCCGTCGCGCTGACTGACCAGAGCAACCTGTTTGCCATGGTCAAATTTACCCGCGCTGCGCTCGGCGCTGGCATCAAACCGCTGATCGGGGTTGATGCGCTGGTGCGTTACGGCGATGATCAGGAAGCGCCGTTTCAGATGGTGCTGCTGGCGCAGAACAAAACCGGCTACCTCAATCTTTCCCAGCTTATTTCCAAAAGTTATCTCGAAGGCCAGCATCGCGGCGTGCCCATCATTCAGGCCGAATGGATCGCGGCGCAAGCCGAAGGCCTCATCGCTTTATCCGGCGGCCGTCAGGGCGATATCGGTCGCGCCCTGCTGGCCGGGCAAACCGCGCTGGCAGAAAAACGTCTGCACAACTGGAAGACCTGTTTCGAAGACCGTTTTTATATTGAACTGCAACGCACCGGCCGCGAGAATGAAGAAGCCTACATTGCCGAAGTGGTAGAACTGGCCATCGCCAACGATGTACCGGTGGTGGCGACCAACGATGTGCGTTTTCTCAAATCTGATGAGTTCGACGCACACGAAACCCGCGTTTGCATCCACGATGGTCGCACTCTGGACGACCCGCGCCGTGCAAAAAATTACAACGAGCAGCAATATTTGCGCAGCGCCGCCGAGATGCAGGAACTGTTCTCTGACATCCCTGAAGCGCTGGCCAATACGGTAGAAATCGCCCGGCGTTGCAATCTCGAAATCGAACTCGGCAAAAGTTATCTGCCGCAATTTCCCATTCCTGAAGGCGAGACCGAAGAAAGTTATTTCTGCCGGGTATCAAAAGAAGGCCTGGAACTACGGCTGAAAGTTCTGCTGGACGAAAGCGCTGAAGATTACGCGGGCGATTATGCTGAGCGGCGCAAACCCTACGACGAGCGTTTGCAGATCGAGCTGGACGTGATCAACAACATGGGTTTCCCCGGCTACTTTTTGATCGTCGCCGACTTCATCCAGTGGTCGAAAGACAATGGCATTCCGGTCGGCCCCGGTCGTGGTTCGGGCGCGGGTTCACTGGTGGCTTATGCGCTGAAAATTACCGACCTCGACCCGCTGCAATTCGATCTGCTGTTCGAACGTTTTTTGAATCCCGAACGTGTTTCGCTGCCGGATTTTGATATCGATTTCTGCATGGATGGTCGCGACCGGGTGATCGATTACGTGGCGCGAAAATACGGTCGCGACAGCGTTTCGCAGATTATCACCTATGGCACCATGGCAGCGAAAGCAGTGGTGCGTGATGTCGGCCGGGTGATGGGCCAGCCCTACGGTTTTGTGGATCGCCTGGCCAAGATGATCCCGTTCGAAATCGGCATGACGCTGACCAAAGCACTGGAAGAATCGGAAGATTTAAAAAACGCTTACGAGAACGAAGAAGAAGTCACCATGCTGCTGGACATGGCCTTGTCGCTGGAAGGCCTGGCGCGCAACGCTGGCAAACATGCTGGTGGCGTGGTTATTTCGCCCACTGTGCTCACCGATTTCAGCCCGCTGTACTGTGAAGAAGGCGGCGCCAGTGTGGTCACTCAGTTTGATAAAGATGATGTCGAAGCGGTCGGTCTGGTCAAGTTCGACTTCCTCGGCCTGCGCACGCTAACCATCATCGACTGGGCGGTGAAACACGTCAATCGTCGCCGCGAAAAAACCGCTGAAGATCGGTTAGAAATCGAACATCTGCCGTTGGACGATCAGGACACGTTCAAGCTATTGCGTGCCGCCAATACTACCGCCGTGTTCCAGCTGGAATCACGCGGCATGAAAGACCTGATCACACGTCTGCAGCCGGACAACTTTGAAGACATCGTTGCCTTAGTGGCGTTGTTCCGGCCAGGGCCGTTACAGTCGGGCATGGTCGACGACTTCATCAATCGAAAGCACGGCCGCGCTGAAGTGGATTATTTTCATCCCGATCTGGAGTTTGTTTTAACGCCGACCTATGGCGTCATTCTGTATCAGGAGCAGGTGATGCAGATTGCGCAGGTGCTGGCGAACTACACCCTGGGCGGCGCGGATATGTTGCGCCGCGCCATGGGCAAGAAAAAAGCTGAGGTTATGGCCGAACAGCGCGAGTTGTTCATGCAGGGTGCGGTGGCGCGTGATGTTGATGCCAAACTCGCCACCCGCATTTTCGACCTGATGGAAAAATTCGCCGGTTACGGTTTTAACAAATCACACTCGGCTGCTTATGCCTTGCTGTCGTACCAGACTGCGTGGTTAAAAGCGCATTACCCTGCTGAGTTTATGGCGGCGGTATTGTCGGCGGACATGGACAACACCGACAAAGTGGTTGGCCTGATTGAAGACTGCCATGAGCAGGGCGTGAAAGTATTGCCGCCGGATATCAACCAGTCTATTTACCAGTTCAGCGTGCCGGATGAAAAATCGGTGCTCTATGGTTTGGGTGCGCTGAAAGGCGTCGGCGAAGCGGCGCTCGATGGCATCATCGTCGAACGTGATGCCAACGGAAAATTTGCTGATCTATATGATTTCTGTCGGCGCAGTGATACCCGCAAGGTGAACCGCCGGGTGATGGAAGCACTGATAAAATCCGGGGCCATGGATTCGTTGGGGCCAAACCGTGCCAGTCTGATCGCCAGCCTGAGCAACGCGGTGCAGCTGGCCGAACAGAACCAGAAAAATGCCAGCGTCGGTCAGGACGACATGTTTGGTTCATCCGACGAGCCGGACGCACATGCCAATGTACACATCGTCGAAGTCGAAAACTGGAATGATGAAACCCGGCTGTCGAACGAAAAAGAAACCCTGGGTCTGTATTTAACTGGCCACCCTATCTCGCGTTACGAAAAAGAATTACGCCGTTTTACCGAATGCCGTTTTTCCAAAGTACCGGATCTGGTGCCCGAAAGTGAACGTGGCGGTCAGAGTGGTAGTGGATATACTTATCGCAAGAAAAATAAAACGCAGTATTGTCTCGCCGGTCTGCTCATCGGCATGCGCGTACGCAAAACAAAAACCGGTAGCAAGATCGTTACTGGCGTGCTCGATGATCGCACCGCACGTGTCGAAGTGGTGTTGTACGAAGACGTGTACGAGCAGTACAGTCACGCGCTGGTGAAAGATAAAGTCTGCGTCGTGGTCGGCAGTGTGAGTTATGATGACTTCAATGCCGCGTATTCAATCAACGCCAGCAAAATCTACACCATGACCCAGGCCAGAGAAAAATTCGCCCGTGGTTTGCAAATAAAACTCGACCGCAGCAAAGTCAATGGCAGCTGGTCCGATAGCAATATCACCAAACAACTGACCGACGTACTGCACACCTACCGCGAAGGTCATTGCCCGGTCAATATCGAATACAACAGCGGCACAGAATTATCCCAGTTTGTGCTGGGTGAAGAATGGAACGTGGTGCCGTCGGATGATCTGTTAACCCGGCTGGACAAAGTGTTTGGTGCTGAGCAGATTGAGATAATGTACTGAGAAGCAGTGAATAACTAATAGTTAATAGTGAATAGTTAAAAACTGAAAAACACTTTATTTATCGGGCAATGGTTTAAAATTCACTATTCACTATTCACTATTCACTAATACCTTATGCGCCAGCACGTTCGTAAACTAAAATACCGCTTCTTCAAGCCGCAGACCTGGCGCACTAATCTGGTGTTCTGGGGTGGGGCGATTCTGGTTGGTATGGTGGCGGCGATTTTTGCCATGCTGGCAGCCTGGGGTGATGATGTTTTTCGTAGCATCGTTGCGTACAACAAATATCTACCTTTAATTGTTACACCGGCCGGTTTTATATTGACGGTTTATCTGACGCGAAAATTTTTTAGTGGTGCCGAGGGTAGTGGTATTCCTCAGACTTTGATCGCGCTGGCTGATCCCGGTAGTAGTTTGAGTAATCGCTTGTTGTCGATGCGCATGGTGGTCGGCAAAGTGTTGATGGCGGTGCTGGCATTATGCAGCGGCGCGTCGATGGGTCGGGAAGGGCCAACTGTGCATCTGGGCGCAGCCATTTTGCATTCACTGGGAAAATACGCGCACCTGCCAACACGTTATTATGAGCGTGGTCTGATTTTAACCGGTGGTGGTGCGGGTATCGCGGCGGCATTTAACACACCACTGGCGGGCATTATTTTTGCTATCGAAGAAATGGCGCGTTCTTATGATCGTCGTAACAGCGGCATGATGATGGTCGGCGTGGTACTTGCTGGTATGACCGCCATTTTAGTGCATCAGAATAATTATAGTTATTACGGCACTACGCCAGCGACACTGGATTTTAGCTGGGTCTGGTTGGGCGTGGTTATCTGCGGTGTGGTAGGTGGGCTTCTGGGTGGCACGTTTAGTCAGCTGCTGATTGTCGGTTCCAAAAAATTACGACCTTATATGCAGGCGCGCTGGATCGTTATCGCGCTGGTCTGTGGTCTGCTGGTTGCAGTGTTGAGTATTTTAAGTGGCGGATCTGCAAACGGTACCGGATACCTCGAAGCCAAACAAATTGTCAGCTGTGCCGGTCTGGAAAACTGTGCGGCGGACTTCGGCCTGATGTACCCGTTCTATAAAATACTGGCAACCGCAGCGACTTATCTCACGACTATTCCCGGTGGATTGTTTGCGCCTTCGCTGGCAAGCGGTGCCGGACTGGGGGCAAACCTGGCCACATTGTTTCCTGTTGAAATGGCATCAACCATTGTTATCCTTGGCATGATCGGATATTTCACCGGTGTGGTACAGACCCCGATCACCGCCTTTGTCATTGTCATGGAGATGACCGACAATCAGGAACTGGTGCTGGCGATGATGGCTACCGCGCTGATCGCCTCAGGCGTTTCCAAACTAATCTGTCAGAAATCAATCTATGAGGCACTGGCAGAAAATCTTCTGGCGATGATGTCGGATGAGAAAAGTCATCAGAAAACGGCTGCTAAAAAGTAGTCATTTTGAAATAGACTTCAAGAAAAACATCTTAGAAAGGTATGTTAACTATGCGTTATTTTATTTGTTTTATTTTTATGCTACTCACTGCCTGTGAGAATCGCCCGCAAAATATTGCGTTAGGTACTTTAGAGCGAGATCGCATCGCACACACGGCGACCGTCAATGAAGTTGTGGTTGCTTTACCTGTGGCGCAGGGCAGTGAGGTAAAAAAAGGCGAGCTTTTAGTGCAGCTGGATGACACCCTGCAAAAAGCGCAGGTCAGTAAAGCTATGGCCGAGGTCGCGCAGGCTGAAGCGAATTTCGAAAAGTTACGCAATGGTGCCCGTGTTGAAGAAGTGGCTGCGGCGCAGGCAAAGGTTGCGCAGGCGAAGGCGACGCTGGTCGAAAACGAAGCCACCTATGCGCGTGCCATCAATCTGATAAAAGAAAAAGTGATCAGCGAATCGACTTTTGATCAGGCACTGGCAGCACGTGATGCCGGTCGTGCCGGACTGCAGAATGCGCAGGAGCAGTTGCGCATTCTGACCAACGGTACGCGTGAAGAAGATCTACGTGCGGCCGAAGCGTATCTGGATGCGGCGACAGCAGTGCTGGCGAGCGAAAACAAAAAGCTGGCGGACTTAACCATTCTGTCGACACGTGATGGCATTCTCGACAATCTGCCGTGGAACCTGGGCGAACGTGTTACCACCGGCAGTCCGGTCGCTATCGTGCTTGCCGGCAAAGCGCCTTTTGCGCGTATTTATGTACCCGAACCTTATCGCGTCAAAGTCAAAGTCGGTGACCAGCTGCTGGTGCATGTTGATGGTCTGGATGAAACACTCACTGGCAAACTGCGCTGGATTTCTACCGAAGCGGCGTTTACGCCGTATTACGCGTTGAACCAGGAGGAACGGTCGCGCCTGATGTATCTCGCCGAAGTGCAGTTGCCCGACGACCAGGCTTATCTACCGAACGGGGTACCGGCACAAGTTGAGCTGCCATGAGTCAGTATGTCATCAAGGCAACAAAGTTAAGTCGAAACTTTGGTGATCTGAAAGCGATACAAAATCTTGATCTGGAAGTTGAGAAAGGTCGTATCTACGGTTTTCTGGGTCCCAATGGCTGCGGTAAAACCACCGCTATTCGTTTGTTGACCGGTTTGTTAAAACCCAGTTCTGGCGAGGTCGAAGTGCTGGGGCTGAAGCTGCCACAGGATGCAGATAAACTGCGCCTGCACATCGGTTACATGACACAAAAGTTTTCGCTGTACGATGATTTAACGGTCAGGGAAAACTTGCAGTTCGTTGCGAAAATTTACGGGGTATCCGGCAAGGTGCAAAAAAAACGGATTGATGAGCTGCTTGATATTTACGGGCTGAACCAGAAGCAAAAACAGCTGACAGGCAACATGAGTGGTGGCCAGCGACAACGGCTTGCGCTGGCTGCGGCAACATTACACAAACCTGAACTGCTGTTTTTAGATGAACCTACTTCGGCAGTTGACCCGGAAAATCGTCGCGAATTCTGGGAGCAGTTATTTGACCTCAGCGGGCAGGGCACTAGTATTCTGGTGTCTACACACTACATGGATGAAGCAGAACGCTGCCATAAGCTGGCGATTCTGGAAGCTGGTATTAAACGTGCAGACGGTTCGCCAGAAGACCTGATGCAGCAGATGGGCGCGCACGTGGTCGAGATCGCGGCCGCCGATTTGCGCCAGCTTAAACAGGATTTGTTAAAGCTGCCGGATGTGATCTCGGCGGCACAACTTGGCGCAAGGCTTCGTGTGCTTATTAAAAACAGTGTCGCTGAGCCACTGGCTTTTTTATCTTCGCAGGCGGGTATCGCCGCTGACGATACCTTATCGCTGGTACGGCCAAGCCTGGAAGACGTGTTTGTGACCAGCACCGGTGAGGGCAGACAATGAACGCATTATTAAGAATTTACGCCATCTTCAGCAAAGAGCTGACGCAGCTGAAACGCGACAGGATGACTTTCGGCATGGTGGTGATGATCCCCCTGATCCAGCTGATGTTGTTCGGTTATGCCATCAATACCAATATCCGTGAGATTCCTGTTGGCGTGGTGGATTACAGCAAAACCGGTTTAAGCCGGGTTTTGATACAGACCATCAGCGCGACCCAGGTGGTAAAATTTACCGCGAATTTTGATAATGTAAAGCAGGCGGAAGCAGCGATTGCACGTGCCGAAGTGCGTGCCGTGCTGGTGATACCACAGGATGTCAGCCAGCGGCTGGTGCGTCACCAGAGCGTTGGTTTTGGCTCGCCACCTGCCAGCGATGAAGAAACCAGTCGCCCGGTTGCGCAGTGGATTGCCGATGGTTCTGACACCATGATCGCCGGTGCGATAAAAAGTTTAAGAAACATGCCGCTGACGGAATTACTGAGCAAACCAACAAACCGGCAGACGCCAACTTTCGAAGTCGCGCTGCTGTATAACCCCGAACAACGCACCGCAGTGAACGTGGTGCCCGGGCTGGTTGCAGTTATCCTGACCATGACCATGATTATGTTTACTTCCGCCGCCATAGTACGCGAGAGTGAGCGAGGTAATATGGAAATGCTGATCACCACCCCGATTCGCCCGATTGAATTGATGATCGGGAAAATTATTCCGTACATGTTTATCGGTGGTTTGCAGGTTGCTATTATTCTGGGGCTGGGAAATGTGCTGTTTAATGTGCCCATCGTCGGCAGTCTGTGGCAACTGGCGATTGCGACGATGTTATTTATCACCGCCAGCCTGACTTTAGGTCTGGTGATCTCGACCATCGCCACCAATCAGTTGCAGACCATGCAGATGACCTTGTTCGTGCTGCTGCCATCGATTCTGTTATCGGGTTTTATGTTTCCCTATGACGGTATGCCGGTGATCGCACAATATATTGCCGAGGCGCTGCCAGCGACGCATTATATGCGGCTGATTCGTGGCGTGGTGTTACGTGATGTCGAAGTTTTTGCGATGACTTTTGATGTTTACTGGCTGGCCCTGTTTACGGTTGCCGGTTTAACCGTGGCATCGCTACGCTTCAAGAAAAGCCTGGATTAGCAAACCTTTAATTAGAGGGACTCTAAGTTATCACATGCGTTTCACGCCTTGAATCGGGATGATTCAACTTGCAATCTACTTCCCTCAGAATTAATCAAAGGCGTCTTGATTTTAAAAGCAGGCTGTTTAATGCTGAGCTAAAAGTTGTGCGATATCAACATAACCGCTAATTCCCTCGATCTTGATATGGTCACACGCCTTTCTAATATTATTTTATGAAGTAGCTATAGTTTATCTCCCATAATCCGATAACCCCGTTGTGGTGAAACTATGAAAACAGTTTCAGCTTATTTATAAGGGCACATTTTAGTGCAGAAAACGGGCATATACGGGAAAGGGAGACATCATGATGATGAAAACTATAAAAACAAAGTTAACGGGAAAATTAAAAGTAAAGCTTGGCATTATCTTTCTTCTGGTAGGCATTGTTCCTGCTGCGGTCATTGGCCTCTTTACACTGGGGGAAGCATCCAGTTCGATGGAACAACAGGCGTTCAACCAGTTAGAAAGTGTTCGTGCAATAAAAAAAGTTCAGATAGAAAGTTTTTTTGAAGCGCGTCATGACGACACCAGTGTTCTGGTTGATACAGTAAGTTCTCTGACTAATGCCGCTTTTTCCAAATTGCAGGTTGTGCAGGAACTCAAGATAAGTCATCTACAGGATTTATTTGAAACGCTACGAAAAAAATTACAGTCGGTGTCACATGATCCTTCGATGGCATCAAGTTTTGATGATGTTTATACGGCGTTTGTTAAATCGGGCAAGCAGGTAAAAAGTAAAAAATGGCAAGTTTCCGCTGAACGTATTCACCCCGGATTTGATAATTATATTAAGCAATACGGATGGAAAGATATTTTACTGATTAGCCCTGATGGTGAAATTATCTATACCTTTAGTGGTGAAAATGGACTTGGTTTGAATGTTGTGCAGAACGAATTAGAGAATTCTGCTCTTGGCAATGCGTTCAGGAAATTAAAGACAACAGACAGTGATATTACTACCGCTGATTTTCAGTCTTATACATATTCGAACGGTGAGCAGGCAGCATTCATGTTATCTCGCCTGCAAAATTCAGATGGCATTATAGCCGTGCAGCTTTCTGCGGCACCAATTAATGAAATCATTCAGCAGCGAAGTGGTATGGGGAAAACAGCGGAAACGTACCTGGTTGGTGAGCTTAATGGTCTTAGCTTTTTACGCAGTGACCGCGTGGTTAAAAAAGGTAACCCTATTGGTAAAAAGAAAAGTGACGTTTACATCAAAGCCGCTTTAGCCGGTGAGTCTGGCGTTGCGACCAAGGTTGGTAGTACCGGCAAAGTGGAAGTAGTGGCTTATGCACCTTTGAAACTTCCCGGGCTTAACTGGGTAATAATTACCAGCGGCAGCCTGGAAGAAGTAATTGCTGGTGAGGCAAAAAAAGACAGTAAGGATTATTTTGCTAAGTATATTGAAAAATACGGTTATTATGATTTATTTTTAATTCATCCTAATGGCGAAATTTTTTACAGTGTGACACATGAGGCCGACTATAAAACCAATATTATTAAAGGCAAGTATGCTGATTCCGGTTTGGGTAAACTGGTGCGCCAGGTATTAAAAACCAAACACTATGGCCTCGTTGATTTTTCACCGTATGCACCATCAAATAACGAACCGGCTGCTTTTATCGCGCAGCCTGTGTTAGACAGCAAAGGTGAAGCGCAGCTGATAGTTGCTTTACAGGTTTCATTGCAAGCGATTAATGCCATTATGCAACAGCGCGATGGTATGGGCGAAACGAGTGAAACTTATCTAGTTGGTCCGGATAAACTTATGCGCTCAAATTCTTACCGGGACCCCGTAAACCACACGGTTAAAGCATCCTTTGCTAATCCAGAAAAAACTCGTATAGAAACTGAGGCCGTAAGAAAATCTCTGGCTGGTGAAGTCGGTTCTGGAATAATGACTGAATATAATGGCAATAAAGTTTTATCTGCTTACACCCCTTTGAATATTGCCGGTGTTGAGTGGGCGTTAATTGCAGTAATAGATGAGGCTGAAGCTTTTTCTGTTATTAACACTCTGGAAAAAATGATGACTTATGTAGCGGTTATATCATTTATCATTATTATACTTGTTGCCTGGTTTGTTTCTGACAGCATTGTTAATCCTTTACATCAGGCTATCGGTATCTTCCGTCGTATTGGTGAAGGCAAATTTGATAACGACATTAAGGTAAAAACCAAAGATGAACTTGGTGAGTTGTTGGCCGAGCTTGGTGTTCTGCAAACCCGGCTAAACGATGATATAACAACAGCGCGTAATCACGCTATTGAAACTGATCGTGTTAAAACGGCACTCGATGTAGCGTCAACAAGTGTCATGATGGTGAATGTTGATAACGATATTATCTATGTCAACGAAGCAACTCAGGCAATGTTTATTGATATTGAAAGTGATCTTCAATCAATTATTCCTGGCTTTGATGCTGCTCGTGTAAACGGCAGTAATATTCAGGCACTGTTCGAACATTCTGAATGTGATTTGAGTTCACTGGATAAAGCATGCAGTAAAGTCACAAACTTTGGCGAGTTAACCATGCAGATCACTTCGACACCTGTTATCGATAAAACAGGCAAACGACTGGGAATCGTGCTGGAATGGAATAACCGCACCGCAGAAGTCGGTGTTGAAAATGAAGTTGCTGACATTGTTGATGCTGCGGCTAATGGTGATTTCAGTAAGTACATTAGTGAAAACGGTAAAGATGGTTTTTATTTGAAACTGGCCGAGGGAATTAATCAGATAATCAAAACCACAGGCACCGGTATTGATGATGTGGTGAGAGTGTTAAGAGGCGTAGCACAGGGAGATTTGAGCCAGAAGATTGAGGCCGACTACAACGGTGTGTTTGAGCAACTTAAAAATGATGTAAACACCACTATTGAGCGTTTGACGAAGGTTATCAGTAAAGTACACACTAACGCTAGCCAGAGCGTCAGCTCAGCACAGGAGGTTAGCAGTACTGCGCAGGAAATAGGTCAGGGTTCATCAGAGCAGGCTGCCTCATTAGAAGAAATTTCTTCAGCGATGGAACAGATGTCAGCCAATATTCGTCAGAGTGCTGATAACGCCGGGCAGACCGAACAGATTGCACAAAAAGCCGCTGCTGATGCTGAAGAAAGTGGCAAGTCGGTGAGTGAGGCAGTGGCTGCCATGAAATCTATCGCTGAAAAGATTTCGATTATTGAAGAGATAGCAAGGCAAACAAACTTGCTGGCATTAAATGCAGCGATTGAAGCAGCACGCGCCGGCGAACACGGTAAAGGTTTTGCTGTAGTGGCAGATGAAGTGCGTAAGTTGGCTGAACGCAGTCAGAAAGCTGCCGGGGAAATCGGTGAATTGTCCGGCTCTACCGTTTCACAGGCAGAGCAGGCGGGTGATAAATTGCTCAAGCTAGTGCCTGATATCCAGAAAACGGCTGAACTGGTACAGGAAATCAGTGTTGCTTCGCGTGAGCAGGATACCGGCTCGGGAGAAATTAATCGCGCTATTCAGCAACTTGATCAAACGGTTCAGCGGTCTGCGGCATCTGCTGAAGAACTGGCTGCTTCTGCTGGTGAACTGACTCGGCAGGCAGAAGACCAACGCCAGATAATGCGTTTCTTTATTTTAGCGGAAAACGCGGGTGAATCTGTGCGAGAAGTTAACGCGCCGTCAGTTGGCAGCAGGGAGCGTAGAAATAAAAACTCAGCCGGTGTAAAACTGCGCGAGAAAGTGGTGTCACTGAGCGATAAAGTGAAGCATGATGAAAATGGTTTTAACGATGATATTGATGAAGGCATTAATGATTTTGTAAAATATTGATCGACGATTTCTTAACGAAGTAAAAAAAACAGATTTAAGGGCACCTCTACTAATTGCTTATGTCCTCTGCGTGACCTGAAGCATGTAGCTGTAAGGCGTGAGCCGCAGCAGAATGGTTATTCCATTCTCCAGGTTCACAACGCGGCAGATGCATGCTTCAGGTCGCGCCCTACGGGGCTTTACACCCGGCTCA
>VAPF01013016.1_pt1 | contig 31731 bp, 28 predicted proteins | sample 3393931 | NCBI WGS metagenome assembly VAPF01 (sample SAMN08290437, study PRJNA428436) | hydrothermal vent metagenome | isolation source: Deep-sea hydrothermal vent chimney | place: Atlantic Ocean: South-mid Altantic Ridge | depth 2773 m m | reverse complement strand
TCTATTGCAGGAAAGGCAGAAAAAAACCAGCCAGGAGGCATGGCTGAAGCAACTGGCGTAAAGTGAACACACAAACAGTAGAATTAATGCCTTATAAAATGGTGCCCCGAGAGGGAGTCGAACCCCCGGCCTGCCCCTTAGGAGGGGGCCGCTCTATCCGGCTGAGCTATCGGGGCAAGAGGCGCGGATTTTAGCATATTCATTCTGGGCGGACTATTATTTTATTGTTGAAGTTGTGATTTACCGGTTCGAACGTGGTTGTTTGCGTCGATCCTGTTTATTAAACAGGTTGCTGAGTTTACGTCCGATAAAGGATTCGGGGTCATTTTTAAACGTCATTACATAATCAAGATTAGATAATGTGGTGATGGTTGAGGTGAGGGTGGTTTTAACTTTACGACTACCACAAAATAGAATTTGATCGTTTGCCTGTAGTCTTATATTAGCCTCTGGCAGAAGGATGTTTTTATTATTTCGATGCAGTAGTAACGCGATGCAGTAAATTTTTTGTGAGCGATTTTTTGGATCCTGCATAATGTTACCGAGAGTAATATATCGGCCATATTCCAGTGCGCGTGCTACTGCCGGTGCGGACTCTGTATTAATTGTAACAGTCCAGTTATGCGGGGTTTTTCTGCCCACTACAGCACTTAAGCGACTGATGGTTATATTTGCCCATTCTTCGGTTTCATTTTTAGCCTGCTGGAGAAATTCCAGTAATAATGGCGCAATCAGCAGGGCGCGAATTTTTCGACCAATAATTTCCCGTGGACGCATTACCAGATGAGCAATGGTGTCAGCATTGCCAGTCTGTCTGGCATAGTTATGGTTAATTGCGCTATAGAGTGCGTCACTGCTTAACTGGTTCTGTCTGGCAACGATAAAAATATCGCGATTAATACCGCGGGCAGTCATAATGGCTGACAGATTATTTGAATCATTATCACTGCCGGCGATTAAGCCTGATGCGGTTTCAATACCCGCCTCTATTAAGGTTTTAGCATCGATACCGGTACCCTGAATAAACTGGTCTTTCTGACCGCGATGATGGCAGGCGAGGAAGTCGTCGCGGGTTTTTTCTAACGGGTCGATAATGGTTGTAGTGATATGTGCGTTTCTTAATTGTTTGTAGAGCTGTTTCCCCAAACGACCATAACCAAGTAGCAGCCAGTGCCGCTGGTCAAAGCGTACTGGCGCTTTCAGCGTGCTACGTGGGGCACCAGTGAGCCATTCATAGATTAGGTGCAACGCAGGCGAATGCAGTGCCATGGAAAAAATATCGGCAAAGGTTTCAAATGGGTTAACAATATAATCAGTATTAAACGATAACATGTTATCTTCATACTCTTTTATTTCTGAGCGACAGATAACCGGTACACTGGGGTGAAGTAATTTACTGGTGATGGCAATTTTAAGATTAATCTTATCACTCGCAGTAACAGCAATAACCCCCTGACAGTTGGCTCGTCTGATACCAGCGCTCTCCAGTACTTCGGGTTGTGAGGCGTTACCAGTAAGACCGGGGATATATTCTTTCATATCAGTAATGCCCAGTTCATTGATATTGTCTATATTTTGATCAACCACAACAGCGCGATAATGTTCATCTGTTAAGGCAGCAAGTACAGCTTTGCCGGTTTCACTTAGACCACAGACAAGATAAAATGGCTGGTGAATACTTCTGACTTCGCGCCTGAAACGTGCTTCACTAACCACCTGCTGGAAGGTTTTATCCTGAAACAGGGTGATAACTTTACTCAGTGCATAGAACCAGGCAATGACCGTCATATAGATAGTCAGCAGTACCCACAGGCGTTGTGCATCGGTTAATGGATAGGGAATTTCACCAAAGCCGATGGTGGTCGCTGTGTAACTGACAAAATAGAAAGCATGGAAAAAACTCATGTGCCAGACATGACCTTTATCGTCCAGTCCGGGAATTAGCACCATGCCTAAGATAGCGATACTGTAGACACCAATTAGAACCAGAAAGGGTGTACGCATTCGCCTGAGTGTGATTGATGTTACTTTATTCATCAGGGGTATTAAAATAGTGAGAGGCGGAGGTTGTTATCTCAGTAGTATGATTAATGCTGGAATGTACTGGTTTCAATAATTAAAAGAATAACCGAAATAATATTGGCCAGCATGGCACCGCCACTGAGTGCAACAATGGTTGACATATTGCCGGGGACGAAACCGCCAACCTGTATGTGTGCCGCATAGGTCCACACCAGTGAGGCGGATAGAAGCTGGACATCGGCGACCAGGCTGGTAGCCAGTAACATGGCACCCAGCTGGGATTTATCACCAAACTTCAATACGGTTGCAATCAGGTTGACCACCACCACTGCAAATAATTCATAGACATTATGGTGGATTGCATCATCAACCTGGCCATAAAAAAAGCCGAAGTTCAGCGTGAGTGCCAGGATCATAAAAAAACTGAACGCCACTTTTTCTTTGTTCATAATGAAGTTCCCTGTATTTTAAATTATCAATGATATTATCAATGATATTATCAATTATATTATCAATTATATTACCGGTAATTCATGTTAACAGTATGGTTAAAATCTGTAGATAAATTTTGTTCAACTGTTCCAGTTCATCAATATTAATATTTTCATTAATTTGATGAATACTGGCATTAACTGGACCCAGTTCGATCACCTGGGCGCCAGTCGGAGCAATAAAACGACCATCAGATGTACCACCGGCGGTAGATAATTCGGTATTAATACCACAGACAGTGTGTATAGCCGTTTTTACGGCTGCAACCAGTTCGCCTGCTTCGGTAATAAAAGGCAGACCGGAAAGCGCCCAGTCGAGATCGTATTTTAACTGATGTTTATCCAGTATGGCGCATACTCGTTGTTGAATTTTCTCGGGCGTTATTTCAGTAGAAAAACGCAGATTAAACAGAACTTCAAGTTCACCAGGAATCACATTATTAGCACCGGTACCTGCATGAATATTAGAAATTTGAAAACTGGTGGGTGGGAAAAACTCATTCCCTTCATCCCATTTTTCGTTACATAATTCAGCCAGTGTATCGGCAAACTGATGGATGGGGTTGTCCGCCAGTTGTGGGTAGGCGATATGTCCCTGTTTACCGTGGATTATCAGGGTAGCAGAAAGTGATCCACGGCGACCATTTTTTATGATATCACCCAGGCGTTTAGTGCTGGATGGTTCACCGACCAGACACATATCAATTTTTTCATTTCGCTGTTGCAGTGCCTCAATTACCTTCACCGTACCATCTACTGCTGGACCCTCTTCATCACTGGTGATTAAGAAACCGATCGAACCGGCTAATGGCATTTTATTTTTCAGTAAGGTTTCGCAGGAGCAGATCATTGCAGCAATACTGCTTTTCATATCGGCGCTGCCACGCCCGTTTAGAATGTTATCGGTTATGGTTGGTTCAAAAGGTGGACTTCGCCATTGTTTAGCCGGGCCGGTAGGAACCACATCGGTGTGCCCGGCAAAAGCAAATAATGGTGGCTGATCTCCGATTCGAGCCCATAAATTATCCACTTCACCAAAGCGCATGTGTTCTACAGTGAAACCGATAGCCTGTAGGCGCTGAGCAATAATTTGCTGGCAGCCATTGTCATTGGGAGTGATAGACTCTATGGCAATGAGCTGTGTGGCGAGTTTAAGTGTTGCTGTCATAATATTTATATACTAAAGAGAGCGTTACAGATGTTCAAGTAAAGCAATTTTAAGTTGTGTCTTTTGCTGTTTGGATAAAGGTTTATCCTGTTGCGTAGTGATGAAAAAATAATCAATTGCTTTTTCTCCCGCAGTATGGACACCTGCACTCAGGAGTCGGATATGGTTCGTATAAAAAACCCTGGCGATAACAGCCAGTAAACCTGCCTGATTTTTTGTTTCAACTTTTATTCTTGTCATATTATTCAGGTCCCGATATTCAATAATTGTCGGGGTGTCAAAATATTTATTGACACTGGAAGGGGCCAGAGTGACTTTATTATAATCTACTTCTATAGTAAGGCGTTGCTTCAAACGTTCACTTATTTCTTCGGCAGCCAGTTGAATCTCGGTTTCTGCAATTTCATTATTACTGATGTTTACCGGTATCAGACGAAAAGTTTCCAGTGCATGATGGTTAAAACAGTTGACGATATGTGCGGTAACAATGCTGATTTCACTGTTAGATAGCTGACTGACGATATCAAGAAAAATATGATCACGTGATTGCATATATACCATTAGCTCAATGGTGTTACTGTGTACGTCAACACGGGTTTCAATGAGCGGTTTGCCGGTTTTATCTTCTGCGTGGTAACGGGTTAGTAATGAGGTATGCCAGACAATTTCACCCGCAATATGACTCTGGAAATAATCATTACTCAGGTTGTTCCAGATAAAATGCGCTTCCTGTGGATGAATACCAACTTGTTCAAGGAGGCGTAATGCACTGGTTTGTGTTTCAATAATATTTTCCATTTTACTGAGTTTGTTTTCCAGTCCCAGGTTTAGTAAGGAGGCTGTTTTGTTATACAGTTCACTAAGTAATTTATCTTTCCAGTTGTTCCACTGTTTAGGATTAGTGGCGCGAATATCACACATGGTTAACAGATACAGGTAATCCAGTTTTTTCAGAGAACCAACTTTTTCTGCAAACGCTGCAATAACATCTGGATCACTCAGATCTCGGCGTTGGGCAGTCATGGACATAATTAAATGACTGGCGACCAGCCAGCTGACCAGAGTGGCATCTTTCTCATTCATTTCGTGCCTGATGCAAAATTCATATGCATCTACCGCACCGAGTTCGGAATGGTCACCATTTCTTCCTTTTGCTATATCATGAAATAACCCGGACAGGCATAACAGGTATGGTTTTTCCAGGTGCTGGAATATACCACTGGCAAGTGGAAATTCGTGACAGAAATCGGGGACAGAAAGACGGCGTATATTGCGAACAACAAACAGGGTATGCTGATCGACGGTATAGGCGTGAAACAGATCATATTGCATACGCCCGACGATAGAATTAAAGGCAGGAATATAAGCGGCCAGAATACCATAGCGATTCATTCGCCGTAATTCATGAGTTACCCCACGGGGCTGGCTCATGATAGAGATGAACAATTTTCTGGCGCTGGCAGACTGCCGAAATGCGTCATCAATCAAGTACAGATTTTGCCGGATTTTTCGAATAGTTCTGGCCCGTACTCCCTGTATGTCAGTATGTTTTTCTAAAATTAGAAACAGTTCAAGCAGAGCGGTAGGCTTTTTCTCAAAAGTATCTTCCTGCCTGATTTCAATATATCCATGATAGACCTGGAAGTTCTCATTGATAATTTTTTCACAACCAGTTTCATCAGCATAAATAATGACTTCTCTAAAATGCTGTAATAACATTTCATTAAGCTGTTCCAGTTGTATTACAGTGCGGTAATATTGCTGCATAAACTGTTCAATGGCTTCATTACCGGGTATATCCGGGTTGTCTTTAAAACCAAATTCCAGTGCAAGCTGGCGCTGATAATCGAACAGCAGTCTATCTTCACGACGGCCGGCAAGATAGTGCAGGCTACAACGAATACGCCAGAGCAGGTGCTGACCTTTATGCAGGGTCCGGTATTCTTCATCAAGCAGAAAGCCCTTGTCCACCAGTTGTTCGAGACTATCTACATTGAAGTGACGTTTGGCTACCCAGCCTATCATCTGAATATCACGCAGACCGCCATGACTTTCCTTGATATTGGGTTCCAGGTTGTAGGCAGTATCATTAAACTTGCCGTTACGCTGAATCTGTTCTTCAAGCTTGGCCTGAAAGAAATTTTTGGCACCCCAGATTTTATCCGGCCCGGTACGCTGTTTCATTTCAGTAAATAAATATTCATGCCCCGCAATCAAACGCGCTTCCATTATGTTCGTTGTTATTGTAATGTCTTTTTTCGCCTCTGTGACGCATTCATCAAGTGTACGTACACTGTGGCCAATTTCCAGATGGCTGTCCCATAACAGCATTAAAAACTGTTCGATATGGCTGCGGGTATCCGCATTTTCTTCCTCATCAAGAAGTAGCATCAGATCAATATCGGATTTGGGGTGAAGTTCCCCGCGGCCATAGCCACCCACGGCAACAATTGCCAGTGGTTGTTTGCTATCACTGAAAAAATGACCGTAGAGGCAAGCGAGCAGACGGTCGGTTAACTGCGCACGACCGAACACCACATCGTTAACTTCTCCACCTTTTTCATAATAGTGTTGCAGACCATCGCTTATTTTATTTACCGCCGCTTTTACAATGTTGATTTTGTTACTATCAGGTTGTTGCAGCGCTGTGTGTAACATCAGCGGGTCGAACAGGGCAAGAATATCTGAATTAACCATTTGTGATGGGGCTGTGATTCTATGCTGCATTATATTTCGTCACCCTCACAACGGGTAAGTATTTCATGGCCTGTATCGGTTACCAGGATAGTATGCTCCCACTGCGCAGAAGAGCTGTGGTCTCTGGTTACTACCGTCCAGCCATCATTGAGTATTTTGACCTGACGTTTACCAGCATTAATCATCGGTTCAATGGTAAAGATCATTCCGCCTGCCAGTTCAGTACCGCTACCGGCTTTACCATAATGCAAAACCTGTGGATCTTCATGAAAGCCGCGACCGATTCCATGACCGCAGTATTCACGGACAACCGAGCAATTTTTTGATTCAGCATACTGCTGAATTGCATGGCCGATATCACCCAGTCGAGCTCCCGGTTTGACCTGCCCAATCCCCAGACGAAGACATTCCAAAGCTACCTGCGAGACTCGCTTTGCCCTGATGGGGGGCGCGCCGATGAAAAACATCTTACTGGTATCGCCATGATAGTCATCTTTAATTACGGTAATATCAATATTAATAATATCACCGTTCTTTAGTTTCTTTTCACTCGGAATACCATGACAGACCTGATGGTTGACCGATGTACAGATTGATTTGGGAAAACCATGATAATCAAGTGGGGCAGGAACTGCCTTCTGTTCATTAACGATATAATCATGACAGATACGATCCAGTTCAGCGGTGGTGATACCTGCCTGTACGTGCGGGCGAATCATTTGCAGAACTTCACCAGCGAGTCTGCCAGCGATACGCATCTTTTCAATTTCCTCTTTATCTTTAATTAATATAGTCATCGTTTGTTCTTTTAAATGTTAATAAAATCAATTGGTTGTGTGTATTATGTTATGAGCGGCCAACTTTTCAACGTTGTGATTATTCGCGTTTTATGATATAAAGCGCCCGCGTCAGGAAAACCTGACTGTAACAAGTGATAGCGTTGTACCTGCAGCGTTTCTGAAATTGTCTCAGAAACAGGTAACAACTATATCTTATTTAAATACGCACATATACCGGTCACATACTAATTGGGTGCTATTCGGCTAAAAAAATTGCCGGGTGGTTATTACTATGGGGTATATGGAGGCTTAACCCCTAATGAGGAGTACTACCAATGTCTAACATTTCTATGCGTCTGATGCTTGAGGCAGGCGTACATTTTGGTCACCAAACCCGTTTCTGGAACCCAATGATGTCCGAGTACATTTTTGGAGCACGAAATAAAATTCACATCATTAATCTGGAAAAAACGCTGCCACTTTATAATGAAGCATTGAATGCTATCGGTAAAATTGCAGCCAATCGAAGCAGTATTTTATTTGTTGGAACAAAACGTGCGGCACGTAAAATTATCGCTGAAGAAGCCAGTCGTTGTGGTATGCCATACGTGAGTCATCGCTGGTTGGGCGGTATGCTAACAAACTATAAAACAATTCGTCAGTCTGTTCAGCGTTTAAAAGAACTGGAAGAAATGGCAGAAAACGGTAGTTTTGATCGACTGAATAAAAAAGAACAGTTAATGTTAACCCGTGAAATGGAGAAAAAAGAAAAAGTTCTAGGTGGTATTAAGGATATGAAAGGGCTGCCGGGTGCGGTTTTTGTAATAGATGTTGGCCACGAAAGTATTGCAGTACAGGAAGCCAACACGCTGGGTATTCCTGTCTTTGGTGTTGTCGATACTAATCATTCTCCTGATGGTGTGGACTATATTATTCCCGGTAATGATGATGCAATAAAAGCTATACAGCTTTATACAGAAGGCGTTGCTGATGCCGTTATCGAAGGTCGTGCAGCAGCAGTATTGCAACGCAACAATGCCGAAACAGAGGCCCCGAAAAAAATTGCAGCAAAGAAAAAGGCAGTAGTAAAAGAAAAGACTGCCGAAACAGAAACTGAGTCGGTCGAAGTAGAATCAGCGCAGGATGCGACACCGGTAACAGAAGCGGACGCTGAAAAGAAAGTAGTAAAAAAAGCAGCGGTAAAAAAGAAAGCTTCAGTAAAGAAAAAAGTGGCTGAGGCAGAGGAAGAGAAATAATCTTTCTGATTCCTTAGAATGGATGAATAGTTTCTATTTTTGATATAATAGTTTTGATATAACAGGTTAAGAGGTTACTGTGATGCAAATTACAGCAAGTATGGTAAAAGAGCTACGTGAGCGTACCGGCTCAGGTATGATGGAATGTAAAAAAGCGCTGCAGGAAGCAGAAGGTAATATTGATGTGGCTATTGAAAACATGCGTAAAGCGGGGTTAGCAAAAGCCGATAAGAAATCGAGCCGTGTTGCTGCGGAAGGACGTGTTGCGATTGAAGTAAGTGAAGATGGTAAGTCTGCCGTAGTACTGGAAATGAACTGTGAGACGGATTTCGTTTCCGGTGGTGATGAATTTATGGAATTTGTTAGTGCCACAGCAAAAACAGCACTGGCTAATAAACCAGCTGATATAGTCGCCTTATCTGCAATGACCCTGTCTGGTTCGGATGCAAGCATTGAAAATATACGCCAGGCAATGGTGGCTAAAATTGGTGAGAATATCCAGCTACGCCGCTTCCAGATTTTACAAACGGAAAATGGAACTTTTGGTAGTTATTCACATGGTACACGGATTGGTGTACTGGTTGATATGCTCCTGGCTGATAACAGTGAAGACGGTGCAAAATTAATTAAAGATGTTGCTATGCATATTGCTGCTAGCAGCCCGCTTTGTATCAGTGAAGAAGATGTGCCGACCGATGTACTGGAAAAAGAAAAGGAAATCCTTCGTGCACAGGCACTGGAAAGTGGTAAACCGGCCAATATTGTGGAAAAAATGCTTACCGGTCGTATTCGTAAATACCTGGCGGAAATTACCCTGTTGGGTCAGTCTTTCGTTAAGGATCCGGATAAAACTATTCAGGTACTGTTGTCTGATGCTGATGCTGCGATTAACGGTTTTGTGCGTTATGAAGTAGGCGAAGGTATTGAGAAAAAACAGGAAAACTTTGCCGAGGAAGTTATGGCACAGGTAAATGGTTAAAATACTGACGAAGCCATTACTATGTGACAGAGTAATAAAATAAAAAGCCGGGGATTTCTCCCGGTTTTTTGTATATACAGGATGTTCAGGGTATTTTTATGTTCCACCTGATTGGGTATGATAAAAGAGAAGGGAAAGTATGACAGAAATATATAAACGTGTACTGTTAAAGTTAAGTGGTGAGGCTCTTATGGGAGGGCTTGATTTTGGTATTGATTCACTTATTCTGACACGTGTTGCCAGTGAAGTAGCTGAAGTAAACCGTATGGGCGTACAGGTGGCGCTGGTAATTGGCGGTGGGAATATATTTCGTGGTGCCGGATTAGTGAAATCAGGGATTAATCGTGTTTCTGGTGACCATATGGGAATGTTGGCAACTGTTATGAACAGCATTGCCATGCAGGATGCCATTGAAAAACAGGGAATTGGTTGCCAGCTTATGTCGGCGGTGGCGATTGATCGTATGTGTGAAAATTATTCACTACGTAAAGCAAACGAATACCTGGAACGTAATCATGTTGTTATTTTTGCAGCCGGAACAGGTAATCCTTTTTTTACTACCGATACAGCTGGTTGTTTACGTGCAATCGAAATTGAAGCGGATTGTGTACTAAAAGCAACCAGGGTTAACGGTGTTTATGATTCTGACCCGATGAAAAACCCGGACGCTATACGTTATAAAACCTTAAGCGTTGATGAGGTTCTGGAAAAAAATCTGGCAGTGATGGACATGACTGCCATGATTTTATGTCGGGAAAACAAGATGCCATTGCGGGTATTTAATCTCAATGATGTGGGTGCATTGCCTGCTGCAATGAAAGATGCCTCTATTGGTACAACTGTTGTGATGGGGAAAAGTAAATGATTGATGAAATAACCGAAGATACAGAAGTACGTATGGGGAAAACAGTTGAATCATTGCGTATAGAATTAACCAAAATTCGTACCGGGCGGGCACATCCAAGTTTGCTTGATCAAGTTTCGGTTGATTATTATGGGGCGGAAACGCCAATCAGCCAGGTGGCAAATGTAACCGTTGAAGATTCACGTACCCTTGCCGTTGCGCCATGGGAAAAACAGATGGTCTCCGTTGTGGAAAAAGCTATTATGAATTCCGGTTTGGGCCTGAACCCATCAACGGCTGGTATGCTTATCCGTATCCCAATGCCACCTTTAACTGAAGAACGCCGCCGTGAACTGGTTAAAGTGGTTAAAGGGGAAGCTGAAGCTGCAAAGGTTGCGGTACGTAATATCCGGCGTGATGCAAATGGTGATTTTAAATCTCTGCTAAAAGAAAAGGAAATTTCAGAAGATGAGAATCATCATGCTGAAGATAAGGTACAAAAATTAACCGACCGGTTTGTTGCAGCGATTGATGAAACGATTGCAGTGAAAGAAAAAGAATTAATGGAAATTTAAAGCATTTCTAAATGACGATGAGTAAAACGCAAAATCCACGACATATTGCGGTAGTAATGGACGGAAATGGTCGCTGGGCAAAAAAAAGACATTTACCTCGTATTGCGGGACATAAATCCGGCGTGAATGCCACGCGGAGAATAGTACAGAACTGTGTGAGTTTAAATATTAGGGCATTAACCATTTTTGCCTTCAGTAGTGAAAACTGGAAACGTCCGGAAGCTGAAGTTAGTAGTCTGATGTTACTTTTTGTTACCACACTGTCAGCAGAGGTAAAAAAATTACATAAACAGAATATTAAGGTGCAGTTTATCGGTGACCGCAATCATTTTTCTCAGAAATTACAGACGGCTATTAAAGAATCTGAAACACTGACAGAGTCGAATACCGGTCTTGTGCTTACTATTGCGGTTGACTACGGGGGACGGTGGGATATCCTTAATGCGGCTCGCCAGCTATTCATTCAGCTGCAGCATGGTGAAATAACGGTAGATGCAATTAGTGAAGAATGGTTCACATCCAGATTAAGTATGGCAGAGTTGCCAGAACCAGATCTATTTATTCGAACTGGTGGGGAATGCCGGATTAGTAATTTTCTATTGTGGCAACTGGCATATACTGAACTGTATTTTTCCGATATATTGTGGCCGGATTTTGGTGATAATGAATTTCAGTGTGCCATTGACTGGTATCAGACTCGTCAGCGACGTTTTGGCAAAATCACCGAGCAACTAACCAAAATGGATCAGGATGAAATAGACCATAATAAAACAGATCATAATGAAACAGATGGGGCAAATAAACTGTTACCACAATCAGATTCGGCACAGGAGTCTGTATAATGTTGTTACAACGGATACTGACAGCTATTCCACTGGCCGTACTGGTTGTCTGGATTATTCTGTTCCAGCCAACACGAATTTTTGATGGCATGATTACCGTGGTTATTTTTATTGCCGGTTTCGAATGGGCAAGGCTGTCCGGTGTAGAGAAATTAGTTGCACGTTATTCTTATGCGTTGCTTATTGCTTTTATCCCGTGGCTGATATTACAGCGCTTTCCTGCCTATGCCGTGTGGTTGATTTATGCAGCTGTTATCTGGTGGTTCAGTTTGAGCTATTATCTGAAACGGGCTCGTCCACGTACCGGTATAACGGGTTGGCAGCCTGAAAAACTTTTTATTGCGGTTATTATTATTCCTGCTGCTTTTCTGGCAATGCATCTGGTTCATAGTATGCCAGAAGGACAGTGGTGGTTAATGTATAGCCTGGCTCTGGTATGGGTGGCAGATATTGGGGCTTATTTCAGTGGTAAACGTTTTGGTAAAAATAAGCTTTCCCCGTATATTAGCCCTGGCAAAACGAAAGAAGGTTTATATGGCGCCCTGCTTGCAACGACGGTGTACACATTGATCGCCAGTTTCTTATTTGACATGATGCGTGAGGATGCAATACTGTTAATTTTACTATCACTGATTCTGACGATTATTTCTGTTAACGGTGATCTTTATATCAGTTTTCTTAAACGTGAAGCAGGCATGAAAGACAGTGGGCATATTCTTCCAGGTCATGGCGGCATACTGGATCGTATTGACAGTGTTCTGGCAGCTATGCCGGTTTTTGCTGTTGGATTTCACTGGTTAATCAGTCCGATATTTGTATGAAACAATCTATTACCATACTTGGATCAACCGGTAGCATTGGTGTCAGCACGCTAGATGTAATTTCCCGGCACTCTGAGAAGTATAAGATATTTGCATTAACAGCGAACAATAATGTCGATCTACTGGAACAGCAGTGCATACAGTACCAGCCTCTGTTTGCGGTTATCGTCGATGAAAGCAAAGCTGAACAGCTTGAACAACGGCTATTTTCTCGTGGTTTATCCACTAATGTTTTATATGGTCAGGCTGCCCTGGAAGAAGTTGCCAGTGATATAGCTGTTGATTGCGTGGTGGCTGCTATTGTTGGTGCAGCGGGATTACTACCAACACTGGCCGCAGCAGGTGCAGGTAAACGGATACTACTGGCTAATAAGGAAGCACTGGTTATGTCTGGCCAGTTATTTATGGACAGCGTTGCACATCATCAGGCAAAATTATTACCTGTAGATAGCGAACATAATGCCATTTTTCAATGTCTTCCCGATGGCTGTGATAATAATATCCTGTTAAAACATGATAAGGGTGTACAGAAACTGCTGTTAACAGCCAGCGGCGGGCCGTTTCGAACATGCCCGCTTGAAACCCTGGAAAAGGTTACACCGGAACAGGCAATTGCTCATCCAAACTGGAATATGGGTAAAAAAATCTCGGTAGATTCAGCTACCATGATGAATAAAGGGCTGGAATTAATTGAGGCATACTGGTTGTTTGGTATTGAAATTGAAAATATAGAGGTGGTAATTCATCCTCAAAGTATTATTCATTCTATGGTCAGCTATAATGATGGATCAGTACTGGCACAGTTGGGTAATCCAGATATGCGAACGCCTATTGCCAATGCGCTGGCATGGCCGGATCGTATTGAATCGGGGGTTGCACCGTTAGATATTTTTGCAGTAGGAAAACTGGAATTTGAGCAACCGGATTTAGCTAGATTCCCATGCTTACGCCTGTGTTATGAAGCGATAAAAACAGGTGGGAGTGCAACAATTGTACTAAATGCTGCCAATGAAATTGCTGTTGCAGCATTTCTGAATTCGCGTATTGCTTTTACATCAATAGCAAAAGTGGTTGAAGAAACGCTGGTAGATTCAACCATTATTACTGATATTAGCTCACTGGATTCGATTCTGAGTGCTGATCGAGCAGCGCGAATAATAGCTGAGGAATGTATTTTGAAACACCACTGATTAAGAGTAATGCCGATAATACAGGTTTCCTCTGTTTTTTCGGATAAGAGTACTTAGCAAAAACAACTTAATTCCATTGAACATCATCCATACGATATTGATACAATCTAATAATGAGTGTCCTGCATAATCTTTTCTTTTTTATAGTTGCCATTGGTGTGCTGGTAACTTTCCATGAATTTGGCCATTACTGGGTTGCGCGTAGAGCCGGGGTAAAAGTACTGCGATTTTCTATTGGTTTCGGCAAACCTTTTTATATCTGGAGACGAACTACGCCAGAAGGGGATGAAATAGAATACGCACTGGCGGCCATCCCGTTGGGTGGTTATGTGAAGATGCTGGATGAAAACGAAAGTGATGTTCCAGAAAAAGAACGATCACGTGCATTTAATACACAGCCGATATTCCGGCGTATTGCCATTGTTGCCGCTGGACCAATCTTTAATTTTATTCTTGCTATTCTATTTTACTGGATTGTTTTTTTGATGGGCTTTACCGTTGACCGTCCACTGGTTGGACAGTTGGATAAGGGCTCCATCGCTGCCCAGTCCGGTTTTAAAAACCACGATGAAATATTGAGGGTTGCCGGGGAATCAGTCAATTCATGGAATAATTTCCGACTTGCACTACTTGATAAAGGACTTAATGGTGGCAATGTATCAGTACGTGTTCTGACCCGTTCGGGACAGAAACAGGAAAGAACCCTGCATCTTGGCAAACAGGCTTTGCTGGCTCATAAGGGGGATGTTCTTGCACATCTGGGCTTCCACCAGTGGTGGCCAAAACTGGCTGCAGAAATCGGTGGTGTAATAAAAGGCAGTCCGGCAGAAAAAGCGGGTTTGCAAAAAGGCGACAAAATATTGAGGGTAGACAAAAAGTCTGTTACGGACTGGAGTCAACTGGTCAGCCTGATTAAAAAGAAACCTTTGCAGAGGATGATATTTAGCATCGAACGCCACAGCTACCTGATGACATTAACCATTACTCCGAGTGAGCGTAAGCAAGCCGGGGAAAAACAGGGCTTTATTGGTGCTTATCAGAATATACCTGAATCATTACGTGCGCAGTTGACAAGACATATACAATATGGCCCGATTGATGCGATGGGTCATGCAATGAGTAAAACCTGGGATATGTCCGCATTAACGCTGCGGGTTCTGTGGAAAATGGTAACCGGTGAAGCTGCACTGTCAAATATATCCGGCCCTATTACCATTGCTACCTATGCAGGTATTAGTGCCTCCATTGGTCTGGGCTCCTTTTTATCCTTTCTTGCCGTTATTTCGGTAAGCCTTGGTGTACTTAATTTGTTACCCATCCCTATGCTTGATGGAGGTCATCTGTTTAATTACCTGATAGAAATAATAAAAGGTTCACCGGTTTCACCGGCATTTGAGTTACGCGGTCAACAGATAGGGATGACTATTTTAGCTTTGCTTATGGGTATAGCTATCTTTAATGATATACAACGGTTAATACAGTGAAATGGTGAAATTGGTTAGCTGTATGCATAAAATTTCTGTCGTCGTTTGTTTATTCTTATCATTACTATTTGTACATGTTACTTATGCTGACAGTAATGCGGACACTTTTATTCTCAGTAAAATAAAAATTGAAGGTTTGCAGCGTCTATCTGATGGTACCCTGTTAAATTATCTGCCGGTTGCGGTAGGTGATCCCATGGATGAGAAACAGGTGATATTTTCTATCAGTGAACTGTATAAAACCGGTTTTTTTACCGATGTAAAGTTATTTCGTGATGGCAATGTTCTGATTGTCAAAGTAAAAGAGCGACCATCTATTGCTGATGTTACTTTTACCGGAAATTCTGATATAGATGATGATGCGCTAAAAAAGGCCCTGCAGGGCATAGGGGTCGTCAAAGGACGTATTTTTAATCGTTCACTGATGGAAAAACTTTCTCAGGAACTGCAACGTGTTTATTTCAGTCGGGGAAAATATGGTGTAAAAATAAAGACTAAAGTTACAGATCTTAACCAGAATCGTGTTGATATTGATATTACTATTTCAGAAGGAAAAGCTGCCCTTATTAAACATATTAATATTATTGGCAATAAAGTATTTAGCGATAAAACTCTGTTGGAACAAATGCAGTTAGGTATCCCGGGCGTATTATCCTTTTTTTCTTCCTCTGATAAATATTCCAAGCCAAAGTTAAATGCCGACCTGGAAACACTACGTTCTTATTATCTAAACCGTGGCTATGTAAAGTTCTCTATTGATTCTACGCTGGTATCAATTACACCAGATAAACAGGATATATATATCACCATTAATATTACGGAGGGCGGCCGCTACAAAATTTCATCCAGTAAACTGACGGGAGAAATGGTACTTAATCGTAAAATAATGGAAGCACAGATTTTAACTGCACCGGGTATGATTTTCTCACGTAGTTTAATGACGCGATCTCAGAAAAATCTTGAAGATTCAATGGGTCGTATTGGTTATGCGTTTGCAAAAGTGAAAATCATTCCAGTTGTTAATGATAAAAAGAAAACAGTTGCTTTAATCTACCAGGTGATACCAGGTGAGAAAGTTTATGTAAGGCATATTGAAATCCATGGAAATGATACGACTGACGATGAAGTTTTTCGTCGTGAATTACGTCTCATGGAAGGTTCAATTCTGGCCAGTGATAAACTGGCACGCTCTAAAATTCGTATTCAACGTTTACCCTATGTACAATCAGTAAAGATTGAAACAGTACCCGTACCGGGTACTAATAATCAGGTAGACCTGAAAGTTGACCTCACCGAAAAACTTGCTGGTAGCTTTAATATTGGTGCAGGTTTTTCACAGACGCAGGGCTTGCTGTTTAATGTCGGTCTGTCACAGGAGAATTTATTCGGAACGGGAAAACGGCTATCACTTAATATAAATAATGACAGAGCTAATACCATTTACAGTGCTGCCTATACCAACCCTTATTACACACTGGATGGTGTCAGCCGTACTCTCAGTGCATCGTATCGTAACAGAAACGCAAGTCAGGAATTGATTAATAATTTCCAGACAAGTTCGGGCGATGTAAATATCAGTTATGGTATTCCATTGAGCGAATATGATACCCTGCAGCTGGGCTATGGCTATAGTTATATGGATATTACATCATCATTATATAACCCATCGAATGACGTACTTGAATTTATCAATAAAAACGGTAGTAAATTTAATAGTCTGACGGTTAATGCCAGTTATGTCCATGACACACGTAACCGCACCATATTTGCGACCAAAGGCGTGGAACATACACTGGCTGGCAATATGACCATTCCGGGTAGTGGGCTGGAATATTATAAACTAACCTATATTGGTAAGGGTTATGTTCCGGTATCAGCCAGAACCACCTTGCTATTACGTTCAAACATTGCTTATGGTAATGGCTATGGAAAAAACAGTGAATTGCCTTTCTTCGAACGGTATTATGCTGGTGGTATTCGTACAGTGCGCGGTTATAATGACAATTCACTGGGGCCAAGGGATAAAGATACCGGCTTACCCATAGGCGGAAATTTACGTATAACGGGTGGTATTGATTACATATTTCCTATACCATTTATGGATAAACCGCCCAGTTCTTTGCGCTTAAGTACATTTTTTGATGTTGGTAACGTCTTTCTTGACAATAAACCGACGTATAATTCAACTGCCCCTGGTTTTCAGGCCAGTCAGTTGAGAACATCTACCGGGGTGTCGCTAGTATGGATTTCCCCCATTGGCCCACTTCGGTTTAGTTGGGCAAAAACATTAAATAGTCGTCCGGGTGATGATTTACGGGCATTCCAGTTTAGTATTGGTTCTTACTTCTGAGGAGATAATTCAAGTGAAAAAAATAGTATTAATTGGTTTATTTATGATGTGTGTAACAGGTTCTGCGATAGCTGGCGGACTTAAAATTGGCGTTGTCAGTGTGGAACGTATTCTGACAAAAGCCCCTCAGGTAGAAGCGGTGAATACCCGTATGTTGGAGAAGTTCGGTCCAAAACGTGATGAGCTGAAAAAAATGGAGAAAGACCTACAGGCATTACAGGAAAAATACAAACGTAATGAACTTGTCATGACAGAAGATAAACTCAATGACATGAAAAAGAAAATCATTCGCAAAATACAGATATTAAAACAGAAGGAAATGATGTTAACGCAGGAGATTTCTACGATGCGTAATAAGGAACTGGCAAAATTACAGAAATCAATCCGCGCTATTATTACCAAAATTGCTAAAAAGGATAAATACAGCCTGGTTCTTAGTGATGGTGTTGTTTATGCCAATAAAAAACTGGATATAACCGATAAAGTGCTGGACAAAATGAAAGCTGATTTTAAAAAAGATAAATAACACAAATATGTAATATGCCATTAAGATAATCGCTGATACATATCAGGTAGATATATAACGAATGTCATTATTGCTTTCAGAGATTGCCGACAGGATCGGTAGCAAATTAACAGGGAGAGATTGCAAGATAACAAATGTTGCAGATATTACGCAGGCAACCACGGGGCAACTTACTTTTATAAACCATGCAAAATATCTCGACGCATTAAAACAAACAAGTGCCTCAGCCGTAATTCTGAAGCCCTCATGGTTGGAGGTTTGCCCGGTTCCTGCGTTAGTTACAGACAATCCACGGTTGCTATTTGCCCGTGCAGCTATTTTATTAAATCCCGATAACAGAGATACATCGGGTATTTCCAAACTGGCAGTTGTGGCTGAAAATGCAGATATTCATGCATCGGTTATCATTGAAGACCATGCCGTTATCCGTAGTGGTTGCCGACTCCACGAGAATGTTTATGTTGGTGCCGGTTGTGTAGTTGAGGAAAATGTAACCATTGGTAACAATACCCGGATTTATGCCAATGTAACCATTCAGCAAAACTGTTATATCGGTGGTGACTGTATTATTCATTCTGGCGTGATTATTGGTACAGATGGTTTTGGTTTTATCCGTGATGGTGATGCGTATCTGAAAATTCCACAACTTGGTAACGTATATATTTCTAATAATGTAGAAATAGGTGCGAATACAACGATCGACCGTGGAGCCTTACTGGATACGATTATTCATGAAGGCGTTAAACTCGATAACCAGATTCAGGTTGCGCATAATGTGGAAATTGGAAGACATACAATTATTTCCGCCTGCACCTGTATTGCTGGTTCTGCAAAAATTGGAGAGTATTGTCTGATTGGAGGCGGAGTGGGTATTCGGGATAATATAGAAATTGGTGATAATGTTGTAGTAACGGGTCGTACTTTCGTTTCGTCGTCAATAAAGGCGCAGGGCACGTATTCCTCTAGTGTACTGGTTGATACGACTAGTAGCTGGAAAAAAAATGTAATGCGATTTAAGCACCTGGATGATATGGAAAAACGTATTAAAAAATTAGAACAGAAAAATTAGAGCAGAAGCTGTGTAGCTGATTGCAACCAATTATAAGATTAAGATCTGGAGTTCCGTTTTGAGCGAAATGTATATTGAAGAAATCAGACAATTCCTTCCGCACCGTTATCCTTTTTTGCTTGTTGATCGTGTGCTTGAATGTATACCGGGTGAAACCATAACAGCGATGAAGAATGTTTCTGTTAACGAACCATTTTTTCTTGGGCACTTCCCTGAAAAAGCTGTTATGCCTGGAGTATTGATTATTGAAGCACTGGCACAGGCAACCGGTCTTCTTGGTTTTCGAACAATGAGCGAACAGCCAAGCGTCGATGTTCTGTATTTACTGGTTGGTGTTGATAATATTCGTTTTAAGCGGCAGGTTGTACCGGGCGATCAGCTAATTCTTAAAGCAAAAATTGAAAAGCGTAGCAGGACAGTGTGGAAATTTTCCTGTGAAGCATCTGTGGATAATAAGATTTGTACAAAAGCTACTTTATTGTGTGCAGCACAGCAAATGATGGAAGAGTGAATCGTTCGTTCACCGACTAAACCTGCCCTGATAATAACAATGACGATAATCCATCCACAGGCAATTATCGACCCTTCTGCAAAAATAGATAAAAGTGTATGTATCGGGCCATTTAGCGTCATCGGAAAAGATGTTGAAATTGGTGCAGGTACACAAATTGCCTCACATGTTGTGATTAACGGACCAACAAAAATTGGCAATAACAATCATATTTTTCAGTTTGCTTCAGTCGGCGAAAAACCACAGGATTTAAAATTTCATGATGAAGAAACCAGGCTGGAAATTGGTAATAATAATACAATACGCGAATATGTAACCTTGCATCGTGGTACACCCGGTGGTGGATATGTAACCATGATTGGTAATAATAATTTATTTATGGTGAGTTGCCATGTTGCCCATGACTGTAAAATTGGTAATCATGTGATTCTCGCTAATGCAACGGCACTGGCTGGTCATGTTGAAGTAGATGATTACGCAATACTTGGCGGTTATACCACTGTGCATCAATTTACCCGTATTGGTACGCATGCTTTCTCCGGGTTTTCAACAGCGATAGACCGTGATGTTTTACCCTTTTTTACCGTTGCTGGAAACCGTGCAAGAGCCGTAGGCATTAATAAAGAAGGATTGAAGCGTCGGGAATTTTCTGTAGAAACTATTCGCAATCTTCAGGAAACTTTTAAATTATTGACCAAGTCCACCTGCTCACACAAAGTGGCACTGGAGAAAGTTGAACAGATTGCTGGTGAGGATGATAATGTACGTTTAATAGTGGAATTTCTCAGTAGCAGTGAGCGTGGCTGGATACGGTAAATCAAAGAAGAATATTATACCGGGTGGTCTGCGATTTACAGCGTTGCCATTTTATACACATCATAGGCGGGTTCTTCATATGGATGAGCGGCCTTCATGGCTTTGATTGCCAGCTCGATATATTTTTCTGCACAAACCAGCTCAATTTTTATTTCACTGACCCGTTCGATTTTATTTATACTACCGATTGCCGGGTGACTGTTTTTTAGTGGTCTGAACTGTCCGCTACCAGCCGTCTGCCAGCAGCAGCAATCATAATTTCCAATACGTCCGGCACCCGCATCAAATAATGCCTGTTTGACTTTTTCCACAGTATTTTCAGGGATATAGACACAGATTTTATACATGATTATTGCGCTGGATTGCTGTTCGTAATGATTGAAATAGCTTATTATATCCGATCTGTCTAACAATCGGGCGAGCGAAACTCGCTGATAACATTCAATACAGGAAATAGATATTATGAGTGGTGGTATTCAGTTGTCCTCTGAGATGATCTCAGAGATAAAATTAGTGGTTAGTCGGCATGATCCGGAAGCGGATAATGATATGGTATTCATGCAATACTTAACTGCTATTTCTGGCTATGTTCTTGCGCATCAGGAACATGCGGGTCTGGATAAAAAAGAAATACTCAAAGATCTGGCACATTTTATGGAACAGGTTGTCGAACAGGTGGAGTGCGATCGTCAGCCGACCGAGGAGGCGTTCGGAATCTGGAAACCTGACCAACACTGAATTGTATAATCAGCTATTAGCGGTTTCCGGCATAGATGAGAAAAATACTTATTATTAGGAACCCACCATCAATACATTTCTGCGGGTTCGATATTCATCATATCCATGTAGCTGAGTAATAAATATTCTTTTTATTTGATTTAATGTGACTGTAGGTAAAAAATTAATGGATACAGAATTCTGGAAAAATCGCTGGCAACAGAATCAGACTGGTTTTCATCAATCTAGTGTGAATTCTTACCTGGCCTATTTTTATGGTGAAAAAGGTATTGATGTAGCAAAGCGAAAAGATGTAAAAGTGTTCGTGCCACTGTGTGGCAAGTCACTGGATATGCTGTGGCTGGCTCAGCATGGCTATGCTGTTTTTGGTGTAGAGTGCAGTGAAAAAGCTGTCGAAGATTTTTTTACTGAAAATGGTCTGGATTTTCAATCGGCCACAAAAGATACGTATGGGTTTTATCGACATACTCAGCAAAGTGCAACAATTGAAATATATCAGGGAGATTTTTTTGAGCTAAAGGCAACCGACCTGACAGATATTACCGATGTATTTGATCGGGCTTCTTTGATTGCCTTACCGGAAAAATTACGTCACCGTTACGTGAAAAAAATGGCCGAGATCCAGCAGAAAGATACCCGTACTCTGTTAGTAACTCTGAGCTATAAGCAAAGCGAAATGAGTGGTCCTCCTTTTTCTGTTTCAGAAGATGAAGTTTATGCGTTATATGAAAAATATTTTATTGTAGAGAAATTACTCCATAAAGACGTACTTGAACGCGAACTTCATTTTAAGGACAGAGGGTTAACCGCGTTAACAGAAATTGTCTATAAACTTAAACGTAAATAATAATTATGCAAAAAACACAGGATATTACTGCTTCAATGGCTGCTGAATCAGCCAGCCAATCAACATCCCCGTTAACACCTTTGACCTCTGCCGGAAGTCAATCAAAAGAAATAAAACATCATCCTTCTTTTGAGCCGATACAATCTCACCGTATTGAATCACTAAATCTTGTTTTACATGAATTTCGCCATAGTAAAACTGGGGCGCTACATTATCACCTGGAAGCTGATAATTCGGAAAATGTTTTTCTGGTTGCCTTTCGTACGGTGCCGATGGATTCAACCGGTGTGGCACATATTCTTGAACATACTGCACTGTGTGGTAGTAAAAAATATCCGGTACGCGATCCTTTCTTTATGATGATACGCCGTTCATTAAATACATTTATGAATGCTTTTACCAGTAGTGACTGGACTGCTTATCCCTTTGCCAGTCAGAATAAAAAAGATTTTAATAATCTGCTTGATGTTTATCTGGATGCCGTTTTTTTTACCCGTCTGGATGAAATGGATTTTCTGCAGGAAGGCCATCGTATTGAATTCATGGAGGCTGATAATCCTGATACCGAGCTAGAATATAAAGGTGTTGTTTTTAATGAAATGAAAGGGGCCATGAGTTCGCCAGTGAGTGTTTTATGGCAGGAAGTAAGTAAATATCTGTACCCGACTTCGACCTATCATTACAATAGTGGTGGCGAACCTCAGGATATTCCAGATTTAAGTTATCAGCAACTGAAAGATTTTCACAGAATTCATTATCATCCGGGTAATGCCGTATTTATGACCTTTGGCGACATCCCAGCTTTTGAGCACCAGCGGAAATTTGAACAACAGGCTCTGTCGCAGTTTGAAAAGCTTGATAGAACTATTTCTGTTTCCCCGGAAAAACGCTACCTCGCACCAATTGCAGTGGAAGAAGCTTATGCTTATGATGTCGTTGGTGAAGAGACGATTGAAGAAAAAACTCACCATGTAATAAGCTGGTTGCTTGGACCCTGCACCTCACTGGATGAAATGATGAAAGCCAACCTGTTATCGCAGGTTTTGCTCGACAACAGTTCTTCACCATTACGTCATGCGCTGGAAAAAACTGACCTGGGTGCTGCGCCCTCTCCATTATGCGGGCTGGAAGATTCTAATTATGAAATGTGTTTTCTATGTGGTATTGAAGGCAGCAAGGTGGAAAGTGCCAGCGAGTTTGAGAAGCTGGTGCTGGATGTTTTAAATGATGTTGCCACAAATGGAATAGCAGAAGAAAAACTGGAAGCTGTGTTGCACCAACTGGAATTAAGTCAGCGAGAAGTTGGTGGCGACCATTATCCATTTGGTCTGCAACTAATTTTACATGCGCTGACAGCCGCTATTCACCGTAGCGATCCGGCTACACTGTTAAATCTCGATCCGGTTATTGACACATTACGCGAGTCTATTAAAGATCCTGAATTTATTAAAAATCTGGTGCGTGAATTGCTGCTGGATAATCAACATCGGGTACGCCTTACCCTGCGACCGGATGATAGTTTAAGTCAGCGTAAAGATGATGCGGAAAAGGAGCGCCTTGCCAAAATAAAAGCCGCCCTGTCTGAAAAAGACAGAAGTGATCTGATACAACGCGCAGCTATTCTGGCTGAACGGCAGACACAGCAGGATAATCCTGACCTACTACCAAAAGTGGGGCTAGAAGATGTCCCAGCTGAGGTAAAAATACCACAGTCAATACAGAAAAAACTGGCAGACATTTCGGTAACTACTTATCAGCAAGGAACCAATGGACTGGTTTACCATGAAATAGTGTGTGAGTTGCCAGCTTTAAGCACTGAAGAGAAAAGCCTGTTGCCGTATTTCTCAGCATGCCTGACAGAATTGGGGTGTGGGGATAAAAATTATTTACAGATGCAGGAATGGCAATCCAGCGTGACCGGTGGTGTGCATGCTGCACAGAGCATTCGTGCCTGCACTGATAACACACAGAGCTTACAGGCTTATTATCTATTCAGTGGCAAAGCCCTGCAACGTAATAATACGAAACTGGCTGAATTAATGTCTGCAACGACAAAAAATGTGCGTTTTGATGAATATGAACGCATTGCGGAACTGATTACACAAATGCGTACACAACGCGAACGCAGTGTTACCGGTAATGGTCATACGCTGGCGATGACTGCTGCTGCCAGTGGCATGAGTCCGGTTGCGGCACTGAACCATCAATTTGGCGGGCTGGTTTCCATTCAGGCCATCAAAATTCTGGATGATTCACATACGGATAAAATTAATGTTGAAAGGACAGCAAAATATTTTGCCAGTATTTATCAGAAAATTCAGCAGTCAACAAAGTCCTATATGCTGGTGCTGGAAGCAGATAAAGAAGATGATATTCTGGCGGGATTCGAATCAATCTGGGCATCTCAATCCACAACGATGCAGAAAGATTCTTCAATGAGTCATTTTGTTCTGCCTGAAATACATACGCAGGTTAAGCAGATGTGGATTGCCAATACGCAGGTTAACTTTTGCGCAAGAGCTTATGCCACGGTTTCGATGGAACATAAAGACACTGCTGCACTGGCTGTACTGGGTGGTTTTTTGCGCAATGGGTTTTTGCATACAGCAATACGTGAACAAGGTGGTGCGTATGGCGGTGGTGCCAGCCATGATGCAAATATTGCTGCATTCAAGTTTTTCTCCTACCGTGATCCACGTTTAAGTGAAACCCTGGATGATTTTGACCGGTCTATTGAATGGATGCTGAAGACAGACCATGAGTCCCGACAACTGGAGGAAGCCATTCTGGGCGTAATAGGTAGTATGGACAAACCCAGTTCACCGGCAGGCGAAGCACGGGCAGCATTTTATAATGCTCTGCATGAACGCACACCAGAAAAAATTCAGGCTTATCGTCAACGTATTCTGGCAGTAAGCATGGCTGATTTGAAACGGGTAACAGAGAAATATCTGCAGCAGGGAACACCGAGTACGGCAGTAATAACCAGTGCGTCAACACTGGAAAGTAGCGGGAATCTCGGGCTTGAAGTTATCCATTTATAGTTTTCATTACGCTCTGGTATAAATGCCGGTAGCATAAATGATGGTGGTATAAATGCCAGTTACCGGGTAAATTATTTTTTGGCCTGATGAAAATTTTATACATTGGTTCCTCCAGTGCGTTATCCTTTGTGCCATTTAAGGCGCTGTTATCATCCGGCTATCACATTGTTGCAGTGGGGATGGATAATCCTGTTGTTTTTCAGCAGAAAATTATTGCGCTGGAGAATGAATCATTGTCGCTGGCCGCCAGTGAGCATGAAATTCCGCTAATAAACCTTGCTTTACCCGTTGCCGAGGTTATCCGGCAATGTAGAGGTTATGCTGTTGATATCATTCTTATGGCTTGTTATGGCAAACGGTTACCGGTTACTTTCATGGATTTTCCGGCACTGGGATGTTTTAATTTGCACCCGTCTTTATTACCTGTTTTTCGAGGTCCGGAACCTGTCTTCTGGCAAATGAAAGCCGCCGCCAAAACAGGGGTTAGCTGGCATAAGGTAGTGCACGATTTTGATGCCGGTGATATTGTGGCACAACAGGCGGTTTCCTTAGATGACGGCATGGATTACCAGCAGATAAATTTATTGCTGGGTAAAGCTGGTGCAGAACAAATATTAAGCTTTTTACCCGGCATGAATGATGCGTTACAGCCTGTGGTGAAGCAGTCCACTGAGCTGGCCAGTTATTACCCTTATCCACAGCAGCAGGATTTTGTAGTGGAAAGGCAATGGAGCGCCCGTCACGCCTATAATTTTATGTGTGCGACAGACAAATTCGGTCAGCTTTATCACTGCCAGTACGGGAGTTACAGCTATCTTCTCGGTCAGGCGATAGCTTATGAAGAACAGGCAGATGTAGAAGAAATTAGAGTAAATAATGGCAAGGTGATTATTCCCTGTAAACAGAGTGTGTTAATTGCAACATATGCTGGTAAAATCCAGCTCTTATAGTTTTTATCCATTTCTCCTTTTACCTATATTAGACAAATTAATGACCGAACACTATCAGCTTATAGAAACCCGTCTTCAGCAAAAGATGGAGAATGGTACGACTCGCTGTAATCTGTGTTTATGGCGCTGCAAAATCAGCCATGGACAACGCGGATTCTGTCAGGCACATGTGAACCGCAATGGCACGCTATATAACCTGTCATACGGTATTTTATCTTCCATTGATATTGATTTTATTGAAGAAAAGCCGGTCAGGCATTACCGCCCCGGTAGCAAAGTGATGTCGGTCGGGAGCTTTGGCTGTAGTTTTCGCTGTGGTGGTTGTCATAATCTGAATATCTCCTGGGGTGTGGAAGCACTGGACGATCTGGCAAAAGGCCGGTCCACCGAAGCCTGGGTATCACCACAGAAACTGGTGGATGCTGCGCTACGTGCTGGCGTGCAGGGTATCGCCTTCACCTACTCAGAACCAGCTGTGTGGCTGGAATATGTACTGGATGTATGTGAACTGGCTCATCAGGCAGGTTTATACACGGTGTATGTTTCGAACAGTTTTGTTACCGATGAAGCACTGGAACTGATTGCCGGTCAGGTTGATGTATTGTGCTCGGATATAAAAAGCATGTCAGATGATTTTTATGCTGAAATTTGTCGGCCAGCCAAAGTAGAACAGGTACTGGCTTCTATCAAAAAAGCCCACCAACTGGGTATTCATGTTGAAACACGCACCAATATTATTCCCGGTAAAAATGATGATCCGGATGAGCATTACAAAATTGCCTGCTGGATTCGCGATAATCTGGGGGCTGACAGCCCCTGGCATATTACCCGCTTTTTCCCTGCCTATAAGTTGAGTGATGTACCGGCGACACCGGAATATATGTTGTTTGATGCGGAGGCGGAAGCAAAACGTGCCGGACTGAAAAATGTTTACGTGTATAATGACAAGGGCTGTGACTGTGCCACGGAAAACCAGCCAGTTGAAGTGTATTTAAACAGTAGCGCAGAAGAGTTACACCAGGTCAAACACTGTGCCGCCGATTGTTGTGGCGAAGAAGGTGTATTACTGAAAAAATTTGAAGAAACAATGTTAGAGGTTAAAGATGGCAAATAAGGTTCAGTGTGTGGTATTAAAAGTTGAAGCGGAAGCAATGGATAGACCACCTTTTCCAGGTGAGTTAGGTCAGAGAGTTTTTGAAAATGTTTCAAAAGAAGGCTGGAAAAAGTGGCTGGAAAGGTTAACCACCATTATCAATGAAAACAGCTTGAATACGGCTGACCTAAAGAATATTGAATTGATTGAAAAACACATGCAAGGTTTTTTCTTTGAAGAAGGCGACTACGGGCAGGCACCCGCAGGGTTTAATGCGGGCGGCGGGAAGAAGTAAATTAGAATATCTTAAACACCGGCGCAGTAATAAACGTTAAATGTGCATAAGCCTGTCGAATCGCTGCGGTAACCTGCTGCGGTGTTTCTGCACTGGCAAAGATATAACCTAAATACTGGTTACCTTCCGGCAGCGGGATTAATTCGTGACCTGATGGAATAATAATGTCTACCTTATCAATGTAAGGAACACCGCCCGCAGCCAGCAAGCCTTCTACTCGTTTTAACAACCCCTTCTGTTTGACTGGAATCATCATTACGCCTCTTGCCTGTCGAGGTAATGTGGTTGTGATCGGCTCACCAATAGCCAGTGAAATAGCCAGTTCTTCAATACTGAAATTCTCATTATCCAGCACTCGGGCGCAGTCGCCGCCAATGGTTCGTGAGGCTATTTCAAGCAGCCAGATATCTCTACTGTCTATTCGACACTCGGCATGAACCGCACCGGTGGTTAAACCATAAGCCTGGCATGCCTGTTGTACCCGTTGCTGTATTTTTTTCTGCTGATTTTTATCCAGCTGTGATGGCGTGACATAAATTGTCTCTTCAAAAAAAGGGCCGACCAGTGGATCAGGTTTATCAAAAATAGTAATTGTATGTAACTTATCTTCGTGCAGATAGCCTTCATAGGCAATTTCAATTCCATCAATATATTCCTCGACCAGAATATGATGTTGTTCAAATTCCCCCTGGTTTTCTGCAATAATAGTTTTAACACGGTTGCATGCCTGAATAAATTCTTCGATATTATTTACCCGAATGACACCGCGACTGGCAGACATATTCAGCGGTTTAATAACGCAGGGCCAGGACAATCCCGCCGCCTGTTTTTCAAGTGGGCGATTTATATCAACCAGACAGTGGAGAGGAACTGGACAGTTAGCTAATACCAGTTCGGCACGTGCCAGATCCTTGCGTTGTGAGCAGATGGAGGCATGAGGTGGATTATGAGGCAGGTTCAGTTTTTCGGCGGCACTGGCGGCTATGGCAACGGTTTTATCATCACTGCCGAGAATACCGTTAAATGGCGTTCGTTGGTGTGCCTGAAAAATAGAATCAAGTGTCTGGCGGGGATCGGAAAAAGAAAGATGCAGACCATTAGCGACTTCAGAAATTAATGAATGTTTACCTTCAGAGGCAATGGTGACGCTGATTCCCATTTTTTTTGCAGCCTTGATGTAGGGTGCAATCCGGTAGCTATTATGATATGAAATTAAAAGCAGGTGAGGGGGCTGGTAACGTTTCCGGGTGGCTAAACGCATGGTCAAAAAAAACAGGAATTAAGGATAAAAAAGGGCGGACAATGCCCGCCCCGGAATAAAAATTGGCAGTGAATCAGCCGCAGCCACCGCCCGATGATGCGCCGCCACAGCCACCACAGGCTCCGCCGCTGTTAGTGTTGGCAAAAACATTTTTAAACACAAAACTGGCATTGGTACCATCATCCTGATAATCAATTTCAACGCCTTCGAGGAAACCGAGTGCAACCGCATCGACGTGGACTTTTAGCCCCTCTTTTTCCAGTGTGGTGTCATAAGGAGTGGGCTGATCGACAAAGGTCATACCGTAGGTCATACCATTACAGCCGCCACCGGAAACAAAAATACGTACACCATTAACACTATCTTCATTTTCTGTTAACGCAAGTAACTGTTTGACTGCTTCATCGGAAACTTTAATTTCGTCAGTTAGCTGCGTTTTGAACTGGGCTTGAGACATAATATTTACCTGTGAAAACATCAAAAATGTAAGGCACAATCATATCATGAAATACTCCGTTAATATAATTGTTATTGTAAACAAAGACTTATTTATTGTAATGTTATATTCGTATTATTATAGAGTTAAGGGCTCTTCTATTAATTGATTCCATGGAATGTCGTAGGGTTGATCAGTATCGGTTGCCTAAACTGAGGGTTGCTGACTAAGCTGTTTTGCCAGTGTTAAAAAGGCATGCAGGTAGTTAATTTTTTCATCACCATCACGTATACCGAGAAATATTTTCCTGTTTATACCCGCTTTACCCAGGCTGATCGCAGTAATCGGCATTTTGTCGGCATACTCATTGACCAGCCAGCGTGGTAGTGCCGCTACACCACGACCGGATGCTACCATTTGCAGAAGAATTTCGGTTGCTTCCATGGTTTTGTGTTTTCCGGGGCGACAGCCTGCGGGTAATAAAAACGCATTAAAAATATCCAGTCGGTCGATACTGACCGGGTAGGTGAATAAGACCTGATTGCTAATATCTGCTGGTTTAATATAGGCTTTTTGTGCCAGCTGGTGACTCTTGCTGACGACGAGTACCTGTTCGTAATCAAATACCGGGGTAAACACCACGCCGGTTTTATGTAAGGGGTCAGGCGTGACCAGGACATCAATTTCATACTCAAACAGGGCCGCCATGCCACCAAACTGAAATTTCTGTTTTACATCAATATCTACATCTGGCCAGTGCTGTAAATACGGTGTTACCACATTTAACAGCCATTGATAACAGGGGTGGCACTCCATGCCGATACGCAAATTACCTTTTTCGCCGCTGGCCATTCGTTGCAGTACATCATCACCCGATTCCAGTTGTGGCAATAGCCGGTTTGCCAGTGCCAACAGATAATTTCCCGCCTGAGTAAACTGCAGGCGGCGACCAGTTTTTAGCCACAGACGGGTACCGGTCTGCTGCTCGAGTTTTTTTATGCTATGGGTTAAGGCCGATTGTGTCAGATGCATACGTTCTGCGGCGGCTGTGAGTGAACCGTGATGTTTTATGGCGCGTAAAATAGCCAGATGAGCACGTTCTATCATTATTTAACTCATGAATTTAATTAATAGAATAATGAAATAATACCATTATTATTCATGGTTTGCACTCCATACAATAGCGTTATCGAAACAGGAGACAGACAATGATAACAACCCATAACCTCGGCTTTCCGCGTATTGGTGGTGCACGCGAATTAAAATTTGCACTGGAATCGTTCTGGAAGGGTGAATCCAGCGAACAGGCACTGTTGCAACAGGGTGAAGAATTGCGCCAGCGTCATTGGCAGCAGCAGGCACAACTGGATTTTATACCGGCTGGTGATTTTTCATTTTACGATCAGGTGCTGGATATGAGTTTTATGCTGGGTGCCAAACCGCCACGGGTGGTTGATCTGGCAGGTAGTGAACTGGATAATTATTTTAGAATTGCGCGTGGTCGCAGCGCCAAAGATACCACTGGTGGTGTTGTCCATGCTGGTGAAATGACTAAATGGTTTGATACCAACTATCACTATATCGTACCAGAATTTACCGCTGATACCGTGTTCAGTTTAAATCCACAACGGTTACTTGAGCAGTTGGCCGAAGCAACATCGCAGGGGATTAATGTAAAGCCAGTGATTATCGGCCCGCTTACCTACCTGTGGCTGGGCAAGGAAAAGGATGCATCGAACAAACTGGATCTGCTGGCAGCATTACTTCCTGTTTATGCAGAACTACTTGATACGCTGGCAGATGCTGGCGCAAAATGGGTGCAGATTGATGAGCCAATTCTGGTTACCGAACTGAACGTAACATGGAAGCAGGCATTTCGGCTAGCCTATAAGCAACTTGAAAATACCCAGCCAAAACTGTTACTGACCACCTATTTTGGTACTTTAGAAGATAATTTGCCGCTAATTTGTGAACTGCCGGTAGCGGGTATTCATCTTGATGTAGTCAATGCAGCAGAGGAAGTGGCACCGTTAATAGAGAAGCTGCCGGGCGATACCATCGTCTCGCTGGGCATTGTGAATGGCCGGAATATCTGGAAAACAGACCTGGAATATACCCTGGACTGGCTGGAGCCGATTGCACAGACATTGCGCGATCGTCTGTGGATTGCACCATCGTGTTCGTTACTGCATGTACCGGTTGATCTGAATAATGAACAGCAACTGGATGAAGACATTAAATCCTGGCTGGCCTTTGCCGTACAGAAACTCGATGAGATAGCTCTGCTGGCAAGGGCAGTGAATGAAGGGCGCGACGCAGTAAAAACGCAACTGGCTAGTCATGCACAGCAGCTTGCCAGCCGTAGGGTCTCTTCCAGGGTGCATAATCCGGCAGTTAAAAAAAATCTACAGGCAATAACTGCTGAAGCAGGGCAGCGTCATAATCCCTACGCACAACGGGCTGAAAAACAGGCCCGTATCCTGACGCTGCCGGTGTATCCGACCACCACCATTGGCTCCTTCCCACAAACCAGCGAAATTCGTCAGTGCCGCCTGCAATTTCGTCAGGGTAAACTGGATAAAGACAGTTATCAGGCCCGGATGAAAAAAGAAATCGCCCATGCCGTGCAGGTACAGGAAACCCTGGG
>VAPF01068704.1_pt1 | contig 32010 bp, 28 predicted proteins | sample 3393931 | NCBI WGS metagenome assembly VAPF01 (sample SAMN08290437, study PRJNA428436) | hydrothermal vent metagenome | isolation source: Deep-sea hydrothermal vent chimney | place: Atlantic Ocean: South-mid Altantic Ridge | depth 2773 m m | reverse complement strand
AATGGATGGCATCCAGAAGTTTTGGGGTCGTGAACTTTCTTAAAGTCGCAATATCTATTTCTTTATTATTATATTTCTCAAGAAATTCACGAATGGCTGAACGACTGGTAATCTGTCTGGCCGTCTCTCTGGCCTCCTGCAGAAACTGCTCAACCATCATCGCTCTGGTTTGAACCTCAAAGACAAGCCGGTTAGTCTGTAGTGTTTTAAGTTGATTGTATAATGGCCAGATACTTATTACTGCAACACTCAGGCAGGACAGGAGCAATCCAGCAGATGCTGCAATAAGTAACTTTTTTTTAAAATGCTCGCTAAAATTATTAGTCATGAATGTTTTATCACCGCTCTACCACCGTCACCGTTTGAAGACTCAAACTCTAAACAGGCAGTAATACTATATCACCTGGATAATAATAGTATATCCCTTATGTTTTATATGTTTTAACGCGTTTAAAAAACCCTTCTGCCCCCCCCGAGCCATTACTCTTTATCAAAGATTGATACACGGTATTTCACTGGTGGCAAACCAGTCCATTTCTTGAAGGCGCGGGAGAACGCGCTTTGTTCTGAAAAACCGATTAAGAAGGCAATGTCCGTCATTCGGTTCGTCGGGTCCTTAATGTATTGTAACGCGACCATTTTACGGACACTATCGAGGATACTGCGAAAGCAGGTATTCTTTTCTTTTAATTTTCTCTGTAAACTACGTTCACTCATATTCAGTTTGCATGCAATCATCGCATCGGTCACTTTACCATCGGGTAAATGGTCAATAATGATAGATTTTATCTGCTCGATTAAATCACCTTTTTTTACCTCAATAAGATACTTCATCAATATCTCATCATGTATCAGCGCCAGTTGTCGATTGGCCGTATCGAGAGGCTTATCAACATCTTTTATCGCAAAGGTAATACTGCAGGTATCTGTATCAAACTGGATTTCACTCTGGAAATGCCGTTCCATACTGCCTGCACAGTGCGGGCGGCTGTGCGGTAATCTGACTTCTGTTGGCCGAAGTTCACCCCCATAATTAAACCGGCACATATGCAAAATAATAGAAAGCACCAGGTCTGTCTGCTCAGCCAGCACCATGGTCGTTTTCTCGGTTTCAAACGCCAGCCGCAGCCCTTTTGTGGTTTCGCTCAGATTAAAATACAGGTCTTCCGAAACAACATGACTGTAGCGAATAACCCGTTTTAACGCAGTACGCAGGGATGAACTCACCAGCCAGGCATAACCCAGCGCACCCAGTTGTGACGGGTGCCAGTAATGGTCCATTTTAATACCCATACACGGGTCATTGATCTGCGCCAGCGCATACTGCCAGAGCCTGTCGACACTGGCAACCGGAATACGGGCATTAGCCGTGCGCAGCAAGGCTGGACTGATACCGGCTTTCAGGTAAAGGGGTTTTGGATCTATCCCGGTTTCTTCAAGATATTTCCATAACAGTCCGGTTGTTGCTGCAAATTGTGTAAGTTTCATACCTTAATGAGCCTTCCTGAGTCAATTCATCTGGGGCAATCCATCCTGGCTAATGCATCGTTAGTGAATGCTGATCACCCATTGATCTCCTGCTTTGCCTTTTTTATTGCCTGCTTCACCTGCTCGGGTGCGGTACCTCCAATATGATTTCTTGCTGCCACCGAACCTTCCAGGGTCAATACATCAAACACATCGCGGCTAATACTACTGGAAAACTGCTGTAATTCCTCCAGCGTCAACTCACTTAGATCTTTGCCTTCCGCCACCCCTTTTGCGACAGCTTTGCCGACAATTTCATGTGCATCACGAAAGGGTATCTGTTTTCTGACCAGATAATCGGCAAGATCCGTCGCGGTTGAAAACCCCTGTTTGGCTGCGGCATACATATTGTGGTGTTTGCAGATAATGGCCGGGACCATATCGCCAAAGGCCCGCAAACAACCAAGCACCGTATCAACACTATCGAACAGGGGTTCCTTATCTTCCTGATTGTCCTTGTTATAAGCCAGTGGCTGTGACTTCATCAGTGTTAACAGGCTAATCAGATGGCCATTTATACGGCCGGTTTTTCCTCGCACCAGTTCCGGTACGTCCGGGTTTTTTTTCTGTGGCATAATTGATGAACCAGTACAGAAACGATCAGGCAGCTCAATAAAATTAAACTGCGCCGAGACCCATAGCACCATCTCCTCCGCCATGCGTGACAGATGAGTGACCAAGATGGCCGAGGCCGCGCAGAACTCTATGGCAAAATCCCGATCACTCACTGCATCCAGTGAATTTTGCGCCGGTGCAGAAAAACCCAGCTCGGTTGCGGTAAATTCACGATCGACAGGATAACTGGTTCCAGCCAGTGCGGCGGCACCTAATGGTGAAATATTCATGCGTTCACTACAATCGGCAAAACGGCTGGCATCGCGCTTTAACATTTCAAACCAGGCCATCATATGGTGGCCGAATGTAATCGGTTGGGCGACCTGTAAATGGGTAAATCCGGGCATAATAGTTGCCGCTTCACGCTCGGCAAGCCCAAGCAACCCCAACTGAAAACGTTTTATTTCTGCGATAATAAAACCGATCTGCTCACGCAGATATAAACGGATATCGGTTGCCACCTGATCGTTTCGTGAACGTCCGGTATGCAGGCGTTTACCCGCATCACCGACCAGTTCGGTGAGCCGTGCCTCAATATTCATATGCAGGTCTTCCCGCGCTATCGACCAGTTGAAAACCCCTTGTTCAATTTCCTCTTTAATAGTATCCAGCCCTTGCAAAATCACCTTCAGGTCATCATCACTTAGCACGCCTATTCTTTGCAACATACGGGCATGGGCGCGCGAACCCTGGATATCCTGTCGATACATACGCTGGTCAAACGTTACCGATGCCGTAAACGCTTCCACAAAGGCATCGGTCTGTTCACTAAAACGCCCGCCCCAGGAGGTATTGACGGTATTTTTATCTGCGGGGGAACCGACTTTACTATTTTTTTTGTCTGTCATTTTTCTAATCTGCATGAAATTTTTTTGCAGTATATCAAACCCCTGCCTTGCAATCTCTGTCAACTGGTCTATTTATTCTAAATGACTGAAAAATCAGAAAATAATACGGTTAATATAGAACAGGGTCTGTTGCCTGATTTTTGCGATGTGCGGGTTTTATTTATCCTTGTCTTACTTACTGAACTACTGGCTCTGGTTCTATCTATGGCTGTACCCGGAAATCTGTACCGTTTCTGGGACTACCTGGCTTTTGTTTCTATGTTAATGCAGTGGATCGCGCTGGTAAATGCCGCTTTATTGTGTCCGTTGCGACAACCATTGAACCGAATGACGGATAGTATTGCTATTGCTCTTATTTTCAGCATTATGTTATCGGTTAGCCTGCTCATTGGCTGGCTGAGTATTAAACTGGACACACACCTGCTCTATACAATCGCCAGCGGTAACGTTAAACAGCTGGATCAAACCTTTTTATTCCGTATTATGGCGATAAGCGCCGCCGTTTATGCGGTGGTGTTACGCTATTTTTATATTCAACGACAATGGCGACGGAATATCGCGGCACAGGCTAAAGCTGAAATTCAGGCCCTGCGCGCCCGTATTCGTCCTCATTTCCTGTTCAACAGCATGAACACCATCGCCAGCCTTATTGCTATCTCACCACAAACAGCGGAAACCGCCATTGAGGATCTGTCTGACTTATTTCGCGCCAGCCTGAGCGAGCGCAATATGAATACCGTGGAAGATGAGCTGCAATTAACCAGAAGTTATCTCAATATTGAAAAATTACGTCTGGGTAACCGGCTACAGATCGTATGGAATACTGACAACTCATTGAAAGATATGACAATTCCAGCCCTGTGTATTCAGCCACTGGTAGAAAATGCGATTTATCATGGTATTGAACCTTTGCCAGAAGGTGGAAAAATTCTGCTTTCTACGCTAAAAAAGGGGGGACATCTGGTTATTTCTGTACATAACCCCCGTGGGCAGCTTACTTCCCGGCAATACCATAAAGGGAACCAGATGGCACAAAATAATATTAAACAACGACTGTTTCTTGTCTATGGCAAAACGGCCGTATTTAAAATAAATGACACCAAAGAAACCTATACCGTTACATTAAAAATACCACTGGCTGAAACCGAAAAATAAACCCGGCAACCAGAAAACTTATCACTTTGGATGTTAACAAAAATGAATGTGTTAATTGTTGATGATGAACAGCTTGCCCGTCAGCGGCTACGAAAAATGATAACCAGTGTCGCTGGATATACGATTATTACAGAAGCAGAAACCGGGGAGGATGCTTTACGAAAATCTCAGCTAACACAACCCGATGTCGTATTAATGGATATTCGTATGCCGGGCATGGATGGTATTGAAGCGGCGGCCTGTATTAACAAAATGGACAACCCACCCGCTATTATTTTTACTACTGCCTACAGTGACCACGCCCTTGATGCCTTTGAAACCCACGCTGTTGACTATCTGGTGAAACCAATCAAACAACACCGTCTGGAAAAAGCCCTGCAGGCGGCCAGAAGAATCAACAAAGCTCAAATTTCTCAATTACAACAACAGCAAATAACAGCCGTTCGATCCAGTATCTGTATTAAAATCCGTGGCTCACTGGAGCTGATTCCAGTTGATGAAATTCTGTATTTCAAGGCTGATCAGAAATATGTCACGTTACGCACCGATGAACACGAGTACCTGATTGAAGAGCCCCTGAAAGATCTCGAAGAGGAATTTAGCCATCTGTTCGTCCGTATTCACCGCAACGCACTGGTTGCTGAAAATGCCATTCATGGTCTGGTAAAAGCGGCTGGGGGCCATCATTGTATTGGTTTCAGGGATGTTGACGACCAACTGGAAATCAGTCGTCGGCATCTTCCTGCTATACGAAAGAAATTTAAACAGAAAAAAGCTGGGAACTAAATATTACTGTAAATTATGCCTCAGGATATATCTGCTATTATCCTGACCCGTTACATGATGAGCTATTAAAATGCCGGCCTTAGTCAATCGAAACATTCTGGTAACCCGCCCACAGGGGCGGGCAGATAAACTCTGTCAGCTAATTAATGATGCCGGTGGCCGAGCCATACACTATCCGGTAATAGAAATTCTGCCGCCACTGGATAATCGTAGCCTGCTTAATATTAAAGAATATCTATACCAGTATGATATTGCCGTTTTTATCAGCCCTACCGCCGTACTACAGACTGCTAATCTGCTGCCATTATTCCCCGAACATCTACAGGTAGCTGCGATTGGCAGTAAAACTGCCAGTATGCTGGAGGACCACTATATCCCGGTAACCATTCAGACAGACGGTCATAATAGCGAATCCCTGCTAACCCATCCTGCCTTGCAGGCACCAGCAGTTACCAATATGAAAATTCTTATTTTCCGGGGGGAGGGGGGTCGCGCTTTTTTGGGTAACAGTTTAATTCATCGTGGCGCGCAGGTTCGTTATGTTGAAAGCTACCGGCGTGCACTACCCGTAGCGGCGGAACCATCCACTAACACTCTTAAACAACTTGACGCCATCACTATCAGCAGTAATGAAGGGCTGGATAATTTAATGTTGCTAGTAAAGAACCCGGATATCATTCTAAATATTCCGGTTATTGTTGCTTCGGACAAGACCGTTACCAATGCCTGTTCATACGGTTTCAACCACGTTCATCTGGCAGAAAATGCCACCGATGAAGCCTGTTTTGCACAACTGCGGACACTTTTTTATCATCATGATATATAACTCTCCACCAATTATTACTGAAACAGATAAAAGGACACTTATTGTTCAAGACCGTCAGCCGCAGGGATGCGGGTGTCGAGCTTACATGGAAGTATTGACAGCGTGTCTTGAACAATAAGTATCCTTTTCATCTATCCCGTTAGTATGTACAATCAGAGTTTCTTCCTGATTTCATTTACGCTAATCTTATAAGCAGGTGATCTGCAAATAGAGACAGGGCACCCCTGGAAAGGCGTTAACTCCCGGAAAATGAAAATGAATCGATTTCTTTATGTAAGCCTGATTACCGTTATTACCGTTATCGGTTTTACCATGTACAACCATCATGATCTCGGTTCCATTTCTGTCCAGTTTGCCAGTTTCAACTTTGAAACCAATCTGGTGGTGCTTGGTGCGGCTATACTATCCGCCCTGTTTGTTGTGGTACTTATCATCAAAATCTTCCGTCTGTTCCGGTCATTTTTAAATACCCTGTTTGGTCAGCGCAAACCCCGTCTGCAACGAAAAGTCCGGGCACAGTTAAAACAGGGGCTACTTGAGCACATGGAAGGTAAATTTGTACAGGCAGAAAAAACCCTGCTTAGCCATATCCATCATAGTGAAAATCCGCTACTGGCCTATATGACGGCAGCAAATGCCGCACATAACAGCGGTGCGCCGGAGCGCCGGGACAACTATTTACGGAAAGCCCTTGAGTCTTCACCAGAAGCAGAGCTTGCCATTGGCATCACCCAGGCACAATTACAACTGGAACACCATCAAAATGAGCAGGCCCTTGCCACCCTGCAGCAACTTCATCACCATACCCCCGGACATTTTTTTATTCTCCAGTTGCTTGCCAGTACCTACCTTACACTTGAAGACTGGCATAAGCTGTCACAACTTATGCCCGAACTGAAAAAACACGGGCAACTTTCTGCCGAGAATATTCTTCAATATGAAATCGCTATTACTCGTGGACAGCTAAGTAATATTACCCGGAGTAATGATCCTGCCATGCTGCAGGATACCTGGCAAAAAATCAGTAAATCATTACAGCATCTGCCCGCCATTATTGAACATTATGCGCGCTGTCTGATAGAGCTGAACGATGCCGCTGGTGCGGAAAAAATATTGCGAAATTATTTAAATAATAACTGGCACCGCTCCACTATAAAGCTTTATGCTAACGTTGATGCCCCGGTAAATAACAAAACACTGGATATTGTTGAAAAATGGCTAAAAGTTCATCCACAAAATATCTATCTGTTACAGGCCGCAGGTAAAGTCTGCCTTCATCTGTCTTTATGGGGTAAAGCCAGAAATTATTTTGAAGCCTGTCTTGCCATTCACCCCTTGCCAGAAACCTGCCTCCAACTAGCTCGCCTGCTGGAAGAAAAAATGCACGATAGCGAAACCGCTGCAGGTTATTATCGCCAGGGTCTGAATTTACTGGCGGGTAACGATAAACACTCTCCCGTTAATAACGTATCGCAACCTGTTTTAGCGAATGGCGAGACCCCGGTATTAAAAATTGTAACCCGGTAAAAACCTTTACCCTTTTTTATCCTGACTCTGTACTATGATACGGAGCCCGTCCCTTACCCATACTGCCCTGGCGGGTGACTCTTCCAGTAAACAAGCAATAAAAAACCACACAACATACCGCCAAGATGAGCGAAGTGTGCCACACCCGCCTCCGTACCGGTAACACCGAACCAGAGCTCAACTGCACCATAAATAATAACAAACCACTTTGCTTTAATTGGCATTGGAGGAATTAATAAAATTAATACCCGATCAGGAAACAACATGCCAAAAGCAAGTAATACACCAAACACGCCGCCACTTGCACCAATTGTTGGATAATAGTTACCTGCCATGCTGGTAACAAAAAGCTGTGTTATCCCTGCACCAAGCAGGCAGACAAAATAATAAATCGCAAACGTCCTTGATCCCCACCGGTTTTCCAGGCTCACCCCAAATAACCAGAGCGCATACATATTCAGGAACAGATGCATCACCCCGCCATGCAGAAAACCATAACTGATTAACTGCCAGGGCATAAACTCATGTACATTCGCCGTCTGCATTAATATGCGCTCGGGTACTAATGGCCAGAGTGCAAAATTACCGAGCAGGAAGTTAGCAAAAAACTGTTCCAGTATAAAAACACCACCATTAAAAATTAACAGAAGCTTTATTACCGGGGGCAGTAAGGAATATTGATATCGTACACCTGTCATAGACTTTTTCTTTTTTACGCTTCTCTTACCGCATTATTTTTATAGCAGGGCTCTGGTTTTACAGCTATCTCTTTCTGCTTCAAACTGGAAGGTAGTATGATTAATTTCAAACCGGTCATGTAATAATTTTTCAAGTTGTTCTCTTAGTGTCGATACCCGACTGACCAACTGGTCATTAACTATTATATGCCCTTCAAAATGAACATCTGTTTCTGATACCGCCCATAAATGAATATGGTGCACACCACTGATACCATTCAGTTCACGAATAACCTGTCTAATTTTATTTATATCCAGACCCGTAGGTACGGCCAGCATAAACACCTTGAGCGTCTGCCAGAGAATTTCAATACTTTCTTTTAAAACATAAACACCTATTAAAACCGTGAGTAAGGGGTCAACCCAGTAAACGTGATAAAACATAATGGCAAGGCCGCCAAGTATCACCCCTACACTGGAAATTGCATCGGAAAAAAGATGTAAATACACCGCACGTAAATTCATATTTTCTTTTGAATCACGATGCAATAACCAGGTACTCAACACATTTGCCAGCAGACCAATACTGGCAACAATAGTCATAATATTACCCGCTATGGGTTCGGGATGAAAATAATGCTGCCAGGCCTCAACGAACAGATAGATACTGATCGCAATTAATGCGCCAGCATTAATCACCGCAGCAAGAACTTCAGCACGCTCTAAACCAAAGGTATAATTTTCCGTTCGTGGTCGGGTACGAAGTTTAATTGCAATCCAGGCAATAATTACCGCAACACCATCACTAAAATTATGCAGCGCATCCGATAACAGAGAAAGACTACCGGATAGTAAACCACCAACTACCTCGGTAATGGTAATAATAAAATTCAGCGCCATAACAATCGCCAGCCGCCTCCCGGATTCGGGAATCACATGTACATGAGAGTGTGAATGAGAGTGGGAGTGAATGTGATCGTGAGCCATAGTTTATTTATTATCGGTACAGTAAGAAATCGGTGCAGTAAAAACCCGTTATTTTATCAAAATCAACAGCTTTTGATTCAATTTTCCGCTACCAGTTTTCGCCTAGTAGCTCAAAATGAGCCTGCGGATGCAGACAGGCCGGGCAAACACCGGGGGCTTCTTCTGCTTCATGCAGATAGCCACAATTACGGCAACGCCAGACCACCTTACCGTTTCTTTTGAATACTTTTCCGGATTTCAGATTAGCGGCCAGGTCTTTAAAACGTTTTTCATGTTGTTTCTCAGCAACACAGATCGCTTCAAATGCAGCGGCAATCTGCTTAAACCCTTCTTCGCGTGCAACGTCAGCGAATGCGGGGTACATATCTGACCACTCATAGGCTTCACCAGCGGCAGCAGCCTTTAAGTTATCCAGCGTGGTTCCGATTTTTCCAGCGGGAAAACTTTCGGTGATTTCAACATCACCCCCTTCAAGAAATTTAAAAAACCGTTTACCGTGCTCTTTTTCCTGATTGGCTGTCTCTGTAAAGATATCCGCAATTTGTATCAGGCCTTCTTTTCTAGCAGCACCAGCAAAAAAAGTATAACGATTTCTTGCCTGTGATTCACCGGCAAAGGCTTTTAGAAGATTTTCTTCTGTCTGGCTACCAACAATACTTTTAGTCATTCTAATGCTCCTGTATCTTCATACGTAATCTGATTCTTATCAGCATGTGGGGTTTTATTTTAAACTACCTGCCCGTTGCTCGGGAAAAAAACTGAGTCTATCCACAAGGGCACCCAGTTAAGCTTCTCCAGGGGGGCCTCTCACGCTGCCTGCCGTGGGTTAGAATAATGGAAAAAGGGGAGGGTTATTATATACTGAGCCGGACTGCCAGCGCAGCGAGCGTAAACAGCAGCACCGGCAGAGTGAGCACAATACCCACTTTAAAGTAATACCCCCAGCTGATGGTTATCCCTTTTCGTGTAAGCACATGCAGCCAGAGCAGGGTCGCCAGGCTGCCAATGGGTGTGATTTTCGGCCCCAGATCACTGCCGATCACGTTGGCGTAGATCATAGCTTCTCTGACCACACCGGTTGCGCTACTCGCATCGATGGAGAGTGCTCCGACCAGCACGGTGGGCATGTTGTTCATAATTGATGACAATAGCGCCGTCAGTACACCCGTACCGAACGCCGCACCCCAGATGCCATAACCAGCAAAAATATTGAGCAGGTCTGCCAGGTACGCGGTCAATCCGGCATTGCGCAAACCGTACACTACCAGGTACATCCCCAGCGAGAAAACCACAATCTGCCACGGAGCCTCACGCAACACCTTACGAATGGAAATCACGCTGCCCCGTCCTGCGATGACCAGCAGCACAAGCGCGCCCGTAGCTGCAACGGCACTGACTGGCACGCCCAGTGGCTCAAGACCAAAAAAACCGATGAGCAACAATGCCAGCACCACCCATCCGGCACGGAACGTTGCAGGGTCGCGTATTGCCTGGCTCGGTTGTTTGAGCCGGGAGGCATTGTAACGGCTCGGAATGCTGCGATGGAAATAGAGCAGCAGCATACCCAGCGAGGCAATGATCGCAACGATGTCTACTGGCACCATGATCGCGGCGTATCGGTCAAAACCAATCTTGAAGTAATTGGCCGAGACAATATTAACCAGGTTGGAAACCATCAGCGGCAGGCTGGCTGTATCGGCGATAAAGCCGGCAGCCATCACGAACGCAAGGGTTGCCGCCGGGCTGAACCCCAGCGCCAGCAGCATCGCCATTACGATCGGTGTCAGGATCAACGCCGCGCCATCGTTAGCGAACAGTGCCGATACTGCGGCGCCGAGCAGCACGATAAACACAAACAGCAGCCGCCCGTGACCGCGACCCCAGCGAGCCACATGCAGCGCTGCCCATTCGAAGAAGCCCGCCTCATCCAGCAACAGGCTGATGATGATCACAGCAATGAAGGTTGCCGTGGCGTTCCAGACAATCTGCCAGACTGTGGGAATGTCGCCGATATGCACCACACCAAACAACAGTGCCAGCACAGCACCCAGCGTGGCACTCCAGCCGATACCAAGGCCGCGCGGTTGCCAGATAACCAGAACAAGGGTGACCAGAAAAATCAGTACGGCAACAAACATGTCAGTCCCCCTATTTTATAGCCTTACTATGAAACATCCGGGCCAGGGTACAGTGTACCGATACGTTCCAGTTCCGCCTTGAGCGCGATGGGGTCTTTACACAAAGCGATCAATGGTAATACCAGCAGGGCTTCGATACGAGCGCGTAAAATGCGGTAGGCCTGCTCGAATGCTACATTGATTTCATTTTCCGATCCGGTTGCTTTGGCTGGATCATCAACGCCCCAGTGTGCGCGCAGCGCCGGGCTAAGATAAGCCGGACAGGTTTCGCCGGCAGCACTGGCGCAGACAGTGATTACAATATCCGGCGTTTCCAACAGATTGTCCCAGGATTTACTGGACAGCCCCTCAGTTGAAAAGCCTGCACGTTCCAGCAATGCCAACGAGCGTGGATGCACCTGGCCGGTCGGCTGACTACCAGCACTTATGGCATGCCAGCCGACCGGGGCCAGGGCATTAAATGTAGCTTCAGCCAGGATCGAACGGCACGAATTACCGGTGCAGAGAAAGAGAACGTTCATCGCTCAGGGTTTTCCCTGAGTTGGAGGCGTCGGAGGAGTGTGCTTCGATGCAGCACGTAGATCCATACACTGCTCAGGGTGCCCTGAACAGCACTCTTCGGTCAAATAGGCGATCAAATCCAGCATTAAGGGGATATTAGCCTGATAGCGTTGAAACCGGCCCTCTTGCTCCACGGTGAGCAGGTGAGCCTGTGTCAGTGCTTTCAGGTGGAATGAGAGGTTAGACGGAGGCAAGTCGAGCGTGGTGGCTATCTCACCGGCAACCATGCCCGCCGATCCTTTCTTGACCAGCAGCCGATACACATCCAGCCGGATGCCCGATGAGAGGGATTCAAACACTAAGGTCGCTGTTTTTCTTTTCATATTTCAACTATACTAGAAATATCGAAACGACGCCATCAAAATTTTTGCTTTTGTGAATAATAATACGTTTATGTGTTATTCGGTTTTTTTATGCCCATGGCTTTTAGTGCATCATCAGAGTATTCAAATGAATCGGAATAAATTTGTGTTTCTGGCAGACCACATTGGTAAAACAATTCCATGCCCGCTTTCACCATTGGCGGTGGGCCACTTAAATAAACATCATGGGTACTCAGATCTGGATAATAATTAACAACCGCTTCATGTACAAAGCCAGCCTCACCCCGCCAGTTATCATCAACTAACGGGGATGATAATACCGGCGTGTAATGAAGATTATCGTACTCATTTAACCAGCCTTTGGCCATATCATCCATATACAGATCACGTAATGATCGTACTCCGCAAAACAGGTGTATCGGTGTTTTTAACCCCGTATAAATAGCATGTTCTATCATTCCTTTTAATGGCGCAAATCCTGTACCGCCTCCCATTAATATAATCGGGCGATTCGAATTCTCACGTAAATAATAACTGCCCAGCGGCCCTTCAATTCGCATCAGGGTTTTCTCTTTTAAACCATCAAAAACATAATCCCCAAACTGGCCATCCGGGACATGGCGTATATGCAGTTCAATAAATTCGTCATCATGCGGTGCATTGGCAATGGAAAAAGCACGGCGCTTACCGTCTTTTAATAAAAACTCCACGTACTGCCCGGCAAGAAACTGTAACCGTTCCATTTCCGGTAACTTCAGCTTTAACTGCATAATATCGTGGCTTAATAACCGCCTTTTTTCTACCCGACAGGGCAGTGTTTTTATTTCTACTTCTTTTGCCCGGGTAATTTCATGTACTTCTATGCTTAAGTCACTGCAAGCATGAGCCTGGCAAAAAAGGGTTTTTCCACTCTGATATTCTTTTTTTGCCAACGCCCGTATCAAATTCGTATCGTAATGTGTTTGTCCCGATAACACGCTACCGGCACATTTACCACAGACACCATTACGGCAACCATATGGCAGGCCAATACCCTGACGAAGCGCTGCCTCCAAAATGGTTTCTTCCTCATCGGCTTCAAATTCATGCCCACTTACTGGTACTTTAACCTTAAAAATCATGATATTATTAACGCTTACTTAAAATAATTAGCTGGTCATTTTCCACTATTTTATAACGATAATAAACCATTATTTAGAGTGAATATAAATCCATGTCCAACGTAATCGTCTATAGTACGGGTATCTGCCCGATTTGTGACAAAACAAAATCCTTACTAAAAAAATGGGCGATTGATTTTACTGAGGTGCGGGTTGATCTTGACCGGTCTGTTTTACATGAGTTTTCCAGAATTACTCAGGGCGCACGAACAGTTCCACAAATTGTTATTGATGGAAAATGGATCGGTAGTTTTTCTGAACTGACTGAAATGCATATGGATAACCAACTCGATTATTTAATGCAAAAAACATAAGGGATCTATTAATGGAAAAAACAAAAGATATGCCATTCTGGGTTTTTCTAGCTTTTTCAAATATTAAAACGCGTAAAATGGCTAAAATACTGATCTGGAGCAGCGTTATTTTTACTCTATACAGTATTCCTTTTGTCCAATACACCCATAATACCCTGATAAAAACACTATTTTTAATTCATGACTGGAGCTGGGCGGCAATAATGGTGCCCATTTGTCTGTGGTACTGGTTAAGTCTGCGCTGGCTAGACAAGCACTCTGCCTGGTCGCATGCGGAGAATCAAACTTCTGGAGAATAAACCCTGAGATATTCAGAATTAAATAATTTTTAATTGTTCCCATATCTGGTCAATCTTTTCTTTCACCGTTTTATCCATACTGATAGGGACACCCCATTCCCGGTTTGTTTCCCCCGGTAATTTATTGGTCGCATCAATACCTACTTTTGAACCCAGACCGGATACGGGCGAGGCAAAATCAAGGTAATCAATCGGAGTGTTTTCAATCATTGTAAAATCACGTACCGGATCCACCCGGGTACTCATTGCCCAGATAACATCCTGCCAGTCACGTGTATTAACATCCTCATCGACCACAATCACAAACTTGGTATACATAAATTGTCGAAGGTACGACCAGACACCCATCATCACCCGTTTAGCATGGCCTGGGTACTGTTTTTTTATACTAACGACTGCAACGCGGTAGGAACAGCCTTCAGGTGGCAGGTAAAAATCAATAATTTCGGGAAACTGTTTTTGTAGAATAGGAATAAAAACCTCATTTAACGCCAGACCTAAAATTGCTGGTTCGTCCGGTGGTCGCCCAGTGTAGGTTGAATGGTAGATGGGGTCTTTACGATGGGTAATACGCTCAATAGTAAAAACAGGAAAGGTTTCCACTTCGTTATAATAACCCGTGTGATCACCATATGGCCCTTCAGGAGCCATATCATCCGGGTAAATAAACCCTTCCAGAATATATTCAGCAGAAGCGGGTACCTGTAAATTGTTTATTCCACATTTAACCACTTCCGTTTTACTGCCTCGTAATAAACCAGCAAAAGCATATTCCGATAAACTATCCGGCACAGGAGTCACTGCAGCAAGCATGGTTGCCGGGTCACATCCCAGTGCAACCGCGATGGGAAAAGCTTCCCCCGGATGATGCTGTTGCCACTCACGAAAATCCAGCGCCCCGCCTCGCTGTGCCAACCAACGCATAATCACTCTGTTTTTTGCAATCACCTGCTGGCGATAGATACCTAGATTCTGTCTTTCCTTTTCCGGTCCTCGTGTAACCACAAGCCCCCAGGTTATTAATGGGGCAACATCACCCGGCCAGCAGGTTTGAACAGGTAGTGCATATAAATCCACTTCTTCTTTTTCATAACAAATTTGCTGGCAGGGCGCTTTTTTGATTTCTTTCGGCGCCATATTTAACACCTGTTTGAAAATGGGCATTTTCTCCCAGGCATCTTTCAATCCCTTTGGTGGCTCTGGCTCTTTTAAAAAAGCGAGCAGGTGCCCAACCTCCCGTAATGCATCTGTACTGTCTTCTCCCATCCCTAATGCTACCCGCTCAGGGGTACCAAATAAATTAGCAAGAACGGGAACAGAAGAACCTTTTACATTCTCAAACAATAAGGCCGGTCCCTGGGCTTTTAACGTACGATCACAAATTTCGGTAATCTCAAGATAAGGATCAACTTCAAGCTGTATGCGTTTTAACAGCTTCTTTTTTTCAAGCTGAGAGATGAAATCTCTGAGATCCTTATATTTCATAGAAAGCGTAATAATTGGTTATTATTTAATCAAATTTTGATTTTTATTCTTTTCAAACGCCCTGTGTCGCGTTATTAGAATATTTTATATTTTTCACTGTGGGAACTATCAAGTATCAATATTTGTGGCTGACAGAGCATTCTGTTCAATAAATTCTCGGCGCGGTTCTACCTGATCACCCATTAAGGTAGTAAAAACTTCGTCTGCTGCCACGATATCTTTAATATTCACCTGTAGCATACGACGTGTTTCAGGATTCATAGTGGTATCCCAAAGCTGATCCGGATTCATTTCACCTAAACCTTTATAGCGTTGAATATTCTGTCCTTTACGTGCTTCAGTAAACAACCATTCAATAATTTCATTAAACTGCGTTACCTGCATCTGTTTTTCACCTCGCTGTATATAAGCACCTTCTTCCAGCAGGGAATCGAGCTTATCACCCAGTGATGCAATTATTTCATAGTCACTACTGGCGAAAAACTGTTGATCAAACATATTTTCATGATCCAGGCCATGCTGCTGTTTGATTATTTTCAGTATTGGCTGATTATCCTCATCTACTGCTATCTCAGTTTGATATACAATGCCTGATAATTTATATTTTTCTAGTAAATTCAATAATTTATCTGAATATTTTTCAACTTCTTCCTGATTTTCCCAGGCTTTTTCATCTAAACGATGAATGGTTGCCATCTGTTCCAGAATATTAATATCAAAACGACGGGATAGACGTTTTATTACGTTGCGTGTGACTAGATAATTACGCGCAATATCTTCCAGAGCCATATCTGAAATAGCTGGGCTATGGTCATTGACATACAGTTTCGCTCCCGATAATGCCTGTTGTAGCAGATAGGCATTTAATTCATCATCATCTTTTACATAACGTTCCTGTTTGCCTTTTTTTACTTTATATAATGGTGGTTGTGCAATATATATATGGCCGCGTTCGACCAGCTCAAACATCTGGCGGTAGAAAAAAGTAAGCAGCAATGTACGGATATGTGAGCCATCCACATCTGCATCTGTCATAATAATAATACGATGATAGCGTAATTTATCCGGATTATATTCTTCCTTGCCTATACCACAACCCAGTGCGGTAATCAGAGTGCCCACTTCTACAGAAGTTAGCATTTTGTCAAACCTTGCTTTCTCGACATTCAGAATTTTACCCTTCAACGGTAAAATCGCCTGGGTTTTTCTATCTCGGCCCTGCTTTGCTGAGCCACCAGCGGAATCACCCTCAACCAGATAAATTTCACATAATGCCGGGTCTTTTTCCTGACAATCGGCTAATTTTCCTGGTAAACCGGCAATATCCAGCGCACCTTTACGCCGAGTCATCTCCCTGGCCTTTCTGGCTGCTTCACGCGCCCGGGATGCGTCGATAATTTTTACCGTGATTGCTTTTGCATCAGCCGGGCTTTCAAGTAGAAATTCCTGTAATTTCTCTGACACCAGTGATTCGACAATACCTTTTACTTCCGATGACACCAGTTTTTCTTTTGTCTGAGAGGAAAACTTAGGGTCTGGTACTTTAACGGAGACAACCGCAGTGAGTCCTTCACGGGCATCATCACCCGAAATATTCACTTTGCTTTTTTTTATCATGCCCTCCTTTTCCATATACTGATTCAGGCTGCGGGTTAATGCACTACGAAAACCAGCCATATGGCTTCCACCATCTTTCTGCGGAATATTATTGGTAAATGGATAGATGTTTTCCTGATAGGAATCATTCCACTGCATTGCCACTTCAACACTCACCCCTTCCTTTTCCGCAATAAAACTTAATACAGATTCATGCAAAGGTGTTTTGTTTTTATTTAAGTGCTTAACAAAAGAGCGGATGCCGCCCTCATATTCAAATATATCTTCCTTCTCGGTCGATTCTTCAGATAAAACGATACGAACACCCGAGTTTAAAAAAGATAATTCACGTAATCGTTTACATAAAATATCATAATGGTATTCAATTTTATGAAAAACGTCCTCACTGGCCCAGAAACGAAGGCTGGTACCGGTTTTATCAGTTTTTCCTGTTACAGTTAATGCTGCTACCGCCTTGCCATTATCATACTCCTGCTGGTGAATTTCACCTCCACGCATAATAGTTAACTGTAATTTTTCTGACAGCGCATTAACCACCGAGACGCCAACACCATGCAGACCACCGGAAACTTTATAGGAATTATCATCAAACTTACCTCCTGCATGGAGGATAGTCATAATCACTTCTACTGCAGATACTCCTTCCCCTTTATGAATATCGGTGGGAATTCCACGGCCATTATCAGAAACCGTAACGGACTGGTCGGTATGAATGCGCACATTAATTTCACTACAGTAACCGGCTAATGCTTCATCAATTGCATTATCAACTACTTCAAACACCATGTGATGCAAACCACTACCATCATCTGTATCACCAATATACATACCCGGCCGCTTGCGCACAGCTTCCAGGCCTTTTAATACTTTAATACTGGATGAATCGTAATTATTTGGTGGGCACATATTTTTATCTTGTATCTGTCATTATTAACTATAAGAAACACCCTGATTAAACACCTCAGAGTAATATCGCCATTATATCAGGTCTTTCAAACACCCATGTTCCACGTGGAACATTTTTTTTGATGGCCATTGCTGAAGATCTATCTGTGTAGGCTCTATAGCCGTTAAAAATAACTGAACCTGCATCGTTGATAAAATAGAAAGAATAACTTTACGGTGATTTTTATCTAGCTCTGCTGCCAGATCATCATATAATAAAACACATGATCGCTGGTTAACATCAGTAAAATGCTGGGCCTGAGAAAGTCGTAATAACGCAACCAGCATTTTTTGCTGCCCACGCGATATACCCGTTTGTGCAGACTGCCTGTTCACACTAATCGAAATATCCGCTCGGTGTGGTCCATAACAGGTATATCCCCTGCGTTTATCTCTTTCAAATTGTTTTTTAAGAATACCCTGTAATGCCTCCTGTTCTGGCCAGCCTCGCCTATATTCAATATTTACTTCGTCATTAACAAAAAACAAACGGGCGAGTTTCTTAAAATATGGCTGCAAATTATTTATATACTGCTGACGATACTGATCAATCTCCTCTGCGCAGCGTACCATTTCCATATCCCATATTTGACAAAGCGTGGAAGCCTGATGAATTTTTAACGCAGCATTGCGTTGTGTCAACGCCTTTTTAAAACACTGCCAACATTCAAAAAAACTATGTTCCACGTGGAACACCCCCCAGTCCATATACTGGCGTCTTTGTCCTGAACTTGCAGTAATTAATTTATAACTATCGGGGTGAATGGCCAGGACAGGAAACTGAGACGCAATATCTGATACTTTCTTTACAGTGTTTTTATTAAAGCGAATAGCTGTTTTTTTACAACTACGTCTGAGACCAAATGGAATCTCACCGAGTTTTTTATGTTCTGCGCTGGCAAAAATTTGCAGGAAATTTTTATCTCGTTGAATAAGATCGGAAACATATTGTGTGCGAAAAGAACGTATATGACTAAGATAAAAGATAGATTCAAGAATACTAGTTTTACCTGCCGTATTATCTCCCGTGATCAGATTGACACATGGATCCGGAGAAAAAGAAATATCTTCTATATTACGAAAATTCTGTATTTGCAGGCGCGTTAACCGCATTGTGAGATGTAATCAACTTCATCCAGATAAAAAGGAAAGCCACAACAGGAAAAATGTTTCTTATAAACGCATTGGCATAATGACATATTTACCATCCGGCTGGTCTGGATAGGTTAGTAAAAAACTACTGTTTGAATCACATAAAGAAATATGTATTTCCATTGCATCCGTTACATTCAGAACATCAAGCATATAATTAACATTAAAACCAATTTCTATTACGTCACCATCGTAATCAATCTCTGCTTCAATATCTGCTTCTTCCTGATCCGGGTTTTGTGCCTGTAACCTAATCAGGTTTTTATCCAGCATCATGTGAATACCACGATACTTTTCATTTGAGAGAATAGAAGCCCTTATTAGTGCCTGACGTAACTGTTCCCTGTTGATAGTAACAATATTTTCTGCTTTTTCTGGCATCACTCTGTTGTAATCAGGAAAACGACCATCAATTAATTTAGAAGTCAGGCGTAACGTATTAAAATCAACCTGTAGATGATTGGTACCAATACTTAACTGGATGGTATTATCAGAATCTTCCAGTAGTCGTTGTAGTTCCATTACTCCTTTTCTGGGTAGAATAATCTGTTTAATTTCTGTCGCATCATAATTGATATCTTTTCGGCAATAAGCAAGTCGGTGTCCATCTGTTGCAACGGCACACAAACTATTGCTACTTATTTCCAGCATTAGTCCATTTAAGTAATAACGTACATCCTGCTGTGCCATAGCGAAAGAAGTTTTCTCAATTAGATCATGTAGCGTTTTATGGGAAATTTCGAATTGTTGAACCGTATTGATTGCTTCCAGCGCAGGAAAATCACTAGCTGGTAATGTCGTTAAGGAAAAGTGATTTCTTTCAGACTTAATCAGCATTTTATTTTCATGGAGAGAAAATTTAATTAAGGCTTCATTGTTAAGAGATTTACAAATATCCAGTAATTTCCTGGCCGGAACAGTAATTTCCCCCGGCTCCTCAATAATCATTGAGCATTGACTAACCAACTCTATTTCAAGATCTGTAGCTGTGAAAGTTACCCCTTTTTCTGTCGCCCTGATTAATACATTCGATAAGGCAGGCATTGTCTGTTTTTTCTCAACGGCACCAATAATTTGTTGCAGAGGAGGTAACAGATTTTCCTTTTCAATTTGAAATTTCATAGCTGGACCTGTTTATTATTTATAATATATTTATATATCTTACTATTATTATTAGTTCCCCTGCTTACAGAGGATAACTTTAAATTATGTATATAAAACAATAGATTACATAGTGATTATTGTTCTAATAACATACAGACAGCCTGCTTGTTACCTGTCGATGAAATGTGGATAAGTAATTTTCATTCTTTTATCGACAGCTTAATGAGTGGTTGTAGACAACTTATGCACAACTTGTTATTTTTCTCTATTAATTACTGAGAATGCGCATCAAATTCATATAATCTTCATTTATTTTTGCATCGGATTCCCGTAATTCTGCTATTTTTCGGCAACCATGTAAAATAGTTGTGTGGTCACGACCGCCAAAAGCAGAGCCAATTTCAGGCAAACTGTGATTGGTGAGTTCCTTGGATAAAGCCATTGCCAACTGCCTTGGTCGCGTGATAGAACGGCTGCGACGGTTAGAAAGTAAATCTGATGTTCGTATTTTGTAATATTCAGCCACTGTTTTCTGAATATTTTCGATGGTAACGGTTCTGTCCTGTAAAGCAATTAAATCACGTAATGCCTCTTTGGCAAAATCAAGAGAAATACTACTACCGGTAAAATTAGCCGTTGCCAGAACGCGCCGAAAGGCACCTTCGAGTTCACGAATGTTAGAACGAATTCGTTTAGCAATAAAAAAAGCAACCTCACTGGGCAGCTCTGTATTAGCCTGTTCGGCTTTTTTCTGTAGAATTGCAACACGGGTTTCCAGCTCAGGAGGTTCTATGCAAACAGGCAGGCCCCAGCCAAAACGTGAGCGCAGACGTTCCTCCAGGCCTTCCACTTCTTTTGGATAGCGGTCGCAGGTTAAAATAATTTGCCGACCTTCTTCAAGCAGAGCATTAAAAGTATGGAAGAACTCTTCCTGCGAGCGTTCTTTCCCAGCAAAAAACTGAATATCGTCCACTAAAATAGCATCAAGGGAACGATAGTGCTGTTTGAATGCATCAATTGCATTGTGTTGCAGGGCTTTTACCATATTACCGACAAAACGCTCGGAATGGATGTAGGTAATTCTTGCATCCGGGTTGTTCTGTAACATCAGATTTCCAACCGCATGCATCAGATGAGTTTTACCCAGACCAACCCCACCGTAAAAAAAAAGCGGGTTATAGGCTTTTCCTGGGTTCATTGCAACTTGAATAGAAGCAGCCCTGGCAAGCTGGTTAGATTTACCTTCAACAAAATTTTCAAAGGTAAAAATAGGGTTAATATTGTGATCTATCGGTCCAGGTAGCGCAGAAGGAGATAAATAATTCTGTTCAAAAGAAGGTATTTTCTTATGACCAATAGGGTTTATATTTTTGCTGGGCGTGTGTATTTTGTTTGTCGGTTTGCTCTGACTGCCAATTTCTATAAGTAGTTGTATAGATCTTGTAGTATCCAGGTCAACCAGAATAGACTGAATTTTGTCATAAAAATTTTGTTTGACCCAGTCCAGTACAAAACGATTGGGTGCAAGCAGCTTAATCTGGTCATTTTCCTCAATAACCTGAAGTGGGCGAATCCAGGTGTTTAATTGCTGGTCGGAGAGATCTCCCTCTAAGCGCAGTAAGCAATTTGACCACATTGTTTTGCTCACGCAAATAACCCCACAAAATAACCAGGTAAAAGAAAAAGAGATGAAAGGGGAATATACAAAAACAGTGCTGTTATTGTGATTACCCAGAAGGAAAGATTTTATACCTGTTAACCTGCCTTAGCTACTTAATTACGATCTAAAAAGACTGGTTTCATCGACAGATAAAATATACGTGTATTTTCTTTGACTAAATGTAGGTACATGAGTAAAATGCCGGGTTCGCTGGGCGCTATAGCTCTTGCAGATAAGATATTGAATTTGAACGTTTAAGGTTTATAGTCATGAAAAGAACATTTCAACCAAGTTGTTTAAAGCGTGCCAGAACACATGGTTTTCGTACGCGTAGCCGTACAGTAGGCGGGCGAAAAGTATTAAAAAACCGTCGTGCCAAAGGGCGCCACCGTTTAACCGTCTGATATAGTACTGATTATTGATATAGTATAGATAGTACTGTTATTAGTAATGGTCAATACTAACGGTCAGTTTGCCCGATTTTTTGATATGAGTCCCTGTCTTTGATAAAAACAGATGTATCATCCAAAGAATCAGTAAAGCTACCCGCAAGGGATACACAGTTTTTTACAAAACGTCAACGGTTGCTGAAGGCCGGTGATTTTAATTATGTGTTTGATAGTGCGATTCGTTCAGGAGACCAGTTCTTTACGGTGTTGGTTAGACCAAATTATCGTGGCTATGCGCGACTTGGTCTGGTTATTTCGAAAAAGAAGGCAAAACGGGCTGTTGCACGTAATCGACTAAAAAGGCTAATCAGAGAAAGCTTTCGGCATACCGAAGGCCTGTACCATGCTGACATAATCGTACTTGCTGGAAATCAGAGCGTCAAAGCAGATAATAAACAGTTATTTCAATCGCTTGAAAAGCACTGGCAGCGAGTAAATAAAAAATGCGCAAAATTGTAATTTTTTTTATTCGTGTTTATCAAACTGTTATTAGTCCATATATTGCGCAAAGCTGTCGGTATACTCCAACCTGTTCACATTATTCCATGGAAGCCATTCAGCGTTTTGGTGTATTCAAAGGATTATGGTTATCAATACGGCGAATATCACGATGCCATCCCTGGCATGAAGGTGGGTATGATCCTGTACCACCCGTATCAACCAAAATGAATAAAGATCATTAGTATTATCATAATAGAAAGAATATTTATCTAAATTTTATTTACGGATTTACAATGGGCAATAACCGAATTTTACTTTACTTCACACTGTTTTTTGTCAGTTATCTGATCTGGGCTCAGTGGCAATTAGCTTATGGCCCAAAATCGGCAGTGACGGCGCAGAAACAGCAAACAGTAAAGCAGACAAAAATAGAGCAAGAGCCAGCTTCCGGCATTATCCCGCAGGCAGGGGTTATTCCTCAGGCAATAGAGGGGAAAAAACACCCCGTAGCTTCAATGCCGAATAACAGAATAAAAGCACAGAGCCCAAGCATACATGTAAAAACGGATGTTATGGATGTACAGGTAGATACGCGCGGTGGTGATATAAAAGAGCTGAAGCTGCTTAAATATTTGCAAACAGCTAAAAAGAACAGTAATAAAGTACAATTATTAACGGAAAATCCGGATAATTATCAGATTGTACAGTCCGGACTGGTGGCCGCAAAACAACAAGGCTCAGTACCAAGCCACAATGCATTATTCAGGGCAGACAAACTCAACTATGAATTAGCTGAAGGTGAAAATAAGATAGAGGTTCCTCTTTACTGGAAAAATAAAGATGGTTTAACGGTGAAAAAAGTGCTTACGTTCACGCGTAATAGTTATGTGATAGATGTAACTTATTATATTACGGCTGGTGAGAAAAAATTTATTGGCAGTGACTATATGCAAATTTTACGTAGGCCACCAGTTAAAGAAAAAGGACATAAATTCAGCCGAACCTATACCGGTGGCATTTTATATAACGAAAAGATCAAGTACAAAAAAGAAAGCTTTAGCTCACTGGAAGAGAAAAACATCAACGAAAAACTGGCTAATGGCTGGTTGGCCATGATTGACCACTATTTTGTAACAGCATGGATACCAGAGCCGGGAAATAATAATCTATATTATAGTCGTTATATAAAAAGTAAGGATGAATACGTATTAGGTGTGCGATCAGCAGCACATGTTGCGCAGCCAGGTAAAACAATAGAAATTAAAAACCGTCTGGTTGCCAGCCCGAAACTACAGTATGAACTGGCAAAAATAGAACCGGGTCTGGATCTGACGGTTGACTATGGCATCCTGACTATTATTGCCAAACCACTATTCTGGCTACTTAATTTTTTCCATACATTAACGGGAAACTGGGGCTGGGCAATCATCCTGCTCACAATCAGCGTAAAACTGGCCTTCTATAAGTTATCAGAAATGAGCTACCGTTCGATGGCAAAAATGCGGCTGGTAGCACCGCGAATGAAACAGATGAAGGAACGTTTTGGTAAAGACCGTCAGGCAATGAGTAAGGCCATGATGGAGATGTATAAGCAGGAAAAAATTAACCCTATGGGTGGTTGCCTGCCTATTCTGGTTCAGATGCCGGTTTTTCTTGCTTTATACTGGGTACTATTAGGTAGCGCGGAAATGCGCCATGCACCATTTATTTTCTGGATTACAAATTTAACAGGAAAAGATCCTTATTTTGTATTACCGGTACTAATGGGTATTTCAATGTTTTTCCAGCAAAAATTGAATCCTGCACCGGTGGATCCCATTCAGCAGAAAGTATTTCAGGTAATGCCGTTTGCCTTTACCTTTATGTTCGCCTTCTTCCCTTCCGGGCTGGTTTTATACTGGGTGGTTAATAACATTTTGTCCATTGCGCAGCAATATCTCATTACCAGACAGATTGAAAGGGCAAGGTAAGCCTGTTTAAATGGGCGTGTTATAAATAGGTGTGTTATAAATAGGCACGTTATAAATGAGCACGCTGTAAATGAAAGCAACCATCGTCGCTATAGCAACACCGCCAGGACAGGGTGGTGTTGGCATTATTCGGGTATCGGGTTGTTTGTCCAGAGAAATTGCCGAACGTATTGCCGGTTACTGCCCCGCCCCTCGGCAGGCCGACTACTGTTCCCTGTTTGATGAAAACAGAAAACGTATTGACCAGGGTCTGGTTATCTATTTTCAATCCCCACATTCTTTTACCGGCGAAGATATTGTCGAATTTCAGATTCATGGCGGGCCGTTCATCCTCGATTTATTGCTTCAGCAAATTCTGAAATATGGTGCACGAGCGGCACGCGCAGGAGAGTTTACCGAACGTGCTTTTCTTAATGAAAAAATAGATCTGGCGCAGGCAGAAGCCATTGCCGACCTGATAGCCGCTGACAGTGAAGCCGCCGCGCGAGCGGCAGTTCGATCATTACACGGTGAATTCTCAGCCTGTATTCATGCGCTGGTTGAAAAACTTATTCAACTGAGAATCCACGTTGAATCCGCACTGGACTTTCCGGAGGAGGAAATTGATTTTCTTGCCGATGAAGGTATCGCTCTGCAGCTTGAAGAAATTAAAAACCAGCTGGCCAGGGTGAAGCAGTCGGCCAGACAGGGACGCCTACTTAAAGAAGGGATCACGGTGGTGATTATTGGCAAACCTAATGCCGGTAAATCCAGCTTATTAAATCAGTTAGCCGGTCAGGATAGTGCGATTGTCACCGATGTTCCCGGTACAACACGTGACCTGTTACGTGAGCATATACAGATAGATGGAATGCCGCTACATATTATTGACACGGCAGGAATACGTGAAACCAGGGACATGGTGGAAAATGAAGGTGTCAAACGAGCTTTGCAGGCTATGCGTACGGCAGATCGTATTATTCACCTTGTCGATGTCAATGAAAAAGAAACTGACTATATCGATCATCTACTGGAAGAACTGAAAAATAATAGAAAAATCACGACAGTAATAAATAAAATTGATACAGTAAATAAAAAAGCAGAAGAAGTCTCCACACAGAATGATGTACGTATTTATTTATCCGCCAAAACGGCTGCCGGTATAGACCTGTTAAAGCAGCATTTAAAAAAATGTATGGGCTATCAACACAATAGTGAGGGGCAGTTTATTGCCCGCCGTCGGCATCTTGACGCATTGGAGAAAGCAGAAAAATATTTATTGAAAGCATCCATAGATTTAGAGGAATTAAAAGCAGGTGAATTATTAGCAGAAGAGCTAAAATTCGCACAGCAACAACTGTCAGATATTACCGGTGAATTTAGCAGCGATGATTTACTTGGCAGAATATTTTCAGATTTCTGCATAGGGAAATAAACAAAATTTCAGCTACACTTATTACTGAAGCAGATAAAAGTGATATTTTAGTAAAAATAAACATGCCCTGTAAAACGAACGGGATAAATTATCGTAACTAAAATAAAGGAAAATATGTGTAACGAACCAGGCCAATCAGCTATTTTACTTATCCATTGTACGGATAAACCAGGCATTGTTGTCGCCATTACCGATTTTATTCATAATAATGGTGGCAATATTCTTTATCTTGACCAGCACGTTGATCGAGAAAAAAGTATATTTTTTATGCGGGTAGAATGGGATTTAAAAGATTTTGTTATTCAACGCGAAAAGATTGCTGAATATTTCGAAACACTGGTTGGCACACGTTACAGGATGTTTGCCGAGTTACACTTTTCCGATGAAAAACAACGCATGGCATTATTTGTTTCAAAAATGTCACATTGTTTTTATGATCTGCTGGCAAGATATGAAAGTGGTGAGCTGGAAGTAGAAATTCCAATTATTATCAGTAACCATGCGGATTTACAACCAGCCGCAAAACGCCTCGGTATTGAGTATCATTTCTTTAATATTAATAAAGAAAATAAAGCCGAGCAGGAACATAAACAGAAATTACTTCTGGCTGAACATAACATTAATTTTATTGTACTTGCACGCTATATGCAGGTATTAAGTAATGATTTTGTGAACGATTATTCTCAGCGCATTATTAATATTCATCACTCTTTTTTACCCGCCTTTCCCGGCGGCCGTCCTTATCACTCGGCGTATGAACGCGGGGTAAAAATTATAGGGGCTACCAGTCATTATGTAACAACGGAACTGGATGCCGGTCCGATTATTGAGCAGGAAGTGGTTCACATCAACCATAAACATAGTGTGGATGACATGATACGTATCGGCCGTGATCTGGAAAAGATCGTGCTGGCAAGAGCTGTACGTCACCATGTGCAGCATGAGTTGCTGGTGTATAAAAACCGCACAGTTGTTTTTGAATAAATAATCTCGACAAATTAAATTGTCTGGTAATAAAGATTCTGTGGATGATTCGCCTGCGCAAAAAAGAACCAGCGTTCAGCAAGTAAACCAATATATTGAAGAATAAAAGCGGCAGCAAAAAGACCAATCATCTGCATTCCGGCACCAATGATTAATAGAGCGACAGGAACCGGGAAAACAAGCACTAAAAACAACCATTTAATTTTTTTAAATACAGCCGGTTTAACACCATGAAAATATTCACGGGTATTAAAAGAGTCGCCCATAAAACCACGTGATTTTTGTTGAATCTGTGGGTGGCGAATACCTATTGCTGTTGCCAGGCTGAATTTAAATTTAATACGAGCATTTCTGACTAAGGCCGCAGAACGGGTAATCAGCGCCATCAGCGTGATAATAATGGCCCAGTCGACATAAAAATTAATCAGGTTTGAATCTACCGTACTGGCAAATACGGTCGCCAGAATGAAACCGGATGCACTGCCCAATAATATGTAATTAATAACCGTTAATGGGTTAGCCCATTCCTGTAGAAATTTAATACTGGCGTAAATCATCCCGGTACAGATAAACAGGGAAAAAGCCAGAACGGTATTAACCGCACCGATAAGTAGAGACAGGTTTACCACTAATATACGACCAAACCGAAAAAGCACGGGATCCCAACCGGTAAGATGAATAATCGCATACAGGGTGGTTGTTATCATAAAAGCCGGCAAGACAATAACCTCACGTGATAACCAGGACGTTTTCCATTTTGCCGCAGAACGCCAGGCTCTTTCCGGATGACCAAGATGAAAGAAAGAGGCAAGTAGACCGGCAGCCAGAAAGGACAGAGCTAGTAAACTTCCGTAACCATAAAAACTGGTTGAAGACTGTTCAGGCAGAACCTTCATTACAGAATAAAGCTGGCCGGTATAAAGTGCCAGAAATAAACCCTGACCAACACCAATTAAGGTGGTCAGGAAAATAACAGAAAAAGCGGGACGCATAATTTTATCTCCTGCGGTTTACCAACTGGTAATGTCATCCAGTGTTTGTTCATCCTTATCCGGCATGGGCAGATGGCGTTCCTTGTTAAGCGGGTTATCCACCCGGGTAAGTTCATCTTTATGGATGGTAATTTTTATTTTACGTCGAGGCAGATAATGATTTGCCGGTTTTGTTCCCCACTCCGGCATAAGCTGATACCCACCATTGTCTCGAATTTCCTGTGAAACCCTGGAATTCGGATCATTTACATCACCAAACAGTCGGGCACTGGTCGGGCAGGCTAATACACAGGCTGGTTTTCGTTCAGACTCCGGCAGAGATTCATCATAGATACGATCGACGCAGAGGGTACATTTTTTCATCACTTTCAGGTTTTCATCGAACTCGCGGGCACCATACGGGCAGGCCCAGGAGCAGTATTTGCAGCCAATGCATTTATCATAATCAACCAGCACGATGCCATCGCGCTCACGCTTGTAACTGGCACCGGTCGGGCAAACCGGGACACAGGGAGGTTCTTCACAGTGCAGACAACTTTTAGGGAAATGTACCGTCTGCGTATCGGGGTAGGTGCCAATTTCAAACGTCTGTACACGGTTAAAAAAGGTTCCACTCGGATCTTTTCCGTAAGGGTCAAGGTCAGACAGGAAACCGGCACTGCCAGAGGTGTTCCACTCCTTACAACTGGTAACGCAGGCGTGGCAGCCAACACAGACATTTAAGTCAATGACTAAAGCAAGTTGTGTCATGGTTAGCGACCCCTGCCGGCAAAGTATTTTAACCAGCGCCCTTTAAAGTGACGGTTACCGGGAATAGACCGGCCGGGTTTAAATTGTGGCGAGGTTTGTTCAGCTTCATGCTCTGCGACAGGATAAATTTTTACCCGCACATCATACCAGCCGGCCTGTCCGGTTACCGGATCGGAGTTAGACAGATGTTCGCCTTCGCCAGAGGGGGGCAGTTCTTCACTGATCAGATGATTTAATAAAAAGCCCTTATTGGATTCGTTGGCTTTTTTATTTAAGCCCCAGGCACCGGTCGCTTTCCCGATAGCGTTCCAGGTCCAGACGGTACCGGGTTCAACGGCTTCAGAATGGCGACACATACAACGCACCTTGCCATGCATGGATTCCACCCACATCCAGGCACCGTCCTCAATACCGGCTGCTTTGGCGGTACGTGAATTCACATGCAGATAATTATGTGTATGAATCTGGCGCAGCCAGGCATTTTGTGAATCCCAGGAATGGTACATTGCCATCGGTCGCTGGGTAATGGCATTAAGCGGATATTGACGTAAATCGGTCTGCTGGGCTTCCAGGGTGTCACTATAAAACGGCAAAGGGTCAAAGTGGGTGTCGATTCTTGCGCGTAAATGATCCGGCGGCTGTTTCCCTTTGGTTTTGCCACGAGCCGCCAGGCGGAATTTTTGCAGCACTTCAGAATAAAGGTGAATATTAATTGGTTCGGCGTAGCGGGTCAGGCTATGACGTTTGGCCCATTCCAGATACCCCTGATTCCAGTTACGCATATATTGATAAGATTTAGGTAACTCATACTGGAAAACGCAGTTGTTTTTTTCATACATCTCCCACTGGTTCGGGTTAGGCTCCCCTTTCATGAATTTTTCCCCGCCCTTACCCCGCCAGCCAGCAAGAAACCCAATACCAGAACCAGGTGCGGTTTCATAGTTAATCACGAAATCGGCATAGTCACGGTATTTTGCTTCACCCTGTTCATTAATAAAGGCCGGTAGTTTGAGTCGTGAGCCCAGTTCGATCAGGACATCCTGAAACGGCCGGCACTCACCCGTCGGCGGCAACACGGGAATGCGTACGGAATCAACCGGGCCTTCAAATTCAGAAATCGGGCGATCCAGCATCGACATCACATCATGGCGTTCCAGATAGGTGGTATCGGGCAGTACCAGGTCAGCAAAAGAAACGGTTTCTGACTCAAAGGCATCACAGACAATCAGGAACGGGATCTTAAACTCGCCATTATCATCCTTGTCGTTCAACATTTTTCGCACTTCCCGCGTATTCATTGATGAGTTCCAGGCCATATTGGCCATAAAAATCAGCATGGTATCAATTTTATACGGATCCCCCCGCCAGGCATTGGTAATTGCATTATGCATCATGCCATGAACCGCCAGCGGGTATTCCCAGGAAAAGGCTTTGTCGAGGCGAATCGGATCACCATTATCCTTCACAAACAGATCATCGGGTTGTGCCGGCCAGCCCAGCGGCATGCCATTTAACGGGGTATTGGGCTGAATATCCTCTTCGCAGGTCGGAGATTTCGCGCAGGGTGGAATGGGCCGTGGGAACGGAGCCTTATGGCGAAAACCGCCGGGTCGGTCGATGGTGCCCAGAATACTCATTAATATAGACAGGGCGCGAATACTCTGGAAACCATTGGAATGGGCAGCCAGCCCGCGCATGGCATGGAAGGCAACCGGGTTGCCGGTAATATGGTCATGCTCCTTGCCCCAGGTATCGGTCCAGGCGATGGGGAGTTCGATTTTTTCATCACGCGCGGTAATACCCATTTCATAGGCCAGGCGAACAATGGTTTCAGCTGGAATCCCGGTAATATCAGCGGCCCACTCCGGGGTATAGTTTTTTACCCGGTCAGCCAGTAGCTGAAAAGCTGGTTTTACCGGTGTACCATCATCAAGGGTAAACTCACCAAATAGATACGGGTCGGCACCTTCGGTATGCATGGAGATGGGTTTATCCAGTTCACTATCCCACCATAATTTATTCTGGGCATCGTAACAGGCATCTTCAGCCGGAGCTTCAAAACGCACAAACATGCCATCCTCATCGGATTCAGAATCAATATTGACCAGTTCTGCGGCATTGCTGTAATTGACCAAAAAATTACGGTCGTACAGGCCGTGTTTGATAATCTCATTAATCAGCGCCAGAAATAAAGCGCCGTCCGTGCCCGGTTTGATCGGGATCCATTCGTCGGCAATACCGGCATAACCACTCCGCACCGGATTAATGGCAATAAATCGGCCACCCTGACGTTTGAATTTTGAGAGTGCGATTTTCATCGGGTTAGAATGGTGATCCTCCGCCGTTCCAATCATAATGAACAGCTTGGCGCGATCCAGATCCGGTCCGCCGAACTCCCAGAAGGAACCACCGATAGTATAAATCATACCGGCCGCCATATTCACCGAGCAGAAACCACCATGAGCAGAATAATTCGGTGTGCCATACTGTTTGGCAAAGAGCCCGGTCAACGCCTGCATCTGGTCACGGCCGGTAATCAGGGCAAACTGTTTTGGGTCGGTTTGACGAATATGGGCAAGACGTTCTTCCATAATAGAAAAAGCTTTTTCCCAGGAGATTTCTTCAAAAGCATTAATTCCTCGCTCAGCACCCTTTTTTCGCAGCAGAGGTTTCGTCAGGCGAGCAGGGGAATATTGTTTCATAATACCGGAAGCCCCTTTGGCGCAGATTACCCCTTTATTTAACGGGTGTTCCGGATTGCCCTGAATGTAACGTACTTCACCATCACGCAGCGTAACGCGAATGCCGCAGCGGCAGGCACACATATAACAGGTTGTATTTTTAACCTCGATACGGCTATTTTCATCAACCGCTGTGGAAAGCGGATCATGCAAAGGCTGGTTCATCATTTGGCCTGCTGGTTGTTGATAGGAAAGCGCATAGTGATGACTGTACGCTAAGCGGTGCAAAAAAACTAATCAGCATTATTAAAGCTTAGATAAAATATACTTATGGCATAACATAAGAGAAATTTATTGTTTGCATTCTCTGATTAAGCAGTACGGGGCTCAGATCGGTTTTTGTTGGTGCTATAAAGGGCTGGAAAAAAGCCAATGGTTTAATCCTGCCCGGTTATCTATGCTATTTACTATCATAAATCATGGTGCAGGAGATACCGGTGTCGGTAATAGATGGATTATCATCATCAACAAATAAAATACGCAGCGAATCAATAATCTGGCAGAACATCCAGTCTTTAAGCCGGGTATTTCTGCCTTTCACCTCTAAATAGTTATCAATTGTT
>VAPF01033381.1_pt1 | contig 32205 bp, 28 predicted proteins | sample 3393931 | NCBI WGS metagenome assembly VAPF01 (sample SAMN08290437, study PRJNA428436) | hydrothermal vent metagenome | isolation source: Deep-sea hydrothermal vent chimney | place: Atlantic Ocean: South-mid Altantic Ridge | depth 2773 m m | reverse complement strand
CATGTTTTTCGTGGACGAATATTATTATATTTTATGTCCTGTCCGTATCCGGCGGGACTGTTTTAATCAACCATCTTTAAGAGGATTTCATGCGAGTAATTGTAGCGGCTTATCATAATATGGGGTGCGAAGGGCTAAAAGCGCTGATTCGTAACGGTTTTGACATCGTAGCGGTATTTACCTATACCGATGATAAAGATGAAAATATCTGGTTTTCTTCGGTTGCCGAGTTAGCGGCGCATCATGATATTCCGGTGTACACCCCTGATGATATAAACCATCCGTTATGGCTGGAAAAAATTCGTGAGATGAAGCCGGAGCTGCTGTTTTCTTTCTATTATCGTGATCTGCTGTCACCGGCGCTGCTGGATATCCCCACGGCTGGCAGCTATAACCTGCATGGTTCGTTACTGCCAAAATATCGCGGTCGTGTGCCAACTAACTGGGCCATTATCAATGGTGAAACACAAACGGGCGTCACCCTGCATGCGATGACCACTGGCATTGATAATGGTGATATCGTTGGCCAGGAAACCGTGGTGATTGAAAGCGACGATACGGCTAAAACCGTTATGGAAAAACAGGTGGAGGCTGCCAGTACGCTACTGGATGAGAGTCTGCTGAAAATAAAAGATGGCGGCGTGAGGGCGACACCGCAGGATGAAGCGCAGGCCAGTTATTACGGGGGTCGCTGTGCAGAGGATGGGGCTATCGACTGGTCCGGTTCGGCGGTTAGTGTACACAACCTGGTGCGAGCCGTTACCCGACCCTACCCCGGTGCTTTTACCTATGCTGGCCAGCGTAAAATACTCGTCTGGGAAGTGGAGTCGCTGACGCAGGAGAGTGATGCCCAGCCCGGTACTGTATTATCTGTCGAACCACTGGATATCGCCTGTGGTGAAGGGGTACTGCGGGTACGCTTCGGCCAGCGCGATGGTGGTGTATTCAGTTCGGGAACACAACTGGCGGCAAATCTGAATCTGGTTAAGGGGATGCGTCTGGGGCCGAAGTTTGAAAAGACCGTCAGAGATAAAAAAACAAAAGTACTTATCCTTGGGGTGAATGGTTTTATCGGTAACTTCCTGGTTGAGCGCCTGCTTAAAGACGGTGGATACGAAGTTCACGGGATGGATTTATCCAGCAGTTCCATCGAACGCTTTTTACATGAACCGAATTTTTATTTCCATGAGGGGGATATCACCGTCCACCGCGAATGGATTGAATATCACGTTAAGAAGTGTGACGTGGTATTACCCTTAATTGCGATTGCCACCCCGATTGAATACACACGCAATCCGCTGCGTGTGTTTGAACTCGACTTTGAAGAAAACCTGCGCATTGTCCGTTATTGTGCCAAATATGGTACCCGTATTCTGTTTCCGTCCACATCGGAAGTGTACGGTATGTGTACCGATAAAAACTTTGATGAGAATACCTCCACGCTGATTACCGGACCCATCGAAAAACAGCGCTGGATTTACTCTACCAGCAAGCAGTTAATGGACAGGGTTATCTGGGCCTATGGTAAAAAAGGCCTGCCGTTTACCCTGTTCCGCCCGTTTAACTGGATTGGTCCGCGTCTGGATTCACTGGACTCAGCACGTATTGGTAGCTCGCGCGCCATCACCCAGCTTATTTTAAATCTGGTGGAAGGAACCCCCATACAGTTGATTGATGGTGGCGAGCAGAAGCGCTGCTTTACCGATGTATCGGAAGGGGTTGAATGCCTGTTTCGGATTATTGAAAACAAAAATGGTTGTGCGAATGGGCAGATATTTAATATCGGTTATCCAGAAAATGAAGCCAGTATTAAGCGTATGGCCGAGATTCTGGTAGAGAAATTCGAGAAACATCCTCTGCGCGATCAGTTTCCACCGTTTGCCGGCATGGTCGAAACAGAAAGCCGTACCTATTACGGTGATGGCTATCAGGATGTACAGCATCGCCGTCCCAGTATAGACAATGCCCGCAAAATACTGAACTGGCAGCCAGAAATTATGCTTGATCAGACCATTGATGAGACGCTGGATTATTTCCTGCGGGATTATATTGAATCATCAGCGGATTAAGTGGAGTTATCCCGTTGGCTGAAGGGAAAATTACCGCTGGTCTGCGTATTGATGTAGATACCTTTCGGGGTACTCGCGAAGGCGTTCCAGCGTTGCTGCGGATACTGGAAAAGCACCAGCTAAAAGCCAGCTTTTTTTTCAGTGTGGGGCCGGACAACATGGGGCGGCATCTGTGGCGCTTATTAAAACCGGCCTTCCTGATAAAAATGTTGCGCTCAAAAGCGGCCAGCCTGTATGGCTGGGATATTTTATTACGCGGTACTTTCTGGCCGGGGCCGCTTATCGGCAGGCGACTGGCGGATATAATTCGCCAGACAAAACAGGCCGGGCATGAAGTCGGCTTTCATGCCTGGGATCATCACCGCTGGCAGATGCAGATGGAAACCATGACGGATGAGCAGATTAGTGATGAAATTAAACGGGGAGTTGAAACGTTAACCGCCATTACCGGGGAGCCGCCGCTGTGTTCTGCCGCTGCCGGCTGGAAAGCCAATGAGCAGGTGATTCGCCAGAAGCAGTCTTTCGCTTTCCGTTATAACAGTGACTGCCGGGGGCACAGTATCTTTACCCCGGAGATTGATGGTAAGCATTATGCCCCGCAAATACCCGTAACCCTGCCGACGTATGATGAAGTGATAGGAAATAAGGCTATTACAGTAGAAAATTACAACGACTACCTGCTGGGTTTATTTCAGCCGGAACAGCTTAATGTTCTTACTGTGCATGCTGAAGTGGAAGGTATCGTCTGCGCCGAAATGTTTGACCAGTTTTTAAGCCTGGCAAAACAGCGTGATATACAGTTTGTTCCTCTACAGGCTTTATTGCCTGCTGATCAAAACAGTATTATGCCGGGTAAAATAATCAGTGCAGCATTAATCGGGCGCGAAGGCTGGGTGGCCTGTCAGGGTGAATAACATTAGTAATAAAGATTCCCACTGGCAATTTTATGCACTGATTTTATTGTTGCTGTATGTACTGATTTATTTAGTCCCGCTGGGTCTGCGACCCTTGATGATTCCCGACGAAGTACGTTACGCGGAAATTCCCCGTGAAATGATACAGTCCGGTAACTGGGTGGTGCCGCATCTTAATGGACTGCGCTATTTTGAGAAGCCGGTACTCGGCTACTGGCTGGTTGCAGGCAGTATGCAGTTGTTTGGCGAAAATGCCTTTGCCGTAAGATTACCCGGTGCGCTGTCGGCAGGGCTGTCTGCGCTGGCAATATTTTTATTGTTAGCAGGCAGCGGCCGTACACGTAAAACAGCACTCAGCGCGGCAATGATTTATCTGACCCTGTTCGGTGTCTTCCTCATGGGCAGTTACAATATTCTTGATAACAGTTTTAGTTTTTTCCTGACAGCGGCTTTTGTTGCGTTTTATTATGCGCATAATGAAAATAACCCGCGCAGGCGTTTTATTGAGCTGGTGTTACTGGGTGTCTTTTGCGGTGCAGCTTTTCTTACCAAGGGATTTCTGGCATTTGCCCTGCTCGGTATCGTGATTGGCCCCTATGTGATTTGGCAGGGCCGATGGCGCGAATTGCTAACGCGGGGCTGGTTACCGACACTGGTCGCCCTTCTGGTAATATTGCCATGGGCGATTCTGATTCAGTTGCAACAGCCTGATTACTGGCACTATTTTTTCTGGGTAGAGCACATTAAACGTTTTGCCAGTGACCATGCACAACATGAACAGCCGGCCTGGTTTTATTTAACCTTTCTGCCTTTATTAGCCTGGCCATGGATAACACAGATAGTCGCTATGTTAAAAGGCTTAAGTGTTTCGTGGTTAAAAGCCGAGAATAAAAATCCTGCTGAAAGAAACCTGATTGTTTATTGTCTGTTATGGTTTTTACTGCCATTTGTATTTTTTTCCATTGCACATGGGAAACTGCCCACCTATATCCTGCCCTGTCTGCCACCATTGGCCATTTTATTAGCGATTGGTCTGCAACATTATTTAAGCGGGCAGGATGTAAGGCAAAATAAAGTCTGGTTTACCGCAGGCGCCTGGTTAACGGTGGTGTTTTTGCTGGCTTTAAGCGGTTTTGTTGTCTGGCGGCAGAATGGTGAGCTGGCTAAACGCATCTGGTATGACAATGAAAGCTGGAAATGGCTGTTGTTATGTGCCGCTTTTATATTTTCCGCAGCAGTGACTATCTATAGTACACGTATTGTCTCGGGCAGTAGAAAAATACTGGCAATTTATGCCTTCAGTCTGGTGCCTGTTATGTTGGCTGCACAGTTTATATTGCCCGAGCGAACCGCCGAAAGAAAAATGCCAGGAAAATTTCTACTGCAAAACGCCCATCAGGTCAGCAAGAATACTCTGTTAGTAACAAATGGTAATCTGGTTCACGCGGTCAACTGGTATTTTAAACGTAGTGATGTTTATCAGACGAGTACAGGTGAGTTAAGTTATGGTATGAGTTATGCGGATTCGGCCCAGCGTCTGCTTGGGGGTAAAAAATTGCAGCAGTTTTTATCCCGTAATATAAATAAAAAACCCATTGTGATTGTGACTCAGGCAGATGCTTATCAGAAAATGAAAGCCCTGCTGCCAGCGCGGGCGAAAGTGTCACGTTGGGGAGATTTTGTACTGTGGGCGATTCCTGTAAAAGCCGGGCAATCGTAATGGAGTATGTGCTTATTGCGGTTGTTATTTTATTAACCTCCAGTGGACAGGTTCTGCAGAAGCTGGGTGCTGATCGTGGTTTGAAACAGGCAACCACAAAAACACAGATGTTACGAGCTTTACTCCAGTGGGAGATTGTGCTGGCGGTCATTTGTTTGGGCACGGCGCTGGTATTATGGCTGCTGGTTTTATACCAGATGCAGGTAAGCAGAGCTTTCCCTTTTATCAGCGGCGGTTTTATTGTGGTATTGCTGGCGGCACGTTTTATTTTGCATGAAACGGTTTCCTGGTGGCGATGGTTTGGTGTGGTGTTTATTATTGCGGGCATTAGCCTGATTGCACAGTCATGATAAAAAACTATCAACCGGCAATATTACTGGGTGCCAGTATTCTTCTATCTGCGCTGGCGCAGTTATTAATGAAGGCGGCAATGCTGGCGTTCAGAGATATACCAGCAACCAGCCCCTTTGATCTGCTTATGACCATTGAGGCCGCATTACAGAACCACCTGCTGTTATTCTGGTTGTTTGCCGGTATTGCCTGCTATGGCCTGTCTATGCTGGCGTGGTTGCTGGCGCTTACCCGTTATCAGATCAGTTACGCTTATCCCATGCTGGGGCTGAGTTATGTGCTGGTCTATCTGGGCGCGGTGTACTGGGATAGAATCGGTGAGTCACTATCTGTGATGCGTAGTATCGGTATATTACTGGTTATTGTCGGGGTTGCACTGGCGAATATGAAATCGGCAGCGGATGACGGTTAGTTTAATCAAAGTCGAGGCACTACCGAATAACGGGGTTATGAGGCCGTCCAGAGCCATAAATATCTTCTCCAAACCATACTGCCGGTGAACTATCCAGGTTAATTCGAGGTGGACAGACTGCCTGAAACGTGATGAACCCACGCTATCTATTCGCGCTATCTATTAATGGGTTGTTCCACTTATATCGGTATCTGCTAAAATACCTATATCTTTATACCCATTTTTTCACTATGAGAATTATCATGATGTGAGCCATCATGATGTGAGTTACTATGCATCGTCAGATTCGTCGAATAAGATTTCATTTTTTCCGCCGCAATATATTGCGTATGCAATTGATCTTCTGGGGGGGCGCTATTCTGGTTGGCGTGGTTGCGGCTGTATTTGCCATGCTGGGCTCGGTGGCCGATAACTTTTTTCGGGCAATGGTGGCATACAATAAGTATTTACCCTTTCTGGTAACCCCCGGTGGTTTTATTCTCGGCGTTTATTTAACACGAAAATACTTTAGTGGTGCTGAAGGTAGTGGTATTCCTCAGGCACTGATTGCACTGGCGGCTTCGGGTGGTGGTATCAGCAACCGTCTGTTGTCGATACGGATGGTTATAGGCAAGGTGTTTTTAACGGTGCTGGCGCTATTTGCTGGGGGGTCTATGGGGCGGGAAGGCCCGACGGTACATCTCGGTGCGGCCATTATGCATTCGCTGGGCAAACATACCCATCTGACTTCCAAACACGCAAAACGCGGTTTAATCCTCACCGGGGCGGGCGCTGGAATCGCCGCCGCATTTAATACTCCGCTGGCCGGGGTTATGTTTGCGATTGAAGAAATGGCACGGTCATTTGATCGGCGTTACAACGGAATGATTATGGTCGGGGTGATTGTTTCAGGCATGGCTGCCGTATTTGTCTATCAGGAGAACTATCACTATTATGGTGTATCACCGGCTAATATTGATTTTAGCTGGGTCTGGCTGATAGTGGTAATCTGTGGTGTAGTCGGCGGCGGTCTGGGTGGATTATTCAGTAAAGTCCTGATCGTTGGCTCAAAGAAGCTTAGTCCGCTGATGCGGAATCACTGGGCAAAAATAGCTTTTGTCTGTGGCATAATTGTCGCTCTACTGGGGCTGGTTAGTGGTGGTTCTGCTTTTGGTACTGGCTATATTGAAGCCAAACAGCTTATTGTCTGTGCGGGCGTTAATACCTGCCATGCAGAAGTTAGTGCGATGTATCCGGTATACAAGATTTTAGCTACCGTTGTTACCTATCTCACCTCATTACCGGGTGGTTTATTTGCGCCATCATTGGCCAGTGGTGCCGCACTAGGTCAGGATCTGGCAATGTTATTCCCGTCTCAGCTAACCTCGACTATTGTAATTCTGGGGATGATAGGCTATTTTACCGGTGTCGTGCAGACACCCATTACCGCCTTTGTGATCGTCATGGAGATGACGGATAACCAGGATCTGGTCATGGCAATGATGGCAACAGCATTGATTGCAGCAGGAACGTCAAAACTGATTTCCAGAAAACCGGTATACGAAGCACTGGCAGAAAATCTGCTGGTTACTTTTGCCGAAGAGCAGAGCCGCGAAGATGCAGAAAAGGAACGAAAGGCCAGGGAAAGTACGTAATAATTCAAAAAATGATTATCCGCTAAATTAATCACCGGTACACACAAAATAGTTGCCGATAGTTTTTCTGTATCATTACCATGGCTTAGCGCATTCGGGTTGATAAAATAATGAACAAGATACACGCAGATAACAGATGGATCGTCGTATGCTTCAGTAGCTGCGTCCTGCTCTGGACGCTAAGTATTGCGCCAGCGTGGTCAGCGACATCGACGATAACACCGATGGCATTACGATTGCTTGCCCATGAGGCACAGGACGATGATGCAAATGCTCAGTTATTATATGGTCTGGCCTATCTGGAAGGACGTGATGGCCTGAAACCGGATGCAAAAAAGGCCGTTTACTGGTTGCGCCGTTCTGCACGCATGGGTAATGCTTATGCCCAGTTAGAACTGGGGAAATGTTTTGCCAACGGTGAGGGAGTAGCGAAAGATATTACGCACGCTATCAAATGGTGGCGTAAATCGGCTCATAAAGGCAATTCACAGGCTCAGTATCTGATGGGAAAAGCGCATTTGCAGGGACAGGGCGTTAAAAAAGATCCCACCCGCGCCATTTACTGGCTGACAAAATCTGCGGAACAAAATAACAGGGATGCCCAGTATCTACTGGGTAAGATGTATTATGAGGGATATGCTGTGCAACAGGATGAAACGGTCGCTCAGAACTGGTTAAACCGCGCGGCCGAACAGGGTAAAACCGATGCCGTAAATTTACTGGCTATTATAAAAAACACGGTGGATTTTGCGACAAAACTGTATCAGGAATCGGCTGGTGTATTGATTCAGCGCGCAAAGAAAGGTGATCCACAGGCTGAGTTTGAACTGGGCCTACGTTATGAAAGTGGCGCATGGGATGTGCATCAGAATAATGCGCTGGCGCTAAAGTGGATTCATAAAGCCGCGCATGATGGTAACCGAATCGCAATGGAAACACTGGCTGATATTTATCGCCACGGTGAATTTGGTGTGCAGAGGGATAAAGAGAAAGCGGCACAATGGGATAAAAAAGCACGTAAGCACTGATGGGGGATGTTTTGGTTTCAGGTGGCGGACAATCGCAGCAGGAGAATAAAGTCAGCACCAGTGTTGTGGCGGCACCAGACAGGAATACGCTGGCGCTGGATCGCACCGTGCTGGCAAATGAACGGACTTATCAGGCGTGGTTGCGTACCGGGCTGGCAGCGATGGCGACCGGGCTGGGTGCGGCTAAATTTCTTCAGGGTGTAATGCCATCGTGGGTGCTAGTGGTCGTCAGTACCGTTCTGATGGTGTTTAGTATGGTAGCCTATCTACAGGCAAGCTGGCGTTATAGCCATTTACATCTTCGTATGGCTCACCTTGATATTGATGCCATGTCTGTACTAATGGCAAGAATAATCAGTTATATCTTAACCGGCTGCTCCCTGCTTGCATTGGGTGGCTTACTGATAACGGTCTGGTTGTGATTTTATCTCACTGCTGCCGGCTGTCAGGATGGCGCAACTGAAGCCATAACGCAGCGCAAAATACCATAATCGAACAGGCCATCGAGAGCATCATAGACCGGTTTGAGTTTTTTGCTGCCATCATCAAGCTGTAAAAAGGTGTCATGAATAAGGTCGATATCCTCTTTACTCAGGTCAACGGCTTCATCAAGTTTCAACTTCCCTTGTTCGATACAGTTTGCCAGGTGGCTGTATATGGTGGTGACTTTCAGTTGCCGTTGTGCGGCGATGTGTGCTACGTCCAGTCCGCTGCGAAGCAGTAGTAAACTTTCATTAACTGTATCGCTACAGGATGAAGGCGAGTTATTACTGTGCTGGTTAATAAGCTGTAGAAAATGATCAGCATATTTTTCCAGTTTTGTATCTCCCACACCATTTAGCCGGGCAAACTGTTCACGGGTTTGCGGCTGGCGTTCCAGCATTTGCGCCAGGGTGGCATCGTGGAAAATAACAAACGGTGGGACTTCATTTTCCTCCGCCAGTTTTTTACGGCAGGCACGTAATGCATCCCAAAGCAGGTGGTCCGCCATTTCTTCCGTGTGAGCGGGTTTTCGACCTTTACGGGCAGATCGGTTACGTGGGCTTTCCTTGCGTAAACACAGGATTTTCTCGCCACGCAGTATGGCGCGACATTGCTCGGTGAGCCGTAATGCACCGAAGCCGTCAACGTCTACGGTGAGAAAATTTTGTGAAATTAACTGGCGGAAAAGACTGCGCCATTGTCCGGCATCCAGCTCTTTGCCGATACCAAATACACTGAGTTTGTCATGACCAAAATGAAGCAATCGCTCACTGGGTTTACCACTAAGTACATCAATTAGATAGTTGACGCCGAAGCGTTGACCCGTTCGATGGGCACAGGACAGCGCTTTTTGTGCGGCAGTGGTGGCGTCCCAGGTGTCGACGGGAGTTAAACAGTTGTCGCAGTTACCGCAGGGCTGATCAAGCTGTTCACCAAAGTAAGCTAGTAGCGCCTGCCGCCGACAGCCGGTTATTTCGGTAAATCCCAGCATGGCTTCAAGTTTCTGATGTTCAACACGCTTATGCTGTTCGTCCGCTTCTGATTCAGCCATCATCTGTTTCAGGGTAATGACATCCTGTAGGCCATATATCATCCAGGCATCGGATGGCAGGCCATCGCGCCCTGCCCGACCGGTTTCCTGATAATAGGCTTCCATGCTTTTTGGCAGGTTAAGGTGGGCGACAAAACGTACGTCCGGTTTATCAATACCCATACCAAAAGCGATGGTTGCAACAATAATAATGCCATCTTCATTAACGAAACGCTGTTGGTGCCTGTTGCGTATGTCTGCTGTTAGACCGGCGTGGTAAGGCAGTGCGGTGAGCCCTTTTTCAGTTAGCCAGTTTGCGATGTTGTCCACTTTTTTGCGCGACAGGCAATAGACAATACCGGTTTCATTTTCATGTTCATTCTGAATGAATCGCAGGAGCGCGGTGCGGGCATTACTCTGCCCTTCCCGGATTTGATAACAGATATTCGGGCGGTCGAAACTGGACAGAAATAGCTGGGCCTTTTCCAGTGCAAGACGCTGTCGTATCTCATGACGGGTGGCCTCATCCGCCGTTGCCGTTAACGCAATGCGGGGAATGGCAGGAAACTGCTCATGCAACAGGGAAAGGCGGATATAGTCGGGACGGAAATCATGCCCCCATTGTGAAACGCAGTGGGCTTCGTCTATGGCAAACAGTGATATTGTGGCCTGTCTGAGTAAGGCGATAAAACCGGCCGTGGTAAGGCGTTCCGGAGCAACATAAAGCATATCCAGATGCCCGTTAATAAAATCGGCCTCGGTTTGCCGTATCGTTGTACTGTCCAGCGTGGAATTTAAGCAGGCGGCACGAACCCCGAGCTGTTGCAGGGCGATAATCTGATCATGCATCAATGCAATCAGTGGTGAAATAATGATACCGGTACCGGGGCGAACCAGGGCAGGAATCTGGTAGCACAAAGATTTACCGCCGCCAGTTGGCATCAGCACAATGACATCTTCACCCTGAATTAGAGACTGGATGATATCGCGTTGCTGAAAGCGGAAATCTGAATAGCCAAAAGTCTGTTGCAGACAGTTGTATGCAGCATCATCCATGCCGGTTACTCCATATAATGTAAGTGAAAATTAGTACATTATAAGGGCTATGAAAGCCACTTGGAACCAGCGAACAAAGAAAATTGCTGGTTGTTATGGCAGGCAATGCCTGCCATAACAACGTTTTTTAACTACAGCCTCTTGGTCGAGGCAGTCCGGCAATTTTATTGGCACATTTAATCAAACCGGTTGGAAACAGAGAGTAAATATATTTCTGATCGCTACGATCTCTACCGTACTTTTTCTTCATAATTTTAGAAAAGGAGCGTGGTTCACAGACACTGCCGTTTTCAGTAAAATATTCTCTTGCCTCATTAATGATGTCCCAGTGCTCCTGGGTCAGATCGTCTATCTTTTCATTTTTAGCAATTTCAACAGCGAGTTCTTTGCCCCACTCGTCGAGGTTCTCTAACCAGCCGGCTTCGCTGAGCTGAATCGTTTTGCCATTAATTTCTGCTTGCATAATAATACCCTAATAACCTAGTGAATTGGTCAGGTATTATAACCCGGAATGAGACTTATAATCAATATAAATTATACGAATTAACGTACCAGTTGCTGTTCCACCTCAATGCGCCTGTCTCGACCGGCAAGTTGCTGTATCAGTGTTAGGGCAAAGTCGATGGCGGTGCCGGGGCCGCGAGAGGTAATCACTCTGCCATCAATTTCGACGGCATTATGGCTAATATGGATATCATCATGTGAAATTTCCTCCAGCGTACCCGGATAGGCGGTAGCTGTTTTTCCTGCCAGTAAACCTGCCTGAGCCAGTGCTTTGGGTGCTGCGCAGATGGCAGCAATATAACGGTTTTCAGCCGCATGGTGTTTGAGTAACTGCTGAACCTGTGGATTATCACGCAGATGATCGGCACCGGGTAGTCCGCCAGGTAAAATAATGGCATCAAAGGTTTCGCCAGTCACATTTTCAATGCAGGTTGTGGGCAGGATAACCGTACCTCTGGATGCCGTTACCGGTTTATCATCCAGCCCGCAGGTGGTGACTTTTATCCCGGCTCTGACCAGCAAATCGGTAATTGTAATTGCCTCGAGCTCTTCACAGCCCTGCGCAAGTGGAACCAGTACATGCAACATAATTTTTCCTCCGTTGGTGAATCAGTTGGGAAACGGGGATTAGTTTTATCCAGTGCAAAACAATAGCACAAAAAACCGGGCAGGAAAAAAGGGCATAGCAGATAACTGCTATGCCCTTTCAAAGTACCGGTATCGTCCTGCTGTTTTCCGGTAAAGTATTTCCTGTTTTAACGGGTAGCCATAGAGGTTGTTGGCTTTTCGTCAAAAATAGTTAATCCTTTGAGTAACATCAGGGCTTCATAAAGCTGAAAATCCTTGGTTGCATTGATGTGGGGCGCTTTGGCTGCAGCCTTGCTTGCCTCATTCTCTGCTTTACGTATAGCCTGCTGTGATTTTGTCGGATTACTAATCGTATGTTTCAGGTCCGATTCGCTGATAAGAAGGGACTTATCAATTTTTCTCTGGGTAACCTTGTAATTACCCAGTTTGATATCGGGTGTAATGCCTTCACCCTGAATGGATCGACCGGCAGGAGTAAAATAACGCGCGGTCGTTATTTTAACCGCACCACCGCTACGCAATTCCTGTATGGTCTGAACCGAACCCTTGCCAAAGGATCTGCTGCCCATAATAACGGCCCGGTGGTGATCCTGTAAGGCGCCTGCAACAATTTCTGAGGCTGAGGCCGAGCCGCCGTTAATTAATACCACCATCGGTGCGCCATCGAGAACATCACCGGGTCTGGCGTTAAATTCAAAATCAGAGTTTTTAATTCTGCCCTTGGTGTAAACCAGTTTACCGGAAGTAATAAACGCATCTGCAACATCGGCGGCAGAACTCAATACACCACCAGGGTTGTTGCGCAGGTCCAGCACAAGACCTTTAAGCTTGCCCTTGTTGTCTTTTTTAAGTTTCGCGATGGCAGCTAGCATATCGCGTGGTGTTTTGGACTGGAAGTTGGTAATACGTACATAACCGTAACCGGGTGCAAGTAAACGGCTCTTGATACTTTTCACTGAAATAATGGCACGAGTGACAGTAATATGTAGCGGTTTATCCACACCTTCGCGAATTACCGTCAGTTTAATTTTTGTACCGGGGGCGCCGCGCATAATCTTGACCGCATCATTTAAGGACATTCCTTTGACTGATTTTCCGTTTAAACGGATAATCAGGTCCCCTGCTTTAATGCCTGCATGATATGCCGGCGTATCATCAATGGGTGAAATGACCTTAACAAAGCCGTCCTCCATACCAACCTGAATGCCCAGCCCGCCAAATTTACCAGTGGTGCTTATTTTCAGTTCTTTGTATTGATCTGCGTCTAAATAGGCGGAATGCGGGTCGAGACCGCTTACCATCCCTCGGATAGCATTCTCTATCAGAGTCTTATCACTAACTTTCTCAACATAATCTGTTTTTATCTTGGCAAAAATATCAGAAAAGTTGCGTAGTTCATTAAGAGGGATAGTCGTGGATGTGGTGGCTGCCTTGTTGGCAAGAACATTGCTGGTAAGCGAAACAGAAACACCTACAATAATACCGAAGACCAGAACCAGAAAGGTCTTAACTTGTTTACTCATCTAAAATACTCCAGTTGCTTAGTGTGTTTGAGTGTAGCCCAGATAGTGAAGAATTTCCTAATATAGATGCTTTGGTCAGATTCTATTGCTGAAAAGCATTTATTGCGGGGTTGCTCATTTTAAAAACATAATAATAATGCTTAGAACGTTATTTGACCAGTATGTTCCGAATAATTAACCCGAATATGTGCGTTAATTATGTCAGTGGCGGCTGATACACCATAATTTCGGGTTTACCGGTTTGCCATGAAAACGAATGGCAAAGTAGACGCCGCTATAAGACTGTCCACCACTATCCCCCGCCATGGCGATAATTTCACCGGCCTGCACCCAGTCACCTACCTGTTTTAATAATGATTCACTCTGACCGTACAGGCTCATATATCCATCTCCGTGGTCAACAATAGTAATAAAGCCAAAGCCCTGTAACCAGTCGGCAAAAGCGATGCGTCCGTGGCTGATAACCCGCACTGGGGTGCCATAGTTAGCCGCAATGACGACACCATTCCACTTTAGCCCTCCCCGGTGTTTCGGTTCACCGAAGCGAGCCAGTAATGGGCCATTAACGGGCCACGGTAAATGCCCCTTCTGATCTTTAAATGGTTTTTCCGCAGAGGGCCCGGCAGGAATGTCCGCCAGTAGTTCGCCCAGTGATTGCAGCAGGTTCTCGATTCGGCTACGGCTGGATTCGAGATCAGACAAGGTGCTTTCCTGATTCTGTATACGATGATTAAGTCGACGAACCAGTTTTTTCCGCTGCAGGCGTTGTCTTTGACGTAGCTTTTTTCGTTTTTGTTGCGCATTCAGTGCCGTTTTTAGCGCAGACAGCGTTTGTTGCAACTGTAGTGTGGTTTGCTTCTTCTGTTCGATTGTCTGCAAAAAATGTTGAATCTGTTGCTCTCTAGCCCGATTCAGATAGCTAAAATAAACCAGAGTACGTCCTGCTTCGGCTGGATTCTGCTGATTGAGCAGCATTTTTAGCTGTTGCTGCTGGCCCATGCTGTAGGCAGTACGAATCTGTTCGATGAGTAATGTTTTCTGTGATAGTAATTGCTTATCCAGTTGCTTTTTTTCACCCTCCAGTTTTTTCTGACGTTGTTTTATGGTGGTGATGTTTTTTGATAGTATATTTATTTTTTCTGTATTTATACTTATCTTTTGTTCGAGCTGCTGAAGCTCTGTCACTACAGAACTACGTTTTTTACGGTTGCCTTTAAGATATTGCTGAATCTTGGCAATACTATGCTGTAATATTTTCAGTCGACCCTGGTATTGCGACATATCCTCTTTTTTTACTGCAAAACCTGTCTGAGGTAGAGAAATAAGCATAAAAAAGATAAAAAGCACAGAAACACGGTGCCTGAACCGGTATCGGTGCTTTTTATATAGAATATGCTTATATAGAATTGTCACAATATAAAAAACCTTCTCTGCAGCAGGAAAAAGCAAGATAAATAGCTAAATTTATTCATTTTGCTATTTTAATTATAAATAAAGTGTATTAATGTATCCTTTATTAATTATATTATTAATAATAACCTCTGAGGTGTGTAATGGTTTTAAGTCCTAATGATCCTGGTTTAATGTCTCGAGAAGAAGATATTAACCGTGCTTCGCGCTCATTGAAAGCGATGTCACACCCGCTACGCCTGAAGATACTGTGTACATTAGGTGACAAGGAAGTAAGTGTACAGGATATTGTAGATGCCGTTGGTACGTCGCAAAGTAATATTTCCCAGCATCTGGCGATCCTTCGTGATAAAGGTATTCTGGCTTCACGTAAAGATGCAAACAAAGTCTATTACCGTGTTGGTGATACCCGAACACTGCGCCTGATTGGGATGATGCAGGAGGTTTTCTGTTCAGCAGGGGTTGGTGGCCAGGAGCCTGCCCGAGGATAGGGTGCCTACTGCGGAAAAGTTTTAATGTAAAACGAGCGTTATCTCTGGCATATGCCAGGATGCGATATTCTACTGACAAAACACATGATTTTTTCGCTATAATGCACGGCTATAATCTGCCGTTTGTGTCCAGCCATAAATAATGCTGACGGCCTCACCTATATACCATTTTGTTCAGGAAGTTTTTGTCTCAAACGTATGCCGGAGGTTGCTTTGTTGTGGGCGGTAACCTGGCAATATTATTCTGATCGAGCAGTCTGCCATACCCCGAGTTAAATATTATGAATATACACCAAATTGTTGAATTTATTACAAATAATCTTATGTTATTTGCAGCGTTACTGGTTGTACTGGTGATGCTGGTTAAAGCTGAGTATGATAATCAGGCAAGCAAGTCCATGCGTCTGTCACCCTCGCAGACCACGCGACTAATTAACAACCATGATGATGCCTTAATACTGGATATTCGCAAGCGGGATGAATTTGGCGATGGACATATCAAGCAGGCCGTTAATATCCCGTTGAATGAGCTGAAAGATGAGCTGGACAAGCTAAAAAAATACAGAGACAGGCAGGTGCTGGTTTATTGTAATAGTGGAAATACCTCTGTTAGTGCAGGTAAAACTTTACAGAAAGCAGGATTTGCCAATATTTATAATCTCGAAGGTGGTATTGGTGCCTGGAAAGAGGCGGGGTTACCGCTGACGAAGGAGCGGTCAAAAAAATAACACGTGATCGGTTAAAAACAGGGGTTGTATCGTCTTTTGTATTACAATCCGTAACAACGCTAGCCGTATGCGAGACCAGAGAACATTATTTAATCTAACTGAAGGGTTATTAAAAAAATACTATGAGTGAAGAAAATCAACAATTTGCAATACAGAAAATTTATCTGAAAGATGTTTCGCTGGAATCACCACGTTCTCCGCAGGTGTTTACTGATGGAGAGTGGCAACCGGAAATTAATGTGCAGATTAACACGGCCAGCGAGACCCTGAGTGAAGATACCTATGAGGTAGTTTTAACCATTACGGTAACAGCAAAACAAGATGAAAATACCGCCTTTCTGGTAGAAGTGAAACAGGCCGGTATTTTTTCACTGTCCGGCTTTAGTGAAGAGAATATGGCGGGGATGGTTGGTGCTTACTGTCCGGAAACGCTGTTCCCATACGCACGTGAAGCCATTTCAGACCTTGTTGGCAAGGGCGGGTTTCCTCAGTTACTGCTTGCTCCGGTCAATTTTAATGCGTTATTTGCGCAGCAGACGCAACAGCAACAAGAGGCTGTTGCGGAAGGTGTTGCACACTGAATATGAAATATATTACCCCGTGATTATGCTTTGAGCTGGTTTTAGATGGTGAAAAAAAAGCGCGAAGAACAGGCTATTGAAGAACAGGCTATTGCCGTGCTTGGAGCTGGTTCCTGGGGAACTGCGCTGGCTGTTCATCTGGCGCGTGCCGGTCATAATGTGCAGCTCTGGGGCAACGAAGTAGAACACATGCAGCGGTTGCAGGCAGAGCGATGTAATCAGCAATATTTACCGGGCATTGTTTTCCCCGATCGCCTGCTGCCAGTGGCGAGCCTTGAGCAGACGCTAAAAGCCCCGTCATGGATACTGATTGCCATTCCCAGCTATGCCATTCGACCATTTCTGCATGAACATGCTTCGCTCTTTCCGGCACACACCGGTCTGGCCTGGGCGAGTAAAGGGCTTGAGCAGGGCAGTGCAAAACTGATCCATCAGGTTGTTGCTGAGGAATTACCCAAATGCAGTAAAACCGCCGTTATGTCCGGGCCAACGTTTGCTGGAGAAGTGGCAAGAAACATGCCCACAGCCTTAACGGTAGCGACGAAATCGGATGATTTTCTACAACAGATTAGTGATGATCTGCATAGTGGTTATTTCCGTGTTTATCAAAGTAATGACCTGATCGGCGTGGAACTGGGCGGGGCGCTGAAAAATGTCCTGGCGATAGCAGCAGGTGCAGCAGACGGGCTGGGATTCGGCGCTAACACACGGGCAGCACTTATTACCCGTGGACTGGCCGAGATGATGCGTCTTGGTGAAATAATGGGTGGCCAACGTGAAACCTTTATGGGTCTTGCCGGGATGGGAGACTTAATTTTAACCTGTACCGATAATCAGTCGCGCAACCGTCGCATGGGGATGTTACTGGCCGAGGGAAAAACCCAGCAGGCAATTTATGCCAAAATTGGGCAGGCAATTGAAGGGGTTAAAACCGCAAGGGAAGTGGTACGACTGGCGGAGAAACATAATGTCGAACTGCCGATTATGACGCAGGTATATAATGTTCTGTATCACAACCTGCCGATTGATAAAGCGGTGAAGCAACTATTAAGCCGCCGAATTTCGCAGGAGCTTCACTGAGAGGCAGGTTATTCTGACCAGGCGTTTTGTTGGTCAGATTTCTTTTGGTCAACTCCCCTCAACTTAAGCCGCAAAAGTTCTGCTGACGCAGTGCTTCATAAACCACAATAGCAACCGTATTAGATAAATTCAGGCTGCGGCTATTTGCCAGCATGGGCAGGCGCAATCGGTTTTCTGCTGGCAGTTGTGCCAGTAGGGATGCAGGTAATCCCCGAGTTTCCGGGCCGAAAATAAGGGTGTCTCCTCTGTTAAAGCTGGCTTCGGTATAACAACGCTGCGCTTTGGTTGACAGCGCATAACTGTTACGTAGATCAAATCCGGTAATATCTGCATGGGTACTTACCTGTGTCCATTCATGATAGTCGAGCCCGGCACGGCGTAATTTTTTATCATCCAGTGTAAATCCGAGCGGTTCGATTAAATGTAGTTGACAGCCGGTGTTTGCGCACAGACGGATAATATTCCCGGTATTCGGCGGAATTTCTGGCTGATAGAGAATAATAGTAAACATATTATGGCGACAGGTAATAATAGAGTGTTATTCCTCAAATAAGCATTAAAGTTGGCCACTAATCTGCTATATATGAGTGTAATAGCAATTATACCATTCCAGTTAACGTGATTTGGGGATTACGATGCCAGGTAATATGCGCAATAGTGGGCAGGATGCAGTGCAAGTAGACAAAAATGAGAAGCCAGACTTATTACTGGTGGATGATGACCCGCTGATTAGTGAGGGTTTGGGTTTTATGCTGGGCAAGCATTACCGGGTCATTACCGCAGCATCGCGTCAGCAGGCAATTGAGCAGATAAATACTCAGTCTGTGCCGCCGTCACTGGCACTGGTTGATCTGGGCCTGCCGCCATTGCCGCATAAACCGGAGGAAGGCTTTGCGCTGCTGCGCGAGTTACTGGCAATTAATCCGGCGATGAAAGTGCTGATATTATCCGGCCAGGATGATGATATCAATATTCAGCACGCCCTGACTATAGGGGCGGTTGATTTTATTGCCAAACCGGCAGAGCCTGAGCTGTTGCTGGCACGTTTGCAGCATCATCAACGACTGCAGGTCATTGATCGGCAGCGCGAGCAGCAGACGCATCCCGTTATTATTGGCGACAGTGTTGCTATTCAGATGGTAAATAACCAGATCAGCCAGTTTGCAGACTCTCCTTTTCCGGTTTTAATTGAAGGTGAATCGGGGACGGGTAAAGAACTGGTAGCAAAAGCCCTGCATGAAAACAGTAGCAGGAGAGAGGAACCCTATCTGGCCATTAACTGTGCAGCGATTACACAGGAGTTGCTGGAAGCACAATTATTCGGCTATGCCAAAGGTGCTTTTACTGGAGCTAGCGCTGAACATCGGGGATTCTTTATGGAGGCGGGCAAGGGCACGCTGTTGCTGGATGAAATAGGTGAGTTGCCACTGGCATTGCAGGGTAAATTACTGCGGGTGATTGAAAGTGGAGAATTTTACCGTATTGGTGAAACGCAGGTGCTGATATCCAGTGCCCGTATTCTTGCGGCAAGTAATAAAAACCTGCGCGAGGAAGTGGCGCGTGAAAATTTCCGGGCCGATCTGTACCATCGGTTGAGTATTTTAAATATACGGATTCCGGCACTGAATGCGCGAGGCGAGGATGTCTATCTGATGCTGGATCATTTTATCCGGTTCTATGGCGATACGGTGCCGCCTTTTCAGCTTGATGATGAAGCGCGTGAGTTATGGGGACATTATGGGTATCCAGGTAATGTGCGCGAGTTACGCAATATTGTTATTCGTCTGGGCACAAAGTATCCCGGTCAGGTTGTCACTAAAGACCAGCTTGGTGAGGAAATGGAAATGCAGATTTCTGCTCAGTCACTGGTTGAAGATCGTACCAATATTAGTGATGAGATGATTATCCAGAAAATTAGAAGCAGGGAATTTGATCTTGATAAATTACTGGGTGATATTGAAGGGCGCAGTATCCGGCTGGCACTGGAAATGAATGATAATAATGTCAGCAAAGCGGCCAGGGCGCTGAAAATTAATCGAACAACACTTTACAGTCGGGTGCAGAAACTGGAGCGCCGGTAATGTATCAGGAATATTTTGGACTGGATCGTCCACCCTTTAAAATCACGCCCGATACCAGTCTTTTTTATGCCGGTAACCAGCGCGGTGCAGCGCTGGAAGCACTACTTTATGCGATCAAAAGTGGTGAAGGCATTGTCAAGGTGATTGGTGAGGTAGGTAGTGGTAAAACCATGTTATGCCGCATGCTCGAACTGCGCCTGAATAATAAATCTATTGATGTGGTTTATATCGTTAACCCCAGTCTTTCCCCCGATAATATTCTGCGTGCGATTGCGCATGAACTTCAACTTGACGTCAGCAATGAGATGAGCAAAATTGAAGTCATGCAAAAAATACAGACCTGTCTGTTGCAGAAACATGCGCAGAATCAGCAGGTGGTATTATTTGTGGAGGAGGCTCAGAGTATGCCTGTGGAAACACTGGAGGAAATTCGCCTGTTAAGTAATCTGGAAACAGACCAGAGTAAACTCCTACAGATGGTACTGTTCGGTCAGCCGGAACTGGATGAAAAGTTGGGGCAGGTGCATATAAGGCAGTTAAAGGAACGCATTACGCATAGTTTTTATCTGGCGCCATTCCCCTCGGACGATACGCTGCAATACCTGAATTTTCGGCTGCGCGCAGTGGGTTATCATGGGCCTGACCTATTTAGCAGAAAAACAGCCGTAGCAATAAAAAAACAGTCTGCCGGACTTACGCGGCGGATTAATATTCTGGCCGATAAAGCATTACTGGCTGCCTATTCGCAGGGGAGCCACAATATCACCCTGGCGCATATTCGCTCAGCCGCCAGGGATAGTGAGTTTGGTTCCAGCACTTTGGGGTACCCGCAGGGTAAACAAATAGTATGGATTGTTGTGGGGATTATTCTGGCGATCGCCGTACTGCTTCTTGGTGTGTGGCTTGGGCGTTCACAGCGGCTACAGGTGTCTCACCGGTCGGCTGTAATAACGATGGCGAAAAGTAGCGACACCCGTGTGCAGAAAAAGCCGGCGGCTGAGCAGCAAACCGCAGCAGTAGGTGGTGTTTCTGTCAGACAGACGGAACCTGCCCGATTTCCCCTGATTGCCCGGCGTATGGTTGCAGGCCGACAATGGCTGATGCATGCTGATACGGGTGATTTCAGTATTCAGTTATTCATGTCACGGACAACAGCGGCAGACAGGATTGAAGACTTTTTGCGTAAAGCATCCTTAATAGTTGATTTTTCAAAGATTTACATCTATGAAACAATGATTAATGGACGTTCCTGGTACAGTGTTCTGTATGGCGATTATGCGACGCAAAAAATGGCCGTAAAAGCACTGCGGCAGTTACCCGTCTTACTACAGAGAAGCTCCCCTTATTTACGTCGGTTGTCCGCCATTCAAAAGGATGTAAAAAAGTGAAGTGGATAAGGTAGCGGCGATACGATAACCCCGAGGCGGCAGATAAAACATTCCGAATGAACATGAAAATAATAAACTTTTTTACCAGCAAGGTATTTACCGTTATAACCGGATCGGTGATGCTGGTTGCCTGTGGGGCAAGCAATCCCCCCGTGCAGTCAGACGGACATTTGCAGGTGCCGGAAGAAAAACCGGCCAGTATTCCTGAAACGGTGTTGACAACACCGGTGCTAAGGCGGCCGCATAAGCGTAGGAAGGTGGAAACTTATACCATTGTTGTTAATCAGGTACCGGTCAGAGGACTGTTATTTTCAATGGCCAGAAATGCACATGTTAATCTTGATATTGACAATAATATCCATGGCCGGATAACAATGAATGCAATAGATCAGACGTTACCAAAAATTCTTGATCGTATTGCAGAACAGGTAGATCTTATTTATTCAATAGAAGGAAATACCCTGAGAGTAAGGGCGGATGTACCGGTATTGCGAACCTATGATGTTCATTATCTGAATATTTCCCGTACCAGCAAAGGCAGGGTTAGTATTTCAACAGAGATCGGTACGTCAGGAACAGGCATACAGAATATCGGCGGTAGTGGCAGTGGCAGCAGTAGTGGCAGCGGCAGTAGTAGTTCTAGCGGCAACAGGGCGAAAACATCGGTAGAAAGTGAGAGCATAAATACATTCTGGAAAACACTGGCCAAAAATATTGCCAGTATTCTTTATGATCCCTCAAAGCAAACGACCACCAGTAAGTCTATCGACAACAATAAGAATGTTATTGTGAATCGTGAAAGCGGCATTATTGCGGTGCGGGCAACAGTAAGAAAGCAGAAGCAGGTTGCTGCATTTATTTCCAGAGTGGTAAATAGTGCACAGCGGCAGGTTCTAATTGAAGCAACGGTGGCTGAAGTTCGGTTAAGTGATAAATATCAGGCCGGTGTTGACTGGTCTGTGGTAGGTGAAAAAGCAACTATTGGTGGTGTATCAGTACTGAAAAAAGGTGCTGTACAGAGTGTGCTCGCCGGTAATCTTGGCGCGGCTCCCTTTTTCCAGCTGGCGGGAATGGGAAGTGTTAATGGTAACCCGCTTAACGTTACACTGAAAGCACTGGAAACTTTTGGCGATGTAAAAGTTTTATCCAGCCCAAAAGTGATGGCACTGAATAATCAGACAGCGATATTAAAAGTTGTCGATAATGAAGTGTATTTCACCACCAATGTTCAGCTGGATGCCGGTTCGGTCAATCAGAAATCCACAACCGTGGTGAATACAGAAATTAATACGGTGCCGATTGGTTTTATTATGTCGGTCACACCGTTTATTGATAGTGATGGTGAAGTAACCTTAAATGTCAGGCCGACAATATCCCGGGTTATCCGTTTCGTTAATGACCCGAATCCTGAGTTGGCAGCGCTTGATGTGGTCAGTCAGATACCGGTTATTCAGGTACGTGAAATCGAAACCATGCTGAAAATAAAAGATAAGGATACGGCTGTGATTGGTGGCCTGATGCAGGATCAGGTGGAAAAAACCAAACAGGGTATTCCTCTGCTATCCAGTATTCCGCTAGTGGGTAATTTGTTTTCCTATAAGAAGGATGAATATGTCAAAACAGAGCTGGTTATTTTTATTCGCCCGGTAGTAATACATGATGCGAGTTTGACAGGAGACCTGAGTGACTATAAAAAATACCTGAAACTTGATGTTTACCATGATGGAAAACAGCATGATGATGAAATGCTGAAATTAAAGGAAAGCAGCGATGTCATCAGGCAGGCACCTTGGTAGTAACAGGGTAAAGTGATGAGTTTATTACTGGATGCCTTAAAAAAGGCGGCAAATGACAAGAAACAGCTTGCTGCGGAAGGACAGGTAGAAGCTAACAGCTTCCCCGGTAAGCAGCCAGTAGAGAAAACTGAAGTTAATGCAGATAAAACACGACAGAATAATACCGACCTGATACTTGAAAATCTGCCGGGAGTAGAGGACGAGTTAAAGTCTGCTGAAAGTGATGCTGATATTGTTCATTTAACGGCAGAATCAGCAATAGACTCACCTGAAGAAAATGGGTTCAGAGTTGAATTCGGCCATAATAATTATCTTCCTGATGAAGCCCTGCAATTATTAGTACGTAAAACAAACAGTGAACATAGAAAAAATAAAATATCGCGGCAGGTATTTATTGTATTGTTTGCTGCGGTAATACTGGTAACAGGCGGACTGTATTTTTTCCAGGTAATGCAAAAGAAAGTTGATCGTCTGGAAACAGGGCACACCTCTGTCATGTGGCAGGTAAGAGAAAAAAACAGTAAGGAAAAAATTCCAGTGACCTCCCCGGTCATAAAAAACCTGATTAGTAATAATAAACCAGAACAGAAAATCGCCTTTATAAAACAGGTTATTCATAAAAAACAGCAGGCAGAAAAAGATGCGGCAGGAAAAAGTTTGCGGGGAAAATCTTCTACAGCAGCACTACAAATAGATGAAAGAAAAGTAAAAATGCGGGAGCAGAAAGTATCTACTGCGGCCGGTGTAGATGAAAAAAATATTCATATTCAGAAAAAACATTTAGCTGACCCGGTTAGTGTATTACTTGATAACGCCTGGAATAAATATAATCAGGGTGATTATGTTAACGCTTCTATTTTATACAAAAAAGTATTAAGGCGTGAAAGCAATAACCATGATGCCCTGCTTGGACTGGGTGCTATTGCTATACAACAGAATGCAATTGAACAGGCACAGCAGTATTATTTTAAACTTTTAAAGCTTAATCCAGAGGATCCTGATGCTATTGCTGCACTAAGCAGCATGGATCCCTCCGGGCAGTCCGAATTTAATGAACTGAAGATAAAAGAATTACTTGAACGTAACCCGAAGTCGGCACCACTTAATTTTGCACTTGGTAATTTTTATGTAAAGCAGAAAAAATGGAATGAGGCGCAGAAAGCATATTTTAATGCCTGGGTATATGAGAGAACAAATCCATCCTATTCATTTAATCTGGCAGTAAGTCTGGATCATCTGGGTAAATTAAGAGAGGCAAAAAAATTCTATGAGAAAAGCCTGTACCTGGCAGGAGAAACCAATGCCGGGTTTTCAAAACGGTCGGTTAAGAAGCGCCTGCAGCAAATAAAGGCCATAGAAAAAATCAGATAATGAATGCAGCCATGAATAAAAAAAAGCGTCAGAAGGTTGGCCAGGAGCTAATTGAAAAAGGGCTAATTACCGCTGATCAGCTTGAAATTGCGTTGACCGAGCAGAAGAAAAATAAAAAACTGATCGGTGAAGTGCTGGTTGCGTTAGGTTTTGTTTCCGAATCTGTCATGCGTGATGTGCTGAGTCAGGTACTGGGGTTGGCCAGTGTTGATCTGATGACTGTGGTACCCGATGGCGGTGCGATCAATCTTATCTCTAAGGATATTGCTGAGCGCTATACCATTATCCCGGTAAGTTTTGATGAAGATTCACTGCAATTGCGTATTGCAATGAAAAATGTATCAGATCTTCTGGTACTGGATAGAGTTCATGCGCTGGTTGGTCGAACGATTGAGCTTATTCCAATGGTTGCCGGAGAGGGTGAAATAAAAAAAGCCATTGACCAGTTTTATGGTTATGAATTATCTGTCGACGGTATTCTGCATGAAATTGAAACGGGTGAAATTGATTATCATAGTCTGGATGTGACAGGAGATGAATACAGCCAGCCATTGGTAAGACTGGTTGATGCTATTTTAGCTGACGCGGTAAAACGCGAAGCCTCTGATATTCACTTTGAGCCGGAAGATGGATTTTTACGATTACGCTATCGCATTGATGGTGTTCTCTGGCAGATACGCAGCCTGCATAAAGATTACTGGTCGGCAATTGTTGTACGTTTGAAGGTGATGTGCGGGATGAATATTGCAGAAACCCATATTCCACAAGATGGTCGGCTGAGCCTGCAGGTGCATGGGCATCGGGTTGATTTTCGTGTTTCAGCGCAACCAACTACACATGGTGAAAATCTTGTTTTGCGCGTCCTGGATCGGGCGAAAGGCATTGTGCCAATGGATCAGCTTGGTATTCATGCTGAAACCCTGGATGATTTAAGAAAAATGATGGCCCGACCGGAAGGTATTATCCTGGTTACCGGACCAACCGGAAGCGGTAAAACCACGACACTTTATTCAATGCTGAATTATGTAAAATCGGAACAGGTCAATATTATGACACTGGAGGACCCGGTGGAATATCCGATGGATATGATTCGGCAAACATCAGTGAATGAAGTGGCGCGAGTAGATTTTGCCAGCGGTATCCGTTCTATCATGCGACAGGATCCCGATATTATTCTGGTGGGCGAAATACGTGATGAAGATACCGCAGAAATGGCATTCCGTGCAGCCATGACCGGACATCAGGTGTTATCTACCCTGCATACCAATTCAGCTATTGGTACTTTCCCCCGACTACTGGATATTGGTGTACTCCCAGATATTATGACCGGAAATATTATTGGTGTGGTTAGTCAGCGGCTGGTAAGGGTGTTATGTCCACACTGTAAAGTAGAAAAAAAAGCCGATGAATTTGAAACAAAATTACTGGGGGTTGAGTACATTAATAATTCATTAAGAATCTATGAGGCGGGAGGCTGTCAGCAATGCAGTAACACCGGCTATAAAGGTCGCGTGGCCATCATTGAGGCACTGAGAATTACTAATGAGCTTGATGAGCTGATTGCCCACCGGGCAACACTGGGTGAACTTAAGGCCGTTGCTAAATCAACTGGCTACAAAACACTTGCGGATGATGCTGTGCGTTGTGTGCTGGAAGGTAAAACATCAATCAGTGAAGTATCACGGGTGATTGATTTAACACAAAGAGTGTAAGCCGATATGCCTGATTATAAATTTAAAACGATTGATGCCGTCGGCAAAGTCCGTACCGATACAATGGTAGCAAGTAACCCGATGGAGCTGGAAAAACGTCTGGGCAGTATGGGGTTTGATTTATTAAGCTACAGGGAACAGAACAGAGGAGTGGGTAGTGGTTTAAGTCGTAAGCGGATCAACCGTCATGACCTGATTAATTTTACCTTTCATGTTGAACAGCTTGTTAAATCTGGTGTCCCCCTGATTGATTGCCTGAAAGACATACGTGACAGTATTGAGTATGGTCATTTTACCGATACACTACAGGCAGTTATTGACGCTATTGAAGGGGGTAAAACCTTTTCACTTGCTTTAGCCGAACACCCGAATACCTTTGATAATGTGTACGTTACTCTGGTGCGTGTCGGTGAGGAAACCGGCAGGCTGGCAGACGTATTAAAGGATCTGGGTGAAACAATACGCTGGCAGGATGAACTTGTTTCCAGGACACAGAAAATAATGATCTATCCCATTATTGTTTCAATTTTTGTGTTGATGGTGGTTACTTTTTTAATGATGTACCTGATGCCGCAACTGGTTCCTTTTATAAAAAATATTGGCGGGAAAATTCCCTGGTATACACATATGTTGATTGATGTTTCTGATGCATTTGTGAAATACTGGTACCTGCTTTTCGGCTTGCCGACACTGGGATATTTTATTTTTCATCATATCGCCAGGACAAATCATAAAGTACATTATTTTATTGATGGCGTGAAGCTGAAAGTATGGCTGTTCGGCCCGCTTTTGATGAAAATAAAGCTGGCGCGTTTTGCTAATTATTTTGCGATGATGTATAGCTCGGGTATTACCGTTCTGGATGCGCTAAAAATATCTGAAGATATGGTAGATAACATGGTGCTTCAGGATTCCATAAAGCGTGCCAGAATAAGTATATCCGAAGGTACTATAATAAGTAAAAGTTTTGAACAGTTAGGCGTGTTTCCGTCGATGATTGTACGTATGCTGAAAATTGGTGAGGATACTGGCGCCATGGATGAGGCATTGTTGAATGTTAGCTATTTTTATAATCGTGAGGTAAAAGAAGCGATTGGTCGCATAGAACCTGCATTACTGCCTGTGCTTACCGTACTATTAGGTGGGATTATGATGTGGATTATGATGGCGGTTCTAGGGCCGGTTTATGATGCTATTGCGGGAATTAAATTCTAGTCTGATTATAATGAAACGTCTATTTTACTTTGCTGGATATCGACTGAAAGTTTTTCACTGGGAAAACCGTAAACTTGTGGGTGAGGTGTCTTTTGAACCAACGGAGTCCGGGCTGGAAAATTTTCGTAGCTATTTGCAGCAGTCGGTAAATATTCCGGTAAAATTTTTGGTAGACGTTATCGAAGAAGATTTTCGTATAGAAACGGTACCACATGTTGGTAGTAAAGACAGAAACGCGGTGGTTGGCCGATTGATAGATCGCTATTATCGTTCCAGTCAGCAATATTGTTTTCATGAGGTGGTTGGTCGTGAAAAGAGCGGACGTAAGGATGACAGGGTGTTAATCGGTGCAATAACAAATCCGATGCTAATTCAGCCCTGGCTGAGTATTATTGATGAATACGCATTACCCCTGTCAGGAATCTGGTCGCTACCTTTAATTAGTCGTTTGCTACTTAAAAAAATTAATGCCCATAAAGGCATAACATTACTGGTTAGCCAGCAGGTAAACAGTAATGTCAGGCAGTCATTGTTTCGGGATGGAAAACTGTTATCAAGCCGTCAATCAATTATTAATCAGGATTTTAGTGAGAGTAATCGGATTGGTGAATATGCCGCTCCGGAAGTTGAAAAAACACTGATATTTCTGCGCAATCAGGAATTTCTTGGCGCTGATGAAGTGGTAAATCTGCATATTATCTGTAATGTTCAGCAACTTGCTTCTACCAAAGAATATTTTTTATCTGATGATAGTCAAAAAGTTGTTATTCATTCAACAGAAAGTATCGTTAGCAACCTGAAGCTGGAGGCGGTGCGCGGTGTATTTTCAGACGAAATATTTTCGTGGCTATGTATTAGCCAGCCATTTAGCTTAAGCCATTATGGAAAATTTTCACAATTTTACTGTTATTTCAGTAGATTAGCCTCGTTGACATTATATGCGGCCAGTATACTGATCTTTGTGCTTGGTTTTTTACTTATGGAATTAAATATATCCAGCGCAGTTGGTCATAAGGAAGCTATTTCTCTGTTAAAGAAAGAGAAAGTTGAGTACCAGCAGGTTTACCAGAAAAAATTTAAGGCATTTGAAAATATATTTAAAAATGCGAGCGTAATGAGTTCAGCAGTAGTGCTGGCTTCCAGAATAAAACGTAATGCGCAAACATCACCACTGGATTTTATGATCCAGATCAGCCGTATTTTAAGTAATAAATCGCTGCCGGTGATACAGATAGATAAAATAGAATGGTGGGCAGCGAATACAGGTGAAGAAAAACAACGGACTGCGACAGGCAATAAATCAACAAAGGTGAATTTTACCAGTAAAAACACAGTGGTTCACCGGGCAATCGTAAAAGGACGGATTAATGTGGTACAAAGCAACTATCGTGAATCAATCAGGCAGGTTAATGCCATCCTTTCTGCATTAAAAGCAAATCCATCCGTCATCGCTGTTAAAGCTATTTCAATGCCGGTAGATTTTCGTTCTGACAGTAAGTTTTCTTCTGAGTCCGGGGTGGATATGGGAGATAAAAACCAACATACATTATCCGGTGTATTCAGCTTTAGTATTACGATGAGAGCCTCAGTAAATGGATAAATTAACCAGCCATAACCTGATTACGCCCTCACTTATCAGAGCGGGTATTATTTTTATTAGTATACTGGTTATTGTATTGATAGGTGTTTCATACTCCTATGTTTATCTTGATAACGTCTACCAGCAGCAGCAGTCAGCAAACCATTCCATGCAAACGTGGCGCGCAAAAATAAATTCTTCGGTGGCCGATAACCGGATTATTGACCAGTTCGAGAAAAATTTTGTCAAACTGGTCAAGCAGGGAGTAGTGGGTAAGGAAGAACGCCTGAGCTGGTTTGAAACCATACAAAATACAGCAGACAGGCGAGGTATGCCTTCGGTAAAGTATAGTATTTCAAGTCAGAAGCGATTAAAGGAAGATAATATTCGTCGGGAGTTTCCGGGTATTAACGTGTATAAAAGTACCATGATGCTTAATGTAAAAATGGGACATGAGGGCGATTTATTTTCCCTGCTTAATGATCTGGAAAAAGCAAAAGGGTTATTTGCTGTAGATAAATGTACGATTGAAAAAATTAATCTGAGAAAAGCACAATCAACCAATAATATGAAAGCCTATTGTGAACTTGGCTGGTACACTTTTCGCCATGTGAATAAAACCCAGGGGTGACTAATGAAAATACAACTCACACAACGCCTCTCTGTTTTATCAACCTGGTTTACTCTGCATCTTCCTTTTACTCAACCGGAGGGGGGTGTTGGTAATAAAAAATATTTTTTACAGAAGGTATCATTTTATTTTGTGTTGCCCACGCTGTTATTTTTTACTACAGCAGCTTATGCACAGTTTGATATACACCGGCTGGAACGACTTTTTACTAATGCAAAACAGAGACAACAAATTGATAATCAGCGACATGGGCATGCTCATATCAGTCAGCAGCGGGCACTGCATAAAGTAACGCTCAACGGGTATATGCAACGTAGTGATGGCAAAAATGTCGTCTGGGTTAATGGCGTGAGTACGTTAAACCAAACTACAATCGCCGGTGTAAAGGTCGAACCCAGTAGTATCAATAATAAAGATCAGGTTACGGTACGAATAAATGGTAAAGCCGTAAAGCTTCGACCGGGGGAAAGCTGGCAGCCATCAACACGAAAGATAAACAGGCAGTAATTAAAAAGTATTCCAATGTATTTTTCACGTACAAATCCGGTGTTGCCATGCAAACAGCAGGGTCTGGTTTTATTAATCATGGCCATCATTATTATTCTGGGTGGGATTTCTTATATTGTTTCAGAACAGTCGGTGAATGATGCTCGCCAACATCGTCAGCAAGTTACACAACGGGCGCTGTATCAGGCAAAACAGGCTTTACTGGGTTACGCCATGACACGGTCTGATGTAATACAGCCTTCAGTTAAGCCGGGCAGGTACGGCTATTTGCCGTGCCCGGCAAATTCCAATGGTGATGGAAAATCAATGGGTGGAGGTTGTGGTAGTGACAGGCGTAATTATCTGGGCTGGTTTCCCTGGCGTTCACTGGATATGCCCCCACTGAAAGATGGTAATGGGGACTGCCTGCTTTATGTCGTCAGTAGCAGCTATAAATTTGGCGCGGTTACCGAGCTATTAAATGAAGATACGTTTGGTATGTTACAGATTGTGGATGAAAGCGGTAATATTATTCAGGGGGCAACGGCAAAAGACCGACCGGTTGCTATTGTTTTTTCTGCGGGTACAGCGCTGAGCGGCCAGAACCGGCATAAAAATACAGCGACGGAATGCGGGAATGATCCGAATAATTTTACTGCTTATCTGGATAGTTATGAAGTTTCACCCGGCGTGATTATTAATAACGGCGAAGTAAATGCGGGCCCTGATCAGGTTGATCAGTTTGTCAGGTTTATATCACAGGGAGATACCGGGGAGGGTAATGACCAGATGTTGGCAATTAGCCGTGAGGAAATCTGGCGGCCGATCATGAAACGCAGTGAGTTTGATGACAGTAACACTGGCGATACAAATAAAATGCGACGTTTGACGGAGTCCCTGGCGCATTGTCTGGCGATGTATGCCAATGATAATACTACTCACCGCTTACCGCTTCCGGCTATGCTGGATCTAAATGGGGGTGATTACCGGTTTAATAACAGTTATGCTGATACGATGCCAGGCAGCGGGGTTTCCTATCTGGGTCGCTATCCTTTTACTACGGCTAATGCAGATAGTATTATTCCGGGAACCGTGGCAAATAGTGTATTGTTTGAAAAAGTATTCAAGAGTTCGGGTTCCTGTAGCAATATCACCCTGACTTCACCGGGAGGGGGTGCCATTGCAGATTTAGCCGACGCATCAGCGCAGGAACGAAAGCTCTGGAATAACTGGAAGGATCATATTTTCTATGCCGTTTCAAAAGATTATGCGGCGAGTAAATCATCTGTTCCAGGTAGCTGTGGTAACTGCATTAAGGTGAACGGCATAAAGTATGCGGCGGCCGTTATTTATTCAGGGCAGAAGCTGGCGGGTCAGATTCGGCAGGCACCGCTGGCTAATATTGATATCGGTGTAGTCAGCGATACAAAAAAAATAAAGGATAACTATATTGAAATGCTTAATCCATCCACTAAGGGTACGGGAGATTTTACCCGAACAGCAAATGATATTATTTTCTGCCTGACCGATTTTATTCCTGCTACTTCTACTACTTCTGCTACTCCTGTTAATGTTGCTGCGTGTAGGTAAAATGAGAAAAGTATTCGGGCATAAACAGCAGCAGGGTTTCTCCTTAATTGAACTTGCTGTGGTGTTAATGATTGTGGGTATATTACTCGGTGGTTTTATTACAACCTTATCCGGGCGCATTGAGCAATCGAAGCGTGAGCAGACCAAAAAACAACTACAGGAAATCACCTCGGCATTACTTGGTTTTGCAGTACGTTATCGTTATCTGCCATGCCCGACTACCGCAAACGGTGGTGGCAGGGAACAGCGTGCGGTGGGTGGATGTACACTACAAAATGGTTTTATTCCAGGCCGGACTCTGGGGCTAAGCGGCTCCTATAACCGTGATATGTTATTACTTGATAGCTGGCATAATCCCATTCGTTACAGTATTACGAGTGCCAACACAAATGCTTTCGTTAATGCGGGGCAGATAAAAGCAACTGGGCTGAATAAGTTATCTCCTGATTTAATTATCTGTGATCGTGCCTCAACCACAAACTGTAGTGCAGCGGGGGAGACAAAAATTGCCGATAATGCACCCTTTGTGGTGATCTCTCTGGGGCGGGATGGCGACCGTTTTGTTAATTTGATTGCGCCGAATTCAGATGAAGGAGAAAATTCGGCTGAAGCAACGGTAGTTGCGAATACATCGGGAGAAAACTTAAACTATTCGGTAGCGGCTGACCGTGTTTTTGTTAGCCGAAGTTATCGGGAGGATGATACGACAAATGGCCGTTTCGATGATATCGTGGTCTGGGTTTCACCGTTTATT
>VAPF01075456.1_pt1 | contig 32275 bp, 21 predicted proteins | sample 3393931 | NCBI WGS metagenome assembly VAPF01 (sample SAMN08290437, study PRJNA428436) | hydrothermal vent metagenome | isolation source: Deep-sea hydrothermal vent chimney | place: Atlantic Ocean: South-mid Altantic Ridge | depth 2773 m m | reverse complement strand
CCTTGATCCAGCGCATCCCGGTATTGGATCGACATCTTTTCAACATCCGTTAAAGAGAGAATATTTTCACGAATCAGTTGCTCTGCATACAGCGTGGAAGTTGTTGGATGAGCCTTGATTTTTTGATACATCATTGGCTGCGTTGCGGCCGGTTCGTCCGCTTCGTTATGGCCATGTCGTCGATAACAGATCATATCAATGACAACATCCTTACGAAATTTCATGCGAAATTCCAGAGCGATTTTGGTAATAAATGCGACCGCTTCAGGGTCATCACCATTGACGTGGAAAATGGGGGCTTGAACCATTTTAGCCACATCACTGCAATATACGGTTGAACGCATATCGAGCGGATTGCTGGTGGTGAAACCGATCTGATTATTAACGATGATATGCACCGTGCCGCCCACGGTATAACCTTGGGCTTGCGACATATTCAGAGTCTCCATGACGACTCCCTGCGCGGCAAAAGCAGAATCACCATGAATTAAAATGGGCAATACTTGATCGCCATTATGGTCGTTACGGCGACGCTGGCGCGCACGCACCGAGCCAATCGCAACGGGGTCAATGATCTCAAGGTGAGACGGGTTAAATGAGAGTGCCAGATGCATACTGCCATCGGATGTTTCTATGTTGGATGAAAAGCCTTGATGGTATTTGACATCGCCAGGGCGGTTATCATCGGGTTCTTGTTTTGAGCCTTCAAATTCTTGATAGAGTTCTCGTGGAGATTTTCCGAGTATATTGACCAATACGTTTAAACGTCCTCGGTGAGCCATGCCAATCACGGTCTCTTCAACCTTTATTCCAGCCGCATGTTGAAGCAGTTCATCGAGTATTATAATCAGGCTTTCGCCACCTTCTAAGGAGAAACGTTTTTGCCCGACATATTTTGTGTGAAGGTACTTTTCAATGCCTTCGGCGGCGATGATTCTCTCCAGTAACTGGCGTTTTTTTTCAGGCATAAATTCAGGGTGAGTTGGGAATGTTTCAAATCGTTCTTGAATCCAGCGCTTTTGTATCGAGCTGGCAATATGCATGTATTCAACGCCGAAATTTCCGCAATAGGCTTGTTTTAGATAGAGCAAAATTTCAGATAGAGAGAGCTGCTCTGGGCCTGTCGGAAAACTGGTGTTAAAATTTTGTGACATATCGCTGCTGGATAAGCCATGAAAACTTGGATCCAGTGCTGCAACCGGAGGGCGCTGATGGAACTCCAGTGGGTTGAGCGTTGCTTGCTGATGTCCACGTGAGCGATAGGTTTCAATCAAGGCAGCGACAGCCAGCTGTTTTTGAGCGGAGGTACAAGTGGTGGGCGAGGGGAGCCGTTGCGAATCATGCTCTTGACGGTATGATACAAAAGTTTTTATAGCATCTTTGTGGGATATGTCTTGAACACTGTTTTCCTGGATTTGGTCAAAATATTTACGCCACTCATGACTGACTTCATCTGGGCTTTCAAGATAGCGTTCATACAGTGTTTCAATGAAATCTGCATTGCCACCGTAAAGATAAGAATTTCCCTGAAACTTTTTTAGCACATTATCCATTCATATTTATCCTGGTATTCATTAGGATTTTCGGACGGTTATAACAATTTCTTTAGGTGCGGGTATATTTATTTAGTTCATAATTGGTGTGTTTTCAACAGAAAACTAATATTCTGTTGAATATTATTGTATGAGGAATATTATGGAATCGGTCATCAAAAACTCTTACCCAGTAACAGGTATGTCATGTGCTTCATGTGCTGGGAGTGTCGAAAATATTCTCAAAGCTCAGGATGGTGTTGTTAATGCTCAGGTGAATTTTGCAAGTGCTTCTGTTCTTGTTGAATATCAGTCAAGCGAGGTCAGCGCTGAGGCGTTAAAAACGGCACTGAATGGTGTCGGTTTTGACTTGATGATTGAAGATGACCAAGACGATGTTCGTCAAAAGCTTGAGCGGCAAAAAATAGGTGAATTGAATGAGCTTAAAAGCCATGTCATTCAATCGTCTATTTTTACTTTTCCGATTATGATCATTGCCATGTTTTATATGGACTTGCCTTATGCCAACTGGATCATGCTGGGTTTGTCTGTTCCTGTGATATTTATCTATGGGCGACGCTTTTTTATCAGCGCTTATCAACAGGTAAAAATTCATAAGACCAATATGGATACTCTGGTTTCACTGAGTACGGGGATCGCTTTTATTTTTAGCTTGTTTAATACCTTGTTTCCTGAATATTGGACTCATAAAGGGTTGGAAGCCCATGTCTATTATGAAGCTGCAACAGCAATTATTACGTTTATTCTTTTGGGTAAGTTTTTAGAAGAAAAAGCAAAATTGAATACATCGTCGGCGATTAAAAAGCTGATCGGTATGCAGCCAAAGACTGTAATAAAAGTCGCACAGGATGGTTCGGAGCAACAAATTCCTATTAAAAACGTCATGAAAGGTGACCTGTTGTTGGTTAAACCGGGTGAGAAAATTCCGGTGGATGGCCGCGTTCAGGATGGTTCATCCTTTGTGGATGAAAGCATGATCAGCGGCGAGCCTGTGCCCGTCGAAGCGGTAGCCGGTCACGCGGTATTTGCTGGCACTATTAACCAAAAAGGTAGCTTTCGTTTTGTCGCTGAAAAAGTGGGCAGTGAGACGGTATTGTCTCAAATCATAAAAATGGTACAGGAGGCGCAAGGAAGTAAAGCACCTGTGCAAAAACTGGTCGATAAAATTGCTGGAATCTTTGTCCCCATTGTGATTGGAATTGCAATTTTTACCTCTATTGTCTGGTTGATTTTTGGTGGTGAAGAGGCAGGAACGATGGCGATGCTGGCTTCAATTACCGTTTTGATTATCGCTTGCCCTTGTGCTTTGGGGCTGGCAACACCGACGGCTATTATGGTGGGTGTGGGTCGAGGCGCTGAAAATAATATTTTGATAAAAGATGCTGAAAGCCTTGAATTAGCGCATAAAATTAATGCCCTTGTGTTAGATAAAACCGGAACAATCACAGAGGGAAAACCTGTTGTCACTGACGTGATCTGGCTCTCAGATAAAGAGGAAGAAGTGACTCTGAAACAGATTCTACACTCAATAGAAAAACGTTCTGAACACCCGCTTGCAGGCGCAGTGATAAACAAGCTGGAAAATGAAAGAATTGAAGCTGTGGAAATAGATGGTTTTGAAAGCATTACCGGAAGAGGTGTTTCTGCAACAGTAAATAATGTGAGCTATTTTGTTGGCAATCAAGCTTTGTTAAAAGAGCAATATGCATCACTGAGTGAAGGTTTAAAAGCTAAAATTAACGTACTGCAAGATAATGCAAAAACAGTGATTTATTTTACAGACAATAAACAGGTTTTAGCACTCTTTGCGATTACAGATAAAATAAAAGACTCTTCAAAGCAGGCCATCCATACCTTGAGGGAGCAGGGCATTGATGTGTACATGCTGACGGGTGATAACGAACAAACGGCCAAAGTGGTTGCTGATCAGGTGGACATTTTGCATTATAAAGCGAATATGATGCCTGATGAAAAAGCAAAGTTTGTAGAAGAGTTGCAGAAAAAAGGTTTGATTGTGGGAATGGTGGGGGATGGGATCAATGATTCTCATGCACTGGCACAAGCCGATGTTAGCATCGCGATGGGGAAAGGGTCTGATATTGCGATTGATGTTGCTAAAATTGCGTTGATTACTTCAGATCTTAATTTGATCCCAAAAGCTTTGCGTCTCTCAAAGCAGACGGTCAGAACAGTCAAACAGAATTTGTTCTGGGCATTTATCTATAACTTGATCGGAATTCCACTTGCAGCCGGTGTGCTTTATGCGTTTAATGGCTTTATGCTGAATCCGATGCTTGCAGCGGCTGCGATGGCGTTTAGCTCAGTTTCGGTGGTATCGAACAGTCTTAGATTGAAATGGCAATCAATTAATTAAAAAACTTAAAAGGTCACAAAAGTGGAAACAGTATTAAAATTCAAAACAAGCATTAACTGTGGCAGTTGTGTCGCAAAAGTTTCACCACGACTGAATGATTCTAATTTTATCGAAAGCTGGGACGTTGATACAAAAAACCCGGATAAAATATTAACGGTTCACCTGAACGCTGCAAACCCTGACGCTTCTTCTGATGCAGTTCAGGCATTAATAAAGGGCACAGGGTTTAGTATTGAAAGCTGCTAGTGTTTGTTCCTAATAATGTAAATTCTCAGTAATCTCTTTAACCAATTCAGGGCCTTTGTAAATAAGGCCTGAATATATTTGTACTAATTTTGCACCCGCATCAAGCTTGGTTTGAGCGTCAGCAGAGTTCATGATGCCACCGGCTGCGATAATCGGTAATTTATCGCCAACACACGCATAAAGTTGTTTCACTGTTTCAGTGGAATTTTGTGTCAGAGGTGCGCCACTCAGCCCGCCTTGTTCATCCCCATTCGCCATATTTTCAACACCAGAGCGAGAGAGGGTGGTGTTGGTGGCAATCACGCCGTCCATCTCATAAGAGAGCAGTGCTTTGGCTACAGCTTCAATTTCATCTTCACTCATATCGGGTGCAATTTTTACAACGATAGGAACATAACGTCCGTGCTCTTTATTTAAGATGAGTTGCTCTTGCTTGAGTTTTTCTAATAAACCACCAATTTGATCTGCTTGTTGCAGTTCTCTTAGATTAGCGGTATTGGGTGAAGAGATATTCACAGCAACGTAGCTGGCATACGGATAGACTTTGCGCAGCCCGATGAGATAATCATCAGCCGCCTTTTCAATGGGCGTATCAACATTTTTTCCAATATTAATTCCCAAAACCCCCTTAAATTTTGCAGCTTTAACATTGGCAATAAGATGATCTGCACCCTCATTATTAAACCCCATGCGGTTAATGATTGCTTGCGCTTGTGGAATACGAAACAGACGTGGTTTGGGGTTGCCAGGTTGTGGACGAGGCGTTACCGTTCCTATTTCAAGAAAACCAAATCCCAGTGCAGCCAATGCATTGATATGAGCCCCATTTTTATCCAGACCTGCGGCTAATCCGAGTGGCGTTGGAAATTCCAAACCCATGACTTTCACGGGTTTAACATCTGGTGTGTATTGAGTGAGACCCAGTTTGCCACCCAGTTCCAGGGCAAAAAAAGTTAGGCCGTGAGCCGTTTCAGGGTCAAACTTGAATAATAAAGGTCGTATCAGTGGGTAGAGATTTGGCATTAGATGCTTCTTAGCAGTAAGGTTTGGTGTTAAATTTAAATCTTGCAAGCACGGTCACTTGCAAGATTTAAGGAACGGTCACTTTAAAACTTACTTGTCATCATTTGCTGTGCTCGGTGGAGCAGTGGGTGTCTCTTTTTCAGTCTTAGTAGACTTAGGTGTTTTATTTGTTTCATTTCTTGGTTGTGAAATAGACGGCGCAGGCTTCTTAACCTCGCGTTTTGCTTTTGCTGGGGTACGACGCTTAGGTGTCGCTGTCACGTCTGATTTTTTTTTCGTCACTGAGTTTGAAGCCGGTTCAGATTTTTTTTCTTTTTCCTTTGGTGTCGATTTTTTGGGTGCGACTTTCTGTTTTTCTTGAACAGCAACAGCAACAGGCTTCTTCGAAGTCTCTTTCGGTGGTTCTATCTTGGTGGCGGGTGCCATTTTCTGAGCACTGTCAGTTTCCACTGAGTTTGCTACAGTTTTTGTGGGCGACTCCTGTTCACTATTTGTTGTATTAGTATTATCGGTTGATGGGTTGCGACGACGGCGACCCCCACCACCCCCACCACGACGACCTCTGCGATTATAGCCTGTACGACTCTCTTCATTCGTACCAGACTCTGGCTGAGCAGACTTATTTTGAATCTCTTTTTTCACACTTTCAGACGTTTGTGTTTCTTTTTCTTTTTCAGTCTGTTGGCCACGCTCAGTGGTTGCTCTATTTGAGGGTCTTTTTTGTTGTGTACCTTTATTTCTATTTGTATTACGTCGCTGACTATTTCCTGTTCGCCCTCGATTGCGTTGATTAGGGCGAGCCGTTGCTTTTCTCTCTGTAGATTCTGCCTCAGATGCCTTGGTTGTATCTTCCTGCTTACTATTACCATCTCCACTAAATAGACCAAAACCAGAAAAAATACGTTTTAAAATCCCTGAGCTTGTACCTTGTGTGGGAGCGGGTCCACTTGGTTTGATTCGACCCACAGCAGGCTTTTCGATTGTGGGTTTTGCAGCAAATGCGCTTGTAATGAGCTCATTTTCTGCAGGTTTAGCGATTTCGTAGCTGGGCATATGAGTTGCGTTTACTGAAGAGCCATCTTGTTTGACTCGGCTCACTTCATAATGGGGTGTTTCCATCGCAGTATTAGGCACCAGAACAACATGTATTTTTTGCCTGGATTCAATGGCTTGAATATCCAGACGCTTTTCATTTAGCAGAAAAGTTGCAACATTGACGGGAACCTGAGTAATAATTTTGGCCGTTCCACCCTTCATCGCCTCTTCTTCAATAACGCGTAATATGGACAACGCTAATGACTCTACATTGCGTACACGGCCACGTCCGGTACAGCGAGGACAAATACTTTGACTATATTCAGCCAGTGAAGAGCGTAGCCGTTGACGAGACATCTCCAGCAATCCAAAGCGGGAGATTCTTCCCACCTGGATTCGCGCACGATCTGGGCGAAGTGCTTCTTTAATACAGCTTTCAACCTCACGTTGATTACGAGCAGGAGTCATATCTATAAAATCAATAACGACTAATCCACCTAAGTCACGGAGGCGTAATTGACGAGCAATTTCTACTGCGGCTTCCATATTGGTTTTAAGAGCCGTTTCTTCAATGTCGCTGCCTTGGGTTGCGCGTCCAGAGTTTATGTCGATTGCGATCAGTGCTTCGGTGTGATCAATAACGATTGCTCCACCAGAAGGCAGTCTAACTTCTGGCTGGAAAACACCTTCAATCTGGCTTTCGATTTGATATCGGGTGAACAGGGGAACTTCATCTGTGTAAAACTTTAATTTGCTCAGGTTTTGCGGCATCACTTGCTGCATAAAGTCACATGCCTCTTGATGAAGTGTTTCATCATCAATCAGAATTTCACCGACATCTTTACTGAGATAGTCTCGAATGGCACGAATAATCAGCTTACTTTCCTGGTAGACCAGAAAAGGGGCGGGGCGGTCTTGTGTGGCGGCTTTAATGGCAGCCCATACACTCACTAGATAATCGAGATCCCATTGAAGTTCTTCTCCACTCTTCCCAACTCCAGCCGTTCTGACGATGAGCCCCATGTCTTCAGGAACAGTCAGTGAACTCAAAACTTCACGCAATTCGTTGCGCTCTTCTCCTGCAATGCGACGTGAGACACCGCCCGCTCCTGGATTATTTGGCATTAAGACAAGATAACGACCTGCCAGACTAATATAAGTGGTTAACGCGGCTCCTTTATTGCCTCGCTCTTCTTTATCAATCTGAATGATGATCTCTTGCCCTTCTTGTAGGACATCTTTGATGTGAGGGCGTTTATTATCACCATGAGGTTCATTGATATAATAGGCAGGAGCCACCTCCTTGATAGGAAGAAAGCCATGACGATCTGCGCCATAATCAACAAAAGCGGCTTCCAGACTAGGCTCTATATGGGTGATTTTGCCCTTGTATATATTAGATTTTTTACGTTCTTTAGCGGGTGTTTCAACATCAAGGTCCGTTAAATGTTGGCCGTCAGCAATTGCAACACGCAACTCTTCTGGCTGAGTCGCGTTTATCAGCATTCTTTTCATTTTAATTTTATCTCTCAATCAAGCGCTCAACCGACTAATTAAATGATTAACGGGAGCGCAGTCTATTTAATATTATATTTATATTGATTCATCAGGGAGAGTATTCACCCTGAAAGTAACTAAACCAATAAATCCCTTTAGTTTAAATTTATCTGTGTGCTCTAAAGAATTTAATTTTTGAAGCTGTCACACCAAACTACTTGGCGCTTTCTAGGCAATAATATTTGGTTTTTTGTTTGCTTTATAATGCCTGCTATAGGAACGTTATTTCGTACACATCCCTTTAATATTAGTTTTTCACCGGCTTCTTGTCGTCTGTTCTTAAAGAGGTACACTTCCTGATAAATTGTCAGTTAACGAAAACGTCGTTCAAACTGCATTCTGTCTATCGAGCAATCTTACATATATAATGGTGCTGCTCAATTACAGAATATGGAGCGCATTTTTACCTTTTCAAGCATATATTGCAATAAAAATACAGTATTTTTTATTGATTTATTTTATTTCAGATGAAGTATATTCTATAACATGATGAATTTATTAGATAAATGATCTCAGAAAAAGTATTTAATAATGTGCAGTACATTGAGGTGGGAGAGAAGCATCAGGGACAGCGTATTGACAATTTTCTTTTATGCCAGTTAAAGGGGGTTCCTAAAACGCATATTTATAAAATAGTGCGCAAAGGTGAGGTCAGAGTTAATAAAGGTCGGATCAAGCATGTTTATAAACTTAAACTAGGCGATGTTGTACGAATCCCTCCTGTTCGACACCAAGTCGTCGCTAATAAAAATATTAAACCCAATCAGCATATCTCTGAACAAGTATTGAAAAGTGTGATTTACGAAGATGGTAATTTGCTCGTTTTGAATAAACCGGCTGGAATTGCTGTTCATGGGGGCAGTGGAGTTCAATACGGTATTATTGAAATACTTCGCTCCATTTTTCCTGATGCTCCTTTTTTAGAACTTGTTCATAGGTTGGATCGAGCAACATCCGGTTGTTTAATTATTGCTAAAAATAGGTTGGTTCTTGTCGAGTTACATGAACTATTAAAAGACAATCATGGAATTGAGAAGTGCTACCAGGCTTTGGTTAAAGGGCGTTGGAATCGTGATGAATGCCTTATTGATATTCCGTTAATCAATGATGAGAAGCAACAAGGTGTTCGAGCAGCAAAAAAAGGCGAGAAGGGGAGTAAAGAAGCAAAAACTTCCGTCAAACTGAATAAAAAATTCCGAGAAATGGCGCTGCTGGATATATCGCTTTTAACGGGTCGTACGCACCAAATCCGAGTGCATACCGCATCACTTGGATTCCCTGTTGTTGGGGATGAAAAATATGGAAATTTTTCATTTAACAAGCGTGTTCGAAAAAATGGATTGAAACGAATGTTTTTACATGCTTACTCATTAAAATTCAAGTTGAAACAGACGGAAAAACATTATCACATCGTCGCTCAGTTACCCAAAGAGTTAAAAAATTACTTAACACAACTGAAAAATGAAGAAATTTAAACAATTAGTTTTGACTGAAATGGTACACTAAACGTTTTTACCGTATAACCCTGTAGGTTGTGTTAAATAATGTGACAGGCTAACTCTATATAAAATAAATAAAAATGACTGACAAAATTCCACCACCAACACAAAAAATAGAACCCCCTTGGAATGCAACAGAGAGCAAAGCAAAGCCTGTTGAAAAAAATGGGGTGAAAGTTGATAAAACTGCTAAAAAAGAAGAGCTTTGGGAACGCAATTTGATTAGTCGAGTTGCATTGGCCTCACTTCAAGAGCAGCGACGGGCAAGGCGCTGGGGTATTTTCTTCAAGTCTTTAATGTTTATTTATCTGGCTATAGTACTCATGATATTTGCTTTATCAGGTAAGTTTGGTGGGGGCGGGGGAATCAGTCCAGGCCAACATACTGCGCTTATAGAGGTACGCGGTGTTATTGCTGACAATGCTGAAGCCAGCGCTGATAATTTGATCACAAGTCTGCGATCAGCGTTTGAGAATGAAAACACTGCTGGTATCATTCTACGAATTAACAGCCCTGGTGGCAGCCCAGTACAAGCGGGTTATATCAGTGATGAAATATACCGTCTTCGTGAATTATATCCAGATATCCCTGTGTACGCAGTTATTACCGATATGTGTGCATCGGGAGGTTATTATATTGCCGCCGCTGCAGATAAAATCTATGCAGATAAAGCCAGTATTGTTGGATCCATAGGTGTCTTGATGGATAGTTTTGGCTTTACTGGAGCGATGGAAAAACTAGGGGTTGAACGTCGATTATTAACTGCAGGCGACAACAAAGGGTTTATGGATCCATTCTCACCCGCACGGCCTGAAGATAAGCGACACATAGAAGGTTTGTTAAATAATATTCACCAGCAGTTTATTGATACAGTGAAAAAAGGGCGTGGAGATCGTTTGCAAGAAGGTAATGAAGAACTGTTTAGTGGGCTTGTCTGGACGGGTGAAAAAAGTATAGAGCTTGGCTTAGTTGATGGCTTGGGTAGCAGCAGTTACGTTGCGCGCGAATTGATTGGTGTAGAGCGTATCGAAGATTTTACAAGACATCCAGACTATTTTGAGCAGTTAGCCGAACGCATTGGTGTTTCAATCGCAGAGGTATTAACCGAAACTTATTCAGGATTTCAGCTTAAATAGAAAAGGAGAGGCCGATTTAATTAAATCGGCTTTTTTTACATGCACTCTACTTCGCATAATGTATATTATGTCAAATATAGACGATTTATTTGAGACCCAAAACATCTTGCATATCAAAGAGACCGGGCTCTTTGCCTTTCAACCATATTGCAGCACGAAGTGCTCCGTTTGCAAAAGTCATACGACTGGATGCTTTGTGTGTAATTTCAATTCGTTCACCGATATCGGCAAACATAACGGTATGATCACCCACAATATCTCCAGCACGAACAGTCGAAAAACCAATCGTACGGCGATCACGTTCCTTGCTAATACCTTCACGCCCATAGATAGCGCATTCAGATAAATCGCGACCTAAACTTTCTGCAATCACTTCACCCATGCGAAGTGCTGTTCCAGATGGAGCATCAATTTTATGGCGGTGATGTGCTTCAATAATTTCAATATCAACATCATTACCCAGTACTTGAGCTGCTGTTTTCAATAGTTTTAAACATAAGTTCACACCCACGCTCATATTAGGTGCAAGAATAACTGGGATCTCTTTTGCTGCTAATTTAATGATATCTATTTGATCTGGAGTGAATCCTGTTGTACCAATAACGATACTTTTTCCAGATTTACGGCACACTTCAATATTTTCAAGAGTAATTTCTGGACGGGTGAAATCAATAAGAACATCAAAGTCTTGAACCGCTTTTTGAATTGAATCTTTAATTCTGATATTGAGTGCTCCCACACCCGCGACAATGCCTGCATCAACGCCCAAAGCTTCATTCTGTGAGTGCTCAATCGCAGCACTAAGCTGAGTTTCAGGCGATTGAACACAGGAGTTTATTAAATTTTTCCCCATACGCCCTGCAGCGCCAGTCACCGCAACTTTAATCATAAGTTATGATTTCATCTCTTCAAAAAATTGTTTTACATTATCAAACCAAGACCCCGCTTTAGGGCTATGTTTTCCTCGGCTTCCACCCATGCTCTCTTCAAGATTTTCAAGTAGCTCTTTTTGAGCTTTGTTTAAATTAACTGGTGTTTCTATTGTGACCTTACACAGTAAGTCACCTAGGCGATTATTGTGTACTGACTTAACACCCTTACCTCTCAGCCTGAAAACTTTACCTGTTTGAGTTTCTGAGGGTATTTTCAGTTTTACACGGCCATCCAGTGTCGGTACATCCAGACTCCCGCCTAATGTTGCACTTGAAAAGCTGATCGGCACTTCGCAATAGAGGTCATTCTCTTCGCGAGTAAATATCGGATGCTGGCGTACCCGAATTTGTACATACAGATCCCCAGATGGTGCCCCTGCTCCGCCACCCGCTTCACCTTCGCCAGATAAACGAATACGATCACCCGTATCAACACCTGCCGGTACTTTTACAGAGAGCGTTTTTTGCTTGCTAACACGACCTTGTCCGTAACATGTACCACAAGGATCCGTAATAACTGTGCCTTCACCATGACACTTAGGGCAGGCTTGCTGAATAGAGAAAAAACCTTGTTGCACTCGAACCTGGCCTACCCCACCACATGTCGTACATTTTTTTGGTTTGCTGCCTTTCTTTGCACCGGAACCATTGCAAGTTGAGCAGGGAATCTTTGTAGGGATATTGATTTTGACTGTATTACCGTGAACAGCCTCTTCCAGACTGAGTTCCAAGTTGTAAGCAAGATCCGCTCCGCGTTGCGGCCCTCCTCTGTGTGAATGCCCTCCCCCAGTGCCGCCAAATACATCATCAAAAATATCACTAAAACTAAAGCCTCCTCCCTGAAAGCCACCACCCCCGCCTGCAGATTGATCAACACCCGCATGCCCAAACTGATCATAGGCCGCACGCTTTTGTGCATTATTTAAAATTTCGTAAGCTTCTTTAGCTTCTTTAAATTTTTCTTCCGCCGATTTGTCATCGGGGTTACGGTCAGGGTGGTATTTCATTGCCAAGCGACGATATGCTTTTTTCAGCTCAGCTTCACTGGCATTTCTCTGGACACCAAGAACTTCGTAATAATCCTTTTTTGACATGAGTGATACTTTATTGGTTGGCTATAAACAAGTATAGCCCGAGCGCTAATTTAGCACTCGAGCCATCCCCAAGTTCAGACTTTCAGGTGCGAGATCTATTTTTTATTCTCTTTCACTTCTTCAAATTCAGCGTCAACAACGCTGTCATCCGATTTAGCTTTTTCCTTAGAGCCCTCTACATCACCCTCAGCTCCAGAATCGGGTGTTTTCTGGCTATAAAGGCGCTCTGCCATTTTGGCCGAAGCTTCTGTTAAATCACGAGTTTTTTCCTCAATCTCAGCTTTGTCATCACCTTTCATGGCTTCTTCTAAAGCCTCAATTGCAGTCTCAATACTCTGTTTTTCATCGCCTTCAAGTTTATCTTCACCCAGCTCTTTCATCGATTTTTGTGTTGCGTGAATCATGGTGTCAGCTTGATTCCTTGCATCAACAAGCTCATGTAATTTTCGATCTTCCTCTGCATGGGCTTCGGCATCTTTCACCATTTTTTCAACTTCTTCATCAGAAAGCCCACTGGAAGCCTTTATGATGATGGATTGCTCTTTGCCAGTCGCTTTATCTTTCGCTGATACATTCAGAATTCCATTAGCATCAATATCGAAAGTCACTTCAACTTGTGGTGTACCACGTGCCGCAGGTGGAATATCAGCTAAATCAAAACGCCCCAGTGACTTATTGCCAGAGACCATTTCACGTTCACCTTGCAGTACATGAACCGTCACAGCGGTCTGGTTATCTTCTGCTGTAGAAAATACTTGTGATGCTTTAGTCGGAATCGTCGTATTTTTTTCAATGAGCTTGGTCATCACGCCACCCATTGTTTCGATACCTAACGATAATGGTGTGACATCCAGCAACAACACATCTTTAACTTCACCGCCAAGTACTCCACCCTGAATGGCTGCGCCCATGGCAACGGCTTCGTCTGGATTTACATCTTTTCTAGGCTCTTTACCAAAGAATTCTGCAACCGCTTCTTGAACTTTAGGCATACGGGTTTGGCCACCGACCAAAATAACCTCATCAATTTCTGATGTACTTAACCCAGCATCTTTCAGAGCAATCTGGCATGGTTCAATGGTACGAGCCACTAACTCTTCAACCAATGACTCAAGTTTGGCTCGAGTCAATTTGATGTTCAAATGTTTCGGGCCTGAAGCATCCGCCGTAATATAAGGTAAATTAACATCAGTTTGCTGCGTTGAAGAGAGTTCAATTTTGGCTTTTTCCGCCGCTTCTTTTAAGCGTTGCAGTGCAAGTGGGTCATTGTGCAGGTCAATACCACTATCTTTTTTGAATTCACCAGAGAGGTATTCAATCAAGCGTAAATCAAAATCTTCACCCCCTAGAAAAGTATCACCATTGGTTGCAAGGACTTCAAACGTATGCTCACCATCAATCTCAGCAATTTCAATGATTGAAACGTCAAATGTACCACCACCCAAATCATAAATAGCAACAGTAGCGTTACCATGCTTTTTATCCATTCCATAAGCTAATGCTGCAGCGGTGGGTTCGTTTATAATGCGTTTGACATCAAGACCTGCAATTTTACCCGCATCTTTGGTGGCTTGGCGCTGTGAGTCATTGAAGTAAGCGGGCACAGTGACGACCGCTTCAGTCACCTCTTCACCGAGATAGTCTTCTGCTGTTTTTTTCATTTTCTGCAAAATACGAGCAGAAATTTCTTGAGGGGCTATTTTTTTACCTTGCACTTCAATCCAAGCATCACCATTATCGGCAGCAACGATAGTGTAAGGCACCATTTTAATATCACGCTGAACAACATCATCTTTAAATTTACGACCAATCAGACGTTTAATCGCAAACAGAGTATTTTTAGGGTTGGTAACAGATTGGCGTTTTGCCGATTGTCCAACCAACACTTCACCATCATCTGCAAATGCGACAATTGATGGTGTGGTGCGATCACCTTCACTATTTTCGATGACTTTGCTTTTACCATCTTCCATTACAGATACGCAGGAATTTGTTGTTCCTAAGTCAATACCAATAATTTTACCCATTGTTTTTTCTCCGTTCGTTCGTGCTTTATTTTGGAAAATAAATTAAATTCAGGATCGTGATTTTTATAACCTCTGATCCTGATTCGTGTTGAATTGAATAATTGGGGCGTTTGAAATTTTTTCAAGCCATTTCATCAATTTCTGTGTTTTCTTTATTGTCAGGAACTTTTTGTGATACCACCACCATGGCAGGTCGTAATAACCGACGATTTAGCAAGTACCCTTTTTGAAACACATTGAGCACGGTGTTCGGTTCAACATCAGCACTTGGTTGCATTGACATTGCTTGATGGTGCTCAGGGTTAAATTTTTCCCCTACAGCATCAACCTCTTCAATTTTGAATTTTTTAAATGCTGAATCCAGTATATTCAAAGTTAGAGCGATACCGTCCTGTATTTTTTTGAGCGTTTCATCTGCATCGCTGTCAGTGGCGGCCGCAGCGCCTAACTCCAGACTATCTTTAACGGGAAGTAGTTCCAGTGCGAATTTTTCCAGAGCAAATTTATGAGCGCTCTCCAGATCACGAGCCGTACGGCGTTTAATATTTTCCTGATCAGCTTGTGAGCGAAGTAATTTATTCCAGTTTTCTTCAGCTTTGCTTTCGGCTTTTTCCAGCTTTTCTTGTAAAATATCAAGTTCACTGCCACCCTCGCTTGAACACTCTTCTGGCAAAAATTCATCTGCAGCATGATTTTCGATTTCAGCAGATTTTTCTGTTGAATTATTCGAAGAGTTCTTATCTTCGTTGTTCATCTTTATCTATCTCCAATCAATTAACTAAAATCACACCATCACTATGGGGGAAGGTTGGCAAATTTCAAGGTGCTATGGTAAGTTTGGCAGGCTCCTAGAAGCAACTAGAACGGGAAAACATGAAACGCTCGGCATTTGACATTATTGGCCTGATAGGCAAAAGAAACGATCCTAAAGTACAGGAAACTGCCCAGCTACTTGGGGCTTTTTTAAAAGAACAAAACCTCCATATTCTAGTGGATGAAACAATTGCTGAAATCTCTTCAGCGTTGAATGTTGACTCTGTTTCGCGAGAGACCATTGGTGAACAAAGTGATCTGATTGTTGTTATTGGAGGGGATGGCACGCTGCTTTGCGCTGCGCGCGCATTGATTGATTACAATATTCCTATCGTAGGAATTAATCTTGGGCGACTTGGCTTTTTGGTTGATATTTCATCAACCGAAGTGATTGCTGGCATAAAAGAGATTCTTCAAGGTAACTATTTTGAGGAGGCGCGTTGTGCATTGCAGTTTTCTGTTTATCGAGATGAAAAAATTCTCTGTGAAGGTGTTGCACTCAATGATGTCGTCATTCACAAATGGAACATGGCTCGAATGATTGAGCTGGAAACTCTTATTGATGGACGCTATGTTAATACCCAGCGCTCTGACGGTTTGATTATTTCCACGCCGACTGGGTCAACCGCTTATGCATTATCGGGCGGCGGCCCCATTCTTTATCCGACGCTTAACGCAATGGCTTTAGTACCAATTTGTCCGCATACTCTGAGCAACCGCCCTATTGTTATTTCGGGTGACAGTAATATTGAGATTATAGTTACACCTGAAGATCAAGAGCATGTCCAGATCACATGGGATGGGCAAAACAGCTACAATTTAAAATCTAACGATCGAGTTAACATTCGAAAATACTTGCATGGCATCAAACTTATTCACCCAGAAGAACATGATCATTACGAAGTGCTCCGAGCAAAATTGCGTTGGGGGTAAATGCAGAATATGTTAGAACATATTCAAATTCGTGATTTCACAATCATTAATCAACTGGAGCTGTCATTCAAAGAAGGTTTGACAGTCATGACGGGGGAAACCGGTGCCGGAAAATCAATACTCATTGATGCGCTCGGGTTGATTCTGGGTGACCGTGCCGATCCAGGTATGATTCGTCATGGCTGCCAACGCGCAGAAATTTGTGCAGAATTTTCTATTGCTTCAGATTCAGCACCCGCTGAGTGGCTTTCTCAATATGAATTTGACCAGTCGGGTGAATGTTTGATTCGTCGCATCTTATCAAAAACAGCACGATCAAAAGCTTATATAAATGGTCGGATGATCCCTCTTAACCAGCTCAGGGAGTTTGGCAGTTTGCTTGTCGATATTCATGGTCAACATGAACATCAATCACTGATGCAGCTCGAAAAACAAGGGGACATTCTTGATACTTATGCAGGTAATAGTGATCTGGTCAAGAAACTTATATTGACCTGTAAACACTGGAACTCACTACAGCAACAGCTCGAATCATTACGCCAAAAAAATGAAGAGCGTAATGCAAAATTTGAACTGTTGAGTTATCAGGTCAAAGAGCTTGATGATCTTGATTTAGCCCCCAATGAACTTCAGAAACTTGACGAGCAACATAAGCGCTTAGCCAATGCAAACCGTTTGCGTCTTGGTGTTCAAACGCTTTTGGAGCAATTACATGACAGCGATGAGCATTCAATCACTCAGCAGTTATCGCAGCATGTAACCTCACTTGGGCAGCTCACAGAGATGGATAATAAACTGACAGTGGCTAATGAACAGCTAAGTAGCATATCACTGCAACTGCAAGAGATGACGAATGATCTTCGACACTACCTAGATGGATTAGAGATTAATCCCGAAGAGTTACAGTCAATTGAACAACGTTTGGCTGATATTTTTGATATTGCACGCAAACACCATGTTCCCACACAAAAGTTAGTCGAGCTGCATCAAACTTTAAAGCAAGAGCTCTTTGAGCTTGGTGACCTGGAAAGCCAAGCAGAGAAAATTGAAGGTGAAATAAAAGCAGCTAAAACAGAGTATCATCAACATGCATTAAAATTAAGTGAAAATCGCAAAAAATCTGCTGAAACACTGGTTTTTCATGTGAACAAAAAAATGCAGCAACTTGGAATGCCACACGGCTATATTGAAATCTGTTTTACCTCTATTGAAAAACAGCCCTCCCCTTCTGGTTTAGAAAAAATTGAATTTTTTGTTGTAACAAATCCGGGGCAGCCATTAAAACCATTAACAAAAGTAGTTTCTGGTGGTGAGCTATCTCGTATTAGCTTGGCCATTCAGGTATCGCTTTCAAATAATGCCAGTGTTGAGACGATGATTTTCGATGAAGTTGACGTGGGGATTGGTGGTGGCGTGGCTGAAGTGGTGGGTCAACAATTGCGTGCGCTGGGTAAGAACCGGCAGATTCTGTGTGTGACACACCTACCGCAAGTAGCCGCATTAGGAGAGAATCATTTTCAAGTTAATAAAACATCCGAATCAGACAGCACCCATACCACTATTATTGAGCTGAAAAATGAATCCCGCATTGAAGAAATTTCACGCATGCTGGGGGGTATCACGATTACTGGGCAAACACTCGCCCATGCCGAAGAGATGATTGCGACTGCACAGCGTATAAAATAGGCGTTGGCCTTCAAATGATGTGCATGTTAAGCTCCGCCGCCTTGTAGGCCACTGAATTCTATTTTTGTGATGGATCAGACTAAAATGACTCTCTTTTGAGACGCTATAGGGGGAGTATCTGCCTTGATGAGCAGAATCTCTCAGTAGAGTTTATTAAAAAGAAAGGTTATTAAAATTATGCTAGCGACAGCAAGAAGAGTAGATGATGTAGTCCGTAATGGTAAAAGAGATTCTATACCTGTAATGTCAAAAAAATACAATCAAATCATTATTGAAGGTGTCAGGGAGGATGGTAGCAAATTTCGTCCCAGCGACTGGGCTGAAAGATTATCTACCACTCTTGCACAGTTTGGTTCAGATCATCGCTTGCACTATGCCAAAGGGGTTCAACCCGTTATAAGGAATGGAATTAAATGTATTGTGATTGATGCTGATCTGGAAACAAACAATCCATCGGCCTATCGTTACATTATTGAGTTTTCTAACGCCAATAATTTACGAAAATATGAAAAATAAGTGCCATTAAAGACCCCTTGGTATGCTTTACCAAGGGGAGTTACTATAATTTTTAGATTGATCTCAACCTCTTAGCTGTTTTTCTCGAATCTCATCCAAAACTTTGCAATCAATACATTTTTCAGCTGTAGGGCGTGCCTCTAAACGGCGAATACCAATGTCCTCGCCACATGACTCGCAAAACCCATAATCACCACTGTCCAGAGAGTTGAGTGCGCTATCAATTTTTTTAATTAATTTTCGTTCACGATCACGAGTACGCAGCTCCATGGAAAACTCTGCCTCTTGAGAGGCTCGATCATTTGGGTCTGGAAAATTTGCAGCCACATCTTGCATATGATGAACTGTACGGTCAACTTCTTCCATGAGCTCTTGACGCCATGCTTCTAGAATTTCACGAAAATGTTGAACCTGACGGCTCTCCATATACTCTTCGTGACTCTCCTCTTGATAGGGTACAAACCCTTTAAAATCAGTCAACGCTGAAGCCATTATAGATGTTCCTCTTAACTCTAATTAAGGTTATCTTGAAATCAGGGCGGCACTTATACCAAAAATATTTAGTTCAGTGAAAGGTCTCTCTGGTAAAATAAGGTGTTTTTTTCAATATTTAATTATTAATAAGGAAGTACGCATGACAGAGAAGGCAAAGATTATCTATACGCTAACGGATGAAGCCCCCGCTCTAGCAACCTGTTCATTTCTTCCGATAGTAAAAGCATTTGCTAATGCTGCAAATGTTGTAATCGAAAGCCGTGATATCTCTTTGTCTGGACGAATTATTGCCAACTTTCCTGAATATTTGAAAGAAGAGCAACGTATCGGGGATGCATTAACTGAGCTGGGGCAACTGGCCAAAAAGCCTGAAGCAAATATTATTAAGTTACCCAATATCAGTGCATCAATACCTCAATTATGTGATGCTATTAAAGAGTTACAAATGCATGGCTATGCTGTGCCAGACTACCCTGCTACAGCCCAAAGTGATGAAGAAAAGACCATTAAATCAACGTACGCTAAAGTGTTGGGCAGTGCTGTGAACCCTGTGTTACGTGAAGGCAATTCCGACCGTCGTGCGCCCCTGTCAGTTAAAAATTATGCGAAAAAAAACCCTCATTCAATGGGCGCCTGGTCTGCCGACTCAAACTCCTGTGTATCCCATATGTCAGAAGGTGATTTTTACAGTTCGGAAAAGTCTGTAACTATTTCTGAAGCCTCCGAATACAAAATTGAGTTTGTTGGAAGCGATGGCTCAGTTAATGAATTAAAGGCCACATCGCCATTGCTTGCAGGAGAAGTGATTGATACTGCTGTGATGAGCCAAAAAGCCCTGCACGACTTTTTAAGCGAAGCCATTGATGAAGCTAAAGCGCGGGGTGTTTTATTTTCACTGCACCTGAAAGCAACCATGATGAAGGTGTCCGACCCTATTATTTTTGGTGCAACTGTTTCCGTATTTTTTAAAGAGGTGTTTAATAAACATGCTGACATCTTTGCTGAGCTGGGTGTCAATCCTAATAATGGTTTAGGGGACGTATACAGCAAGATCCAATCTTTAGCGGCAGATAAACAAACTGAAATTGAAGATGATTTGAATGCTGTGATGGAAGCCAAGGCAGATATTGCCATGGTTGATTCTGATAAAGGTATCACTAACTTGCATGTTCCCAGTGATGTGATTGTTGATGCATCAATGCCAGCAATGATTCGTAGCTCAGGCAAAATGTGGAATAAAATGGGCAAACAACAAGATACAATGGCCGTTATTCCTGACCGTTGTTATGCAGGTATCTATCAGGAAACCATCAACTTTTGCAAAGAACATGGTGCCTTTGACCCAACGACTATGGGAACGGTGCCAAATGTAGGGTTGATGGCACAAAAAGCAGAAGAGTATGGTTCTCATGATAAGACATTTCAAATGTCTGGCCAGGGTGTGGTTCGTATTGTTGATCACAATAACACTGTTCTGATGGAGCAAACTGTTTCAGAAGGCGATATTTTTCGGATGTGCCAGGTAAAAGATGCACCGATTCAGGACTGGGTGAAATTGGCTGTTAACCGTGCACGAGCCACTCACCTTCCTGCAATTTTTTGGCTGGATGAAAATAGAGCTCATGATGCAGAAATCATCAAAAAAGTTAGCCAATATTTGAAAGATCATGATACGCATGGATTGGATATTCGAGTGATGCCTTCCAGAAAGGCGATCCGTTTCACTCTGGAGCAAATCAAAAAAGGCAAAGATGTTATTTCAGTCACGGGTAACGTCTTGCGCGATTACCTCACAGATCTGTTTCCTATTCTGGAGTTAGGCACCTCTGCAAAAATGCTCTCTATTGTTCCGTTGATGAACGGAGGTGGCCTGTTTGAAACCGGCGCGGGTGGATCTGCGCCCAAGCATGTTCAGCAGTTCGTCTTAGAAAATCATTTGCGTTGGGACTCTCTCGGTGAGTTTCTGGCATTAGCCGCCTCTTTTGAGCATTTGGCTGTGAACTTCAAGAATACTAAAGCACAATTGTTGGCCAGCACTCTGGATGAGGCGACAGGCCGACTCCTTGGTAACAATAAATCTCCATCACGTAAAGTCGGCGAGTTGGATAACCGTGGCAGTCACTTTTATCTCGCCATGTATTGGGCGCAAGCGTTAGCGGCGCAAACTATAGATGCTGAGCTTAAAGCTCACTTTGAACCACTGGCTGAAGCATTGACCGTGAATGAAAATAAAATTATTGCCGAGTTAAATAGTAAGCAAGGGCACGCAGTGGATCTGCAAGGGTATTATCATCCAAGTGCAAAAATAGCTTCAAGTGTGATGCGTCCAAGTACGACTTTTAACAAATGCATTGCTATGACTTAATGAGGAGTTTTCTAGCTCCCTAATCCCGATTAACCTTCAATCATATCTAATGCTTCATTCACATCAACAGCAACGAGGCGTGATACACCGGGCTCATGCATTGTGACCCCCATTAAGTGCTCTGCAATTTCCATGGTGATTTTATTGTGCGAGATAAATATAAACTGAACTTGCTCTGACATCTCTTTCACGACCTTGCAAAAGCGACCCACATTAGCATCATCCAGTGGTGCATCGACTTCGTCCAGCATGCAAAAAGGAGATGGGTTAATTTCAAATATTGCAAAAACCAATGCCACAGCCGTCAGCGCTTTTTCACCCCCAGAGAGCAGATGAATTGTACTGTTTCGTTTGCCGGGTGGACGCGCCATAATGGTCACACCGGTACTCAACAAATCTTCACCTGTTAATTCCAGATAGGCTTCTCCCCCACCGAATAGTCGAGGAAAAAATGACTTTAGACCGTGGTCAACCTTATCGTACGTCTCTTTGAAGCGAACTCGTGTTTCGCGGTCAATTTTATGAATCGCACTTTCAAGGGTATCCAGTGCAGTATTCAGATCATTTTGCTGGTCAACAAGATATTGCCAACGTATCGTTTGCTCTTTACATTCATCAATGGCTGCAAGATTTACTACGCCTAATTTATTAATAGACGCAGTCACTTGATCAATACTTGTTTTCCAGACAGATTCCTGAGCATCTTCTGGCATCGTATCGCTGAGCATTTCCATATCAAAGTGGCTCTCTCCCACCTGCTCAACCAAAGTCTGACAACGTACACTTAAAGCTTGCCAATCCATACGTAATTTTTCAAGATCGCTACGTACTTTCTGAGATTTTTGTTCTACAACTTGTCGCTGTTTTTCGGTTTCACGAACCTCATGCTCTAGTTTTTCTTTTAAGATGCGCGCTGATTGCAGGCGAGTTTCAATATCGAGCTGTTTTTTGAGTGAATTTTCAAGCTGCTCTTTTAGCTCTAAACCGGATTCTTCATTCCCTAAAAAATTCTTAAGCTCCTTGCAACGTAGCTCTAGTCGTACCAACTGAGACTGCATTCGATCCAGGCTATTTTGTGTTGATTGTTGTTGTGTGTTGAGTGACTGTATTTGTAACGCAACTTTATGTACAACATCTTTATGGGCGCGTGCCTGGTGTCGATGCTGATCCAGATTTTGCTTGAGTTTGTCGCGTTGTGATTCCAGTTCAGTGCGTTTTTTAGTGTGATGCTCTGTCAGCACAAGGGTTTGGTTTAAACGCGTTGTAACTGAACTGGTCTCTTCTGTTTCATTAGAGAGTTGCTCATGAAGCTCTTCCAGCTCCTGAGTAGCTTGAACTTGTTGCACTTTCATCTGGGCTGAACGTGCCTGTTTTGCGCTCAGTTGTGCATCTAATTGACCTTGACGCATCTGAATATTTTGTAAGGTAGCCTGAGCACTTTCCCGCTCATCTTCATACTTTTTTAGTGCTTTATTGCTTTGCTTCAGTCTGTATTGGTACTTTTCTACCAACACTTTAAGTTCAGATATTTGTTGGTAAAGCGCCTTGAGCTCTTGCTCCCTGATGAGCACCCCACTTTTTTCATCACTCTCTTTTGAAATTCGCAACCAATCCACGCCTAACCAGATGCCCGACTGAGTGATGATGGATTCCCCCGCATTTAACTCAGAGCGCAAAGTGAGTGCATCTTCAAGTGAATCGACAGCATAAACTCCTGTGAGTAATCCATCCAAAGGCCAATTTGCTTGTATTTTTCCTAATAACGGTGTTGATAACGTAGCAGTCTCACTCTTTTGTTGCGTGGTCGTGTTTGTTTCAAACAGTCCGAGCACACCTGTTTTCAGTGCGTCAAGATAAGGAGTCAATTTCTCAAACTCATCCACGCAGACCGCTTCCAGATGTATGCCGAGAACAGTTTCTAATGCAGATTCCCAGCCACTTTCAATTTCAATACCTTCAGCCAGTCGAGTTGCGTTTTGCAGATTTTTTTGCTCTAACCAATGGCGGGTTGTACCTTCACCATTGCTCTTATTCTTACCGAGTGCAGCTTGTTGTAACGCTTCCAGAGAGGAGATGCGCCCTTGTGCACTTTGTAGTGCGATACGCTCTTCATCAAGTTGCAGGCCGAATTGTTGACTATATTCACGCTGAACTACAATCTGCTCACGATGTGATTGTAGCCGCTCTTTGTGCTGAACAATCTCATCATCAAGCAACAATTTTTCCTGTTGCAACAGTCCAATATCATGCTCCAGACTGTCAGGAACCAGATTCAATAACACCTCTTCCAGCCGGGTTTTTCGAAGTTTCGATTGTTTGATTTGTTGCTCAAGCCGTTGAAGGTGTGTTCGCTCAACTTCAACACGCCTGACATCGTCAGCCACATTACGATTAAATTCATCCCAAGACTGCTGCCATTGCTGCATCATTGATTCAATTTCTGCTTGTTTCGCAGAAGATTCTTGCTCTGCAGTTCGGGCGGCAACCTGCTGGGGTTGAATAGCCTCTAGCTGTTGTGTGAACTGCATCATCTGTTCCTGGTCATTTTTTTGGTGTGTCAAAGCTTCCTGAAAAGTATGTTCGGCAGTCACTAGGTCAGATTGTTGCTGTTGTAACTTTTCATTGGCGTGTTGAACGGCTTGCTCTAAGCGAGCAATTTCAGCACCCGCACCATAAAAATCACCTTGAATCTGATTAAAAGCATCAGATGCTTTAACATGTTCATTACGTATTTTTTCAATGTGGGTTTCAGTGTTGCGCAACTGGGTAATTTCAGCTTCCATCTCAAGCGCTTTAGTTTTAACTTGAGTGTCTGTATCAGTGAGTTGCTGCTGCTGATTAATCAGTTTCAAAGCAATCAATTGGGCTTTCAATAAACGCTCTTTTTCTTTAAGTGATTTGTAACGTTCAGCGATATGAGACTGCCGTTTTAAAACCTGAATTCGTTTATCAAGTTCATCGACTAAATCATTAATACGTAAAATATTTTCACGGGTATTTTTGATTCGATTTTCAGTTTCCCGCCGCAGCTCTTTATATTTTGAAATGCCCGCCGCTTCTTCAATAAAGGTACGTAGGTCATCAGGCTTGGCTTCAATAAAGCGTGAAATCATGCCTTGCTCTATGATGGAATAACTACGAGGCCCCAAGCCCGTGCCGAGAAATATGTCGGTAATGTCACGTCGCCGACAACGTGTGCCATTGAGTATGTAATTCGATTTTCCATCACGATTTATCTGACGTTTGACAGAAATTTCACTGTAGTTTGCATATTGGCCACCCATCATGCCTTGCCGATTATCAAAAGTCAGCTCAATAGAAGCCTGTCCAACAGGCTTGCGCCCAGATGAGCCATTGAAAATAACATCAGCCATGGATTCACCGCGCAACTGCTTGGCAGAACTCTCTCCCATCACCCAGCGTACGGCATCAATAATATTCGATTTGCCACAACCATTGGGCCCAACAACACACACCAGATTACTGGGAAATGGTACGATCGTTGGATCAACAAAGGATTTGAACCCGGCGAGTTTTATTTTTTTTAGGCGCATAGCACACAAAGAGTACCGTCTGGCGCACCTTCTTTCAAGTTATAAAAGCAAGAAATTTATCCAACCATTAACTTTAATAAAAAATTATAATTAATTGTTTTTACTTGTTTTTACTTGTATTTTTAAAAATTTTTAAGTGACCAATTCAAGCCGCATCCTTGTCAACAGTTTGCAACATCCATTCTCTGCGTCATAATGCAGCGCTTTCATTCAACAAGCAGTCTTTTTAGATATGTCCACACGACCCAGTAAAAAACTCGAAACCTTTGAAAACCCAATGCCGGAGCGTGACTACACGATCCGTATTGATGTGCCTGAATTCACCTGTCTCTGCCCTAAAACAGGTCAGCCTGATTTTGCAACACTGAAGCTTGAATACGTCGCAGATCAAAAGTGTATTGAACTGAAATCGTTGAAAATGTACGTCTGGTCTTTCCGTGAAGAAGGTGCTTTTCATGAAAAGGTCACGAATGACATTCTAAATGACCTTGTTCGTGCTTGTGAGCCACGCTTCATGCGCTTGACAGCTGACTTTAATGTGCGTGGTGGAATTTACACCTCTGTAGTTGCAGAACATAAAGCAGATCACTGGGTATCACCGCAAGCGATTACTTTGCCATGACTTAATCAGAGCTTCCCTATGAATCTGTTTCTTGGTATTGATCTCGGCACATCAGGATGTCGAGGTATTGTGATTGATAGTAATCATCAAATTCAAGCCCAAGCGAATACATCAATCCCTGCTCCTGTACAACGAGGTTCAACCATAGAACAAGATCCAGTTCTATGGTGGGATTCTGTGTGCCGTGTTCTGCACTCATTGCAAAGCAAGATTTCAATGCAAAATATTCGGGCAATTGCTGTTGATGGCACGTCAGGCACGTTACTCACAGTCGATGAATACGGTACGCCACTTAATGCCGCATTAATGTACAACGATATTCGCAGTATTGAAGAAGCTTCTCTGATTAAAAAGTGGGCTCCACCACAAAGTGGTGCGCATGGCGCATCATCCAGCCTCGCAAAATTTCTATGGATGCAACGCAATAACAGATTAAATAACGTCAGACGCGTATTACACCAAGCCGACTGGATTGCTGGCAAACTGATTGGAGTATTCAAGTTCAGTGATGAAAACAGCGCACTTAAGCTCGGATTTGATCCGCTCACAGGAGCTTGGCCTGACTGGTTAAATCAGTTGAATATTAATCGAAAATTGCTTCCTGAAATCGTTCCACGTGGCACAAACGTTAAAGTAGTTTCTCGAAAGGCAATTAACCGTTTTGGATTTAACGATGAAACTCAAGTAGTTGCAGGGACAACTGACAGTATTGCTGCAACACTGGCAACGGATGCACACTGCATCGGTGATGCCGTTACATCACTGGGTTCAACGCTGGTTTTAAAAGTTTTTACTCAAACGCCAATCAGTGCACCTGAGTATGGAGTATACAGCCATCGAATGGGTCATTTGTGGTTGGCGGGTGGAGCCTCTAATAGTGGAGGTGCAGTGCTGAAAAAATATTTTACGATTGATCAACTCAATAAAATGACTCAAAAAGTGAGGCCTGAGAAACCCACTCATTTGAACTATTATCCCCTTCCCTGTGATGGCGAACGTTTTCCGGTCAATGATCCTGATAAAAAACCTAAGCTCTTGCCACGACCCGAAAGTGACACTCTATTTTTTCAGGGAATTCTGGAAGGTATCGCACAAATTGAAAAGCGAGGCTATGAATTACTCGCTGAACTCGGCGCGCCCTACCCTACATCAATAAAAACTACGGGGGGTGGCGCAAGCAACCCCGCCTGGAGACAGATCCGAAGTCATATGCTGGGTGTGCCTGTACTGGAAGCAACACAAAATGAAGCCGCCTATGGCGCAGCACTGCTCGCATTGCGCGCCACTTCTCAAAAATGAAATAAAATTCATCTCAAACATTGCTTTTTACCCATAAAAGTAAGTACGATATAAGCCATAATAAAAACTTGCAGTAGTTACGGATTTGGCAAGTAATAATCGGGCGCAGCCAAGAGTGGCAATTTGGCCCAGGGAGTTGTCGAAGGAATGCAGTATCGACTACGGAACTGGGAGTGAGACTTTCCATATTCTCATTTCATGCAGTGCTACCATGCGCTGCTTAAATGATCTCGATACTCTTTCGACACTTCTCGCATAAAATGACTTGAGAGGGGTTTGGCTATGTTGTATCAACTATTATTTAAGTATCGGTGTTGTTTTTCGAAACTCATACTCTGCGTGTTCATGAGTGCAGTGCCACTCTCTGTTATGGCTGCGACAGTCAAACCTGAAATTACAAGCATCAATGCACGCAGTGAACCTTCACAAATAAAAATTGATTTTAATATGCCTCTTTCGCCATGGAGTGCAATTGCAACAGGCAATTACTACATTAGTGATGGCGTACGCACACTTGATGCAAGGCTCAGCACAGATCGTACCGCTGTTTTGCTTGATACAACCCCGCTAAACGAAAACGGCACATATAAATTACTCACTTTCAATTTACTGGGTGACAGTGAATCTGATACGGCTCCTCCTCTGTTTAGCATACAATTGACAGATGATCCGAGTCGCTTGAATGTTGTATTTAATCAACCTGTGAGTCCCGGTAGTGCAGAAAATATCGACAACTACTTCATCACTAAAGAGGTTGAAATCGTCAGTGCGACACTCTCTGATGACTATCTTACTGTTGAATTGCAAGTCACCCCTGCACTTTCACCAGATGACACGCATACATTGGTGGTCGAAAATGTATCTCCTTTAAGACCCGCCCCAACAGAACCCTCAGCACCCGAACCTGGCAATAGTGAAAACAGTGTTGACCCGAACAATCCACTTCCTGTGATCACACTGTCAGCCGATGCTGCATTGATTGAATACAACAACATGGCGCGTATTAGCTGGGAAGTTGAGAATGCAACAAGTTGTGTAGGTTCCGGTGCATGGTCAGGCTATAAGCCCACAAGTGGCACAAGAAATATAGGCCCTCTTAAAGAAAACAGTGTATTTTTTCTAACCTGCCGTGGGCCAAATGGCTCTGCTACAAAATTTATCACTGTCAGTGTGCTGGCGGCAGAGCAGCCCACATTGACATTCAGTTCTAATAAAATGACTCTTCCCAGTAACAGCAAACCGGTTATTTCCTGGGCTGTTGAAGATGCAACCGTCTGTACTGCCTCGGGCGACTGGTCGGGCGAAAAAGCACCACAAGGCAGTGAACAACTTGGTTTGTTAACCAAGGATATCACCTTGTTCTTGACTTGCCGTGGCGCAGGTGGCAGTGCAATGCAATCGCTCAACATTATGATTGCCAAACCCCCTGTTATTATGCTCAGAACATCCCGAAGCACCATCGGTTATTTGGGTGTAGTCACTCTGAACTGGTATGCCACTGACGCAGAAATCTGCCAAGGCTCCGGTACGGATACAGGTGCAAGTCCAGTCACGTGCGGTGGTTTGGGTATGGATACAACACACAACAAAAATAACTATTACAATACGAGTGAGTGGCATAAATCTCCTCTGGAGACTCAAGGCACATTGAGCGTTGGCCCGCTCTGTGTTGATACTACATTTTTCTTGACTTGCACTGGTTCTGGAGGCACAACGACTGACTTTATCGATGTAAAAGTACTTGAGTCACAGCCTGATATTCGCCTTAATGCCAATCGTGCCTATGCCAAGCCAGGTGAAAAAATTACGCTGACCTGGGAGACGCTTCGAGTTAACTCATGCACCGCATCTGGAGGCTGGTCAGGGACTAAATCAGCTTTTCCAACGAACAGTGAAACAGTTGCTTCAATCACTGAAGACACCATATTTACACTCACTTGCAAAGATGACCGAGGGCGTAGTGCGGAACGTTTTGTCAAAGTCAGAGTAAAAACAGATGCCCCTTCTTCAACTGATAATAGTGATAAAGCAACAACAGAAAACAAACAATCACAACCCACCCCTGTTACGATTTTGAAAAAGCCTGTTGCGGTCACGACTGAAGAAGATGATGCTAAAAATCAATCTCAGAAACCAAAATTCATTGATATTAATAACAATGGAAAAAGTGATAAAGAAGAAGGGATATGCAATATATACGATGCAAATGAAGAAATAGTCGTGAGCATTCAGGCCAGTCAAGGCACATTAAGCTGTCTGAGTGCTTTAAGTGAGGATGAGTTAATGACGGCCATAAAATCTGATGGTCAAATTGACTCAATTCCTTTCGGATTATTTGATTTTCGAATTGAACAACTGCCAGCCAACCCTCAGGTGACAGAAGTTATATTTTATTTTGAAACTCCCCCGCCAGCCCAAAGCCAGTGGTATCAGTATAATAAGGCAACAGATACTTTAGAAACCTATACAGGTTCAGTAAGCGTTGATGGCAATAAAGTTACGATACAGGCCACTGATGGTGGGTTCGGGGATTCAGATGGTGTGGCAAATGGAGTCATCAACAATCCAGTCGGGCCGATTATTCCAATAATCCAAGCCCTTAAAAAGCCTGTACTCGCACAAGATACCACACCAACAATCAGTGAAAAATATGGAGTCGGTGGGAACGGAGCAGGTTTTCTGGCACTGTTATTATTGGCTTTAATTAGAAGAAAAAGTTTGAGATAAGAGCGGTAGCTAAGCTTCCGGAAAATTCATGACGCTTTGGCACGTTCAATGGAGCTTCTTTTTATGTTCTTTTGCTCCAGTAACCTAGTTTTCTACTATTGTGCATTACAGCTTAACAGTAGTGCAGCATGAATGGCTGGATAAGATCCCCGCGACAGCATATCGCTTATATCAAAATACATTTCTCCCTCTGGAAAATTTATAATCTGTAGCTGGAATAATAGGCTGGCAGGTTAAGGACTCAGCGTGATTAATCAAGATTGTTCACTTGGGTTTCACTCAGCCTAGTCAATTGAGTCACCTTAAATACAGACATACCGGAGGCCAGTAAATTACGCGCAATTTCTTCTCTCCCTTTCTGCATGCCTTTCTGCATACCTTTTTCCATACCTTGTTCCATACCTTTTTCCATACCTTGTTCCTCGGCAAGTTCCAGTGAAGATTTCTGGATATAGATAAACTCTTTACGTTTGTGCTGAGCTTCCAGCTCTTCGAGGCTCATGCTGCTTTCATCGATCAGAGAAAATGCTTTGGTCAGTGGAGCCTTGAAACTATCAGGAATAAAGTCCATTTCACCTGCGTGTTTTACAAAGTAGATCCACTGCTCATCAATGCCCTGTAGTTCATCAAAGGATGCAGTGAATTTTGGTAGTTCGACAAAGATCATCTCAATATCATCACTGTATTCGATCATCGTCTCTTTTTCGATCAGTTTAAAGCGGCTGGTTACCTGGTCAATGTTGGGGAACATCGTAAAATCGACCAGCGTTAGTGCGATAACGGGATTCAACAATGTGTAATCTTCGCCTTTTTCCAGTTGAATCGAATAATTTTTTGCCGCATTGTAGAGAATACGCTTTTCAAGCCCCTTGTGATTCAATACCTGCATTTCGATAATCACATGAGTGCCGTCATTGAGCACCGCCTTGACATCAACAAAGCTATCTTTCATGCCTTTGAGCATGGGAATGGTATAGGGATCGACAATGGTCAAATCCTTGACCTGCTGAATACTGCCCGCATATATCATTGAGTTTAGAAAACTGATCAAGATATCTTTACTATCGATACTGCCAAAAACCTTTTTAAAAGCAAAGTCAGTTTTAACGTCAAGAAATTTCATGGGCATACCTGATGTGCATTTATGTTTAATTGATATCCTTGTAGTTTAACACACGGCAGATAAGTCACAGTTTTTGATAAAATATCAGAAGAACTCTAAAATAGCATTAATATTCAAGCCCGATGGCGTAGACTTCTTCCATTGAAGTCAAGCCTTTGCGAGCAAGTTTGATGGCATTTTGCATTAATGAGACCATTCCATCAGATAATGCTTTTTCACGAATGACTCGTGCGGGGCTTCTGTTATTTACATGATTTAGAATCTCCGGTGTAACAACCAACAGTTCACAGATGTTGACGCGCCCTTTATAGCCTGTGTTAGAACAGACAAGACACCCCTTCCCTTTCCAGAATATCTCATCACTTTTTAAGCTGAATGCTTTCTGTATTGATGGCTCAATGAACTCTTCTACCAGGCACTTTGTGCAATTAAGACGTATAAGCCGCTGCGCCATGACTCCAAGCAAAGTGGAACTCAGCAGGTAAGGTTCAACCCCCATGTCAATCAATCGTGTAATCGCGCTTGATGAATCATTGGTATGCAGTGTACTCAACACCAAGTGCCCGGTGAGTGCCGCTTTATTTGCAATATGTGCGGTCTCTTCATCTCGAATTTCACCCACCATGATGACATCAGGATCATGTCGTAAAAAGTTTCTGAGTGCTTTTGCAAATGTGTAGCCCACATCATTTGCAACCTGCACCTGCTCTACATCTTCAATATCATATTCAACGGGATCTTCCACCGTTAAAATATGAGGTTTTCGTTTACTGATCTCTTTGATGATGGCATAAAGCGTTGTTGATTTTCCTGAGCCTGTCGGCCCCGTTACAAGAAAAATACCATGAGGGCGTTCCAATAGGTACTTTAATTGAAGGTACACCTTTTCTGATAACCCCAAATCATTTAACCCAAGCACACCTCTGTTTTTATCGAGAATACGAATTACCACACTCTCACCCGACATAGTAGGAATAATAGAGATTCGCAGATCCACTGATTTTCCAGCGGATACCATTTGTGATCGCCCATCCTGAGGTAACCGGCGCTCTGCAATATTCATACGGCCTATAATTTTGATACGACTGACCAGTGCTGCCAGCAATGATTTATTAAGTGTACGGTAATATTGCATTTTTCCATCAATACGATAATAAACATCAATCTGGTCTTTTTGTGGACGAATATTAATATCCGAGGCCTGGCTTATAACTCCGTGATGCACCAGTGAATTTAATAAACGAACAATGGGTTTTGCTTTTGCCTGTTGTTCAATGGTTTGATGGCTGTCAGACAAATCCAGCTCGGTAAACTCTGCATCTGAAGCAACTTCGATATCATTCAATGCATCAGTCTCATCAAATGAACTGTAATATTTACTCAGTGCTAAAGAGAGCTCTTTTGAAGAGCACATCAGTGGTTCAATGGCTTGCCGGGTATTAAAACGAAGTAATTCAATTCGTTTTACATCCAGTGGGTTTTCCATTAGTACAGCCAGTCGCCCATCAACCACTCCAAGTGGCAACACCTGATATTGCAATGCAATATCAGGTTTAAGTAGAGAGAGTGTATGCGGTGGGATATCAAAGCCATCCAGTTGAACGCAAGCGATGCCAAACTTATAAGCCAGTGCGACCTTGACTTACCATGAATCTATAACACCCTG
>VAPF01009420.1_pt1 | contig 32530 bp, 23 predicted proteins | sample 3393931 | NCBI WGS metagenome assembly VAPF01 (sample SAMN08290437, study PRJNA428436) | hydrothermal vent metagenome | isolation source: Deep-sea hydrothermal vent chimney | place: Atlantic Ocean: South-mid Altantic Ridge | depth 2773 m m | reverse complement strand
TGCAGGTAGCTTTGCCAATCCTGCCGCTTTGCTGCGTGCCTTAGTACCTTGCGGCGCAGACTGTTGGCGACAGGCAGCATGGCGTAGTTGTCAAGAAATTGGTCGATTTCACGGCGGCTGGTACGCTGCAGGCGGGGTTTGATATCCGCATATTGCAGATAGGGATAGAGGGGATAATCCGTCAGCCGGGGCAGCAGTTCGTGGAATCGTGTCAGCTGACGTTGTGCCAGGGCCTGCTCGGCTTGCAGGTACAGGGCGCGCTGTGCGGCGCGTTCATCGGCGCGGTAGTTGAGTACCCGCGATAATATATCGGCCGGGGATTCCGCGCCTTCGGTCAGGGTGGACGGCAGCAGTAGCGTCTGCACGGGCTGGGTGTCGCGTACCAGGGCGTAGTTCGCCATGGGTGCGAGCAGAGCGAGCAGGGCGAGGATACGGATGAGTGTTTTGGGTCTGCCGGCCTTCATATTTGTGTTGCCTTGGTGCCTGCTGAGTATGCGGTTCCCTTGCCAACGTAGCGTCTGTATTGAGGCGATACTGAAGCCTGCCGTGGCTGTGCGTTCGACTATAGCTGTAGTGTAGAGTGAAATAAACTCACAGTGGTATGTATTTTTCTCAATCGGGCATGTAATAGCTTCCGGAGCAAGCGCCTCAGGTGCCGTCGTCGCAAACGCAGGAGCCTTGAGAAAAAGCGCAGGAATACAGGGCGGGAATACAGGACAGAAATGCAGAAATAGTTGTTCTATTTTGAGTTTTTGTGACTAATGCCCACAGGACGTAGGTAATTAGAGCGACTTAGGAGGCAAGGTCTAGATGCAAAATGGGGGGGTACGTGAATATTTCTTATCCAGGTGTTCGTGATTAACCCGGCGACATATATCGTCGCCGGGTTAATAATGTTGGGGAAGGGCAGTCACTGCGTTACTGCAAAGCACCTTTCAGCAAATTCATGACATTGTCGCCACCTGATGACTTGGCATAGTCAAGCACAATCGGAATAAATTTTCCGACCATATCAGAACTTAAGCCTAGCTTGGAGAACTGTTTGGTCAGGTTATTGCCCTCCTCTTTAGCGCCAGCCTGGTCATTTTCTGCAGATGATAGCTCCAACTTACTGGCTACGCCGCGGCCATCTTTGGTCGTTTTTTCCAGTAGAGATTTAATTTCGGGTAATGATTCAGTCACGCTGGAAAAATCATCTGTGCTGAGATTTTTTTTCGCGGACCCAAAAAGTGCAGCTGTTCCACCAATGGCCTGTTCGGTGTTGACACCGAGTTTACTGGTTAACAGGCTAATTAATGTTCCAGTGCCCGAAGCGTTGTCCCCCATTCCGGGGATAGACGAGCAAGCGCTGGAGACAAACAGTAAGACGAAAATGCAAAAGATCCTAAAAAGTTGAGTTTTCATTTTTTCCCTTTTAAATTCAACAAGTAAGGTTGATCGGTCAATGTATAATAATGCTGTTGTTATAGCAAGCGCAAATGATGTTCTGTCAGCAGCTCCCGCTAACGTGCTCCGACTTTACTGTACAGGATTTTTCCCTCAATTTTTATACGACATGATTCTCTCTTATTTGATTTCATGTAGGGTCTAACGTGTTGTGGTGCAATCATTTTTATCGTGTGTCCGAGTGATTTTAAGATTCTAACCCAATGATGGGCACTGCCACAGGTTTTCAATCCGCTAAGTCTGCTTCTTTTCGTTCCTTTATATTTAAAATGCCGGTATGGAAAGGTCAATCTCTCAGCATCGACGAGTGTTGTGCCACGGGTGGAATGATGTGGCAATTACGGTAAGGAATGCGCACGTAATAACTGAGAGGTGTTGCACCGAATACCTGGGTTCAGTTCGGGATAAAATCTGTTACGATTCATACTCAAAGGGTGTTGTCTAGCAGGTATGGCCTGCTCTGGTTTTTCTGCGGTGTTTACTGAAGCAGCCTGGATGCCGCTGCGCAGTATCCAGGATGTTCGTTAATCCGTGCGGCTGGTTACTTCCAGAAGATGATAACCAAACTGGGTTTTGACCGGGCCTTGCACCGTGCTCACATCGGCACTGAAAACCACTTGATCAAATTCTGGCACCATCTGCCCCGGACCAAAGGAGCCGAGGTCGCCGCCTTGTGCGCCCGAAGGGCAGCTGGAATGCTGCTTGGCCATATCAGAAAAATCGGCGCCGGCTTCGATTTCGGTTTTCAGTTGTTGACATTGTTCTTCGCTGGATACGAGAATGTGTCGCGCTGTTGCTTTTGTCATAGTGTCTCCAATCGTTTTAATCGGTTAAAAATTCCCGGTGCAAAAATAAGTCCGCCAGGCAGGTCGTACACAGTATATCAGAGCCGGGCTTGAGCTATCTATATTTGCTGCCGGTATTCTGTTCAGACGCGTGACAGACCCATTTGGGCAACTATAACAATCAGAGACGCAGGAGATTCGAAAGAAGCCATGAAGCAAATTCTTGTTTATTCTGACTCCTTAACCTGGGGGATAATCCCTCTGACCAGAAAACGCTTGAGTTTTGATGATCGCTGGCCAGGTGTAATGGAAAATGCATTAAATAAAAATACAAAATCGGTGAGAGTTATTGAAAATTGTCTAAATGGACGCCGGACAGTTTGGGATGACCCGTTTAAGCCTGGTCGTAATAGTTTGCAAGGTATAGAGCAAGTCATTGAAATGCATTCGCCCTTGGATCTGGTGATTTTGATGCTGGGCACAAATGACTTTCAATCGATGCATCCACACAATGCATGGCATGCATCGCAAGGAAATAAAATCCCTTATAACGGCAATCAGAAAGGCGCCGATTGAGCCCGGTATGCCTTACCCAGAAATATTGCTCATTGCGCCGCCGCCAATTCAGACACCTAAGGGGCCGATCGCTGAAAAATTTCTGGGTGGTGAGCACAAATGCTTGGGGCTGGCCGAGGAGTATGCGCAGGCTGCCAAAGAAAATGATTGTTTTTTCCTTGATGCTGCGCAGATTACCACTGCAAGTCAGGTTGATGGCATTCATTTGGATAAAGGGCAACATTATATTTTTGGCAGGGCAGTGGCCGCCAAGGTGAAAGAGATTGCAGGGTAAATACGGTTCCGCCAGCGGCTATGTGGATACGATGTTGAACAGTGTGGTAAAAAATATTTTTTGCATTGCAGACAAAAACCGGCCATTCCTGGCCGGTTTCCACGGCAACTGAATATCACTCAAACTTAGAACACGTACTGCATTTGCAGATACACTTCATCCTCGTCTTTATTGTCGACACCCTTCAGGCTTTCACCCATGCGATAGGTGAGCTGTGTTTTTATATCGTGTTTGTGGAAGAAGTAGTTGACGCCCAGTTCGGTGCGGTTCCAGGTCTCTTGATAGTTATCGGCGTCCTGGGCGCTGATGCTGGCAACCAGTTCCAGCTTGCTGGCGATGATCATATAGCCGCCTTCGATGGCCCAGTTGCTAAGAGTCGTGCTGCCGTTTTTGTAGATACCGCCGGTAAAGGCGGCATTAACGGTGTCGGCGGTGAAACTGTTGTACTGCGCGTCTAGCGAGAAACCGGCAATCCGGTAGGCAGCGGAAACCTCGAAGCCGGTCACGGCATCCACATCGGGTTTGCTGCGTGTGGCGTCGTTGTTGTCGCCGTCATTGCTCCAGTTGAAGGCGGCGATGCCGATGGTGGCCCTCTGTTTTCTGGAAAAATCTCCCTGTGAGAACTTCAGCTCGCCGAAGGGGTGGAAGTCGATGCGGCCGCCGATGATCCAGCCTTCGTTGAAGTCATCGTTGCGGTTGGCGGGGGTATCGAAGTCTAGCTTGTTGGCATCGGGATCGATGGCGGACGAGGCGATGGCGGCACCCCAGGTGATGCGCTTGCTGTCGGTATGGCCACTGAGGTGCACGCCGAGATTACGATCAGGGGTGCCGTAGTTGTGGTCGCCGACGAAGGTGCGTTCCACCATCTGCTGCTTCTTCGAAGAGGTCAGGGCTTCACGTGAGAACGGGAATTTCTTGTTGCCAATGCTGATTTTGAGATTATCGATACCCTTGTACTGTAGATAGGCATCCTTGAGTGACAGTTCGTTGTCGCCATTGGCTTTGCCCATGTCCCACTGAATTTTCCCTTTCCAGTCTGGATGCAGGCTGCCTTCGATGTAAGGGCGCAGGCGGCGGAAGCGGACTTCATCGGTGCTTTCTGCTCCGTCGGGGCTGACCAGGTGATATTGCAGCTGAATCCGGCCGCCGATCTTGAGATGTTTTTCGCCATCCTTGTAGGTGATGCCCCCGGCATGGGCGACGGAAAAGGTGGTGTTGCCGACGAGTGCAGCGGCTATGGCGAGCGCGATCTTGGGCTTTTGCATGGATAGTGACTCCCTCATGGTTTTATGTATAGGTGCTGACGCTGATTCACAGCGCGGGAGCATTCTGGGAGGGAAATATGAAGTGGGTATGACGGAAGAATGACGGTTTTATGACAGCCGGTAGGGTTACGGCAGGGTCGGATGGCCTGTTTCTGAACGCATGTTGTGCAGGGTTAATGGTGAGAAGGGTATGATAAAGTCAGTCATCGACTCTTTTGTGGCAGCTTGAACCACTGAGGGTTTAAAAGGCACATGCTTTTGCCGTCGTGACGTCATTTTGTTAATTCTTCCCGCAAACTGGTGGGGGGATCTGTTTTTTTATCTGTAGAAGGGCGCTCCATCGTGGATATTGTAACGCAGGGCTTGCTCGGGAGCGCCATGGCGTTGGCCGGCGCGCGGCGAAAAGAGGTAAAAATTGCCGCCTTGATTGGTTTTGCCTCCGGCCTGTTGGCCGATGCCGATGCCCTTATCCGCTCGCCCAGCGATCCGCTGCTGACCATCGAGTTTCACCGCCACTTTTCCCATTCCCTGTTGTTTATCCCTGTGGGTGCGCTCATCGCTGCACTGATCCTGTGGCCCTTTTTGCGCCGGCGTATCGCCCCGAGCCGGCTCTATCTGTATGCCTTTCTGGGCTATGCGGTCAGCGGCCTGCTGGATGCCTGTACCAGTTACGGCACACTCCTGTTCTGGCCCTTCAGTGATGAACGTATTGCCTGGAATCTGATCTCCATTGTTGATCCGGTTTTTTCCCTGATGCTATTCGCTGCCATTGTGTACGGTGTCAGAACGGCGCGGCCGCAGGCCGCCTGGGTGGGGTTGGGGCTGGCAGGGCTGTATCTTGCGGTGGCGGTGGTTCAACACCAGCGGGCCGAAGTAGTAGCACAGACCCTGGTTCAGCAGCGTGGCCACACGGCCGTGCGGCATGTGGTGAAGCCGACCATGGCGAACCTGTTGTTGTGGCGCTCCATCTATGAAAGCGATGGGCGTTTTTATGTCGATGCGGTACGTGTCGGGCTATTTTCCAAGCCGCGCGTCTATGCCGGCGAGCAGGTGGTGAAATTCGATGCCGCGCAGCATCTGCCGCAACTGCAACCGGGTTCGGCGCTGGCGCAGGATATCACCCGCTTTGCGCATTTCTCTGCTGGCTTTGTGGCTCTGGATTCGACACGCCCGGCGGTGTTGATCGATGTGCGTTATTCGATGCTCCCCACCAGTCTGTCGCCGCTGTGGGGGATCGAGATGACCCTCGATAATCAGGATCGGCATTCGCTGTTTGTCAATTACCGGGATTTTTCGCCTGATGACCGTGGCCGCTTTATCGCCATGCTGGCCGGGCGCGCATTGCCTTAAAACAGCTAACGGGCCGACACCGGCCTGGCCTTGTAAAATCAGAGTGTCAGGGGCTTCAGGAATAGCCCGCCTCTACGTTGCGGCTATCAGTAGGACGATGAGGCAGGTAAGATGGCGGATAAATTTCAGGGGGCATTATGTTTCCGCAGAATGAGCGTTGAACAATGCGTAGCGGGTGAATCCCTCCCAATACCCCGCTCCTTGAGGCGGGAATGTTGACTTAGCAAGTTAACTGTAACGGAGTAGAATTATTTTTAGTCCGGCGAGCTATTGCCAGAATCTGACTGATCTTAGGCTTGTAACGCCACCAGTACACTGAATAATCCAAAGAGGACACCACAATGGGCAAAGGGAGACTTGGCATCGCCATCATCGGCCTGTCGGCACTGCTGAGCACGGAGACCATTTTCGCCGATGCCACCATTACGCTACGCGGCATTGACGATGCTAAACAGACACTGATCCAGGTCAGAAATGGCGTAGTGCGAATGGGTGAGCAGGGCGATCCCGAATATTCGCTCTATGATCAAACCCGTGATGTGCTCATCTCTGTGGATGGTCGGCACGGTACGTACATGGAATTCGACCAGGCAATGCTGCAGAAGATGTCCGCGCAAATGGCCGGTATGCAGGGCATGATTGCGGAGCAGATGCAAAATATGCCGCCCGAGCAACGTGCCATGATGGAAGCACAGATGGGCGGTATGATGGGGTTGCCGCCCGCCGATGCCGCGCCGAGAAAAAAACTGCAAGCCGAATCACGTGGTGGCAAGACTATCGGTGGTGTCAGTTGTCAGTCTTATGCGTTGTTTGATGGTGCACGCAAGGTGGCTGACGTTTGCATGGCAAAGGCTGGTGACATCGCGATTTCCGAAGATGACTATGCAACGTTGATGGCAATGATGGATTTTACGCGTGACATGACTCAGGCGACGTCCATGGCGGACGAATCGGTTGATCCGCTGATGATGAGTGATTTGCAGGGCGTGCCGCTGGAAATGAAAGGCTCTGCGGATGGGGATGATTTCACCTTCAGTTCTGTGTCGCAAGGACGGCTGGATGCCGGTCTGTTTGAAGCCTACAAGGCTTTGCGCAAACAAGATCCGATGCAGGATGCCATGCGTGGTGGCATGCCGGATAGTATGCCCGATCAGATGATGGATTCGCATCCATAATGCGGTATTTGTCGCTCAGGATGCCGAGATCACGGTGAGGGTGAACAGAGGTAGGGTGGTCGCGATTGGCCACGGTGGCGGATGAATTTTAGATCGGGAGACAGCGATTGAGTGTTAGAGATTTTGCTGGATGGCGTTTTTTGGCGCTGGTGTTGCTGGGCTTGCTGGCCCTGCCGGCGCAGGCCGGTGTGGCGACAGACCGCCTGAATGCCTTTTTTGCCGCCAAGCATGGCTTGCGGGCGACCTTTGTACAGACGGTGCAGGCCCCGGCCTTTGATCAGCCGGAGGTCTCGCGCGGCACCCTATTGCTGTTGCGGCCGAACCGTTTCCGCTGGGACTATCAAGAGCCTTATAAGCAGCAGATCATCGCCGATGGTCAGCGTCTGTGGTTATATGACGAGGAGCTGGAGCAGGTGGTGGTGAAGCCGTTGGACGCGGCCCTTGGTGATACGCCGGCGATGTTATTGAGCGGTAGTGGCTCCGTCGAAGAGCGCTTTACGCTGGAGGAGCTGCCTGACCGCGGCAACGGCCTGGCCTGGGTGCAGCTGACACCAAAGCAGGAAGATACCGGCTTCGAAGCCGTGCGCCTGGGTTTCGATGCCCACGACCTGCGCCGCATGGAACTGGTGGACGGTTTTGGGCAGGTGACGCGGATGCAGTTTTCCGACGTGACCCGTGATACGAAGATATCCCCGGCGGCGTTTCACTTCGAGCCACCGCCGGGGGTGGACGTGATTGGCGAGCCCGGTGAGATCGGTTCAGGTGATGACGCACGGCCATGAGCGATACGGCGGATCTGTTTGGCGGCAGGCCGGTCTCGGAGATGCCGGAATCGCTGGCTGGGCGCCCGCTGGCCGACCGTATGCGGCCGCGTTCGCCGGAGGAATATTGCGGCCAGTCGCACCTGCTGGGGGAGGGCAAGCCGCTACGCCTCGCTATCGAGGCCGACCGCCTGCACTCGATGATCTTTTGGGGGCCGCCGGGTACCGGTAAGACCACCCTGGCACGCATGATCGCCAATCGTGCCAAGGCCGAATTCATCAGCATTTCTGCGGTGCTGTCGGGCGTCAAGGATATCCGCGCCGCCATCGATCATGCCCAGCGTCTGCGCCGTGAACAGGGCCGCGCCACGGTGCTGTTCGTCGACGAGGTGCACCGTTTCAACAAGTCCCAGCAGGATGCCTTTCTGCCCTTCGTAGAAGACGGTACCATCACCTTTGTCGGTGCGACGACCGAGAACCCTTCCTTCGAACTCAACAATGCATTGTTATCGCGGGCGCGGGTGTACGTGCTCAAATCGCTGGGCCGTGCGGCCATCCATGCCGTGATCGACGCTGCGCTGAGAGACGAAGAGCGCGGATTAGGTGGACGTGTGCTGGACTTTTCCGAGCCCCTGCGTGAGCTGCTGGTGGAGGCCGCCGACGGCGATGCGCGCCGCGCCCTGAATCTGCTGGAGATCGCCGCCGATCTGGCTGAGCCGGGTGAAGACGGCCGCGAACGCATCAGCGAGGCCCTGCTCAACGAGGTGCTGGCTGGTGGCGTGCGCCGCTTCGACAAGGGTGGTGAGGCCTTTTACGACCAGATTTCCGCCATGCACAAATCCGTGCGTGGCTCCAAGCCGGATGCTGCTTTGTACTGGATGGCGCGTATGATCGATGGCGGTGTCGACCCGCTCTATGTTGCTCGCCGTTTGGTGCGTATGGCCTCCGAGGACATCGGCAATGCCGACCCACGCGGCTTGCAACTGGCGCTGAATGCCTGGGATGTGCAGGAACGCCTCGGCAGTCCCGAGGGCGAGCTGGCCATCGCCCAGGCCATCGTCTATCTGGCCAGCGCGCCAAAGAGCAACGCCGTGTACATGGGCTGGAAGGCGGCGCTGGCGGAGGCTAAGGGCTCCGGCTCGCTGGAGGTGCCCCTGCATCTGCGCAATGCGCCGACCAAACTGATGAAGGAACTGGACTACGGGCGCGCCTATCGCTACGCCCACGACGAGCCCGAGGGTTATGCGGCGGGGGAGAAATACTTCCCGGAGGCATTGGGTGAGCGGGTATACTATCGCCCTGTCAAGCGCGGTCTGGAGATCCGTATCGGCGAGCGGTTGGCGCACCTGCGTGGGTTGGACAAGGAGCAGCGGAACGAAGAATGAACACCCTGTGAAGAGCTTTACAGCGTGGCTGGCTCCGGGCACATTGTCAGCTGGCCGATGCAGCTGACCATCGAACCATAAACAACTTTTTTATTCGCTACATTTTTTATTTGCCACAGAGGCACAGAGAAGGTTTTTTGAATCAAAAACTCTGTGTTCTCCGTGCCTCTGTGGCAAAACAACACAACAAAAGACAAACGACATGCTTGATCTAAAAATGATCCGTAACGACCTCGAAGGCACGGCGGAAAAACTCCAACGTCGCGGCTTCAATCTGGACACTGAAAAGCTAGCTACGCTGGAGGCTGAGCGAAAAAAACTACAAGTAGAGACTCAGGATTTGCAGAGCTTGCGCAACAACAGCGCTAAGTCCATCGGCCGCGCCAAGGCCAGCGGTGAAGATGTGGCGCCGCTGCTGGCGGCAGTGGCGGATCTCGGCGACAAATTGAGGAATGTCGAGCTGCGCCTGAACGACATACAGCAGCAGCTCGATGAGATTCTTATGGGGGTGCCGAACATCCCCCATGCCAGCACGCCACTGGGCATCGATGAAAACGATAATCAGGAGATACGCCGCTGGGGTGAGCCCACCAAGCTGGGCTTCGAGCCCCGTGATCACGTCGACCTGGGCACGGGGCTGGGGCAGATGGATTTCGAAACCGCCGTGAAAATTGCTGGCAGCCGTTTCACGTTGCTTAGCGGTTCATTGGCGCGCCTGCATCGTGCGCTGACCCAGTTCATGCTGAATATGCATGCCGATGAGCACGGCTACCGTGAAACTTATGTGCCCTACCTGGTTAACAGCGACAGCCTGCGTGCCACCGGCCAGTTGCCCAAATTCGGCGAAGACTTGTTCCGCATGGGCGACGATAGCGATTATTACCTGATCTCCACCGCCGAGGTGCCGGTGACCAATATTGTGCGCGATGAAATCATCGGAGCTGACAGGATGCCGCTGAAATTCGTCGCCCATACGCCTTGTTTCCGCAGCGAGGCAGGTTCTTACGGCAAGGACACCCGTGGCATGATTCGTCAGCACCAGTTCGATAAAGGGGAGATGGTGCAGGTGGTGCGTCCGGCGGATTCCTATCATGCATTAGAGGAACTGACCCGCCATGCCGAGCGTATCCTGCGTGAGCTTGTATTGCCTTATCGGGTGGTTGCCCTGTGTACCGGTGATCTCGGCTTTTCCGCCGCCAAGACCTATGACCTTGAGGTGTGGTTGCCGGGCCAGCAGAAATACCGCGAGATTTCTTCTTGTTCCAATTGCGAGGATTTTCAGGCGCGCCGCATGAAGGCTCGCTGGCGTGATCCGGAGGCGGGCAAGCCGCAGCTGGTGCACACTGTCAATGGCTCGGGTCTGGCGGTGGGTCGCAGCCTGGTGGCGGTGATGGAAAATTACCAGAATGCCGATGGCAGCATTACCGTGCCAGAGGTGTTACGCCCCTATATGGGGGGGCTTGAGATCATCCGATAAGCACAACGAAACAGATCTTAGGGTTTATTTAGCGGCTGGAGCAGGGTTTCCGTAATGCAATATTTCCCGATGTTTTTCGATATCAGCGACAGGCCCTGTCTAGTCGTTGGGGGTGGTGATGTCGCCGCACGCAAGGTGGCGCTGCTGCTGCGTGCCGGGGCAAAGGTCACGGTGGTGTCACCTGAGTTGGGTGAGAGCCTGGCGACACGCCATACCAAGCTTGAGATCAGCCACTTGGCGCGTGAGTTCGATGAGGGGGATCTGGATAACTGTACATTGGTGATCGCTGCCACCGATGACGAGGCCGTGAACCGGCGTATTTCCGAACTGTGCAAGGCACGTAATCTGCCGGTAAATGTGGTGGATCAGCCTGCACTGTGCAGCTTTATCGTACCCTCTATGATCGACCGTTCACCGGTACAGGTGGCAGTGTCCACTGGTGGTGCGGCGCCGGTATTGGCACGCTTGCTGCGGGCACGGCTGGAGACTATGATTCCGGCCGCTTACGGGGGCCTGGCGGAACTCATGGACGAGTTTCGTGATCCGGTGAAGGCGCGTATCTCCGAGCCGGAACAGCGCCGCCATTTCTGGGAAAACGTGGCCCAGGGTTCGATTGCCGAAATGGTCTTCGCCGGCAAGGAAGAGGCGGCGCGTGCCGCCATGCACAAGGCCGTGGACGAGGCTGCGGCTTCCGACCGGCCGCGTGGCGAGGTCTATCTGGTGGGGGCGGGGCCGGGTGATCCTGATTTGTTGACCTTTCGCGCCCTGCGTCTGTTGCAGCAGGCGGACGTGATTGTCTACGACCGACTGGTGTCGGAGGAAATTCTGGATATGGCGCGCCGTGATGCGGATCTGGTCTATGTGGGCAAGACGCGGGATCAACACACACTACCGCAAGAAGATATCAATTTGCTGTTGGTCCGCGTTGCCAAAAAGGGTAAGCGGGTGCTGCGCCTGAAGGGCGGTGATCCCTTTATTTTTGGCCGCGGTGGCGAGGAAATCGAGACACTGATGCAGGAAGGGGTCAATTTCCAGATCGTGCCCGGTATTACCGCAGCGGCAGGTGCGGCTTCTTATGCGGGCATTCCCTTGACTCACCGTGAATATGCCCAGTCCGTGGTATTCGTCACCGGCCATCTCAAGGATGGCAGCATGAGCCTGAACTGGAAGGCGCTGGCACAGCCGCATCAGACAATTGTTGTCTACATGGGCCTGCTGGGTGTGAAGGAGCTGTGTGGCAAGTTGGTGGAACACGGCCTGCCAGCGGATATGCCCATAGCGCTAGTACAGAAGGCCACAACTCGGCGGCAGAAAGTGGTGATCGGCACCCTCGGCAGCATGCCTTCGATCATCGAGACCACGGAGGTCAAACCTCCGACGCTGATTATCGTCGGTGATGTGGTAAGACTGCATAAGAAGCTGTCCTGGTTCGGTGGCGCAAAGGGTGTGGGAGAGGCGTAGAAACAATCCCTCAGACCACGATATTAATCACGGCCTGAGAGCCTGGTAGGGTGGGCAGTTTTTTCATGCCCACGCGGAATATGCGTCAACTGCGGTAAGCAAGTACTCGGGAGTTTATCGTGCCGTCCTTCCCGGGTTTCGCAGACTCAACCCAGGCTACGTTTTTGACCGGCTGGTTGATGCAAGGGTGCTTACTGCACGGGTGTTGTTTCTTCCGATGCCTCTCCCTTACTTTCCATGGCGCGCTTGATGCCGTTGATGACGGAATCGAGGGCACGGTCGAACAGGGGCACATCCTCGACGACCCGCGCGTGGCCGGCATCGAATTTGTCCAGCAGTTTCTTGAAGGTCAGGTCGGCAATCACCTTGTATTTGCGATCGACGAAGGTGTATTCGCCGGTGAAGTCGCATTTCCAGGCCAGCTTGCCACGGCTGTGTTTTTCCGTTTCCGGGTCGGAGAATTCCACCCAGGTGCCGAGTGCCATATCCTTGATCTGTTCGGCATACTCGCTATCGCACTGATCCCAGTCATCCCAGTCCATGGCCTGGGTGGAGGCGAGAATAATTTCTTCGATGAATTCATCGGCCTCGTCATGGACTTTGTTGGCCTCCGCTGTTGCTTCGATGGAATCTGTCGTTTGTGCACTTTCCGTGCTCGTAGGGATGTTCTGCATGGTGCTGACACCGCCACGCAGGCTGGCCAGGTGCAATTCCTCAAGTTTGTCGAAGATGCGTTCGGTGATGGCGTGATCGTAGGCGATCAGGGTCAGACCGTCGCGCAGACCGTTGAGGACGCGTGGAATGATACGGATCAGATTCTGCCGCTCGCTGACCACCAGCTTGGGCTGTACACTCCAAATCAGGTCGTCGGCCACCTTCAATGCCGTTTTCCAGGCGGTGCTTTCGTTGCCGCCATCACGCAGGTAGATATGCTGCAACACATCCTTCCAGGCATCGATGAGTAGGGCGCGGATAAAAGGCGGTATGTTCTGGCCTTCCATGCGGTGGCGAATTTCGCTGGCGACGGCATCGCGAGCCAGCACCAACATCTCTTCCGCCAGACGGTTGGCCTCACGTTCTTCTTCAACGAAACGGGTGAATTCATCCAGTAGGGTGGCAAACAGTTCGGGGTTGTCCTCGAATTCGTTGAGGATACGGTCGACCACGTATTCCACCATCCGCAGGGTCGGGTTTTCTTCCTCGGCATCTTCTGCTTCAAGATCCTCGGCGCCGATGTAGGCCAGCTCATTGAGCAATTGCCGTGCCGGGTGGGTCTTTTTGGCGAAGAATTCCTTATCAATAATGGCGACCTTGAGTAATGGAATCTGCAGACGGGCGATGAGTGCCTTGATGCTGTCGGCGATGTGCGGGTCGTCAAGAATAAAGTCGAACAGCATGCTGACGATGTCGATGACATCGGTATCGGCCTGGCCAATTTGGCGATCCCCACCATCACCTGCCTCCTGGTTTATCGCCTGTGTCAGGCCGGTTTTGATCAGGCTGGCGCTGAGAGGTTGATTGCCGTTCTGTTGCCCTTGTGTGAGTGCAGTCTGGCTGCTGAACCCGCTATTGCCCTGCAGGTTGGACAGGGCGCTGACAATGTCCTGGGGGGCATAGTAAAGGGCGATGCCGCCAGCACTGTCGGCGGTTTCTCCAGGGGGCAGGGTTTCGCCCTGGGCGGGGGTATACGCGGGTTCGTTGGCGATGGGCATGCCGGTAGCCGAGATTGCACCTTCCATGGCGATATTGCCACTCGCTACCGATGCCCCACCCGTGGATGCGGTACCGGGGGCTCCAGTGAGTGTGCGGTGCTGGGAAAGCATTTGTTGCAGTGAGGCGAACAGGTTGCCGGCAAGGGAGGGGGCACCGGCCTGTTCGGTTGCTTCCTGCTGGGTCATGGCAGAGGCGATTTCGGCAATGATGTCACTCTCGCTACGCTGAGCCGTGGCGGTTTTCCCCGCCGACTTCTGTGCCGGTGTCTTGATGCGTGGTAGCACACCCGCCGCAATCAGATCGGCATTGATGGCGGCGTACATGTCGTCGAGCTGTTGCACAACGTGTTTGTCGAACAGTTTGTAGATGACCAGGCGGACTTTAAGGTCACCACTGAGCTCGTCCACGGCGGCAGTGAATGCATGGCAGATGACATCCGGGCGTAGGGGATTATTGTCCTTGTGGATTTCCTGGTCTTCAATGAGAAAATCGAGGCGGGTGGTGAGGCCATAGAGGGATTCGCGGTACTGTATTTCGGCACTGGAGACCATGTTGGTCAAGGCCAGTGACTCCTCCAGCTGTGCATCACCGACCAAGCCGACCTGATCCAGAGGGCCCGGCTCTTCCGCTTTGCCATGCCGGGCGCCTGCGGTATCCAGTGATTCATTGAACAGCCTGTCCAGTTGCTTCCGGTAGGCATTGCTCATGGCGTCCTTCTTCAGGCGGGTTTCACGCATGGCGTCGAAATACAGGTTCTGTAGCTGATTGCTTTCGGCCTTGTCAGCAAGGGCGAATAGGCTGTCATCCACTTGGCTGAAGAATTCCGGAAGGTGTCTTTTCAGATGGTGTTTTGCCGTGCGTCGCGTTGCAATAACGAGTGGCGGCAGGGGCATGGGAGTCTCCTCGGGGTTGGGGTGCCGCTTGGAATGAAAGTCGATGATATTGTGTTGTTCTGCCATAACAGGTATCCCCGGGTGAGGGTTTGCTGGGTGCGAAACTTATTGCTGCTCAGTCTGAGAATCTGCCGGACTTAAGGTCAGCATAGCGAGCATGGCAGGGGAGCGAAGACAAAGGACTGTGATTTTTCGGCGGATAACGGGCCTATGCAAGGAAAAATCAGGGACATTTAGACGGCTCTCCTATCAGTGCAGTTGATTATTCTTAAGTCCGACAGGCTACTGATTTTGCTATCGGCGCAAGGCCATGTTTGCGTAAGGGTAGAGGCTGTGATGCCTGTCACAGTTCACGAATTTGCAGAATCCAGGTGTTATTTCGGATTACGGATAACCTGGAGGTGTATGGATATTATTCCGTGGTGATTTTGATGGTTCTGTTTAGCGGTCAGTATATGGCTGTGATATCCTCCTGCGCCGAGTAGGGGAATAGCTTGTTGGGCTGAGCTTCAAACGCTAAAAAGCTAGCGATCTTCTTGATCACTTGTGGTTATGGTCTATATTTTCACACATCTTCGTGTAACGGGATTCGGTGGACAGAAGGGCGGTTGCCTGTAGCTGGTAAAGAAAGGCGATGCCTTACCAACGGCGTGGTCGTGCCGATCCGATTGGCTATTTACTCCGTGTAGGCAGGCTGTCTGGCCTTTATTTACTGTACTGCCAGAGAGCCGGAGTTCACCCACTATCTTGTGATAGTTAGCATCGTGGCTGTGGCTGCAGTGACCCCGCTGGATTGCTGGGTCGACGATGATTACCGGAAAAACTGAAGAAAGAGTCCCGAAAGGCCGACTAGGTTGTCGGGCCGCTGCTACTCGGGTGTTATCTTGTAGAGAATACGAGGCATCTGTGTCAGTCGGGATATGAGTCAATATAGCGAAAAAAGGTGTGGTTTGTCGCAATGGTCAAGAAAAAACAGATTAAAAAGCAGGTCAAGAAAAAGCAGCTTAAGAGCAAGGAGGCGGTAAAGAAAAAGACGGTGGCTGGAAAGGCCATGGTGAAGAAGGTTGCGGCAAAGAAAAAAGTTGCGACAAAGAAAAAGGCTGTGGTAACGAAGTCAAGGACGAAGAAAAAGACGATTGCTACTTCCAGGAGACCGACCACCAAAAGTGACAAAGGCTTGGGTCTGACCTACATCACACGCATGGATCACGGCAATACACATGGCTGGTGGGTGCGTGTCTACAAGGATTCTAAGCCGGTTGAATCGAAATTGTTCTCTGACGGTGTGCATGGTGGCAAGCTGAAGGCCAAGAAGAAGGCACAGGCTCATCGCGATTTGGTGGTGAAAAAGAACAAAATCGTGCCGGTGCACCTGCGCAAGACCCGTGAACACAGTGTGGACAAGCGTTCTACCAGTGGTGTCGTAGGTGTTACACTGTCGGTGGCGGAAAAGGCTGGCAGTCTGCGTGTGCACTGGAGCGCCCGTTTCATGGAGAAGGGGCGGCAGCGTAATGTGTCGTTTTCGGTACGCAAATATGGTTATGAAGGCGCCTTCCGCAATGCATTGAAGGTGCGTTTTTCCGCCATCGAACGCCCACTGCCACGTGGCCTCAAGCCGCCGGCGCCGTCAAAAACACTTGAACGCTGGATGAAAAAACAGAATATCAACCCGGATGTCAACCGCGTTACTCGCTGAGGTTCCTATTTGTGATAGCTGAAGGGCACGCTTGTTTCAGGCGTGCCGTGTTTTTTTTAGCCCTGTTGATACTGGTGTGTTTTGCGCCGGGCTTGGTCGTTGCCGGTGAGCTGGATGAGGGCATGCTGGCCGCTGAGCAGGGCGACTATGAGAAGGCCTTGCGGATATTTAGCCCACTGGCCGAGGCTGGCAATGCCGCAGCCCAACACAATCTGGCCATTCTATACCGGAGTGGCCACGGGGTTGCAAAAGACCTGGACAAGAGCCGGTACTGGTTCCTGCATGCAGCTGAACAAGGTGTTGCGGCTGCGCAGTACAACCTTGGCTATATGTATGACATGGGCGAGGGGGTTAAGCAGAGTGATCGCTATGCCTTTCTCTGGTACCGCAAGGCTGCTGAACAGGGACACTCCCTGGCGCAAACCAATCTGGGTGTCATGTACGCCAATGGTAGTGGTGTGGCACAGGATCTGGATCTGGCCTATGTGTGGTTTAACCTTGCTGCTGCACAGGGTTATGCGGCGGCATTCCAGAACAGACAGGTGCTCGCCGAGGAATTCACGGACGAAAAACACGAGTCCCTGCGCGCGTTGTCCCGCGAGTATTTTCAGAAGTATGTCATGCCATTCCAGAACCAGGGTATGATGCGCCGACCCCGGCGCTGACCTCTGGCGGGGTTCCAGCCCGCTGCCCTTTATTTAGGACTATTCCCATGATCACAGGGCAGAGAGTATGATTTTCAATCATCGCTCGCTGCGCTTCAATGCGACCTTCAGTATTTTCGCCATGGGGGGACTCAGTATCGTGCTGGCGGTACTGGTGACGGAAATTTACCGCCAGTTTGCCATCGACAGTCAGCGCGTGGCGATCGAGCAGGTGATTGGGCGGCAGGTCGATGAAGTCCTTGGTCATATGGGGCAGGTCGTTCACAGCATGGGCCAATCCCTGCAGGAAGATGCAGACTTTCGGCGCGAGTTTCAAACCCGCGAGGTGACTGCACTACAGCGTCGCCTTGCCTCCCAGTTCCATCAGTATTTTGCGACTTCCAGCATTCTGCGGCCTCAATATATGGCGGTTTATGACCTGGATTTCAAGCTTGTAACCGGGGCTGTGGCTGACGGACTGGATAGCCTGGCGACATGCAGTGGCCTGCAGCGACAGGCGGTGTCACGGCAGGGGGCGTCGCGTTTGAAGAGTATGACTGAACTGTGTTTGTCGGCGGGGCAGGCGCATTTCAGTGTCTTGATGCCGATAGGCGAGCTAAAGATCAGAGGCTATCTTGAGATCGTTGTGGATCCGGTGTTCAGTCTGCAGACGCTGGAGGCTGATCTGGGCATGCCGGTGCGGATTGCCCACGCCGATGGCTCGGCGGCCTATATTTCTGGCCTCTGGCCTGCCGATGCACAGCGGCGGGGGGCCGTTGCCAGCTTCACGTTGGTCACTGCGGCTGGGGAGGAGGCGCTGACGGTATCGCTGGCGCAGGATATTTCCGCGTTTGAATCCCGCCTGGAGATGGCCCGCAATTCGTTGATTGTCGCCGTTGCTCTGCTTGGATTGTTGCTGGCGATGCTGATGCTATACACCCTGAACCAGAATGCATTGGTGCCGTTGCAGCGTCTGGGTGAACAGCTGCGTAACATCCGCCACGACAGGAAGCAGTTGGGGCAGAAGATTGTCGAGGAAGGCAACGCCGAGGTGCGTCTTCTGGCGCATGGCTTCAATGAGATGACCGACGAGCTGAAGTCGCTTTATGACATGCTGCTGGCGCGACAATACGAATTGCAGTCGGAAATTCATGAGCGTGAACAGGCACAACAAGCGTTACAGCGTCACAAAGATCAGCTGGAGGAATTGGTTCAGCAACGCACGCATGACCTGGCTCTGGCCCGCGACGCGGCCTTGGAGGCGAGTCACTCCAAAAGCCAGTTTCTGGCCAATATGAGCCACGAACTGCGTACCCCGTTGAATGCAGTGATTGGCTACAGTGAACTGCTGATGGACAATGCCCGGCAGCGCGGAGAAGACAAGCTGGCGGAGGATTTGTGTCGTATACATACCGCCGGTCAACATCTGCTGAGCCTGATTAATGACGTTCTTGATCTGTCCAAGATCGAAGCTGGTAAAATGCAGTTGTTCGAGGAATGGTTTAGCGTTCCTGACCTGATGAATGATGTCGCTGATACGATCCAGCCACTGATCGACAAGAATGGCAATCGGCTGAGTGTGCGCTGTGCCGATAATGTCACCATCATGTATGCCGATGTCACCAAACTGCGGCAGACGCTGTTTAACCTACTCAGTAATGCCTGTAAGTTTACCCACGATGGTGAAATCGCGGTCAGTGTCTGGGCTGAGGTGAGTGGCGATCGAACGGATATTTCCGGGCAGGTATTCTTTTCTATCAGCGACACCGGTATCGGTATGACTTCAGGGCAACTGGAGAAGATTTTTGAGGCCTTCAGCCAAGCGGATCTGAGCACCACGCGCAAATACGGAGGTAGTGGTCTGGGGCTGGCCATTGCCCAGCACTTTTGTCACTTGATGGGGGGAGGCATCCACGTTGTCAGTGAACAAGCCAGCGGATCGACATTTACAGTCATGTTTCCGCTAAAAACCCCTCGTGATGATCACCTATTTGTTGCCAGTGATGATGCGCCGAGAGATGATATTGCCGCCCTGGGCCTGCGCCGGGCCGGAAAACGCACCGATAATCAGCATGAACGGCGTAAGCATGTCAGCCGGGTGCTGGTGATCGATGATGACTTGGCGACACTGCATATCATGTCACACCTCCTGTCACTGAAGGGTTTTGACGTAAAGACGGCTGCCAGCGGTGTCGATGGCCTGACCCTGGCGCAAGAGTTGCGGCCGGATGTCATTACCCTCGATGTCATGATGCCGGGTATGGACGGCTGGGCGGTGTTGCGCGCACTCAAGTTGGCGCCCCGTCTGTGTGATATTCCGGTTGTGATGGTGACCTTGGTGGAAGAGCGCGCCATGGCGGAGGTGTTGGGCGCCGCAGGTTACATGTCCAAGCCCATCGACAAGCTGCGTCTCTACGGTATCATCAACCGCTGTGTACGCGAACATGACGACTTGGTGCTAGAGGATTCCGGGCCGGTATCAGGGTATTAGTACGAGACACTACACTGGATTGCAACCTGCGGAGAGAAGGGCATGTCCATACTGGCTGGAGACATTGGTGGAACCAAGACCCTGTTGCAGCTGAAAGAAGCCGATGACGTATTGTGCGAGCGGCGATTCGACAGTACGGCATTCAGTACTTTCGATACCTTGCTAACGGCCTTCTTCGAACAGCTTGCTCATAAGGGTTTGGGGGAGGTGCGCGCCGCTTGTATCGGTGTTGCCGGCCCGGTGGATGGACGCTTGGCCCGTGTTACCAACCTGCCTTGGCGGCTGGATGCTGATGCGCTGGCGGCCCGTTTCGGTATTTCCCGACTGCAACTTATCAACGATTTTCAGGCCGTAGGCTACGGCTTGGCGACGCTCAGCGATGGCGATTTGAAAGTATTGCAGCCGGGGCAGGCGCGCGCGGGTGCGCCGCGGGTGCTGATCGGCGCCGGCACCGGGCTGGGTGAAGGTATCCTGGTCTGGGCCAAGGATCACTACGAGGTATTGCCTTCGGAGGGCGGGCATGTGGACTTTGCCCCCACCGATGAACATCAACGGGCGTTGTTGGCCTGGCTCAGTGAACGCCAGCCACGGGTCAGCTATGAACACATCGTTTCGGGGCCGGGGCTGGAGACTATTTACCGTTTTCATGCCGCACGGTTCACCGAACAGGCATCGGCTCTGCTGCTTGCTGCACTGGATCGTGGTGAGGGTGCCGTCGTTATTTCGCAGGCCGCAGAGCAGGGTGATGATCTGGCTGCACAGACGCTGGATATGTTTATGAAAATCTACGGTGCACAGGCTGGCAACCTGGCTCTCACCTGCCTGGCGGCTGGCGGTGTCTACATTGCTGGCGGTATCGCCCCGCGTATGGCCGAGCGCCTGACTAGCGGCGTGTTTATGGCAGCTTTCTGTGACAAGGGCAAGATGGGCGGGTTGGTGGCACAGTATCCGGTCTATCTGGTTATGAATCCCCGGGTTGGGCTGCTAGGCGCAGCTGAAGTAGCTGCACGGCTTTCCCGGTAGCGTTAATTAGGCATTATTTCCATAATTTATCGAGGAGTTGCAGAGTCGTGAATTTGACAAAAATCCGCAGTCTAGCCAAAGAGATTGGCGTGAAGCCTGCAAAGAAGAGAAAGGCGGATTTGATTCGCAGTATCCAGCGTGCTGAGGGTTTTTTCGACTGCTTTGCTTCGGCGCTCAACGGAAACTGTGATCAGCAGGATTGCCTGTGGCGCAAGGACTGTTTTGCCGAGGCAAAGAAATCCCGTGCTGCTTGATTTCTTCGTGGCGAATGAAAAGATCAGTCGGTATTCGTCGATTGGACTTTATTGTCCGCGGTTATGTGGCAGTTTACAAACAAGCCCAGTGCCATGGTTCGTAGGCAATTTTGTTCTTAATGTTTTTTGGGTAAGAAAGACTAAAACCATAATTTCTTCCATGCTGTTGTAGCCACACAAATGCTATTTTTGAAAATGCTAATTGAGGTTTGCCATAAATATTTTTGCCTATTTCAATTAAGTCCTGTTCCTCAACATGAAACGGTAAAGCATAATCCGTTGCGTACAATTTAGGTATGCCCACCCTACAAGATTATTCCTTCTGCAGTGTCAGCAGCCAGGCTGGAGTAGCATTCGCAGCACCAAAAGTAGGCGCTTGAAGCGAGCTGCGGGGAATTAAACCCTCAGAGATTAAAATCCCCATGAGGTTTTTCATGAATATGTCCTTATACAATTTAGCCCGGCGTGGCCAGTCCTTGTGAAATTTGTAGTCAAGCCCTTAAGTGAAGTACAGTGGGCGATTTTAAATATACTATATCCATCGTGGTAGATTTTCCGAAAAGAGAGTGTGCATGAGCAGCTCCCTGGTTGCATGATCTATAGGGTGTAGGTTAGGGGCGTGAGCACGACTGCATGGAGGAGGTAAGGCCGGGGGTCCGGTTGAGAGATTGGCCTGGGCCATGCCGGAGGCGGGGCGACTCAGGCGACAAAGCCGAGATGCAAAATCGGGAAATTATTTCGTGCACGTCTACGGGGCGAAACCTGGTTTGTGATGGGTATAAATACGGATATGCGGGAGCAAGCAGAAATGTTAGAAAGATATCGTTTGGGTGCTGGTTTTGTGTGTTTTATTTCATCTGGTTTGGTACTGGCGGAAGTCAGCTTTATCCCCAGGGTTTCATCTGGGGTCATCGATTACTCACTCACGACACCTGCCGTCCCTCTGGGGGGTGGGAATGTTTTCCCCAAATACCGTGCAGACCGCACTTTGTATTTAATCGGTATTGGTGGCACCATTATTGAGGACAAATTTTATATGGACATTTATGCTCAAACCACAACTGAGGATGACAACACCTTAGATACTGGCGAGCTGGGGTACCAAGAAACTTTTGACGGTAAACGGGACGATTATTCAATCTCTTTCGGCTATGCAATTACTGACGACGCCTCATTATTTGCCGGTTATAAATATGGCAAGTCTTCCACCGAAGGGAAAGGAGGAAGTAAATCTGATTTTGAAGAGGATGGATTTTTTATCGGTGGCACCTATGGCTGGTTAATTCAAGATTTTGGTGTGCTGTCTTTAAATCTAGCGATCGCCAAGCTTGATGGTAATATAAGGTTTGAGAATGATATGTTGCCTATCAATGGCACGGCTGAAACAATCGGTATTACTTATGGTATTGCATGGAAGGCAAATATTAATGAATTGTTAGGCTATGGTGTGTCATTAAATTACTATAACTACGTATTTGATGACTTAAAAGATAAACGCCTTGGCAGCATCGATGGTGAAATTGAAGAGAAAATGTTAGCGCTAAAAGTATCACTTTCCTATGCTATCGATTCGGTTTTTTGAATCCCATCAAAAATTGATAGGATATCTCTCTATATATATTAAATAATAATTCATGTTAGTAACAAGGTGAAAGTCAGCGAAAAATACACTTTTCCAAGTGTAAAAATAATGACGTCTTTTTTGTTTGAAATCTTAAAAAAAATGAAAAAACATACAGATAACCATGCTGTCTTGTTAGCTCTGAAGAGTATTGGCTTGCTGCTGATATTGGGTGGTGGGATCTGGTTTTTTATATCGCTTGGAGATGGTGAGCAGGCCAAAAGCGAGACCGATAATCGCTGGAGAGAGCTGCAACGCATGGCTACGACTATGCATGAACAGCACCAGCGTCAACGTGTGGAACAAATCGTAAGCCAAGTGCAGCAGTACCTGAGCAAAGATGATTTTCAGCAGAGTCATATTTTGATCAATGAGGGGCTGCAATTAGAGCCCGGGCACCCACGGTTACTTGAGTTGCGTAGTACTGTAGAGAAGGAATTCGTACAAAGGCAACAAGCAAGAATTCTTGATGAACATCAGCATCGGATAGCAAAGTTGTTAGCACAAGCCGAGCAGTATTGGCTTGCCAAGCGCCGGTTGATTCCCCCCGAAAATAATGTTCACGATATTTATCAGCAAATTTTGTCGCTGGAGCCTGAAAACCCACAGGCAAAAACTGGTTTAGTACGATTAGCCAGCTCATTTGAGCAAGCGGCCCAGCAGCGTCTGCAAGTCGGGGCCATGAAAGAAAGTATGAACTTTATCGATGCCGGCTTAAAAGTCGATCCAAATCATGTTGGCTTGCGCGAGTTACAAAGTATTGTTGAAACAAGACAGGCCAAGTTAAAACAAAAAAAAGCACTCGAAAAGAGCAACCATAAAAAATTTCAAAAATTCTTAGCGGAAGCTAAACGCAATCAGGCCAGCGGGGCATTGGAAAAAAGTTTGGCGAACATCAAACAAGGCCTAAGAATTTACCCCCATTACACCGAGTTGCTGAATTTGCGTGAAAAGGTACGAGCAGAGCTGGCGCAAAACAAACAGCAAGCCCTCAAAACAGAATCCCGACAGCAAGATATTGCAGCTTTGCTGGCACAAGCAGTGCGAAGCAAAAATGCGGGTGCGCTGGAGGAGAGTTTATCTTATGTTGTGGAAGCCTTGACGATAGACCCCCAGCATAGCGTGCTGCAGGAAATACATGCTGATCTGGAAGCTCGGTTAGTCGGGCAAAAACGCCAGGCTGAAGTGGTAAAGCATCGCCGGAGGGAGGTGGAAGCGCTACTAAGCCGCGCTGAACAGCACAAACACCAAGGTGCGCTAGCGGACAGCCTGGGTTATATAGAGCAAGGCTTGCAGATTTCCCCGAACAACAGTCGTTTGCTTGAGTTGCAAACAGAGGTATTGATCCAACAACGTCTGGAAAAAGACAACACGGCCAAACGCCGTGCGCAAGATGAGAAAACTGATGAATCCAAAAGGCCACGGGTGTTTGGTACCTTTTAATCTCTGTGGGTTTAATTCCCCGCAGCTCGCCTCAAGTGCCTACTTTTGGTGCTGCGAATGCAACCTCAGCCTAGCTGCTGACACTGCTGAAGGAATAACCTTGTAGGGTGGGCGCCGCCCACCAATACGGATTGCCAGTATTCGCGCAAATGGTGGGCAATGCCCACCCTACGAACGGCGTCGGTTTTTTGTTCGAGCGCCTAAGTGTTTGAACTGGCCGTGTAATACCCCGCTTTTGCGTAGCAAAAGTCGAGCGTTAGCGAGATAGCTTGCTGCGGGGTAGTTTATTTCTCTGGCTTGGTGGGGGTGGCTCAGGTCAGAAAACCGCCTGGCGAATGACGAAATTTTATCGTGTTGCCGCTGCTTTGTAGAGGGCGAGATACTTACGTGCGCTGCTGCGCCAGTCGAACATTTGCGCCATGCCGGTGCGCGCCAGTGAACGCCATTTCGGTGTCTGTGCATAGATCTCCAATGCGTGGCCGATAGTGCGCAGCAGGGCGTCGCCACTGGTGTAGTAGAAACAGAAACCGGTGGCGGTCTTTTTCTTGATGGCCTCGGCGGTGGTGTCGACTACGGTGTCGGCCAGGCCACCCACGGCGTGCACGATGGGTGGTGTGCCGTAGCGCAGGCTGTAGAGCTGGTTGAGGCCGCAGGGCTCGAAGCGCGAGGGCATGAGGAAGGCGTCAGCGCCGGCTTCGACACGGTGGGCGAGACGTTCGCTATAGCCCAGTTTGACACTGAATTTATCTGCATGACGCGCAGCGGCATCCTGCAGGGCGGCCTCGAAGTGGGCCTCGCCACTGCCCAGCAGGGTCAGTTGCACGGGTAACTCGGCCAGCTGGTCGATGCTGTCGATAATCAGATCCACACCCTTCTGTTCCACCAGGCGGCCCACCGAGCCTAACAATAAGTCATCGCTCTCTGGCAGGCCAAATTCTGCCTGTAGGGCGCGCTTGTTGTGCTGTTTTGCGCTGAAGCGTTTGGCGTTGTAGTGCCAGTCAATGTGTGGATCAGTAGCCGGGTTCCATTCGTCGAGATCGATGCCGTTGAGAATACCGTGCAGATCGCTGGCTCGGTGACGCAGCAGGCCGTCGAGACCGTAGCCGAACTCCGCGCTCTGGATTTCCCGTGCATAGGTGGGACTGACGGTGGTGAGTATGTCGGCATAGGCAAGCCCACCCTTGATGAAGGACAGGTGGTTGTGAAATTCCAGGCCTTCAAAATGCCATAGTTGCGATGGCAGACCAAGGCGAAAAAAGACCTCGGCGGGGAACATGCCCTGGTAGGCGAGGTTGTGAATGGTGAATAGGGTAGCCGGGCGTTCGGTCTCCAGGCTCAGCAGGGCCGGCACCAGACCGGTCTGCCAGTCGTTGCAGTGCACGATGTCCGGGCGCCAGTTCAGCCCGGCGCGGCCCATGGCGATTTCACCGACGATACGGCAGAAGAGGGCGAAACGTTCGGGATTGTCGGGCCAGTCGTGGCCGTTGGGATTGAGATAGGGGTTACCGTCACGCATGAAGGCCGGAGGGTAGTCCACCAGCCAGACGAACACCCGGCTACCGGGCAGGCGACCTTCGAGGATCTTTATTTCTTCCTGTGAACCCGGCAGGCGAATTCTGCTGATGCATTTCAGCGGCCCGGCCTTTTCCTTCGCCGCCGGGTAGGCGGGCAGGATCAGGCGCACGGCATGGTTGAGGGATTTCAGCGCTGCGGGCAGGCTGCCACTGACGTCGGCCAGCCCACCGGTCTTGATCAGTGGATAGGCTTCACTGGTGACAAACAGAATCTTCGACATGGTATGGATCGTTTGTTTTATTGTCTGGGTAGTTATTATCTGAAGGGGCGTCTGACTGTCATCAGGCAGGAGTCAGAATGAGCGCACCCAGCGGCGGCAGGGTCAGTTCTGCGGACCAGGGACGGTTCATCCACGCCTGTTCCTCGGCGACGATGGGGTTGCCGTTACCGGTGTTGCTGCCGCCGTAAAACTCGGAGTCGGAGTTCATCAGCTCACGCCATTCACCGCCGGTGGGTAGACCAATGCGGTAGTTCTTGCGCACCACGGGGGTGAAGTTGAGGATCACCACCACGAAGCTGTCAGCGGATTTGCGCAGGTAGCTGATGGTGGATTGCGCGGCGTCGTTGCAGTCGATCCACTCGAAGCCCTGGGCCTCGAAATCAAACCGGTGCAGAGCCGGTGTATCGCGGTACAGATGATTGAGATCCTTGAGCAGATCCATCACGCCATGGTGCGACGGATAGTCGAGCACGTACCAGTCGAGGCTGGCGTCAAAATCCCACTCGCGGCCCTGGCCGAATTCGCAGCCCATGAACAGCAGTTTTTTGCCCGGATAGGTGTACATGTAGGTGTAGAGCAGGCGCAGATTAGCGAATTTCTGCCATTCGTCGCCGGGCATTTTGGCCAGCAGGGAGCCTTTGCCGTGTACCACTTCGTCGTGGGAGAAGGGCAGCACGAAATTTTCTGTGAAGGCGTACAGCAGGCCGAAGGTGAGCTGCTGGTGATGGTAGTGGCGATGGATGGGATCCTTGTTGAAGTAGGTCAGGGTGTCGTGCATCCAGCCCATGTTCCATTTCATGCTGAAGCCCAGGCCGCCCAGCCAGGTGGGGCGCGAGACCTGCGGCCAGGAGGTGGATTCCTCGGCGATGGTCAGGCAGCCGGGGTGGTGCTCGTGGATCACCGTGTTCATGTGACGGACGAAGTCGATGGCCTCGAGGTTTTCATTGCCGCCGTAGATATTGGGCAGCCACTCGCCCTCGTCGCGCGAATAGTCGAGGTAGAGCATGGAGGCCACGGCGTCCACGCGCAGGCCGTCGATATGGAATTCCTCCAGCCAGTAGATGGCGCTGGAGAGCAGGAAGCTTTTGACTTCGTTGCGGCCGTAGTTGTAGATCAGTGTGCCCCAGTCCTGGTGCTCACCCTTGCGTGGGTCTTCGTGTTCATACAGGGCGCTGCCGTCGAAACGCGCCAGGCCGTGGGCGTCCTTGGGGAAGTGCGCCGGTACCCAGTCCATGAGCACGCCGATGCCGTGCTGATGACAGTGGTCGACGAAGTAGCGGAAGTCGTCGGGTGAACCGAAGCGGCTGGTGGGGGCGAAGTAGCCGGTGGTTTGGTAGCCCCAGGAGGCATCCAGCGGATGCTCGGTGACGGGCAGCAGCTGGATGTGGGTGAAGCCCAGGTGGTGGACATGGCCGACCAGGCGGTGTGCCAGGGTGCGATAGTCGAGAAAACCACCGTTATCATCGCGCTGCCAGGAACCAGGGTGCAATTCATAGATGGACAGGGGCGCGTGCAGCCAGTCGAGCTGCTGTTGGTGCTGTTGCCAGTTGGCGTCGCTCCACCGGTAACGGCTGTCGGCGGTGATGCGGCTTGCGGTGCTTGGGCGCAGTTCGAAGGCGCGACCATAAGGGTCGGCCTTGAGGTGCAGGTGACCGTGCTGGTCACGGATCTCGAACTTGTAATGGGCGCCCTCGCAGACGCCGGGCAGGAACAGCTCCCAGATGCCGCTACCGCCGCGTACCCGCATGGGATGGCAACGGCCATCCCAGTCGTTGAATTCACCCACCACGCTGACACGCTGGGCATTGGGTGCCCAGGTGGCGAAGACCACACCGTCAACGCCATCGATGCTCTTCGGATTGGCGCCGAGGAAACGGTAGGCGTGCAGATGGGTGCCCTCGGCGAACAGGTGCATGTCGAAGTCGCTGAGCTGCGGGCCGAAGCAGTAGGGGTCGACGCGTTGGTGGTGGTTGCCGGTATCGTCAACCCAGGTGATGGTGTAGGGTCGGGGCAGCGTCTTGCCGTCACCGCGCCACAGGAACAGGTCGGTCTCGTGATAGCGCTGCATGGCGTGTCCGCCCTCCAGCGTGACCTTTTTTGCCCGTGGCTGGAATACGCAGACGACATCGTCTTTGCCCATTTTGTGGCGGCCGAAGACTTCGAAGGGATCGTGGTGGCGGGCCTCGAGAATCTTGCTGATCTGTGACTGGGAGAAGGCGGATATGGCGCTCATGAGATGCGGTACCTGATGGAGGACGTGGTCGGCCCGCGCAAAAATACCTGCGGAACACGTGGCCGTTGATGCTAACATCATAAAGCCAAGGGGGTAGTGGCGTCACGTTTTGTGACTGTCGGTTATCTGTATTCAAGCCGTTGGTTAATGGCGCTTGTTTAATCAGGAGATAATGGTTATGAATGAGCAGCAATCGTTGAGATTTGTCAGCCGGATTACGCGCGACACCCTGGCCCTGATCATGGCCGGCGGGCGGGGTTCCCGTCTCAAGCAACTGACCAAGTGGCATGCCAAGCCTGCCATTCCCTTTGGCGGCAAGTTCCGCATCATCGATTTCCCCTTGTCCAACTGTATCAATTCGGGTATTCGCCGCGTCGGTGTGCTGACCCAATACAAGGCCCACTCGCTGATCCTGCATGTGCAGCAGGGCTGGGGTTTTCTGCGAGGTGAATTTGGCGAATTTGTGGAGTTATTGCCGGCCCAGCAGCGTATCGAGGAAAACTGGTATGAGGGCACCGCCGACGCCATCTATCAGAATATCGATATTATCCGTAATCATACTCCCAAATACGTGCTGATTCTCGGCGGTGATCACGTCTACAAGATGGACTATGGTCCCATGCTGGCACAGCACGTGGAAAACAACGCGGATCTCACCGTTGGTGCGTTGCAGGTATCACTGGAAGAGGCCAAGGGCTTTGGCGTGATGTCCGTGACCGAGGATGGCCGCGTGACCGACTTTACCGAAAAACCTTCAACACCGCAGCCGGTGCCGGGCCGGGATGACGTGGCGCTGGCCTCCATGGGCATCTACATCTTTAATACCGATTTTCTCATCGAACAGCTACTGCGCGACGCCGATACCCCGGGTTCCTCGCACGACTTTGGCAACGACATCGTACCGATGGCTATGGAACGCTACCGTACCTTTGCCTATGCCTTTCGTGACGTGCAGACCGGCGGCCAGGGCTATTGGCGCGATGTGGGCACGGTGGACGCCTACTGGGCGTCCAATCTGGAACTTATCGGTGTTACGCCCGAGCTCAATCTGTATGATGACGCTTGGCCGATCTGGACCTATCAAGGCCAGCTGCCGCCGGCCAAGTTTGTCTTTGATGACGAAGATCGTCGTGGCATGGCGGTGGATTCCATGGTGTCTGGCGGCTGCGTGGTGTCGGGTGCGTTGGTGCGCCATTCATTGTTGTTCTCCAATGTGCGGGTCAATTCTTTCAGTACGGTAAATGACAGTGTGATTTTGCCCAATGTGGAGATCGGCCGTCACAGCTGTATCAAAAAGGCAATTATCGATCAGGGCTGCAAGATTCCCGAAGGCAGCGTGATTGGTGAAAACCCGGCCGAAGATGCCAAACGTTTTCATGTCACGCCCAATGGCGTGACGTTGGTTGTGCCCGAAATGCTGGGCCAGGAACTGCACTATGTCCGATGAAAATCCCCCAAAAACATCAACGCTGAATGTTGTGCTGTTCTGGCACATGCACCAGCCGCAGTATTGCGACCGTCCTAACGGTGAATATCAACTCCCCTGGACCTATCTGCACGCGATCAAGGATTACACCGACATGGCGGCCCATCTTGAGGCCGAGCCACAGGCGCGCGCGGTGGTCAATTTTGCTCCTACGTTGTTGGAGCAGTTGGATGACTACGCCCGCCAGGTCGAAGGCTTTCTGTCTGATGGGCAGCGCATCCGTGATCCCCTGCTGGCGGCGCTGGCCAATCCGGTGCTGCCTACCGATGCTGGTGAGCGGCTGGAGCTGCTTGGCCAGTGCCTGCGCGCCAATGAAAAGACCCTCATTAGTCGTTACGTCCCCTACAGTCGTCTGGCGGACATGGCGCGTTGTTTTCTCGACCATCCCGAATCCGGTATCTATATCAGCGAGCAATTTCTTATCGACCTGCTGATGTGGTACCACCTCGCCTGGCTGGGCGAGACCGTACGGCGTGAAAATCAGCGTGTACAGATGCTGATCGAAAAAGGCTGCGATTTCAGTCTACGTGACCGGCGTGCGCTGATGGAGATAATTGGTGAATTATTGTCCGGTGTCATCGGCCGTTATCGCCGCCTTGCCGAGCAGGGTCGGGTAGAGCTGTCAGTCACGCCCTATGCCCACCCCATCGTGCCTCTGGTGCTGGATCTGGAATCGGCCCGCGAAGCGATGCCGGACGTGCAGTTGCCCCTGCTGGGTAAATACCCCGGCGGCGAAGAGCGTGTGCGTTGGCATATACGCGAAGGCATCAAGACCTTCGAGCATTACTTCGGCTTCCGCCCCACCGGCTGCTGGCCGGCCGAAGGCAGTGTCAGCACCGAGTCCATACCTTTTTATCAGGAGGCAGGTTTTCGCTGGATCGCCAGCGGTGAAAACGTGCTGCGCAACAGTCTGGCGCAGGCCAAGAGCGATCTTCCTGAAGATGAAAACCACGTCCTGCATCGCGCTTATACGGTGGCCGACAACGACGTTACCTGCTTTTTCCGCGACGACGGCCTGTCAGATCTGATCGGATTCAATTTTTCCGACTGGCATGCCGATGATGCCGTAGGCAACCTGCTGGCGCATTTGAACAATATCGCCGATACCTGTGAGGGTCGGCCGGGCGCAGTGGTGTCCATCATCCTCGATGGCGAAAACGCCTGGGAGTACTACCCGGAAAACGGTTACTACTTTCTTGAGGCACTCTACCGGGGGCTGGTCAATCATCCACGTCTGAATCTGACCACCTATGCGGAAATACTGCAGGATGACCCGCCGACAGCAAACATTTCCCGCCTGGTGGCCGGCAGCTGGGTGTACGGCACCTTCTCCACCTGGATTGGCGATGCCGACAAGAATCGCGCCTGGGACATGCTCGGCGATGCCAAGCACTGTTTCGACAAGGTAATTGCCAGTGGGCGTCTCAGCGATGAGCAGCGCCAGACCGCCGAGCGGCAGCTGGCCATCTGTGAGGGCTCGGACTGGTTCTGGTGGTTTGGCGACTACAATCCGGCCGAGGCGGTGAGAGACTTCGAGCGTTTGTTCCGCAGTCAGCTTTCCGCCCTCTATTTTTTGTTGGGCGAAGAGCTGCCGGAATACCTGTCACACGTGTTTGCCCGTGGCGGTGGTCAGCCGCAGACCGGCGGCGTCATGCGCCGGGGTTCCGATCACTAAGTTTTTTATATGCCTTAACAAGGAATATTTGTGACCCATCCCGTTCTTTCCCGCCGGCGTGCCGGCATCCTGTTACACCCCACTTCGCTACCTGCCTCGGCCTCCGAGGCCGGCCGCGAACAGCTGGGTACTCTGGGTCCCGAGGCCTACCGCTTCGTGGATTTTCTACAGGCGGCGAAAATTGGTGTTTGGCAGGTGCTGCCCCTGGGGCCAACCCTGGATGATTTATCACCCTACATGAGCACCTCGGTGCATGCCGGTAATCCAAATCTCATCAGTCTCGACCTGCTGCGTGAGTGGGGCTGGTTGGATGACAAGAGCCTGCCTGATCATGCCGTGCGGCAGACCAGACTGGATACCGCCTATGAAGGTTTCGCGGTGCGCGCCAGTGAACATGACCGGCAGGAGTTGCGTGATTTTTGTGAGCGTCACCGCGCCTGGCTGGATGATTACGCCACTTACGAGGCGATGCGCCACGACTTTCAGCGGGCTCCCTGGTTTCAGTGGCCGCAGGCCCTGCGCGACCGCGATAGCCAGGCCCTGGCCGAGGTCAGCGAGCGCCTGCAGCCCGGCATAGAACAGGTTCGCTTCGAACAGTTCGTGTTTTTCCGTCAGTGGCTGGCCTTGAAGCGTTACGCCAATGCGCGTGACATCGACCTGTTTGGCGACATACCCATTTTCGTTTCCCACGACAGCGCCGAAGTTTGGGCGCACCGCGAATATTTTGATCTCGATGACAATGGTCAACCCATGACCATCGCCGGCGTGCCACCGGACTATTTTTCTGATACCGGGCAGCGCTGGGGCAATCCACACTACTGCTGGGATCGCATGGCCGAGGATGGCTATCTGTGGTGGATCAAGCGCATGCGCACCGCGTTGGAGTTGTTCGATCTGGTGCGTATTGATCACTTTCGCGGTTTTGAGGCCTACTGGTCCATCCGCAGCGATGCCGAGACGGCCATCGATGGCCACTGGGTGCCTGGCCCTGGCAATGCCCTGTTCAAGGCCCTGCAAGCGGCCTTTCCCTACCTGCCGGTGGTGGCTGAAGACCTGGGCGTGATCACGCCGGAGGTGGAGGCCTTGCGGGAATGCTGGGACTTTCCCGGCATGAAGATCCTGCAGTTTGCCTTTGACGGTGGCTCCGACAATCCTTATCTGCCGCATAATCACCGCAAAAATGCCGTGGTCTATACCGGCACCCATGACAATGACACCACTCCGGGCTGGGTGCAGCAGCTCAGTGATGACAGCAAGCACTACATCTGTGATTACCTGGGTTGCAATGCCGCCTCCCTGCCGTGGGGGCTGATTCGTGCCACTATGGCGTCCACGGCGCGGCTGGCGGTGGTGCCGTTGCAGGACTTTCTCGGTCTCGGCAGCGAAGCGCGTATGAACGTGCCCGGTGAGGCGGAAGGCAACTGGCGCTGGCGTTTCAGCTGGGATCAGGTGCCGGTGGATCTGAACCGTCGTGTGGAACACTTGGTGCGTTTGTACGGGCGTGCGCCCAAGGGCTGATGAACCGCCCGGCTTTCCTGTAGGAGCGGCTTTAGCCGCGATAGTGGTGGTGTATGCCATTCGCGGCTAAAGCCGCTCCTACAACACAAT
>VAPF01038305.1_pt1 | contig 32651 bp, 29 predicted proteins | sample 3393931 | NCBI WGS metagenome assembly VAPF01 (sample SAMN08290437, study PRJNA428436) | hydrothermal vent metagenome | isolation source: Deep-sea hydrothermal vent chimney | place: Atlantic Ocean: South-mid Altantic Ridge | depth 2773 m m | reverse complement strand
GGCATGTTCGTGATGCGTGCCTCGGTGTGGATTGAGCAGCTGACACAATTTCAACCACAAATAGTGGCTGCCTGTCGGCAGGCATTGGAGCAGGCTGCTGACGATTTGGATTTTTGTCGGCTTGATGCAGATGCCTTCAGAGCGTGCCCTAATGATTCCATTGATTACGTTGTCATGGAAAGGCTGGGGGCAGATGCCGGCGGTGAAACGCTGGCAGCCGTTGTGCCGCTGGATGCCGGGTGGTCAGATTTGGGTGCGTGGTCGGCAATTTGGGAAGCCGGTGAGTCTTGTGGTGATGGTAACGTTAGTAAAGGTGACGTGTTGTCGCACAATTGTAGTAACAGCCTGTTTTATTCGGAACATCGACTGGTCGCTGGCGTCGGTCTGAACGATATTTTAGTGGTGGAAACGGCAGACGCGGTGATGGTGGCCCATAAAGACCATGCTCAGGATGTGAAAAAAATCGTTGAGCAGCTCAAAATCGGTAGGCGCAGTGAGCGCTTGGTACATCGTCAGGTATATCGTCCCTGGGGTTCTTATGAGTGCATCGACGCTGGAGAGCGTTTTCAGGTGAAGCGTATTGTTGTCAATTCAGGGGCAGCCCTTTCTTTGCAAATGCATCATCACCGCGCGGAGCATTGGATTGTGGTGAAGGGGACGGCCAGGGTGACTTGCGGTGACAAGGAATTTCTTTTGTCGGAAAACCAATCGACCTACATCCCTATCGGTGAAAAACATCGGCTGGAAAACCCAGGTACGATGCCGCTGGAGATCATTGAAGTACAGTCCGGTAGTTATTTGGGGGAAGACGACATTGTTCGCTTCGAGGATCGTTATGGTCGCAAAGAGGCGGTTGTGACGAGGTGAATTGAAAGGTAATAGACCTGCGAGTAGAATACCCCGTTTTTTTGCCTACATATATCAATCAGTTATTTAAGAGTAAGGGACACAAGTATAATGACGAATTCGCATTTATTTACCTCGGAATCCGTTTCCGAAGGGCATCCAGATAAGGTCGCTGACCAGATTTCTGATGCCATTCTTGACGCGATTTTTGAGCAGGACACAGCGGCTCGTGTGGCTTGTGAAACCATGGTCAATACCGGAATGGTTGTGATTTCCGGCGAAATAACCACCTCGGCCTGGGTCGATATGCAAGCCGTGGTGCGTGACACGGTGAAACGCATTGGCTACGACAGCTCCGAAATGGGTTTCGATTACGCCTCTTGCGCGGTGCTGACTTCCATTGACAAACAATCTGCGGACATTGCCGTAGGTGTTGATGAAACTGATGCCCATGAGCAGGGTGCCGGTGATCAGGGTTTGATGTTCGGCTATGCCAGCAATGAAACCGATGTGTTGATGCCTGCACCTATTACTTATGCTCATCGTTTAGTGAAACGTCAGGCTGAGGTGCGTAAAAATGGCACCTTGCCTTGGTTGCGCCCGGATGCAAAGAGCCAGGTTACCTTTCGCTATGAAGATAACAAACCTGTGGGTATTGACGCTGTCGTGCTTTCTACTCAGCACAGTGAGGATATTGATACTCCGGCTTTGCGTGAAGCGGTAATGGAGGAAATTATCAAGCCCATATTGCCGGGAGAGTGGTTGACGGCAGAGACTAAATATCATATTAATCCCACCGGTCGTTTTGTTATTGGTGGCCCAGTGGGTGATTGTGGCCTCACCGGGCGTAAGATCATTGTTGACACTTACGGTGGTATGGCGCGGCATGGTGGTGGTGCCTTCTCCGGCAAGGATCCTTCCAAGGTAGATCGTTCAGCGGCTTATGCTGCTCGCTACGTGGCGAAGAATATTGTTGCTGCTGGTTTGGCAGACCGTTGTGAAATCCAGGTGTCGTATGCCATTGGCGTGTCAGAACCGACGTCCATCAGTGTTGAGACTTTTGGTTCTGGTCAAGTTGACGATAGTCGCATCGTGCAGTTGGTGCGTGAGCACTTTGATTTGCGTGCAGGTGGTTTGGTAAAAATGCTTGATCTGTTGCGTCCCATTTATAGCGCCACTGCGGCGTATGGCCATTTTGGTCGTGAGAATGAAGGTTTCCCTTGGGAAGTGACTGACAAGGCCGAAGTTTTGCGGGATGCCGCAGGTATCTAGTGTTCTAAGGTAATACAAAACAGGCATTTTTTGAGGGGCGCTGCAGCGGGATTTCCCGCCAGGCTCAAGAGATGTTGTCAAAAGTAGGAACGGCGCTCATTCAACTTTTTATAGCTTGTATTGAATGCAACATTTGATGCAAAAAGGAGAATGAAATATGAACGCTGTTGTTGATTCCGGATTTACTGATTACAAAGTTGCCGATATCGGTCTGGCCGAATGGGGCCACAAAGAAATCGCTATTGCTGAAACTGAAATGCCGGGCCTAATGGCGCTGCGTGAAGAATTCGGAAAAGAGCAACCTCTCAAAGGTGCCCGTATCATGGGTAGCCTGCACATGACCATACAAACCGCAGTGCTTATTGAGACCTTAGTGGTCTTGGGTGCCGAAGTACGTTGGGTGTCGTGTAATATTTATTCCACGCAAGATCATGCTGCTGCGGCTATCGCAGTCCAGGGTATTCCTGTTTTTGCCTGGAAAGGTGAGAGTATCGAAGAATATTGGTGGTGTACCGAGCAAGCCTTTAACTGGCCTGATGGCAAGCTACCGAACATGATTCTGGATGACGGTGGCGATGCCACGTTGCTGGTACACAAAGGCGTTGAGTTTGAAAAAGCCGGTGCTGTGCCGGATGCTAAAGACGGTGACAACGAAGAATATGTCGCGATTCTTGACGTGCTGCGTCGTAATCTGCCCAGTGATAATACCAAGTGGCAGAGAATGGCTGAAAGTATTCAGGGTGTGACTGAAGAAACAACGACAGGTGTGCATCGCCTTTACCAGATGGTAGAAGCGGGTGAGCTGTTATTCCCAGCGATGAATGTCAACGACTCGGTAACCAAATCTAAGTTTGATAATCTGTACGGCTGTCGTGAATCGTTGCTGGATGGCATTAAGCGTGCGACGGACGTAATGATCGCGGGTAAAATCTGTGTCGTGCTGGGTTACGGTGATGTAGGCAAAGGTTGTGCGCAGGCTTTCCGTGGTATGGGTGCCACGGTATGGGTAACCGAGATCGACCCTATTTGTGCATTGCAGGCAGCAATGGAAGGTTACCGCGTGGTGGACATGAATGAAATTGCTAATCAGGGTGATATCTTTGTGACCACCACTGGCAATTTTGATGTTATTGACCACGATCATATGGCGGCCATGAAAAACCAAGCCATTGTCTGCAATATTGGCCACTTTGATTCCGAGATCAACATCGCCTCACTGGAAAAATACGAGTGGGAAGAAATCAAACCACAAGTGGATCACGTTATTTTTCCCGATGGTAAAAAAATCATCGTGCTGGCCAAAGGCCGTTTGGTGAACCTGGGTTGTGCGACGGGTCACCCCAGTTTCGTGATGTCTGCCTCTTTCACCAATCAAGTGCTGGCACAACTTGAGTTTTTCACCAAAGGGGATGACTATAAAAACGAAGTCTATGTCTTGCCCAAAACCTTGGATGAAAAAGTCGCACGTCTGCATTTGGAAAAAATCGGTGTGAATCTCACAACTCTGTCGCAAGAGCAGGCTGACTACATCAATGTGCCTATGGAAGGACCGTACAAGCCTGGGCATTATCGCTACTAGACGCAAAGGTAAGGGATACTGCTGAGTGGGCGTGTGCTTAAACCTAGTATTTAGTCATCCCTGTGAAAGCTGGGATCCAGAACGAGCTATTAATATTGTTTTGGGTTCCAGCTTGCGTGAAATGACAAAGTTTGAATAGGTGGCTGGGGAAATTGGCTTAAGCTCAGTGCCGCCGTAAACGTTTCGGCATATTGCGAAGAAAAACCGGAGGTTATCGAACATGGTTTTTCCAGAACTGCAACAGGTGTTGGATATGCAACCAGATATTGAGTTGGCAATACTTGTTGGAAGTCAGGCAGAGGGGCGTGCGCGTCCCGAAAGTGATTGGGATATCGCCATTCAATGGAGGCGAGACATATCGCTGCTTGATAATTTGGCGAAAACCGAAATTCTGAGGCGCTTGTTGGCGATGGCATTAAGGGTTGAGGAAACCCGCATTGATTTGATTGACCTGCCGGGTGCAAGGCTTGCCATGCGTGCCGTGGTTGCCGAGGATGGTGTGCCATTGAAGGGCGAAGACAGTCTGGCCTGGAATCATTTCCTAGGGCGAACATGGCGCGAGCTGGAAGTCTGGGAATGGGAAAAACAGCATGCGGCTTGATCTTTACCAAGCCGAGACTGCACAGGTTGCCGGAGAGCAAAGTTCTTTGCTTGACGAGGCCCGGCATAAATTACGGGCAGGAGAAAAACTCTCGCGCCTGGAAGAAAATGGCGTGCTGCATGCCTTGCAAATGCTGATTGAAAACGCTATCGGCAAGTCAAAACAGATTCTTAAAGCGAAAGGTGAACCGGTACCTGTTTCTGCATATGATGCGCTGGCAGCACTTGCGCGTACCGGAATGATTGGTGTCGAAGATTTGTCGGCCTGGAATGCTGTCATCGGATTGAGAAATCGCATAGTGCATGAATATATGAACCTTGATGATGTGAGGCGTGTACTTGAGCTTGTTTGCGTGGATCAATACCGATTTGTTGTTGAATTTCTGCTGGCTCCGGTAAATGATATATAACGAATAATGAGGGAAGAAACCCGGCGTCATGTCTGAGTCTTGTTTTCTAAAAAATTATGGAATCACAAAAAAAATACAAACCCGCTTTTAGTATCGAATTTTTTCCTCCAAAAACAGAAGAAGGGAAAATCAAACTACGCAAGACCCGTGAAAAACTGGCCAAGCTTGGCCCGGCGTATATCTCTGTTACCTATGGCGCAGGTGGCAGCACCCAACAGGGTACACTGGATACGGTACTGGAAATAAAAAATGCAGGCATTGATGCCGCGCCACATCTCACTTGTGTAGGCTCAACAAAAGAAAATATCCGCGAGCTTCTGCAAATCTATATCGACAATGGCATAAGCCGTATAGTCGCACTTCGTGGTGACATGCCTTCTGGTATGCATGAAACAGGTGAATTACGTTATGCGAATGAGCTGGTAGAATTCATTCGCGCCGAAACAGGTGATCATTTCCACATAGAGGTGGCAGCCTACCCAGAAATTCATCCTCAGGCTAAAAGTGCTGTAGCCGACTTGGAACACTTCAAACGTAAAGTGGATGCCGGTGCCAGTAGCGCCATTACTCAATATTTTTACAATGCGGACGCCTATTTTTGCTTTGTGGATGATTGCGAAAAGATGGGACTGAATATTCCTATCGTGCCGGGCATCATGCCTATTACCAATTATAAAAATTTGGCGCGCTTTTCGGACATGTGTGGCGCTGAAATTCCCCGCTGGCTACGCAAACACCTGGAGGATTTTGGCGACGATGTTGCCTCGTTACGTGCTTTTGGCCAGCAGGTTAGCACGCAACTGGCCCAAACTTTGCTCGAACAAGGAGCTCCGGGCCTGCATTTCTACAGCATGAACCAGGCCGATTCTACACAGGCTATTTGGCATGAGTTGCAGCTGAATAATTAAGTTATGTAATTTCTATTCCTAAGTTAGTTACTACTCAGGGCGTACCGCATAAAGCATAACGAAGGGCATTTTATGCTTGCGCGTTTGTTTTTATATCGTTGTTGGGTGACCTTGCGAAGGCGAAGGAAAAACTTGGGTGGGTGCCGACAACTTCATTCCATGAGCTGGTCCGCGAGATGGTAGTGGCGGATCTTAAAGATGCTGAAAAAGACGAGATTTGCCATGATCAAGGGTTCGTAACACGTAAATATCATGAATGACTATTTATACGGCATTCATTCGCTTACTTTATGCCTCTTGACCCCACAATCAATACAAGCTCTAATACGCCAACCGTTCATTTTGTGAACATGTTCAAGCTGGATGGAGAGTGTCCTGCCTGGAGACGCACGCAAGTCCATGTCCCACGACGAAATTCACTATCGCATCTTCAAGTTTATTGAGACCCAGCCTGATATTAGTCAGCGCCAGCTTGCTAAGGCGTTGGGCATTAGTCTGGGAAAGACTAATTATTGCCTTCGCGCACTCATTGACAAAGGGCAGGTGAAGGCCCGCAACTTTCAACGCAACCCTGGGAAGAGAAATTACGTCTATTTATTGACCCGTAAGGGGATCGAGGAAAAAGCACAGCTCACAGCGCGTTTCCTTAAACATAAAATGGCGGAATACGAGCTACTTAAAGTTGAAATCGAACAACTGAAAGACGAGTTTGATGTGTTGGAAAACCTGAACCCGGATATGCAATCAGGGTTTGAGCATGGATGATCGAATCGCCGATATTGTCAGGCTGGCAAGCAAAAACCTGCCAGGACTTATATCAATATACCGTTTTGGCTCATGGGGCACGCCGTATGAGCACGCAGATAGCGATATTGATTTAGCAGTACTTCTTCAAGGTGCAATGGACAGTGCGTCTCTGTGGGGAGTCGCGCAGGATATCGCCAAGGTAATAGGCAAAAATGTTGATCTGGTCGATCTTCTGCAAGCTTCGACGGTGATGCGAATGCAGGTAATTTCTACTGGCAAACGTCTGTATTGCAGCAACCTAATTGTTTGCGAACAGTTCGAAGACTATGTTTATGTTGCTTACGCTCGTCTTAACGAAGAACGACGCGGCATATTGGAAGATATAAAGCAGCGTGGTACGGTTTATGGTTGATGACGTGTTGTTGAACAAAGTCGCTTCGATTGAGCGTTGTTTAAAGCGAATCGCTGACGAATATGTTGGCCACGAAGATGAGCTTGAAACCGACTACACTCGACAGGATTCCATTATCCTTAATTTACAGCGGGCTTGTGAGGCTGCGGTTGATGCCGCGATGCACCAAGTTAGAATTAAAAGGCTTGGTATTCCTCAGGAAAGCCGTGATGCTTTTCGTATGCTGGAAAAAGCGAGTTTGTTGTCAGATGAGCTTAGTGCTCATATGCAAGCCATGGTGGGTTTCAGAAACGTAGCCGTACATGATTATCAAAAACTGAATTTGGCGATTGTCCGCGCAATTCTCAAGGAGCACCTGGATGATTTTCGCCAGTTTGCTAAAGTGATGGTGTCGATTTGAGTTTGTAAACAGATGTTGTGTGGTGCTTGGACTTCAGAGCCTGCAACGAAAATAATTATTCTGATTGAAAGTGAAAATGTGATTTTTCATCGATAAAGTAACGGTATACAGAAGCTTGATTATGCGACTGACCGAGAAGCAATTCGATTTTATTCGACAACCGACGGCACGGTTGGTAGGTGATCGCGTGCAAGTCCACATGTTTGGTTTCCGTCTGGAGGATGCAGTATAAAGATGTGATGGGTTGGAGCGAGCAATTGTCGCCTTAAGTGATAATAAGGAATGAATAGTGGAAGAGTTAAAAAAGTGCTTATAACAGGTGGAGCTGGATTCATCGGTTCAGCGGTCGTAAGGCAGTTTATTAACGAAACAGGTGTTACCCGTATTAATGTCGATACAGATAACCTGGAATTCCTGGCATCGGTGTTTGATCATCCCTATTGTTTTTTTGAGTATGTCGATATGCTCGACAGGGCGGCGGTGGAACGCATATTCCCGCAATGTAAATCTGATATAGGCAGAAAGAATTCCGACCCCTTTATAACTGGTACAGTTTATGGTTGATGACGTGTTGTTAAACAAAGTTGCCTCGATTGAACGTTGTTTAAAGCGAATTGCTGACGAATATGTTGGACATGAAGGTGAGTTTGAAATCGACTACGCTCGACAGGATTTTATCGTCCTCAGCCTACAGCGGGCTTGTGATGTTTCGACTGATGTAGCTGCAGTTATGCACCAAGTTAGAATTAAAGGGTTTGGTGTTCATCAGGAAAGCCGTGATATTTTTCGTATGTTGGAAGAAGTGGGTTTGCGGTCAGGTGGGCTCAGTGTTCATATGCAAGCCGTGGTGGGTTTCAGAAACGTAACCGCGCATGATTATCAGAAGCTGAACTTGGCGATTGTTTATGTAATTTGTGGTGAGAGTTTATTCGTTGTCTTGGCGCATGGGTTCCAAGGGACAGAAACAATCATATACCCGCTATTTTGGTGTAGGCTGGAATCCTGTGTTTTGAATCAATCATTGAGATAGAATAGAATCAGCATGCGAAAAATAAACACCGTTCTTGTAACAGGTGGAGCCGGATTTATTGGCTCGGCTGTTATCAGGCAATTAATCAATGAAACGGATGCCACTGTTGTTAATGTTGATGCGCTTACTTATGCAGGAAATCTGGAATCTCTTGCCTCAGTGTCAGATCATCCCCGTTATTTTTTTGAACATGAGGATATATGTGACAAGGTAGAAATGGAGCGTATATTCAGAGAGTACAAACCTGATGCTGTTATGCATCTAGCGGCGGAAAGCCATGTAGATCGTTCAATCGACGGCCCGGCAGAATTTATCGAAACCAATATCGTTGGTACCTATACTTTGCTTGAGGTTGCCCGGCAGTATTGGCAAGTGTCTTGTCAAAATTTGGCTAGCGGCGGCGAAAACTCATTTATTTTTCACCACATTTCCACCGATGAGGTATTCGGTTCCCTGGGGGAAGAGGGACTGTTTACTGAAACGTCTCCCTACCAGCCAAATTCGCCGTATTCGGCCAGCAAGGCAGCTTCTGATCACCTGGTGCGTGCCTGGAATCATACTTACGGTTTGCCCGTCGTTATTACCAATTGCTCAAATAACTATGGGCCGTATCAGTTTCCTGAAAAACTGATTCCTTTGGTGATACTGAATGCCAGGGATGGTCGACCTGTTCCCGTATATGGAAAAGGCGATAATGTACGTGACTGGCTTTATGTGGATGATCATGCATGTGCATTGCGCCAGGTTTTAGAAAATGGCCAAGTCGGAGAAACATATAACATTGGTGGGCGCAATGAAAAAACCAACCTCGATGTTGTCCAGAGTATTTGCGCCATACTGGATGAGATGCTGCCAGATTCTGAACATTGCCCCCATGCAAATTTGATCACTTTTGTTGCTGACCGGCCTGGTCATGATCAACGTTATGCCATTGATGCTACCCGGATTGACAAGGAGCTTGACTGGAAGCCTGACGAGACATTTGAATCAGGATTGAAAAAAACTATGCAATGGTATTTGCAGAACCAAACCTGGTGCTCCCATGTTCAGGATGGGAGCTATGCAGGTGAGCGACTGGGTATCGATAAATCTCCTCTCCCAAAATTGGGAGAGGGTTAAGGTGAGGGTTTTAAAATGAAAGGCATTATCCTCGCAGGAGGTTCTGGAACCCGGCTCTATCCGGCAACCCACACCATTTCCAAGCAATTACTGCCTGTCTATGACAAGCCCATGGTCTATTATCCCTTGACCACTCTGATGCTGGCAGGAATTCGAGATATATTACTCATCTCTACTCCGCAGGATACACCACGCTTTGAGCAACTCCTGGGTGACGGAGGGCAATGGGGATTAAATATCAGTTATAAAGTTCAACCATCACCAGACGGTCTGGCACAAGCATTTGTTCTGGGTAGTGACTTCATCGGTGATGATGCATGTGCTTTGGTCTTGGGTGATAACATTTTCTATGGGCATAACCTGGCAGATCTGGTAAAAAATGCTGCAATAAAGACGGTTGGTGCCACAGTATTTGCTTATCCAGTGAATGATCCTGAGCGTTATGGCGTCGTTGAGTTTGATGAAAGTGGCAGGGCCATCAGCCTCGAAGAAAAACCCACAAAACCAAAGTCTCGCTACGCTGTTACGGGGCTTTATTTCTACGACAACCAGGTTGTTGATATTGCACATGGCATTAAGCCCTCTGCGCGAGGTGAGCTGGAAATCACCGACATCAATAAACACTACCTGGAAATGGGTGCGTTAGCTGTCGAAAACATGGGGCGAGGGATGGCGTGGCTGGATACTGGAACACATGACTCTCTTTTGGCAGCAGCAGGTTTTGTCGAAACGATTGAGAAACGCCAGGGTTTGAAAATTGCATGCCCGGAAGAGATTGCTTACCGGAGTGGCTATATAAACTCTGAGGATCTTCAAAAACTTGCAGAACCACTAAAGAAGAATGGTTATGGCCAATACCTGATAAGCCTGTTAGAAGAACACATTTTCTGAGAAAATCATGTCATGAAGGTTATACCAACTGCAATCCCTGATGTTTTCGTCATTGAGCCCAAGGTTTTTGGTGATGAAAGAGGTTATTTTTTTGAGAGTTATAATGCGAAAGTGTTTTCAGAACTAATTGGGGTCAAGGCAGATTTTGTGCAAGATAATCATTCGCGTTCAGCACGCAATGTGTTGCGGGGTTTGCATTATCAAATTAAACAACCGCAAGGCAAGCTGGTGCGCGTCACTGAGGGCGAGGTATTTGATGTGGCGGTAGACCTACGGAAAGAGTCGCCAACATTCGGCCAATGGGTCGGTGAACATCTGTCGGCACAAAATAAAAAACAACTTTGGGTACCAGGAGGTTTTGCTCATGGATTCGTAGTGCTCTCTGAATATGCAGAGTTTCTTTACAAAACTACAGATTACTATGCGCCGGAATATGAACGCTGTATTTGCTGGGATGATCCCGATATTGGTGTTCAGTGGCCTGAGGGAATAATGCCGATTCTTTCCGATAAAGATGCGCAAGGTACCTCTTTATCTGTGGCAGAGGTGTTTTAGTGAAAATACTTGTTATTGGTTGTAATGGGCAGGTTGGCTGGGAACTGGTTCGTTGCTTACAGCCATTGGGAGAAGTGATTGCCACTGACCGTCGCCAAATGAATTTATCCGATCTTGATAAGATCAAAACTACGTTAAGAAATATCGCACCAGATATTATTGTCAATGCTGCGGCATATACGGCAGTCGATAAAGCTGAAGACAATGAAGTAGAAGCCAACATTATCAATGGACATGCACCGGGAGTGCTTGCAACAGAGGCCAAACAAATTGGTGCGTTGTTGATCCATTATTCAACCGACTATGTCTTTGATGGTGCGAAGTCCAGCCCCTATACAGAAGACGATACCTCTGCCCCCATTAACGCTTACGGTCGTAGCAAGCTGTTGGGTGAGGAAGCAATTCAATCCGTTGATATGGACTATATTATTCTGCGGACATCTTGGGTCTATGCTGCACGCGGCACCAATTTTTTGCGTACAATATTGAAGCTCGCCCAAGAGCGGGAGGAATTGCGTATTGTTACCGACCAGATAGGTGCTCCAACTTGGGCTCGCCTCATTGCAGAGACCACGGCATACGTTATCCGGCAATCTCAATCCGAGAGAACTAATGGGACGTTCCAATCGAGTCTCTACCATTTGACTGCAGCGGGTGAAACCTCCTGGTTTGGTTTTACACAAGCCATTGTAGAGCAGGCGAGGCGTTTTCCCGATCTTTCATTTACTCTTAAAGAGATCAGTCCAATTCCCACTCAAGACTATCCAACATCATCGCCACGGCCCATGAATTCACGATTAGCGACGGCAAAACTCGAAAGCCATTTTGGTTTGAAAATGCCAACTTGGAGCAGTATGTTGCAACTTTGTTTGGCAGAATATTGCTGAGCCAAGATGACCGATAAGCACGCAAATTTGATCGGTGGCCGCCGGCTTGCCCGCAACGTTGTCTGGAACCTGCTGGGCACTGGGGCACCACTGTTGGTGGCCGTCGTTGCCATCCCATTGCTGATTGACGGTTTGGGCACAGCACGTTTCGGTGTGCTAACGCTCGCCTGGATGGTGGTCGGCTACTTTAGTCTGTTTGATCTGGGGCTTGGCCGAGCACTTACCAAGCTGGTAGCGGAAAAACTGGGTAAGGGGCAAGATAACGAAATCCCCGCGCTCATCTGGACAGCAATGTCGCTGATGGCGGTTCTTGGCGTACTTGGTGCGATTGTTGTTGCCATACTCTCCCCGTGGTTGGTGGGTGGCGTACTAAAGATACCCGCGGAGCTGCAGCCCGAGACCTTAACGGCCTTCTATCTACTGGCTGCCGCCATTCCCATCGTCATAATCACCACCGGGCTACGCGGTATTCTCGAGGCCCACCAACGCTTCGGTCTGATCAACGCCGTGCGCATACCCCTCGGGATATTCACGTTCCTTGGCCCGGTAGCAGTACTGCCGTTTTCCAATAACTTGCTCTATGTAGTGGCAACACTTGTGGTTGCAAGACTGATTGCCTGCGGTCTGTACATTGGTCTGTGCCTCCGTGTTGAGCCTGAGTTGAAGGCATTAGTTGATGTACGCCGAGTTTTGGTTCGCCCTCTCGTAAGCTTTGGAGGATGGATGACGGTTAGCAATATTGTCGGACCAATTATGATGTATGCGGATCGACTACTAATTGGGGCAAGCCTATCAATGGCAGCAGTAGCTTACTACGCGACTCCTTTCGAAATTATTACCAAATTATGGATAATACCTGCCGCATTCGTAGGAGTTATTTTTCCGGCATTGTCATATAGTTTGGCCAATAATGAGGAAAATGCTTGCCGACTATTCCTTTCTTCCATGAAGTTCATTTTTGTTGTTATGCTACCTATAGCCTTTTTATCCGTGATGTATGCTGATGAGATGCTGTATTTATGGTTGAATAAAGAATTTTCGGATAACAGTGGTCTGATCCTGCAGGTGATGGCAATTGGCGTATTTGTGAATAGTGTTGCACAAGTACCATCAGCGCTTATTCAAGCATTAGGGCGTCCTGACCTAAAGGCTAAAATACACTTAGTAGAATTACCGTTATTTATACCATTACTATTTTTACTTCTGGACAAATACGGGGTTCTGGGCGCAGCAATAGCATTTACGGTTCGAATGGTAGTGGATTTTGCTGCATTTATGATTGTAGCAGGGGCTCTTTATCAGAAATCAATTGCTTCTATAAAATGGGCAGTTTCGGCTGTTATATTCGGTACAGTGCTTATGTTAATGCTATTGATTGTGGAACTGGATATTTTATCTAAAAATTATATAAGCATTGTTTTCTTATTGGTATTTGCATGGTTTGTTGTGAGCAGACTGCTGGATAATAACGAAAAATCAATTCTTGTTTCATGGTTAAAATTAAAGGCGCAGGCATGAGTAACCCACAGGTGAAAAAAAACCATTACGTAGAAGAACTCTATGACAAAAAAAGCCGGTTTATTAGTTATTGGCACCAGATAGATGAGGTGCGGAAGACCATGCCAGTATCAGTGCTGGAAATTGGTGTAGGTAATGGTCTGGTTCGTGATTATCTTAAACGGTTGGGGCTGGATATTATTACGGTAGATATTGATCAACGGCTGCATCCTGACCTTGTCGGCTCTGTGCTTGATATGCCAGTTCCAGATGATGCGTATGATACAGTTTCGTGTTTTCAAGTTCTTGAGCATTTACCATTCGATGATTTTTTAAGTGCGGCACGCGAACTGGCTCGTGTTTCACGAAAATACGTGATTCTGTCACTTCCAGATGTTCACAGAGTTTTTACAATGCATGGTCGTGTGCCTGGCTTTGGATCTTACCAAGCAATGGTACCTATTCCTAGACTCAAAAAATTAGAGCATCAATTTGATGGTGAACATTATTGGGAAATAGGGAAGGCCGGATACTCAGTAGGTAGAATTAAGCGAGAATTAAATAGGGCCGGCTTGATTTTGAAGCATACATACCGAGTGGCAGAAAATCCGTATCACAGATTCTTTATCCTAACGGTTCGATAATAATTGTGGTTTCGCAGGAATGTAATATGTTAGGTTGCGTTGAGGGGTAGAGAAACTTATGTCTGTTAGAGCGTTAGTCGGCACATTGAGTAGGCAGAAATTAGTCTGAGTCCAACATCTCTTTGAATATAAATGGAAGAATGAAGTGATTATTTATGCTTGAAAAATTAGCTTATGTCGTGATAAGGGAGGACTTGGGTGGCCCAATTATCCAATCACAGGTTATTGATGTTTTGAATAATATTGCTCAGGAAGAATCGGGGCAAATATCATTGATATGGTTTTTTAGGGTTGACTATCTTTTCCGTAGAGATAAAAGTATTGATGAGATAAGAAATGATTTGCATGCAAAGGGAATAAAGTTGGTCGCTATTCCTTTTATATCATTAGGCTTTCCAGTTTCATGGTATCTTCTTCCATTTGTATTGCCTCAATGGTTGGTAGGTTTGTTATGGGTATATTTGATAAAGAATGTACAGATATTTCATTGCAGATCATATCACGCTGCGTTAGCTGGAGTATTTCTAAAGTTTATCTTTCCAATTAAGGTAGTATTTGATCCGAGATCGCCATTTCCAGAGGAAAATATAGCAGCTGGGCGATGGAAAGAGGGAAGTATAAATCATCGATGTTGGAAAAATATCGAAAAGTTGTTGTGCCGAAAATCAGATGCAGTGATCGCAATAAGCGCTCCTTTTCTGAAGTCGATAAATGAAATCGCCCCTAGTTCTAGGGTTGTGATGATTCCAAATAATTATCCTGCCGCTTTTGCTAAAGGTGATAAGACTAAAAGTGAGGAGAGTGAAAGTTCAGAGAATGTTAAAATATGCTATGTAGGTTCGTTTGGTCATTGGAATTCTCCAGAACCCTATCTGCGGTTTTTGGAATATTCAATAGGGGATGATAGGTTTTCGCTGGGCGCAAAATTTATTATTCAATCACAATCATTGTTGTTCTTGAAGGCCTCTCTTAATGTAGTGAAAATTGATCACACAAGACTGACTGTGATGTCTTCTTCGCAGGGGGATGTATTTGGTCATATATCTGATTGTGTCGTGGGTATGCAGATAATGTCTCGACCTGATGACAGGCTAAGTATAAAATTTGTTGAATACCTAGCAGCAGGGTTACCGGTTATTGTTTCCGAAAATGTTCGTGGTGCTGCTGATATAGTGAAACGGCATGAGGTCGGTTTTGTCCTAAATGATGACTTTAGTAATAAGCGTGAGGCGCTTCAATTTATACATAATGTGGCGAAGGATAGGATGTTTTGGCGAGAAAAATGTAAAAATCTAGCTGAAAAACTGTTCTCGTGCAATGTCGTGTCAAAGAAATTGAAGAGTTTATATGAAACAATATGAGAATTAGTGGGAACTCTATGAGTTTTTTCATTTTTATCGTGGTTTTTATGTCTCTTTTTGGGCCGAAGGTGGCGGAGGTTATTGATCTGTCGGTGTTGGGTGGGGTATTTGGCTTAGTTTTTTTGTTCTTTATAAAAAAAGTATTCGTTAGTCGGGAATACGTCGTTGTTGTCATGTTTGTTGCTGTAGTAGCCTTGCACTCCATATTGGTAGTTTTTTTTAATGGTATGGATGATCTGCAACCAATTCTTCGGCATTTTCGTGCGCTAATATCTACCGTGCTCCTTGGATTGATTTTTTACAATCTTGCAATAAATAGTGTTTTGTCCTCGGCAACGCTAATCAATGTGTTGATTGCTGTTTTGTTGGTGAATGCAAGTGTAATTATGTTGTCGATAATCTTTCCTGATATAAAAATTAATTTGACAGAGTTATACGGCTTCGATAAAAAATTTGTTGATCTCAGAAGCTTTGGTCTGACAGCTGGGTATGATACCGCTGGCTATTTATGCATCATCGGAGCGACACTTTCTGCTGCTTGTGCATATTATAAAGGGGCTGTTAGGTATTCATTTATCTTTCTAGTTTTTATTTCTGCGGTCTTTTTTACGTCAAGAAGTTCCATGGTTTTAGCAGGGGTGCTGATAGTTGGAGTATGTACAGTTTTTATCCTGAAGGGACGATGGACATTGAAAGTAATATCAGCGGGCTATATTGTCGCGGGCGTTTCTGTCGCAATTTATTATGTGGTGCCACTGATTATATCGACATTTATTCTTCAAACATCTGATATTACTTACACAAGTAATTTTGCAGCGACTGACTTGTCTGGTTGGTATGAGACAATGTGGATATTGCCCGAACATCCAGTGTCAGTACTGCTTGGAACCGGAGAAGTTGTAAAAACATCAGATCTTGGGTATGTATCGTTGATCTTTATGATTGGCGTTGTAGGGTTGTTGTTAGTTGCTTTGATATATGTCTACATGTTTTTTGTCGTTAAGGCGTTGAATCGTGCAGTGAAACGTGGATATTTGCAGATGGATGACGGGGGGCGGATATTGGCGTTTTCATTGATGACAATTATATTTTTTATGTTTGTTATTAATTTTAAAAACCTATATTTCTTAACAAGAAGTTATCATGAACTCATTGTTATTTTATTTTTCTTTATTATGGGTTTGTCTAGGAAGGGAGTATTAGAACGAAGCTACACTGCCGAAAATAAAATTCAGCAGCATAGGCTGGCAGTGGGTATGTTGTGAAGGTATTGCTTTTGTCCCGTTATGGCAGACTTGGTGCCAGCAGCCGTGTTCGCTTGTTTCAGTATCTACCCTTCCTTGAATCGAAGGGCTGGCATGTCACTGTGTGCCCTTTGTTTTCTGATAGTTATTTGCAGGCTCTTTATAGCGACCAGCCTCGCGGGTTACAGGTGATAGCGGGGTACTGGCGACGCCTCAAAGCCTTAGCTCGTGCGGGGAGATATGATCTAGTATGGATTGAAAAGGAGGTTTTTCCATTCATGCCGGCGCTGGCAGAACGTCTGCTGGTTAAGGTTGGGGTGCCGTATATCGTTGATTATGATGATGCCTTGTTCCATCGTTATGACAGACATCGCCGCTGGTTTATTCGTTTAATTCTGGGGCGAAAAATTGACTCGGTAATGAAACATTCAGCGTTAGTTATTGCTGGCAATGAATATTTGGCGGAACGGGCGCGTACGGTTGGTGCGCGGTGTGTTGAGGTTGTCCCTACAGTGGTTGACCTGATGCGTTATAAAACTGTTCAGTCAGGTAGCAATCATCCGCTTGTTGTAGGTTGGATTGGTTCGCCATCGACAAGCCATTATTTGGCTATTATCGCGCCCGTCATTAGGTCGCTATCAAAAAAATTCGACGTGCGTTTCGTCGCTGTGGGAGCCAGTAAGGAGTCGGTGGGTGATTTGCCGGTGGAAGTGGGATTGTGGTCTGAAGAAACTGAAGTGCTTTCAATTCAAGGGTTTGATGTTGGCATTATGCCTCTTGTTGATGATCCTTGGGAACGTGGTAAATGTGGTTATAAATTGATTCAGTATATGGCATGCGGTTTTCCCGTGGTGGCATCGCCCGTCGGCGTGAACAAGCAGATCGTTGAACATGGGGGAAATGGATACCTCGTTAAAGGCTTGCATGAATGGGAGAAGGCTATCCGACGCCTTCTTGGTGATAAAAAATTGCGTCGACGAATGGGTCTCAAGGGGCGTGAGCGTGTGGAGGCGTGGTATTCGCTGGAGGTGCAGGCGCCTCGGCTAGAGGAGTTAATGCGCGGGGTGTTGAGATAAGTGATATGTGCGGCATAGTCGGCTATTGGGATAAACGTGGTGCAAATACCGCTGTGGTTGAGCAGATGGCGCTACGTATTCAGCATCGTGGTCCTGACGGTGCGGGTGTTTGGTTGAGTCAATCGGGTGATTTAGCAATGGCGCATCGTCGTCTTGCTATTATTGATTTGTCATCGGCAGGGCATCAGCCGATGGTGTCCCCCTGTGGCCGTTTTACCTTGGTGTTTAATGGTGAAATCTATAATCATCTTGAATTGCGTGTAGACTTAGAACGAGAAGGTGGCCATTTTGCGTGGCGTGGTCATTCAGATACCGAAACTTTATTGGCTGCATTGCGCCATTGGGGGGTAGAAAAAACGTTACAGCGCTTGAATGGTATGTTCGCTTTTGCTCTATGGGATAATGCTGAGCGCAGCTTGTTTTTGGCGCGTGATCGTATGGGGGAAAAACCACTCTATTACGGTAACAATAGTGGCTGTTTTTTCTTTGCTTCAGAGTTAAAGAGTTTTAAGGCGCATCCTCACTGGCAGGCAGACATAGACCGTAATGCCTTGGCGCTTTATATGCGCCATAACAATGTTCCAGCGCCCTGGAGTATTTATCAGGGAATTAAAAAACTACCGCCTGCCCATTTTGTGGTGATTTGTGAGGCAGGGCAGCAGGTTTCTGAACCGCATTGTTATTGGAATTTGGCAGAAATTGCAGAACAGGGTGCGGCTATGCAAGCCAAAGGCGATTCCGAGGCGCTGGTTAATGAATTAGATACACTCTTGCGTGTTGCAGTGGATAGTCGCATGACGGCAGATGTTCCTCTGGGGGCTTTTTTATCAGGGGGCTTTGATTCCACCATGGTGGCTGCACTGATGCAGGCTCAATCATCGCGGCCGGTTAAAACCTTTACCATTGGTTTTCATGAACAAGGTTATAACGAGGCGGTACATGCTAAAGCAGTGGCGAGGCATTTAGGTACCGATCATACCGAACTTTATGTTACACCTGAAGAAACGATGGCGGTAATTTCACGCTTGCCCACTATCTGGGATGAACCTTTTTCCGACTCTTCACAGATTCCTACTTTGTTGGTGAGCGAATTAGCACAAAAGTATGTGACAGTAAGTCTTTCGGGAGACGGGGGGGATGAGCTTTTTTGTGGTTATAATCGCTATACACAGGGTTATCAAATATGGCGTAGGTTACAATTGTTACCTGGCCCACTGCGTCAGTTAATTGGGTCGTTGATGCAAATTTTTCCGGGAAGGCCATTAGAGCGTCTGTTTAGTTTCCTGCCTATACGCTTTCAGATTCCACATTTAGCTGACCGTCTGCCAAAGCTGGCTGAGGTGGTAAAGGAAAAGTCAGGTGGGTCCTATTACCATCGCCTGATTTCTCACTGGAATGAACCAGACCGTTTGGTACTCGGCGCAATAGAACCACAAACACTTTTTAATCGTCCTGAACAACACCCAAGGTTAGTGGATTTTCGTGAACAGATGATGTATCTCGATAGTATGACTTATCTGCCCGATGATATTTTAACAAAGGTTGACAGAGCCAGTATGGCTGTAAGTCTTGAGGCGCGAGTACCGTTATTGGACCATCGAGTGGTGGAATTTGCCTGGAGGGTGCCAATGTCACTCAAATATCGGGATGGCAAGGGGAAATGGCTATTGCGTGAGGTACTCTACCGCTACGTTCCCCGTGAATTGATGGAACGCCCCAAAATGGGTTTTGGTGTGCCGATTGAACATTGGCTTTGTGGCCCTTTGCGCGAATGGGCGGAAGAGCTATTAGGTGAAAGAAGGTTATTGGAAGAAGGCTTTTTTGATCCAGTCCCTATTCGCAAAATGTGGCATGAGCATGTTACCGGCAAGCGCCGGTGGCACTATTATTTGTGGGATGTGTTGATGTTCCAGGCATGGCTGGAACATCAGGAATGATTGACGATTATTTATGAAGGTATTGTTTTTTGTTACGGAAGACTGGTATTTTCGTTCTCACCGTCTGCCTGTTGCCAGAGCCGCCCGGGATGCTGGGTTTGAGGTAGTTGTTGCAACTCGCGTCGATACCTGTAGAGATACTCTTACTCAGGAAGGGTTTCGTTTGATTCCTTTACAAATGCGGCGGCGAAGCAAAAATCCTTTACGAGAATTAGCGGCGATTCTGGAGATTATCAATATCTACCGTCGGGAGCGCCCAGACCTGGTTCACCATGTGGCGTTAAAGCCTGTTCTTTACGGGGCATTAGCAGCAAGGTTTGTTGGTGTACCCGCTGCTGTTAATGCGCTTGCTGGATTAGGTTACGTGTTTTCATCCGGTCAGATACGGGCCAAGCTTTTAAAGCTGTTTGTTCGAGCGGCCTTTCGGGTTTTGTTAAACCGCCAAAATAGTGTTGTTTTGTTGCAAAATCCTGATGATCGGCAGATGTTGATTGAGTCAAAAACAATCTTGCCGGAACGCACGGCCTTGATTCGTGGTTCGGGCGTGGATGTTCAACGATTCAGGCCATCCCCAGAACCAGATGATGGGCCAGTGACGGTGACACTGGTGGCTCGTATGCTGCGTGATAAGGGAATTCTGGAATTTGTTGAGGCAAGCAAATTCCTGAGGCAGAAAGGCATTCATTTTCGGGCCGTTCTTGTGGGTACACCGGACCCCGATAATCCTACATCTATTCCAGCATCTCAATTGGAGGTATGGCAGACCGAGGGGCTGATTGAATGGTGGGGCCAAAATGATGATATTCCTGGTGTGTGGGCGCAATCCCATATTGCTGTGTTGCCTTCTGCTTATGGGGAGGGCGTTCCCATGTCTTTGATTGAGGCAGCCGCCTGTGGACGACCGATTATCACCACTGACATGCCAGGTTGTCGTGAAATAGTACAGCATGAGCAAAATGGCTTGCTGGTTCCCATTAAAGACTCCAGGGCTTTGGCTGATGCCATTTGTCGCTTGATTGAGAGCCCGGACTTACGCAGGCAAATGGGTCAGGAAGGCAGGAAGCTGGTGGAAGAGGAGTTTTCTGAATCTGTTGTGGTTGCGCAAACACTGAATTTGTACCAGTCAATGCTGGGGGAGCAATGGCCAGTAAAGAGTTGAGTCAAGGTTCACTGGCATTGGTGTCGGGAGCGTCCGGTTTTATTGGCCGAAACCTTTGTCAGCATTTACGTGAACGAGGGGTGAAAATTCGAGCCTTAATGCGCCATGAATGCTCAGGGCCATGGGATGAGATCGTAGTGGCTGACTTGGCTGACAACCTTCCAGGTAATGCTTTGCAGGGAATCGATACAGTATTTCACCTTGCTGGCAAGGCACATGCTTTAAGTGAATCGCGGCAGGATGAGTCAGAGTATCATGCGATTAACACCGCAGGAACACAGCGATTACTGGAGGCATGTCAGGCAGAAGGCGTTCAACGCTTTGTGATGTTTAGTAGTGTCAAGGCGATGGGAGAAGGTGGCATGGTGAGTCTGGATGAAGGCTCAGGCATTCCTCCTGAGACACCTTACGGTCGAAGCAAACTTGATGCAGAGCGGTTGGTTCTGAAGGGCGGCTATGTTTCGTATCCGGTCGTACTGCGGCTTAGTATGGTATACGGGCCTATTGAAAAGGGGAATCTCCCACGAATGATTCATGCCATTGCCAGAGGACGATTTCCCCCTTTGCCTGAATTGGAAAACCAGCGATCTATGGTGCATGTCGATGACGTGGTCAGAGCAGCAATGTTGGTGGCAGAGAGGCCAGAGTCGGCAGGTGGTACTTATATTCTGACGGATGGCCGGACTTACTCTACCCGACAGATGTACGAGTGGATTTGTGAGGCATTGGGGAAGTCGGTTCCGTCATGGTATGTTCCCACTTTCGCCTTGAGATTGCTGGCTATGCTGGGAGATGGCATTGGTGCTTTGCGAGGGAAACGGTTTATGTTTGATTCTGATGCGATGGAAAAGTTGGTGGGTTCAGCCTGCTACAGTTCGGATCTGATTCAGAACGATCTGGGTTTTAAGCCGGAAAAAAATCTGCAAGAGAGTCTTGGGGAAATTGTCGTAGCTCTGAGGTTGGTGTGAACGTAATCGCTATTTTTGTATTTACCGGTTTTGTTGCGTGGGGCCTGAGTTATTTTCTTGCGTCGAAATACAGTCCTTTTTCCATCCACGACGCGCCAAATTCACGTTCATTGCATGAACATTCGACACCCCGCACCGGCGGGATGGCTATACTTGTTGCGATTTCGTTGGGGTGGTGTCTTTTGTTTTATCTGGGGTATCGGCCAGATATTCTGTTCTGGATCATTGCAGCAGGTGCTTTTGTTGCAGCCATCTCTTTTCTGGATGACATGATTACATTGTCCGCATTACCACGTTTTGTTGTTCATGGCGTTGCAGCTGTTTTATTGATTTTGGGGGGACTGGTTTTACCATGGGGTGTAACAGGTATTTTGTTGACATGGTTTGTTGTCGTCTGGATGCTTAATCTCTATAACTTCATGGACGGTATGGACGGTCTTTCTGCGGGGATGACACTTTTTGGGTTTGGATTTCTGGGACTGGCAGGGTGGCTGGAGGGTGGGCAAACATACGCTTTTTATGCTTGGGTTATCGCCTTGGGTGCCATCGGTTTTTTGGCGTTGAATTTTCCGCCTGCGCGGATATTTATGGGAGATATTGGCTCAATCCCCCTGGGGTTGCTGGCCGTTGCTTTTTCTTTATGGGGTGTTCGTGATGGTCTATTTTCGTTATGGGTGCCTGTGTTGATCTTTTCCCCCTTTGTCGTTGATGCTACGGTAACGATATTGCGGAGATTGTTTGCAGGAAAAAAAATCTGGCAAGCACATCGGAGTCATTATTATCAACGGCTTGTTTTGATGGGTTGGAGTCATCAACGCACAGTTCTTTTTGAGTATTTATTAATGTTTTGTTGTGGTGTAACAGCGATATCGGCAAGACAGGCAGCAGAAATAAATTTATGGGTTTTATTCGGAGTGTGGGGTAGTGTGTATATCGCTATCATGATTTGGGTGGGGCGAAAGGAGGCGTCGCACCAATAATTAGGATGGATTCCAGTATCATCAAGATAAGAAGGAAATATGTATAAAGGATTAACTGAATTCTCACGTAATACGAAAAAAGCACTGCTTGTCGCAATAGATATCACCGCCCTTCCTGTCGCGCTCTGGGCTGGTTATGCATTAAGGCTTGGTGAACTGTGGCCACGGAGCATAGAAAATGTTTGGTGGTTATTTGTTGCAGCTCCGCTTGTTGCTGTACCTATATTTATTCGAATGGGGTTGTATCGTGCGGTACTGCGCTATGTGGGAAGCAAGGCTTTAATAACGATAGTTAAGGCGGTTACTGTTACAACACTGATATTGCTGGCTCTTGTCGTTATGTCTCAGACCCACGGTGTGCCGAGATCAGTATTTTTTAGTTTTTGGCTTATTAGCTTGTTGTTTATTGCGGGTAGTCGGCTTTTTCTCAGAAGCTATATTCACTCTTATACGCAGAAAAGAAAAAGCAAACAACCTGTGGCTATTTATGGGGCGGGTTCTGCGGGGGCAGAACTGGCGAAGGCTATGCAATCGGGTCAGGAATATGAGCCTATTGCATTTTTTGATGATAGCCTGGAGAAACAGGGTATTGAGATACACGGGATTAAAGTTTATTCACCCGATGAACTTCCAGAATTAATTGATAAAGCAGGTATATCACAGGTGTTGCTAGCGATGCCGACGCTTTCTCATCGCCGAAAACATAAAATTTTGGAAAAATTGGAAATCTATCAGGTGCATGTCCGAACACTTCCGGGTATTGCAGATTTGATCTCAGGAAAAGCGAAAGTTTTGGACATCAGAGAGGTGGACACAGGAGATGTGTTAGGGCGGGATACCGTGCCCCCCATCCCCGGGCTTATTGAAAAATGTATACGTGGCAAGAATGTGATGGTTACCGGGGCTGGTGGTTCGATCGGTTCTGAATTGTGCCGCCAAATAGTGGAATATGAGCCATCCAAATTGGTGTTGTTTGAGCAGTCCGAGTTTGCGTTATATAAATTAGAAAAAGAGCTTGAAACATATAATACCCATCTGGAAATTATTGCTGTGCTAGGGTCAGTGACTCATGCGCGGAGAGTGGAAATGGTATTAAGGAGCTTTGCTATTCATACGGTTTATCATGCGGCGGCGTATAAGCATGTGCCGCTGGTTGAACAAAACCCAATTGAAGGTTTACAGAATAACGTGTTTGGTACTTGGCGTATCGCGGAAGCAGCAAAGGCGGCGGGTGTTGAGACCTTTGTTTTGATTTCAACCGATAAAGCGGTACGTCCTACCAATATTATGGGTGCGACCAAGCGATTGGCTGAACTGGTGTTGCAAGGTATGGCTGAGGAAAGTGATACAACCTGTTTTACTATGGTACGTTTTGGTAATGTGCTGGATTCTTCCGGTTCGGTGATTCCTCTGTTTCGGGATCAAATTAAAAATGGTGGGCCGGTGACGGTGACTCATCCGGAAGTGACTCGCTATTTTATGACCATTCCCGAGGCGGCTCAGTTGGTATTGCAGGCGGGCGCATTGGCTGAGGGGGGTGATGTTTTTGTATTGGAAATGGGTGAGCCCATAAAAATTGATGACCTTGCGCGAAGTATGATTCGTTTGAGTGGCCTTGAGGTTTGTGATGATGATAATCCTGAAGGGGATATTGAAATTAAATATTCGGGGCTCAGACCGGGTGAGAAATTATATGAAGAGTTGCTCATCGGGGATAATGTAACGGGAACGGAGCATTCAAAAATCATGCGTGCAGCAGAAGAAAAACTGCCATGGAAGCAGCTGTTGCACTATATGGGTGAATTTGAAACGGCAAGAAATAATTTTGAAACAAAAAAAGTAAAATTATTGTTGGAAAAAGTTGTGAGTGGTTATAGCGCAGAAAAAAATATTGTTGATCCCGTTTGGAATCAGTATTGCTTGATTAATGAAAGTAATGGAAGACCAACTCATGACTCGGATATTCAGAAAAATGTGCCAAGTGAAAATAAGCAGCTTCACTGAGGTAATGTAGGCAATTTTTGGCTGAGCGATGTTTATATAGGCGAGAAATAATATCATTTCAGGTGGATGAAATAAAAACCTGTAGCTTGGAATATATGTGGTTTTAGTGTTTTGGGTTTCGGTGCCCGTTGGTATCCAGAATGGTGATATTTGTAGTGTCGACGATAGGTGCTTTTTTAAGAGGTCTATTTTTGCTAGGTGAGTTGTGAGGAAGATCCTTGGGGATTAAAGGTAAATTAAGTGATTGGCCAAACTTACATGATTCTTGATAAGAGGTTATTAGTTTATATAGCTGTATTTCTATTTCCTATCTTAATAGCAACAATGCGTCATGGAGGAGGAACGATGTATGTCCTTCTTCTTCTCTTTGGATTATTTCTTGGGTGGTCTGCATGGCGGTCACTGGAAACGTGGGAAAAGAGGGTGTTGATTGGGTTCTCGATATTTTTCGTGCTTGTTAGCTTATCGTTAGTCAATACTCAAGATTTTGTTAGTGGAATGAAGAAGGTGGAGCGGTATATTCACTTTCTATTGTTTGTTCCTATGTATTTGTTGCTTAAAAAATATCAAGTAGAGACAGGAAAGGTATTTCTTTTTGGTTTAATGATTGCAGCTGTGGTTATGTTTGGGCAAGCATTTTATCAAACTTCTGTTTTAGGCTGGGCCAGGGCAGTTGGGGCATACAACTCATTGATATTGGGTGATGTTTCTATGTTGGTCGTGGTCATTGTGATTTGCGCGTTTCTCACTGTTTTTCAAAACTGGTGGCATTACTTGTTAGGGACCCTGGCTGTTGGTATGGCATTGTCAGCAAGTGTGATGTCTGGCTCTAGGGGAGCGTGGATACTGTTGCCTGTTGCGATAGTGTGGTTTTTGTGGATTAAGCGGAAAAGCTTGGGAGTCATTCCATTAATATCAATCATAATCGTTGGATCTTTGTTGGTTTGGGGTGCCTTGAGCCTTGATCAAGTAAATAACAGAATTAATACTGCGGTGTTACAGTATAAAGACTACTCTGAGGATCCTGTAAAAACTAGTCCTGTAGGAGCTCGGTTAGAAATGTGGCGTGACAGTATAGCCATTTTGAAGGCTAACCCGCTATTTGGGACCGGAATTGGAGATTTTAAGAATGATAGGCTGCAACTCTTTAAGGATGGGTATTCTCGTTTAAGTATAAATTTTGGGCATGCGCACAATATTTATTTTGATGTGCTTGCCACTGCGGGATTGGTTGGATTTATAGGGTTGCTGGTGTTTATGCAAATAATTCCATTTCAAATGTTCTATTCATTCTGGATAAAAGAAAGTGATTCCTGGATTAAATTTTATGCATTATCAGGAATGACTACGATTATAGCATTTGCAGTATTTGGATTGACGGAAGGCTGGCTTGCCAGAAATATGTTTGTGCGTACATATTTAATGTCTATTCTCGTATTTATGTCTAGCATTGCGATTGTTAAGATAAAAAAACAATCTGATGTTAGTTGTTGAAAATAAGTTTTTGGTCTGTCGAAAGAAATTTTAGTGGAGTTTTAAGCTGTTGAATGCGTGTAATGTGTTTTTTCGATTTTTTTCTATCTGGCATCTCGGATAAAAATTTGTGTTTTGGTTTGAGCGAGCCGGAGATGATTCTGAGTTTCAATGGTATGGGCTATGGATTTCAATTGGCTGGGGCTTGATTGCGTTAATTGTTTATCTCTCCCTGGTCTCCAGTCCACCGGAGGTTTTTGAGTTTGCGTTCGCAGACAAACTGAAACATTTGTTTGCTTACAGTGTGTTAATGGGTTGGTTTACTCAGCTTTATCTTTCATTGAAAGCACGAGGGGTTTGGGCATTGGCTCTTTTCCTGTTGGGTGTGGCGGTGGAATTTATACAGGGCTGGAGTGGTTACCGATTTTTTGATGTCGCCGATATGGTCGCGAATTCGCTTGGTGTGTTGCTGGGTTGGTGGTTAAGCAGCAGATGGTTGTCAGGCAGTTTGTTACATGTTGATCGTGTGTTGTCACGATGCTCGAAATAGGTATTTCCGTTTGCCTGCAATAATGCGCACAGTTGGGTCCCAGTCCAGTGCATACAGAATAGTTAGAGATGTTTTAAACATTGCTCAGGAAATGTTGAAACAGCTCAGGGTTTTGCTGCTTGAGTTGGGACCGCAAGGCCATGGTATTATCGCTCCCGCTTTCCGCACGGGATTGCATACGGTCGTGTTGTAGCTGGTACAGGGTGATATAGCTGGCAGGGCAAGCAACTTCGGACATTGACTCGGGCTTAGGTAATTGTTTAATCAAGCCCGGTTTTGTTAACAACAGCCACGCTGGAAAAGCCTGTACGGGCATTTCCGGATCCAGTTCCAGAAAGCGTACCCATTGTTGACGTAGTTCGTTGTCATTGCTGGATTCGTAGATGTCGGATTGTTCCGGGAACTGCCAGCACAGCTTAAACCAGCTCAGCAAGGCTTCAGGCTTTTGGTGCAGGTACTCGCAGGCCCGGGTGTGACGCAACAATAACGCAACGTCGGTATGCCAGTGAGACTCGTTTTCCACCGCATGACATACCGTTTCCCAATCCATTGACTGACTGGCGGTATAGCTGAGATGTAATGTGGGTTGTGCGCTTTGATAAGGCTGGTTTTGTAGGGCCGCAGACAAACGTCGCCACAGCGGAATCAGCAGGTTGCGGCTGTTTTTTCCCAATAGGCTTTTAGCCAATGGGGTCAGTGTTTGTTGCAACATCTGCATGTCGGTGGCGGCATCGTTGGTCGGTGTGTTGATGCCTTCTGCTGCTTCGACCAGATATTCCAGTTCACCTAAACGCACATGATCGGGTGCGGTGTCATAAAGTTGTTCTAACAAACGCCGTGACTCTGCGGGGTTACGATCAATCAACGCCTGGGTAATACCGTTAAACAGACTGGTGGCCGGAGCATCGGTGAACAGATCCATTTGAGGCTGATCTTCAGGTGTGTGGTACCGCTGATGGAAACATTGATTCAGAACGTTGTTTTGACTGAAGCGTAATTGCTGTGTGCTGTTGTCAGACCAGGAATGGTAGGTAACGGTTTCTGTCTTCCAGCCCCGGCGTTGCAGATAGTCAGCGGCTTGCACCAATTGTTGTTTAATATGTTCATGGTCACCAAACAATGTCTCGTCGAGATAGTCGAATTCGCCATTGCGCCAGGCTTCGTAGTCCGCATAGAGTAGGCGGCCTTCCTGTAACAAAAACTCCAGGGGTAAATATTCGCCTTGCTCCAGTAAGAGTTGATCAACCTGATGTTGGATGTCTTGAGTCATTGTGATGTGCTTTTTGAGAGAATGTTGATTTTGTTTCGGTATGTATTTCCACGCGGAGCGCAGGAGCGAGGTAATGTCGCCATTTTTTTGTTGAGTGCTCAGTCTCCACCCAGTGGTTGAAACAATGCTTCCAGGTCTTGTTCATTCCATTGGGCTTCATTTTGGCCATCGTCTTGATACAGCCCGTCGGCCAATGCTTGTTTGCGTTGCTGCATCACCTGAATTTTTTCTTCCAGAGTGCCTTCACAAATAAATTTATAAACGAACACAGCCTGTTGCTGACCGATGCGATGAGCACGGTCGGTAGCCTGACGTTCTACCGCAGGGTTCCACCAGGGATCATAGTGGATGACGGTATCGGCAGTGGTAAGGTTGAGACCTACGCCACCCGCCTTGAGACTGATGAGAAACAACGGCACCTTGCCGTCCTGAAAGTTTTTCACCGGAGTCTCCCGGTCGCGAGTTTGACCGGTGAGTTTTACATAGTCGATATTGGCTTTTTTCAATTCGTCTTCGATAAACCCCAGCATGGTGGTGAACTGGGAGAACAGCAAAATGCGCCGACCTTCTTCGACCATTTCTGGCAGCATCTCCATGAGCATTTCCAGTTTGGCATTTTTGTTAACATCGTTTGCGTTGTCTATTTTTACCAGACGTGGGTCACAACACACCTGCCGCAGTTTCAACAAAGCGTCCAGCACCACGATGTGACTGCGCCCTAGTCCCTGGCGCTCGATTTCTTCGCGTACCCGGCGATGCATGGCCAGACGCACAGTCTCGTAAAGCTCACGTTGTTTGCCTTCCAGCATTACGGTCTGGACGATTTCGGTTTTGGGAGGCAGTTCCGTAGCCACCTGCTGTTTGGTGCGGCGTAACAAAAAGGGACGAATGCGGCGGCTGAGGCGTTCTGCGGCAGCTTTGCTTCCGTGTTTTTCAATAGGCGAACGGAAGAAACGACGGAATTGTTTGTTATCTCCCAGCAAGCCGGGCAATAAAAAATCGAACAGAGACCATAGTTCACCCAGGTGGTTTTCCATAGGTGTGCCAGTGAGGCACAGGCGGTGACGGGCATTGATGTCTCGTGCGACACGCCCGGCCTGCGCCTTGGGGTTTTTGATGACCTGTGCCTCATCCAGAATCAACAAATGATAATCGTGTGCCAACAATGTGCTTTTATCGCGTGCCAGCAAGGGATAAGTAGTAATGATCAGGTCGTGGTCGGCAATGGCCGGGAAGTGCTGTTTACGTTCCGGGCCATGTAACACCAGCACTTTGAGTCGCGGTGCAAAGCGCTCGGTTTCGTGACGCCAGTTAAACATCAGGCTGGTGGGGGCAATCACCAGACTGGGACGGTTAGCACGCCCGGCTTCTTTCTCCAGTAACAGATGAGCCAATGTCTGCACCGTCTTGCCCAGCCCCATATCGTCAGCAAGAATGCCAGCCAGTTGATATTCACGCAGAAATTGTAGCCAGTTCAAGCCCTGTTGTTGATAGGGACGCAAGGTTGCGGTCAGTCCTGTGGGAGGGGGGACTTCGGGAATACCGTCCAGATCACGCAGGCGTTGTACCAGTTGTTGTGCATCGTCGTCCCCTAGCCATTGTAGGGGAATACCGTCTCCGTCCTGATTCAATGTACTGAATTGCGCTAGCTGAATACGACTGAGGCGCAGATTTTGATGATCGGTTGAATGTGTGTTGTGGTAAATCTCTAGCAGGGTTTCCAATAATGGCAACACTTTTGCGGCAGGCAGGCTTAGCAGGCGTTCTTCATTGTCCGCGTTGTCAAACGGAATGATGAAATGCTCGGTGGTGATTTCTGTCGCATCAGGCAAGCCACGGGGAAAATTGCTGAGAAAATTCAGCAGAATGGGTAGCAGGTCGATGCGCTGGCCATCCACCTCCACCCCCAACTCCATATCGAACCAGTCCTGCTGTTCTAGCTTTTTGACATCACAGGTCCAGCGACTGGCTTCGGTGAGTTGATAGCGGAAGTTATCGTATTCGATACGCCAACCCTGGGCGCGCAGGACGGGGAGGTCATCCATCTGAAAACTCAACCAGGCTTCAGCATCGTCATTTTCAAACCTGCTACCGAGAAAAAAACAATCCTTGCTGGTATCGAAACCCTGATCATCGATTTCTTCAAAGCCCAATTTGTGTAACTGCTTCACGGCGGCCTGTTCCACTTTTTTATCGCGCTGTATGTGAATGAAACGACCGTTTCTGATGCAGGTGGGAGGCTCATGACGGCTGATCTTCATGTCGTTGCCATCATCGTCTTCATAAGTAAAGCTGAGGTAGGCAGAATCACTGGACTCGACCCATTCGTCGAACATGGGAGGCTTATCCTCTGTGGTCAGGCGTAAGCAGGGCACAGGTTTGACTTGAGGCAGTGTCTCGATTTCCAACACTTGCAGAGGCGGGATCATTGAATCCGGCCATGTTTCAAGTAAGTTTTTGTTGGTTTTTGCAGCCTGTTCTGGTGGCACCGGAGCCATCGTCATCAATTTATGGATAAGATCCACAGGCAAATCGTTGAGCAAAGGTCCGCACTCGCCTGTTTCATCATCGAAATACCAGGGTGAAGACAAAGGCAGCAGGCTATCGGCCTCAGGGGTGATGTGCCATTTTCCCCGCTGATAACCAAAATCGTCCATTGCCCAGTGAAAATCAAGCTGACGCTCCGCTCCCTGGCTGAGCAGCGTACCCCATTCGACACTGTCAAAATAACAGCGTCCAGTGTCGAGTATATTCTCCAAAATATGTATGGATTGCAGCCCGGTAAGCAGGAAAGTACCAGCACCGGCTGCACATGGCAGTGGGTTCAGGGTCTCCATCAACGTCAGATCAACAGAACCCAGAAACCGGGGCGGTGTGCGACTCATTGCCCGACCAGGATTAAAGGAACGACCACTGGAATAACCGCCACATTTTAAATGACGAGCGACAATGGTTTTTACCTGTAAAGTGTCTTCATCATCAAGTTCCAGGAGATAAAGCAGCACCTGTTGGTTATCTGTCGGTTGAGCTGTTGCTTTTTTGCGCGTTTTTTTCAAAGGCTTCCTGGACGACTGATTGATAAACCCGGATATTGCAACATCCGTATTGCCGGGCAGCATCTGTCGCTCATCCAGTGCCTGCAACAACGTTGCAACCACGTGCATACAATTTTGTTTTTTCTTACAACTGCATTCACCATTGATGGTGAGCGTATTCTTCTCATGTCTGGTGCGTACATACACCCGCAAAGAGTGTTTGCTGGCTTGTGGTATAACGGCGGTAATCAGCTCACCATCGTGCTGGATATTGAGCGTTGTTACCGGGTTGTCGGTGAATAACCGCCAGCCCTCGGTAAAATGCGCCGTAGAAAAATACGTTGTAATGTCCGCTAAGGTAAATATCATGTGCGCATTGTAACGCTAAAATTCTGCCAGATTAATCATTAGCCGTTGACACTGTTTTTCTGCCCGCATCACCCCTAGAATAGGGCACGTTTTTGACTTTTATTCATTACAGGATATCTAATGATACCAACACTTCTCGTCATTTTGGTTTATATCGTCGGCCCTATTGCCATTTTGGTGTGGGCGGTAAAACGTTATCGACACGGTATAAAGCCTGCGTCTGGCGAAGTGGTAGTGGTTATTCTTGCGATATTTCTCATGGCACTGTTTGCCTTTACCGCGACCTGGAATACCTCGGATGAAGATAATCAGGAAGCTGTGCAGGTCGTGCAGGAACTCACACAACGCTACGATTTCCCCGTCAAAGCCCGGTTTGCCGACCGACCCGCAGTAGAAGGCTTTGCAAAGCCACGTCGTCTGGAAGTCCGCGTGTACGGGGTTATTACGAGTGAGGAGCAGGCCAAAGTCGTGCGGGTGTTGGAAAAGCTGCGCAAGCAAATCGCCTCCAAACCCATTGTGGTGTATTTCATGCGTACGGAAGTGTGGGAGGAGAATGTAGACGGCTCCCGACAGCCTCGGCGTGATCACGAGGAACTGTTGCGTCAGGTGAGGATTGAATAACAGAGTTGGATTCCGGGTGAAAGAACGACTGGCTGTTGTCCATTGAGCGCAGCTAGTCAATCTGTTAACCTGCATTCCCTTCTGATGTCCCCTTAAACCTGACCATATTCCCGGGTTGTTAATGACCAAATTTGTATTTGTAACTGGCGGCGTTGTTTCCTCTTTGGGGAAGGGCATTGCCTCCGCCTCGTTGGCAGCCATTCTTGAATCGCGCGGCCTAAAAGTGTCGCTGATGAAACTGGACCCGTACATTAACGTGGACCCCGGCACCATGAGCCCTTTTCAGCACGGCGAAGTATTCGTCACTGAAGACGGTGCCGAAACCGATCTCGATCTGGGTCATTACGAACGCTTTGTGCATACCACCATGGGCCAGCGCAACAACTACACCTCGGGGCGTATTTACTCCGATGTGATCAGCAAGGAACGTCGCGGTGATTATCTGGGTGGCACAGTGCAGGTTATTCCGCACATCACCGACGAAATCAAACGCCGCGTCATGGAGTGTGCCGAGGGGCTGGATATATTGATGGTGGAAATTGGTGGCACCGTGGGTGATATTGAATCCCTGCCGTTCCTCGAAGCCATTCGTCAAATCGGCATTGAGCAGGGTCACGACAACTCCCTGTTCATGCATCTGACCCTGTTGCCGTTTATTCCCACCGCTGGCGAGCTGAAAACCAAACCCACCCAGCACTCAGTGAAGGAACTGCGCTCCATTGGTATCCAGCCCGATGTGCTCATTTGTCGTGCCGACCGTCCGGTGCCGGATGACGAACGCCGCAAGATTGCCCTGTTCACCAATGT
>VAPF01006709.1_pt1 | contig 32688 bp, 29 predicted proteins | sample 3393931 | NCBI WGS metagenome assembly VAPF01 (sample SAMN08290437, study PRJNA428436) | hydrothermal vent metagenome | isolation source: Deep-sea hydrothermal vent chimney | place: Atlantic Ocean: South-mid Altantic Ridge | depth 2773 m m | reverse complement strand
CCTCCTCCTGCTTTATCAATAATAAGGGAGTGGTAGCTGATAGCTTCAGTATTGCCAAACAGGCCGGTTATAAAAGCGGGTATCATGGCTGTATGGGTAGACAATAAGCGCGTGCCTTTTCCAGATCTTCCGCGGTATCCACTGCCAGGCCTTCATAGTTATCTAATGTCACCACAGAAATAGAAATACCATTTTCCAGAGCGCGTAGCTGTTCGAGTTTTTCTGTCTGCTCCAATGGGGTTTGTTCAAGCAGCATTAACTGTTTTAAGGTCTTTCTGGTGTAAATATATACCCCAATGTGAATTTGTCCGCGTTTGGGCAGGGCGCCATTTTGTGTCACTGGAATACAGTTGCGTGAAAAATACAGAGCCTGACTGGTGCAGGAGGTAACAACCTTAACATTTGATGGCAGAGACAGGGCTGTTTTGTCCTCGCTCCAGTGAGACAGTGTACCCATTTCCGGGTTATCCTGGCGACAAAATCCACTTACCAGTTGATCAATATGTGCCGGGTTTAATATCACTTCATCGCCCTGAATATTGACAAAAATATCCACCGTTTTGTTCTGTTGCATATATTCGGCAATACGATCAGTACCACTGGCACAGTTTTCTGACGTGAGCGCAGCGTGATAACCGGCAGCGGTAACGACTTCAAGGATACGATCATCATCGGTGAGAACCACAACATCTGACAGGCTTTGTGCCCGATGTGCTCTTTCCACTACATGTAAAATCATGGGTTTACCGGCAATATCGCACAGGGGTTTGCCCGGCAGACGGGTGGAGGCGTGGCGGGCGGGGATACAGCCGATAATTTTCGGGTTTTTCTGTGGCATGGGGAAAATGTATTTTCTAAATGGACGTATTGTGCGGAAAATAAGGCAGGATGGCAAATTTGTGGATTTTTTATTGCCATAGAACCTGTCTCTATTGTAATTTGTTCAAAAGCGTACACAATTATTTAATATATACACAAGGGTTAATATTATGAGTCGAATAGGGGTTAAGGATCTGCGCGCCAGGCAGGCTGAAATGCTGGATACCGTTCAGCGCAGGACATAAAAGATATCAATTTTTAACGGATTTTTTCTTCCTGTTCATGTATGGCTTCCAGCTTCTCAAGCACTTCATCAACGCTAATCAATGTCATCGCGGCTGTGGTTTTAATGCGTTTACCCCACGCTGCCTGTTTAATATCCTGCTGATAATACTTCTGTAAAGCCTGTGGGTACTTATTTACCACATCGTCCATGAAATTATACGGTCCGGCACGTTGCGGGTTGGTCGCTGCATAGAGACCAATGGTGCTGGTGCCAAGTGCGCTGGCAACGTGTATCGGACCAGTGTCCGGTGCAATGACAATATTCGCCAGTTTCAGTAATGCTACCATTTCATCGAGGTGGGTTTTACCAACGAGGTTGACCGGTTTTATTTCACACAATGCCAGAATATCTTCTGCGGTATTCTTTTCAGACTGTGCCGGGCCACCGCTTAACACGACCTGCATATTGCATTGTTGTGCCGCATAGTCGGCAATTTGCGCATAACCTTTATTCGTCCAGTTACGCCAGCTTTTTGATCTAGCAACAGCGCAGGGGTTAATAACCAGAACGGAGCGGTCGGTCGCCAGCTTTTTTCTTATGGTATCAAGTGCAGCAGGATTAACCGGCAGTGCCCACTTTAAAATCGGTGTCAGCCCGAAGTGACGGGGAAATTCAAGAAAACTGTCTACCACATGCTGTCGGGTGGATAACGGTGATATTTTTTCATTACTGAAAAGCCACTGCATATCTTTAGCCCGGGCTTTATCAAAACCCAGCCTGATTTTTGCATGAATCAGGGTGCTGATAACCGATGCACGTAAAGATAACTGCATATGCATTAATATATCAAAGGATCTGCTGCCTAACCGTTTTTTTAGATGCAAATAAGCCCGCCAGCCCTCTGTCTTGTCAAAAATGATAAACTCGATATCCGCTATGTCTTTGACCAGTGGATATTCTGCTCTGCCGATTACCCAGGTTAGTTTTGTTTGTGGCCAGTGCTGTTGCAGGGTTCTTACCACGGGCAGCATATGGGTAATATCACCAAGTGCAGACAGGCGCAACAGGCAGATGCTGTCAGGCGATATTGCCGGGCTGAAGGTAGTATGAGGAAATGGCATCGGATAATGGTATCAGGCAATGTTATCAGATAACAATGTAAAAATTTGGCAATCAGAAAATATATACATTCTGTATGATGCTTCACTGGTTGAGAATCCGCAGCGGCAATTATTTTCATCCGATACTCGGGTAGACAATAAGCCTCTAACTGATTCGGTCAGCGCCATCGGTCGCGCACCGGTTATTTTTTTTCGGGCAGAGACTTTGCATCTGGTGCTGCGCCATTACTATCGCGGTGGTCTGGTGGCGAAACTGGTACGTGACAGCTATTTCGGGCGAAAGCCTGAAAAGACAAGGGCTTTTCAGGAATGGTGCTTGCTGCGTACGATGAGAAATTTAGGCCTGCCGGTGCCGCTACCGGTTGCGGCACGTATTATTACAAAAGGCTTTCTGTATCATGCTGATCTGGTTACCCTGCAAATACAGAACAGTCGGACATTGGCTGATTCTTTACTGGACCATCCGGCACCTGCTGCGTTATGGCAGCAGGTTGGGCGCTGTATCCGGAAATTTCATACGCATAACATCTGTCATGCGGATTTAAATGCACGTAATATTTTATTGCAGAAGACCGGTACTTCAGATAATCCGACTGTTTATCTGATTGATTTTGATCGTGGCACAATCAAAAAACGCGGGTCATCATGGCAGCGGTTAAATCTGAAGCGTTTAAGACGGTCGTTAAATAAATTTAAACAACATAATGTCGGGTTTCATTTTAATGAGGCTAACTGGGAAAGTCTGTTGCAAGGGTATAATGGGTTATGCGGATAAACTACATGAATCAGTCATACAGTGTTTGAGGTAGAAGAATGGAAAGTGTATTAATCTGGTCAGCAGTCCTGTTATCGGGAGTTAGCGTACTGCTTCTTTTTGTAGTGATAAAAAAGCTGGGAACAAATAGCAAAGCAGTTACTGAGAATGTAGTTCGTGATGAATTTAGGGAAACACGAAAAGAGAATGCGGAAGATGCACGCAGGCTTAGGGAAGAGGTGTCAGGAACACAAAAGGCAGCAAATGAAGCTGTGGTGAATGCCATTGCAGAAACGGGAAAGTCTCAGCAGGATGGGATGGGTGCAGTTGAGAAACGAGTTAAAGCCCTTGTGGACTCTAACGAAAGTCGTCTGGAAAAACTTCGTGGAACTATTGAAGCGCAGATGAAATCTATTCAATCCAGCAATGAGACAAAGATAGAAAATATGCAGGGTGCTGTTACAAAAACTATCAGTGAAATGAAAAAATCTCAACAGGAGGATCTGCATTCAGTTGAAAAACGCGTGAAGTTATTGGCCGAGTCAAACGAAACTCGTTTAGATAAGTTGCGAGATACTGTTGATAACAATATGAAATCATTACAGGACAATAATGAAAAGAAACTGGATCAGATGAGGCAAACGGTAGATGAAAAACTCCAAAGTACGTTAGAAAAAAGACTTGGCGAATCATTTAAACTGGTGAGTGAGCGCCTTGAGGCTGTTCAGCGTGGTTTGGGCGCGATGCAAAATCTTGCAACCGGTGTTGGCGATCTTAAACGTATGCTAACTAATGTGAAGACACGAGGAACGTGGGGGGAGTTCCAGATTGCTGATATCCTTGAACAGTTATTAACCCCGGAACAATATGAAAAGAATGTACAACCAAAGAAAGGATCTAATGAAACAGTTGAATATGCTATTCGCCTGCCCGGACAAGGAGATTCGACAGAAATCTGGTTACCAATAGACTCTAAATTTCCTCAGGAAGACTATCAGAGATTGATAAATGCGGCTGAAAATGCTGACTCGGCAGCCGTTGAGAAATCAACGGCTGCATTGATTCGCTCAATATTGAATTCGGCAAAAGATATAGCGGATAAATATGTAGATCCACCTCATACAACGGATTTCGCAATCATGTTTCTTCCAACCGAAGGGCTGTACTCAGAGGTTTTAAGACAGCCGGGTATGGTAGAGAAATTACAACAGCAGTATCGAGTGGTTGTAGCTGGCCCAACAACCCTGTCCGCTATTTTAAACAGTTTGAGGATGGGGTTCAGAACGTTGGCTATTGAAGAACGATCAAGTGAGGTCTGGACCGTGCTTTCAGCCGTTAAAACAGAGTTTGGTAAATTTGGTGATGTACTGTCTAAAGTTAAGAAGCAGCTTGATACGGCATCTAATACAATTGAAGAAACAGGTGTTCGTACACGGGCAATGGAAAGGAAGCTGCGAAATGTAGAGGAGCTACCCGTGGATGAGTCGAGTAAATTACCGGGGAAGGTCTAACAAAAAATCTATATCGTGCAAAGCGCTCAAATAAAATTATTTTCGGGCGAAGCAGTTGAACAACGTATCGGTGCCAGTTATGCTGCGCAGATGAATATTAATTTCACAAAAATGCATGGCCTGGGTAACGATTTTATGGTGATCGATGCCATTACCCAGGCGGTGAATTTATCTGCCGCCAAAATCCGTGCCTGGGCAGACCGCCATACCGGTGTTGGTTTTGATCAGTTATTACTGGTCGAAGCTACGCAATCATCACCGGCTGAATTCCGTTACCGTATTTTTAATGCCGATGGGGGCGAAGTCGAACAGTGTGGTAACGGGGCACGTTGTTTTGCGGTATTTGTGCGTGAACAGGGGTTGAGTGTTAATGCCCGTATTCCGGTTGAAACAGCGGGTGGTTTTATCCTCCTGCAGATTGAAGATAATGGAGAGGTAACCGTGGATATGGGGATGCCGGATTTTTCGCCCCAGAGCCTGCCTTTTGTACCAGATAAAATGCCAACGCAAAGCCAGTTACAGGAAAATACGGCGGCACAATATGAAATAACGGTAAATAATGAATGGTATGCTATAGATACTGTATCCATGGGAAATCCGCACGCTATTTTGCAGGTGGCTGATGTTGGTCGTACAGAAGTTGAAGATATCGGTCATGCGATTGGCTCGGATCAGCATTTTCCTCAGGGGGTGAATGTTGGCTTTATGCAGCGCATTAACCGTCGGTTAATCCGGCTTCGTGTGTATGAACGTGGCGCGGGGGAAACGCAGGCATGTGGAACCGGTGCCTGCGCGGCAGTAGCGGTTGGCATTAAGCGCGGATTACTGGATAATGAGGTAAAAGTAGAGCTTCACGGTGGAACCTTGACGATTCGCTGGGAAGGAGAGGGCTGTTCATTATTGATGACCGGTCCAGCATGCAGTGTTTATAAAGGGCAGATACTCGATGACTAAATCAGCAAGCGTACATAAAAAATCGGTGGAAATTCCTGACGATGAATTACAGTTAATCAGCCTGCTAAGGGAAAATACAGATATCCTGCAGCGCCATCCTGAATTGCTGGTGGAACTGGAAGTACCACATAAAAGTGGCGCAGCAGTTTCTCTTATCGAACGTCAGGTTACGGTTCTGCGCCAGAAAAATCGCCAGCTTGATGCCCGGTTGTGTGATTTAATGGATATTGCCAGAGATAATGAACGGCTCGCGCAAAGTCGGCATCGTATTGCGGTTAATCTTCTTGGCGCCCACGATCTTGATGATGTTATCAGTATCGTCCTTGATGAGCTGAGCAATGAATTAAAAGCCGATTATGCGGTTGTTCATTTGCTTACAGATAACCAGGAACGGTTACAGAATAACCCCGGTTTGTTTCTTGCGATGGATGCGGAGGGGCTTAATATTTTTAAAACCATGCGAGAACATAAAAATCCGGTTTGTGGTCGCGGTACGGATGAGCAGAAAAGGTTTTTATTTGGCAACGATGCAGAAAAAATTGAATCAGCTGCGATTATTCCTCTGTATGCAGGTGCCGATCTGGGGTTGATTGGTCTAGGCAGTAATCAGCCTGGCCGGTTTCAGGCTACGATGGGTACTCATTTTCTGGCGCAGATGGGCGAGCTGGTCAGTGCGGCACTGGCGGTGCATCTGGAAGATAATAATCGGTAGCAATAACAGACGATGGTTACATTGCCCCGTTCAACGTCCTATTCAGCAAACAAAGACCTGAATCGGTTTTATACCTACCTGCAATCCGAGCGGCGTTATTCCCCCCATACCCTGCACGCTTATCAACGTGACATCAATCGTTTTTTGTCCGCCCTGGAAATTAAAAATAGCCACGATATTCACTGGGATGATATTACTCAGCAACAGGTGCGTGCCGGTGTTGCCCGCCTGCATCGGCGGGGTTTATCTGGGCGCAGCCTGCAACGATTATTATCGGCGATACGTTCCTTATATGCTTTTTTATGTCGCCATGATCTGGCGAAGAACAACCCTGCCGTGGGTATTCCTGCACCTAAAGCGACCAGGCGGTTACCGAATACCTTACATGTAGACCAGCTGAATCAGCTATTAAATGTAAATGCAGACAGTTTTCTCAGTAGTCGGGATAAGGCAATAATGGAATTATTGTATGCCTGCGGTTTACGTCTGGCAGAATTAACCACGCTGGACCTGGCCGATATTGACTGGCAGCAGCAATTCGTGCGGGTAACCGGTAAAGGACAGAAACAACGCCAGGTACCGTTTGGAAATAAAGCCCGGCAGGCATTAGATGTGTACTTGCCGCAACGTGCTTTAATAACAAAAGCGGATAAGGCTGCCGTTTTTATTAGCCAGCGTGGCAGGCGCATCAGCCATCGCAGTGTACAGCAACGTCTTAAATTATGGGCGCAGAAACAGGGCCTGACCAGTGATATTTACCCGCATATGTTACGCCATTCATTTGCCTCGCATATACTGGAATCCTCCGGCGATTTGCGTGCGGTACAGGAACTACTCGGTCATGCGAATTTAAGCACTACCCAAATTTATACCCATCTTGATTTTCAGCATCTCGCCGGAGTGTACGACAGCGCGCACCCGCGCGCACGAAAGAAGTAACACGAAAGAAATCACCTGGAATTTATACCAGTTTATTGTTTTTCTGCCCACAGGGCTAATTTATGCCGGATTGTTTTCTGTGAAATCTGTTCTTCAGGCACGGGCGTTATTAACTTGTCATGGACCAGAAGCCGGTAAATATATTCAAGTTTTTCATTGGCTGAATCGGTTGCCTCGAACTCTACAACACCGCGTTCTTCACCGTAAGCAACCCCCAGGGTAATTGCCTTTTTAACCAGTGATTTTTCATCTTTTAGTTTCTTCATAGTGCCTCTGGAAGGTGTATAGATAAAGCCTTGCCCGAAATGTTCGCCTGAAGTATAACGGAATATGCGGTGTATCACTCAAAAGAGATGTAACACGTTTGATGCTACCGGCACTTTTTAGTGTATGATGCTGCACAATGTAGTCAAAACCTGTGTTCCTTATTGGCACATAAAATAGAACATGATGAGACAATGACAGCGATTGAATGGTTAAACGTGCATGTAGAATACTGGCACTGGATTGTCGCCGGTTTGTTGTTTGTGCTCTCAGAAATTTTCCTCACCAGTTTTATTTTTCTGTGGATAGGGGTGAGTGCAGTAGTGGTTGGTATCACCTTGCTGTTCATACCCATTAGCTTTAATGCCCAGCTTATTTTATGGATGCTGTTGTCGCTTGTCTGTCTGGTTCTCTGGTTTAAGTTTATTTCCCCTGTAATTAAAACCCGTAGCCTGGCTGGAATGGCGATGGAAAGTCTGATCGGTCAGCAGGCAACGGTGGTTTTATTCGATGGTGAGTCAGGTAACGGGAAGGTTAAATTCTCGGTGCCGGTTCTGGGCAGCGAGCAATGGGCGATAATTTGTCATGATGTCGTGATACCGGGTGATCGTGTCAAAGTCACCGATGTGCTTGGCAATAAACTACTGACCAGAAAAGTCTAAGGAACCTCTGGCCAGGTCCGTGTCAAACAGACTGCCGTTCTTCTTAGTATTACATTGCTTCACTAACTAACTATTTAAAACAGGAAAGCTATTATGGCAACCTTATACATCGTATTAACCCTGCTCGCTGTCGTTTTTATCACCATGGCTATGGGCGTGAGCATTGTGCCTCAGGGCAAGAAATATGTCGTCCAGCGACTTGGTAAATACCATAAAACATTAAATCCAGGATTGAATATTATTCTGCCCTATATTGATACCATCGCCTATAGAGTTGTTACCAAAGATATCGTGCTGAACATTCCTTCACAGGAAGTGATAACAAAGGATAATGCGGTGATAGTGACCAATGCGGTGGCGTATATTAATATAGTAGATCCACAAAGGGCCGTCTATGGTGTTGAAGACTATGAATTAGCGCTATGTACGCTGGTACAGACATCACTACGTTCTATATTGGGTGAAATGTCACTTGATGATGCACTTTCATCCCGTGATTTAATTAAATCCAAATTAAAATCATCCATCTCTGATGATATCAGCGACTGGGGCGTGGTACTGAAAACGGTGGAAATACAGGATATTAACCCATCTTCAACCATGCAGAGTGCGATGGAGGAACAGGCTGCAGCCGAACGTCAACGTCGCGCTGCTGTAACCAACGCTGAGGGGCAGAAGCAGGCTACTGTTCTAAAGGCTGAAGGGAATCTGGAGGCATCACGTAAAGATGCCGAAGCAACCGTTCTGCTCGCGGAGGCCTCGGCCAGCGCCATTCAGAAAGTCACTGACACAATTAGTGATGAATTACCGGTGATGTATCTGCTGGGTGAAAAATACATTGAATCATTGAGTAAACTTGCCGGGTCTGACAACAGTAAAACGCTGATTTATCCGGCTGATCTACAGCAGGCAATGAAAAGCATGTTGAATTTTGGTAATCGGTAACGATGAATCCTCTGAACATCGGTTTATTTCCCCCGACTTATTACTGAAACAGATAAAAAGGATACCTGGTGTTCAAGACACGCTGTAAATACCTCCATGTAAGCCCGACACCCGCCTCCCTGCGGCTGACGGTCTTTTGAGCACCAGGTATCCTTTTCATCCATCCGGTTAGTATGCAGAGGGCTTTCTGGCTAAGGGTAATAAGCAGATTTGAAATTATGGCAACGGGCTCATGGTATTTAAACCGTCACAGGCTCGAACTCGATCATTGTATTGACATCCACGTCATAATCAACGCCTTCAACACCAAAACCAAATAGCTTCAAAAATTCATCTTTGTAACCCCGATAATCGGTCATTTTAAAAATATTTTCACTGGTCACCTGCGGCCAGAGCTCCCTGACTTTATCCTGCACGTCGTCGCGTAGTTCCCAGTCATCCATACGTATCCGGCTGGATTCATCCAGTTCTACGTTACCCTCTTTATATAACTGGGTGCGGAACATACGGTTTATTTGTTCAATGCAGCCTTCGTGAATGCCAAGCTCCTTCATTACCTTAAAGCCGATGGCGATATATAAAGGCATGACCGGTATGGCGGCGGATGCCTGGGTGACCACGCTTTTCAGTACGGCAATATTTGCTGCACCGTTGATGTCGGTAAGTGAATTGCGGATTGAAGCGGCGGCTCGATCCATATCTTCTTTGGCCCTGCCCAATGCGCCGTGCCAGTAAATTGGCCAGGTAATATTGGTGCCGATGTAACTGTATGAAACGGTTTTAACCCCATTTGCCAGGACACCTGCCTGTTTCAGTGCGCGCATCCATAATTCCCAGTCTTCGCCACCCATTACGGTAATAGTGTTTTGTATTTCTGCCTCGGTTGCCGGTTCAATTTCGACATCAATAAGGCGGTCTTTGCTGGTATCAACGGCGGTGGCTTTGTAGGTATTACCAATGGGTTTTAAGACTGAGCGAATAGTTTCCCCGGTGTCTGGTAATTTGCGTACAGGCGAAGCCAGTGAGTAAATCACCAGATCAACCTGCCCCAGATCTTCCTTAATTATTTCGATAGTTTTATCGCGCATTGTATTTGAGAAAGCGTCACCATTAATACTTTTTGCATAAAGTCCTGCTGTATGTGCCGCTTTTTCGAAAGCACCAGAGTTATACCAGCCTGCAGAGCCGGGCTTTTTTTCTGTTGCCGATTTTTCCAGAAACACGCCTAGTGTTGCTGCACCCGAACCAAAAGCAGCGGTAATTCGCGATGCCAGACCATAACCGGTTGACGCACCAATCACTAAAACTTTCTGTGGGCCGTTAACGACGGCACCATCGGCTTTTACGCGCGCTATTTGTTCTTTAATATTGGCTTCACAACCAGTGGGATGAGCGGTTGTACAAATAAAGCCGCGTGTTTTTGGTTTGATAATCACGTTAGCATTTCCGTTTTTATTTAAGGGCGTCTGAATAACAGGGTGAATATTACCAACTATTCACCCATTAAACACGGTCTTTTACGGCAGATCTGCTGATTCGGAGCGGTTGATTCGGGGCGGCGGATTCAGATATGATAATTAATATAGCATCGGAAATTCACGCCTGATTTTATCTATTTCGCCATAAACGTCTGTAGGCAGTTTAACCGAGATCGAAGCTATATTATTTTTCAATTGTTCCATATTGGTCTGACCCATAGATGTCAGAATGTCAGTCTAACTGGTCGTCGGCGACGAAGTATTTAGGGTCTTCGATTACGTTGACCTCCACCAGATCGCCAGCCCTTTCCAGCAATTTGGTGCATTCCGGGCTGAGGTGACGTAGATGCAGGCGCTTGCCGGCCTTGAGGTAGCGTTCGGCAAGGGTGTCAATGGCTTCGATAGCGGAGTGGTCGGCAACGCGGGCGTTGCGGAACTCCAGCACCACATCGTCGGGGTCGTTGCGTACGTCGAACAAATCCCCGAAGTTTTTCACCGAGGCAAAAAACAGCGGGCCTTCCAGTTCGTAGACCTTGCCACCCATATTGTTGATGGTAGTTTTGACGTTGATGTGTTTGGCATGTTTCCAGGCAAAGACCAGCGCCGAAACAATAACCCCTACCACCACGGCAATAGCCAGGTCGGTGGCCACGGTAACGCCGGACACGAGAATTAGCACAAAGGCATCGGAGCGGGGGATCTTTTTCAGAATGCGGAAGCTGGACCATTCAAAGGTGCCGATCACCACGGTGAACATCACGCCCACCAGTGCTGCCAGCGGGATATCCTCGATCAACCCGGAGGCAAACAGGATGAAGGCCAGCAGTGCCAGCGCGGCGGTGATGCCGGAAAGTCGTCCACGGCCACCGGAGTTCACGTTGATCATGCTCTGGCCAATCATTGCGCAGCCGCCCATGCCACCAAAAAAACCAGTGACCACGTTGGCGGCACCCTGGGCAACACACTCCCGGTTACCACGGCCGCGAGTGTCAGTAAGCTCGTCGATCAGAGTCAATGTCAGCAGTGATTCAATGAGTCCGATGGCAGCAAGAACCACCGCGTAGGGCAGGATGATTCGTAGTGTCTCCAGTGAAAACGGCACCATGGGAATATGAAATTCAGGCAGGCTGCCGGCAATAGAGGCGATATCGCCCACGGTTTTGGTGTCCAGTCCCGCGCCCATCACCAGCAGGCTTACCACCACGATGGCTGCCAGCGATGAAGGTACGGCGGTGGTGAGCCGGGGCAGGTAGCGGATGATGATCATGGTCAGCGCCACCAGGCTCAGCATGATCCACAGGGCGCTGCCGCTCATCCATTGCAGGGCACCTTCCGCATCGGCTATCTGAAAGTTTTTCATCTGCGCGAGAAAAATCACGATGGCCAGACCGTTGACGAAACCCAGCATTGCCGGATGTGGCACCATGCGGATAAACTTGCCGAGGTGCAACAGACCAAAGCTAATCTGGATAATGCCCATCAACACTACTGTGGCGAACAGGTATTCGATGCCGTGTTTGGCTACCAGTGCTACCATCACCACTGCAAGCGCGCCGGTAGCACCGGAGATCATCCCCGGCCGACCACCGATGGATGCGGTTATCAGCCCTACCATAAAGGCTGCGTACAGCCCCACCAGTGGGTCCACTCCGGCCACAAAAGAGAAGGCCACCGCCTCGGGTACCAGTGCCAGGGCGACGGTGAGGCCGGACAATACATCATTTTTGATGTTGCGCGTAGGCGCGGTGTGGAGTTCAAACATAGGGTGTCTCGGGGAATGGTGCAGCAAAAAGGTTGCGCATTTTACGCTAATTGGCTTATAACGGGAAGACTAGTCGGAGCCGATGGTTTTACCGCTAGCGGGTTCCTCAGACAGACGTTAAAATAAACTACCCCGCCGCAGGCGGACGGGGTATTAAGGCAGAAACAGGCATATCGAACCAGGGCAATTAATAGAGGTGCCCATGAATAAAGTTCCTGTCTGAAAACCATTCAGCGGACAGTAAGAAGACATGCTTCCTGTTCCGGTTATAATGGGTGCTGATCAACCCTTAATGCATGACTACTATGATTATTACCCTTTCGCCTTCAAAAGGTCAGGATTTTTCCGAGCCACCATTAACTAAAAAATACAGTAAGCTACGGGATTTGAAGGAGTCGGAAATTTTGGCAAAAGAGTTGAAGACGTTGTCGGTAGCAGATATAAAATTACTGATGTCGGTTAGTGAGAAGATCGCAAAATTAAATGCCGACCGGTTTAAGCGGTTCACTACACCCTTTACCACAAAAAATTCCAGGCAGGCAATTTTTGCATTTAAAGGTGATGTTTACAGTGCTATTGATTTAAACCGTTTTACCGAGGATGACTTCAGTTTTGCCCAGAACCACCTGCGGATACTGTCCGGGTTATATGGTTATTTGCGCCCGCTGGATTTAATTCAGCCCTATCGGCTGGAAATGAAAACAAAACTGTCTAATCCTCGCGGCGATAATCTATACCAGTTTTGGGGTAAGCGTATTACCGAAAATTTGAACAGGGAACTGAAAAAACAGCAGGTGCCGGTACTGGTTAATCTGGCCTCAAAGGAGTATTTCAAATCGGTAAAGCCCGCATTACTGGAGGGGGAATTGCTTGATATCAACTTTAAGGAAACGAAAGCAGGCAAGACACGTATCGTGGCTATTTTTGCCAAACGTGCGCGTGGCATGATGGCTGATTATATTATTCGCAACCGGATTGAAAATCCACAGGATATAAAGAAATTTAAGCTTGGAGGTTATAAATTTAATAGCGCCCTGTCGGATGATAGACAATGGACATTTGAACGACCACAGCCTTAAACCCCGCTTCCTGTCCTCATCGAGATATGCCTCTTCGTTCCGCATAGTGTAAAATCACCGGTTTATAGTAAAGAAAAGCTGGAGAGTGATTTTGCAAACGTTTCATGGAACAACCATTTTAACGGTGCGGCGCAATGGTAAGGTTGTTGTCGGTGGCGATGGTCAGGTTACCTTGGGTAATACCGTAATGAAGAGCAATGCGACCAAAGTGCGAAAAATTTATAATGACAGTGTAATTGCTGGTTTTGCTGGTGCAACAGCCGATGCGTTTACCCTGCTGGAACGATTTGAAGCCATGTTGGAGCGCCATAATGGTCAGTTACGTCGAGCGGCGGTAGAGCTGGCGAAAGACTGGCGTACCGATAGAATGCTGCGTAAGCTTGAGGCAATGCTGATCGTAGCGGATACAGAAAATTCGTTATTAATATCCGGTACGGGCGATGTTATTGATACCCCGGATGACCTGATTGCAATCGGTTCCGGTGGCCCGTATGCGCAGTCTGCTGCGCGGGCATTATTTGATAACACCAGCATGGAAGCACGTGAGATTGTTGAGAAAAGCCTGGTTATTGCGGGTGATATCTGTATTTATACCAACCAGAATCGCACAATCGAAGAAATTCAAACAAGTTAGTTATAGAAGGTTTAATTGTTAATGTCTGAAATGACCCCCAAAGAAATTGTACAGGAACTCGATAAACATATTATCGGGCAGCAAAATGCCAAACGAGCAGTGGCTATTGCACTGCGTAACCGTTGGCGGCGGATGCAGGTTGAGGAAATCCTGCGTAATGAGATCACCCCGAAAAATATCCTGATGATCGGCCCGACCGGTGTGGGTAAAACAGAAATTGCCCGGCGTTTGGCACACCTGGCCAACGCTCCATTTGTAAAGGTTGAGGCAACAAAATTCACCGAAGTTGGTTATGTTGGTCGTGAGGTTGATTCGATTATACGCGATCTTGTTGAGGCATCGGTAAAAACGACACGTGAGCAGGAGATGGAAAAAGTTAGCCATCTTGCTGAAGCGGCAGTAGAGGAACGTATCCTTGATGCTCTGTTACCGCCAGCACGTAACCGTTTTGGCGAGCCGGAAGAGAATAACGATAGCGGTACACGGGAGAAATTTCGTGACAAATTACGCGCTGGTGAGCTGGATGACCGAGAAATTGAAGTTGAGCTATCGGTGGCGCCGATGGGGGTGGAGATAATGGCTCCACCGGGTATGGAGGAAATGACCTCCCAGCTTCAGGGCATGTTTCAGAATATGGCCAGTGACCGGAAAAAGACCAGTAAAATACGCATTGATAAAGCCAGGAAAGTGCTATTGCATGAAGAGGCGGGCAAGTTGGTCAAGGATGATGAAATCAAGTCAAGGGCGGTAGAAAATGCGGAACAAAATGGCATTGTTTTTATTGATGAAATAGACAAAGTGACCAAACGGGCTGATAGCGGTAGCGGCGGAGAGGTGTCACGTGAAGGTGTACAGCGCGATCTGCTACCACTGGTGGAAGGGTGTACGGTTACAACCAAATATGGCATGGTAAAAACCGATCATATCCTGTTTATCGCTTCTGGTTCTTTTCATTTAACCAAACCTTCCGATCTTATACCGGAACTGCAGGGGCGATTACCGATCCGTGTTGAACTTTCGGCGCTGACGGCGGAAGATTTTGAGCGTATTCTCACCGAACCGGATGCTGCCTTAACCGTACAATATAAGGCGCTGATGGAAACCGAACAGGTCAGTCTGGAATTTACCGAGGATGCCATCAAACGTATCGCGCATTCTGCTTATGAAGTGAATGAAAGCGCAGAAAATATCGGCGCCAGACGGCTGCATACCGTGATGGAACATCTTCTGGAAGAGATTTCCTACGATGCACCGGATCGGCGGGGTGAAAAAATTATTATTGATGCTGATTATGTCAATAACAGTCTCGGTGCATTAATCGAAGATGAAGATTTAAGCCGTTATATTTTATAAAATAGATTGAGAGAATTATGCAAAAACCAAGTGATATCAAACTGCACCAGAAAAGTAGAGTGCTGGAAATTAAATATGATGACGGCCAGATCTTTACACTGCCCTGTGAGTATCTGCGGGTGTATTCCCCTTCTGCGGAAGTTACCGGACATGGCCCCGGTCAGGAAATTCTGCAATTAAACAAGGAAGAAGTTACTATTGAATCGATAGAATCACAGGGTAATTATGCACTGAAGTTTTTCTTTGATGATAAACACGATACCGGTATCTATACCTGGGAATACCTGTACGAACTTGGTTCAAAATATGAAGAAAAATGGCAGGATTATCTGGACAGATTAAAAGCTGCCGGGCATGAGCGAAGAAAAATAGATTAGTGACCGGTTACAAAGATCGAAAAAAATTTAACAGGCACACAGGTATTGTGAATTAATATTTATACATTAATATTTATAATGGCTCATCCTGATAGAAAATAAATACTGACAATATTTCTTTTCCATGATTTAAGTTTTTTATTGCGTAATTTTCTGCTTTGCATTCTTCGCAGCATAAAGTTTTTTATATTACTTGACTTCAGGTTAACTATTTTCATTTGTTCACGGAAAAATAGAGATGACAAAAAATACAACACACTTCGGTTATAAAACCGTTGATGAAAATGAAAAAGAATCAATGGTAGCAGGAGTGTTTGATTCGGTTGCGAGTAAATACGATATCATGAATGATGTTATGTCGTTTGGTATTCATCGTATCTGGAAAAAAATTACCATGCAGCATACCGGTTTAAAACCCGGCGATCGCGCCCTGGATGTTGCCGGGGGAACCGGTGACCTGACTATGGAAATGTCTAAACAGGTTGGGCCGGATGGGGAAGTAATTATTTCAGATATTAATCCGGCGATGCTGGCAGAAGGGCGTAAACGGTTGCTGGATAAAGGCTATGGTGGCAATATTAAATTTGTTGAAGCTAATGCCGAAGACCTGCCGTTTGAAGATAACAGTTTTAACTGTATAACCATTGCCTTTGGTCTGCGTAATGTAACCCATCAGGACAAAGCACTGGCCTCCATGTATCGAGTGCTCAAACCCGGTGGTCGGTTACTGATTCTGGAATTTTCCAGACCGGTATTGCCCGGCCTAAATAAACTGTACGATTTTTACTCGTTTAATATTCTGCCAAAAATGGGCAAGTTAATTGCCAATGATGAAGACAGCTATCGTTATCTTGCTGAATCGATTCGTATGCACCCGGATCAGGCAACATTAAAATCAATGATGTGTGATGCAGGCTTTGAACGTTGTACCTATCATAATATGACGGGTGGTATTGTTGCCCTGCATAAAGGTTTTAAGTTATAACAGAATGTATCCGCAGATATAAAAATAAAATGCTGGAACATTCATTTCATACCGCCATTAATACCGCTTTTAATAAAGCGCTATCACTGGACCCCGAACTGCCAGAAAAACTGGCTATATTTTCCGGCAAGGTTATTTGTCTTTATTTTACTGGTGTTGGAAAGCAGCTGTATTTATTGCCTGAAAACGCGCATATCAATGTACTAACAAAATACGATGGCGAGGCAGATGTCTGTATTCGGGGAACGCCACTTGCCATAATAAAAATGTTAATGAAGCCTGATGTCACTGGTCTGTTATTAAAAGGTGAAGTTGAAATAAGTGGTGATACCCGTCTGGGTAACGCCTTTAAATCCCTGTTTCGTGAAATGGAAATTGACTGGCAACAGCCGCTGGCTGAAATAGTCGGTGATAGCGCTACCCAGGAAATAGAAAACGGATTCAACCGGTTTAATCAATGGTGCAGAAAAAGTGCAGCGGCATTTGGTTTGAGCCTGAGCGAATATCTACAGGAGGAAAGTCGGGATATGGTCGGTGAGGCAGAAGTGGAAAATTTTACTCAACAGGTTGATCGCTTACGCGATGATATCGACCGGTTTGAATACAGACTAACGATGACGTTACAGGAAAAGAATCAATAATGGTAATGCTGAATCCCAGTCAATTTGTCCGAATGTTGCGTATTAACTATGTATTAATGCGCCATGGTCTGGATGATATTGTTTTTACTACCCATCTGTTTCGCCCGTTTCGTTTTATCATCTATCTGTTTCCATGGAACTGGGTACGAGGCGAACGCAAACCCCGTGCAGTACGTGTGCGAGAGGCACTGGAAGATCTGGGGCCAATCTTTATTAAGTTCGGGCAAATGTTATCTACCCGGCGCGATTTACTGGCAGATGATATTGCCACTGAGCTTGAACGTTTGCAGGACGATGTACCCCCTTTTCCCGGTGAACAGGCAAAAGCCATTATTGAAAAAGCCTTTAAGCTGCCAGTGGGTGAGCTGTTTGCCAAGTTTGAACTTAAGCCACTAGCCTCGGCTTCTGTTGCTCAGGTTCACGCCGGGATATTAAACACAGGTGAGGATATTGTGGTAAAAGTATTACGCCCGAATGTTCTCACTACTATTAAACGTGACCTTTCACTGCTGTATATTATTGCCGAGCTGGCAGCAAAATATTCCTCTCAGCTAAGACGCCTGCGACCGGTCGAAGTAGTTGCAGAATATGAAAAAACCATTCTTGATGAACTGGATCTGATGCGCGAAGCGGCGAATGCAAGTCAGTTGCGGCGTAATTTTACCGGCTCCAGTGAATTATATATACCGGAAATATACTGGGACTATGTGCATAAAAATGTTCTGGTGATGGAGCGTATTTATGGCATACCTATTCGTAATATTGCCGAACTTGAAAAAAAGCATACTAATATGGAACGTCTTGCTGCGCTGGGGGTAAAAATATTTTTCACCCAGGTATTCGAGCATAATTTTTTCCATGCGGATATGCACCCCGGCAATATTTTTGTAGACATTGATGACCCGGAATTTCCAAAATATATCGCTGTAGATTTTGGCATTATCGGCACACTCAGTCAGGTCGATAAACGTTATCTGGCAGAAAATTTTCTGGCTTTTTTTCAGCGTGATTACAATAAGGTCGCCAAGTTGCATGTTGAATCTGGCTGGGTGCCATCGCATACCCGGGTGGATGAATTTGAATCAGCAATTCGCAGTGTCTGTGAACCTATTTTTGAGCGACCATTAAAAGAAATTTCCTTTGGCCAGTTGTTACTGCGCCTGTTTCAGACTGCGCGTCGGTTTAATATGGAAGTGCAGCCACAACTGGTGCTGTTACAGAAAACATTATTAAATATCGAAGGTCTGGGTCGACAATTGTATCCTGAGCTTGATTTATGGAAAACAGCCAAGCCATTTCTGGAACACTGGATGGAGGAACAGGTTGGCGCGCGCGCCATGCTGCATAATCTTAAGGAAGATCTGCCCTATCTGGTCGAAAAGTTGCCGGAAATGCCAAATCTGTTTTATGCCACTCTGAAAAGGTTGTCTGAGGGAAAAGAGCAGGAAAAACAGTTGCAGGTAATAACCGAGATTAATAAGCAACTAAAGCGCGGCACCCGGCGGACGGTTCTTTCAATAACAGGTGGCGCATTACTGGTTACTGCTGCCATTACCCTTTCAATAAACCCCGTCAGCTATTTTTTATTACTGGGGATACCGATGGTAACCTGGATAAGCGCTACTTCCGGCATTGGGTTCCTGCTTTTTGCATTACAGGATTAGAGAGTCCCTGATACTGGATATGGTTCAGGGTTGTTCATCAACCGCTTCTCACAGTAGAATGAGCCATGCCAGAAATAATTGATACAATTTCCCAGTCGGCACAAAATGCCGATGTTTCATCTATTCTTAATGATCTCAATGATGCACAGCGTCGTGCGGTTACAGCCGATTCGGGGCATCTGCTGGTGCTGGCTGGTGCAGGTAGTGGTAAAACCAGGGTGCTGGTACATCGAATTGCCTGGCTGAATCAGGTAGAAGGGATTTCGCCTTTTAATATCTTCGCTGTTACCTTTACCAATAAAGCGGCGGCAGAAATGCGCCAGCGGGTTGAAAAACTTCAGCGCCTGCCAGTAGCGGGAATGTGGGTGGGTACCTTTCACGGCCTTGCCCATCGTCTGTTGCGCCAGCACTGGCGGGAAGCAAAACTGCCACAAACTTTTCAGATACTCGATAGCGATGATCAGTACCGGCTGGTTCGTCGTGTGTTGAAAGGTCTGGAACTGGACGAAGCCAGATGGCCACCGAAACAGGCACAGGCCTTTATTAATGCACGCAAGGATGAGGGAAAACGTCCCCCGCATATTGATACCTCGAACAATCCCGTTTATGTACAGATGGTACGTATTTATACCGCCTATGAACAGGCCTGTGAACGCGCAGGCGTGATAGATTTCGCCGAACTATTATTGCGTACACTGGAACTGATTCGAGATAATGATTCCCTGCAACAGCATTACCAGAAACGTTTTCAGCATATTCTGGTTGATGAATTTCAGGACACCAATACTATTCAGTATGCCCTGATCCGTTTGCTAGCTGGCACCGAAAATAAGGTTTTTATTGTCGGCGATGACGATCAGGCTATTTACGGCTGGCGCGGTGCGCGGGTTGAAAACATTCAGTTATTTCAGCGTCATTTTTCTGCTGTCGAAATTATCCGCCTGGAACAGAACTACCGCTCCACCAGCACTATTCTGTCTGCGGCCAATGCTTTGATCGACCATAATAATGATCGCATGGGAAAAAAACTCTGGACCAGCGGGGCTGATGGCAATCCTGTTGTTTTTTATCATGCGTTTGATGAAAGGGATGAAGCACATTTCGTACTCGAAAAAATTAAACTATATATTGAGCAGGGACATGCGCGTAGTGAGGTGGCAATTTTATATCGCTCCAATGCCCAGTCACGTACTTTTGAAGAGCAGTTTGTTAACGAAGGCATGCCTTATCGGGTCTATGGCGGTATGCGATTTTTTGAACGGGCTGAAATTAAAAATACGCTGGCCTATTTGCGATTAATGGATAACCCGAATGATGATGCTTCATTTGAACGTGTAGTGAATACGCCGACACGTGGTATAGGTGAACGTAGCGTTGAAAAAATTCGTGATATTGCCAGAGAAAATAACTTACCATTGTGGCAGGCTGCAAAAAAAATTATTAATAATAAAGCCCTGCCGACCCGAGCCGCCAATTCACTTACCGGTTTTCTGAAGCTGATTGAAAAAATGAAACAGGAAACACAGGATTTGCCTTTGCATGAGCAGGTTGATGATGTGGTTCATAATATTGGCTTGATTGAATTTTATGAAAAAGAAAAAACGGAAAAAGCCAGAGCAAGAGTAGAAAATATTGAGGAACTGATTACTGCTGCCAGAGGTTTTGATTTTGACCGTAGTGAAATGGGTGAGATGAAAATGCTTACTGCTTTTCTTTCTCATGCCGCATTAGAGGCGGGTGAAGGTCAGGCCTCACAATGGGATGATTGTGTACAGTTAATGACTTTGCACAGCGCTAAAGGGCTGGAGTTTCCGCTGGTATTTATGGTGGGCATGGAGGAAGGTCTGTTTCCATCACAACGTTCACTGGAAGAAGAAGGCAAACTCGAAGAAGAAAGGCGGCTTTGTTACGTCGGCATTACTCGAGCGCGGCAGCAACTGGTATTATGCTGTGCGGAACACCGGCGTCTGTACGGGCAGGATTTATACCCGGCACCATCGCGCTTTACCAGTGAGATCCCGCAACATCTTATTCAGGAGTTACGGAAAAAACCGAGCGTATCAAGAACATCGCGTGCTTCGTCGTATGCCAAAACATATAAAAGTCAGGCAGAAAGTATTAATGGTCTGTGCGTTGGTCAGCGCGTAAATCATACAAAATTTGGTGATGGTATGGTTACCAACCTTGAAGGAAGTGGTAGCCATGCAAGAGTAGAAGTTAACTTTGAAAAGGCTGGCAGTAAATGGCTGGTGATGGCGTATGCCAACTTAAGGAAGCTCTGACAAAAAGAAGAAGGTAACAAAATAAAAAATTTATTTTAATATCCGTTGATGTCAGTATGCAGGAAAGTTTTTAAGATACAACAGTAGTTTATTCTTCTGGAAAAGTTTCATTTTTAGTACAGGTTCGCAGCATCTGAAATATATTATACTGTATAGCGCGGTCGAGTAAATGACGTGCCTGTCTGCCTTTTTCAATTGCATGAGAACGGATGGTTAACGTGTTATTGTTATCTACGGTGGCATAGTCAAAATCAATCAGGCTATCAATAAAATTAGCAATCAGCTTTTTATCAAAAAAATCTGGTGAGTTGATTTCATGGATAAGAGATATACGCTGGGCCATAAGGTGGCACAGGTGCTCAAGATGATTTCGTGTAATGGATGCCTTGTTACGAAAGGCAAGTAAGGCAAAAATAATATAATATAGTTCCAGTACAGGTGAAATAATCCTGCAAAGATGCTGCAACTGTACCATTTCACCTGAGTTGACTTTGGGTCGGGAATAACTATCTATTTCCTCCCCCTTAATTAGCAGACCCATATTACTCAGTTGATTTAAAGTTAAATCAATAATATTTTCTATTTCCTCCTGTGCCCATGGCAGATACAATTCGGCTCTGAGAAACGGATAGGCAATAGATATAAAATGAATTATTTTCTCACGCCTAATGGTAGCAGTATTGGTAAAGCAGCAGGCAATTAATGATGGCATCGTCAGCAAATGAATGATGTTGTTACGGTAGTAGGTCAGTAGTATGGCCATCGGCCTGTCCAGATAGATAAAATCCCCCATTTCATGCTGGTGACGCTTAACCAGTTTTAATTCCTCCGCACGTTTAATTTGTTCCACGGTGCTGATGGAGGTGATTGTGATATTGTCAGAAATCGCCAGACTCCGGATCAGCTCAATATAGACATCAAGAGTCTGTAGCAACTCGCCTTCATCTATTGCCTGATTACCTGTCGCCAGCAAAGCGGTTGAGATAAGATTAACCGCATTTACATGGCTGGCCTGATTGATATTACGCATAATATTTTCAGCCGTTGCCTTTACCACGGTAGCTAACCAGGCGGGTCGGTTATTATCATCAAATTCACAGGTTTGCCAGCCAGGGTTGGTACGATCAAGCATCTCATTAAGGTAAACCGGATCACCAAAACTGGTTGATACTCGCCCGTAGTTGCCACGTATATTGAAAAAAGATTTTATTGAATCCAGCAGATTTTCAGATTTTTTATCGTCTCCTTTTAATTCAGCCAGGTAGGCCCGGCCTTCAATCATCTTTTCATAACCAATAGAAACAGGAATAAAGGCGACTGGCCGCTGATGGTATTTTAAAAAAGCACGAATAGTCATTGCCAGCATTCCGGGTTTTGGTTTCAATAATCGCCCGGTGCGGCTACGCCCACCTTCAATAAAATATTCCACTGGCATACCTGTTGATACCAGCGAGGCAAGATATTCAAACATAACGGTGGAATAAAGCGGGTTACCTTTGAAAGTGCGACGAATAAAAAAAGCACCACCTTTACGCAGTATAGGACCGATAAAAGGCATATTAAGATTTTTACCGGCAGCAATATAGGGGATAGCCAGGCCCTCAGAATGTACAATATAAGACAATAACAAATAATCAATATGGCTGCGGTGACTGGGAACATAGATCAGTGCATGTGTGCGTGCAATGTGGCGAAGCTTTTTACTGTGGAAAACATCAATACCACAATAGAATTTATTCCAGAAAGCAGTGAGTACACGCTGTAATAACTGAATAGTAATGTAGTTACAGTTAGCGACAATTTCAGTAAGATATTTCTGCGCCCGTTGTGCTGAACGGTATTCAGTGATTTTCTTCTCACTACTATACTTTCTTATTGCCGTTCTAACATCGGGTTTGTTCAGCAGGGTTCTTATTAATGTTCGTCGATGGGAAACATCCGGCCCCAGCGTGGCGGTTTTTATTTCATTTAATCGTGTTACCAGTAAAGCCTGAGTCTGGTCTATAATTTGTTCATCTGTTAAATTGGCGTTTATTTGCTGGCGGAAAGAGATAATCTCTGAAAATTGTACCAGTGTATCTCTACCATTAAATAAAATGGTAAAAAAACGTCTTGTGCGTCCAGCTATTCCCCAGGTGTCAGCAAACAGAACATTCAACCAGTGTTTCTGTTTTGCCACTGGTCTGCCCCAGAAAATGGTTACTGGCACAAACTGTACGTCCTGTTGTGGTGAAAGTTTTAATGTATGTAGTAGGTCGATGAGCATCGCCGAACGTTTGGTTTTCTGCTGTAGCCAGGCTTTTAATGGCTGTTTCTGTACCACGGTATAAACCTGGTGCCAGCGTTTAAATGCCGTTGGTGTTACATGTGCCAGTGGCATAGGTAGCTGCAAACGTTCACACTCCTGTTCCATAACCAGTAGATCTGCCCACGAACGATCTGTGAGTACGTAAACAAATGCTTTATTTTTATCAGCATGTTCAATGTCTTCAGCATGGAGTACATCGGTTTTTACCCACAGGTAAAGGATCTTTCTGGCGATGTAATTAACAGGTGTACGTAAGTGCATAAGCGGGTGCGGTGTTTATAACTTAATACCGCATCCAGTGTGCTTTTTCTGCACTAGTAGCTTCAAAAAATTTTCAGAATTATTTAGCATCATCAAATTTCCCTTTGCCAAAATGTTGCTGTAACAATTCATCGTAATTACGGATACGTGTAACATAGCGAACTGGCTCGTTACCACGTGCGTAACCATAATGTAGGTATTTATAGTATTTTTTCTGGCTCAATAACGGCAGAACTTCTTTCATTTCGATCCAGCGATCAGGGTTTTTATTTAATTTTCTTGCCAGAGCCTGTGCATCTCTAAAGTGTCCACGGCCGACATTATAGGCCGCCAAAGCTAACCATGATTGATCTGGTTCGCTTACATTAGCCACCATTTTCTTCATTTTTGCCTGAAATTCTGCACCCGCATAGATGTTTTGTTCAGCATTCAATCGATTAGTCACTCCCAGCGATTTTGCTACAGGCTGTGTCAGCATCATGATGCCACGCACACCTGTTGGGCTTTTTGCTTTTCTATTCCAATGTGATTCCTGATAGCTTTGAGCAGCTAATAATGAAGGGTCAATATTGTATTTATCTGCTGCATCAATAAAAATTTTCTTATATTGTGGAAGGCGTGTTTTTACTCGGGCTAAAAATTTGTGCGTATCAACATAATCAAATATTTCAACGTAGCCATAATATTTTTCAAGCATACTGGACAGATTATTAGCCTTGTATTGATCAAACCAGCTATTTATTGCAGCAATTAAACTATTGTTGTGCTTATTTACCATCCAGGCAAGTTTTGTTTCTTTCGCTAAAGTATATTTTTTCTGAATTTCGGTATGGTATCGACGTTCTATATTATATAAGGTTGAGTCACTTATTGTGCATTCTATTTTTTTCTTTGCCACCTGTTTTAGTAAGGCTTCAGTGTTCATGTTTTTATTGGCCTTCCATGACATATTGGGATATTCTTTTAATGAATCGATGTAACTACTACTGGCAGCAACAACAACTTTAAGACCATTTAAGTCCTTTATATTTTTAATACGTTTTTTACTGCGATGGCAAACCAGATACTCGTTAACTTTTTGATAGACGGGGCCAAAGTCAAATTCTTTTTTGCGATTACTGGTTATTGTTAGTCCTGCGGCAGCAATATCCCCTTCTTTATTACGCAAGGCTTCCAATATTGCTTTTGTGGAGTCATAAACTTTATATTCAACATTGACGTGCAGACTTTTTGCAAACGATTGTGTCATATCATATTCAGGGCCGGTAAGATTATTATCACGATTATAATAATAGGTGGTCGGAAGGTTCGTCGTAAGGACAATTAATTTTCCGCGCTGTTTTATTTTTTCTAATAGCGACACCGATTTTTTTTGCTTTTGCTTTAATGCCGTTGCAGTATTCTCAGATTGACTGCAGGAAAATAGCGATAGTGTAAAGATGGAGACAATGAATATCTTTGCAATATTCAGCGAAAATAATTTGATTTGATCAGAAACGACCATTAAAACCTCACTCTGTAACGAATATGTAATACGCTGATAATTTACTAACAGGATAGATAATAAGTATCCTTTTTATCTGTTTCAGTAATATGTTGCAACCAATGTAAGTGGTTGATTCATAATAATTTTAAATCTCCTTCGGGGTAATTCTCCACAACTTGCAGTGTAATCTGCGGGTGTTGGTTTTCCGCACCCGTCTGATTAGAGTTCCGGCCATGCCCCATTCTCTTGCTGCATGGATTTACAGCCGTTCCGTTAATAACTAAAAAAGCAGAGTTGATAACGGGGTTGTTTTATTACAGAGAATTAATGACAAATCATTGAAAAACAAAAAAGAAATCAGATGACGAGCCATAATAATACCGTATTTTCACAACTACTGAAACTAATATCAAGAGATGAATTTTGGAGGTATTGCAAAATGACACGATAGCGGCCGTACGTTTAGATCGGTAACCTGTTTTGCCCATTAGATATTTCTAGCGTAGATTTATGCGTATCCGTGTTTCCCTGAGTGGGTTTCTGCACAACAAAAGACACAATAAAACTTCATCTTTGCTTAAATTTCTACTTAAGATTCTATGACTTGCAGACGATAATAGTTCTGTTCAAACACAATTGACGATTACATGCAGGAATACCATATCTTATGAAATTTATAGTGGGCTTGATTCTCACCATTGGTTGTGTGTTTGGCGGCTATGTGCTGTCGCACGGCCATCTGGCGGCACTTGTGCAACCCTTTGAGTTGCTGATTATCGGCGGTGGTGCAGCAGGCGCTTTTATTATTGCCAATCCAACAACCGTTATTGTGGATGTTGGTAAGGGGGTGGGGGGGTTATTTAAACCAACACTTTACAACAAGAGCATGTATATCGATTTGCTGACCCTGATGTTTCAGCTGTTTAGCAAAGCACGAAAAGATGGGCTGATGGCGTTGGAAACCGATATTGATGAACCTGTCGAGAGTGAGATATTCCAGGCCTTTCCTAAAATTCTCAAAAATCACCATGTGCTGGAATTTATCAATGACTATTTACGTCTGATGGTGGGAGGCAACATGAATGCCTTTGAGCTGGAAAATCTAATGGATGTAGAACTGGATACCCATGAACATGAGTCAAATGAAGCGAGTGCGGCACTGCAAACGATGGCAGATGCCTTACCCGGCTTTGGTATCGTTGCTGCGGTTATGGGTGTGGTCATTACCATGGGTTATATCAGCGAGCCACCAGAAATTTTGGGCGGACATATCGCTGCGGCTCTGGTTGGTACCTTCCTCGGTATTCTCCTCTCTTATGGTTTTGCTGGTCCCATGGCCAAGGCGATTGAATACAAGGCGGTGGATGAAGCCAAGTTTCTGGAGTGTTCCAAAGTCTGCATTATGGCGATGCTCAATGGTTACACGCCACAGATCGCCGTTGAATTTGGCCGCAAAGCCATTTTTGCCTATTTACGGCCCAGCTTTTTCGAGCTGGAAGAGCATATCAAGGCCTCAAGATAAAATGAATATAGGGAGTATTGCTGGTGGCAGGTAACGACAAAAAACAACTGATAGTCATTAAGAAGTCCAAGGGTGGTGGCGGTCATGCGCATCATGGTGGTGCCTGGAAAGTGGCCTATGCTGACTTTGTAACGGCGATGATGGCTTTTTTTCTATTGATGTGGCTATTAGGTTCGACCAGTAAGGCTCAAAAAGCGGGCCTTTCCGACTATTTTAAAAATCCAAGTGCAATACAGGGTCCCGGTGGTGCGAGTACCAGCATGATTAAGCTGGGCGGCATGAAGGACATGCAAAAATTTGACACAAGGAAAAATAAATCTTCCTCTCAAAAAGAGAATAAAAAAGAAGCTAAAGCCAAAGCGGCTAAAATATCTAAAGAGGTAGAGAAGCGAAATTTCGATACTCTGCTACAGGCATTGAAAGCGGCCATTAAAAAAAGCCCTGCACTGAAACCCTTTAAGGATCAGTTGCTTGTGGATATGACGCCGCAGGGTCTGCGTATACAGATTGTTGATAAGAAAAATAGAACCATGTTTGGTCTGTCAAGTGCTCGCCTCGAACCGTATATGCAGAAAATTCTGAGCGCGATTACCAGAGTTATCAGCAAAGTTCCTAATCGTATTTCAATTTCGGGACATACTGATACGACCAACTTTGTCAAAGGTTACTATCGCGAGTATGGGGATGCACAGGAAAGTGTGCGTTATACCAACTGGGAATTATCAGCAGATCGTGCTAATGCAGCGCGCCGAGAAATGGTAAAGAGTGGTCTGGCAGAGGATAGAATTGGCGAGGTCATTGGTCTGGGTTCATCGGTTCCATTCGACAAAAAGAATCCCAGGAGTCCTGTTAACCGACGCATCAGTATTATTGTGATGAATAAGGCGACAGAAAAGAGCCTTGGTCTGGGACCTCGTAGCACAGCGAGGGTTTCTGGTGTGGAGCAACTCATTAAAATTAAAAACAAACCGACAACGATTAGAGGTCTCAGGGAGCTGTTGCCGGAGGAGAAAATAAAGCCTGTTAAAATAAACTAATATTTAAAATGCACCACGGTACCTTCTCTTGCGCTGTCTATATTTAGCGCACATTTGAAAGGTGGTGGTTGCTGTAGAGAAGCGGCTAAGGAAAAGGCTGCCGTTGGGCATATATTGGTAGCGATCAATTCTATATTGGCAAGTGTGCATAAATGATGCAATCTGACCAGCCATATATAATAAATTTCATCAATCAGAGGAACATTATCCAGGTCATACAACAGCGTGCGCGTATTGGCATTTTGCATTAACTGCATAAGTTCAACCACATATTCATCTGGTGTGTCCGGGTTCAGTCCATCACCAGGTTCTAGCAACATATTATTGTCACCAATCGAGGTCAGGTGTATGCCTTTTAACATATGCGGATAACCTGCCTTATTCTTTGCTATTCAACGCAGTTTTTTTCACTGTGGTTATACCCAGGTAACGAAATGCTTCTTTGAGACCGTCGGACAGTGTTGCTCGCGTTACCACGTCACCAAGGTTTATGTTCAGACTGGTTAATGCACGAGCAATTTCAGGTCGTATTCCAGTTAAAATAGCCAGTGCGCCCATCAAGGTAATGGCGCGCATCATCTGGATTAAATGATGTGAAACCTGTGAATCAATAGCGATGACCCCGGTAATATCCATGACAACGACATGAGCGCGGTCAGATTCGATGCGTGATAATAGTTTTTCCATAACAAAAACTGTCCGTGAAGAATCAAGCGTACCAATAATTGGCAGCGTCAATACACCATCCCAGATTTCAGTGATGGGGGTTGATGTCTCCTTGATTTCATCTTGCTGTACTTTAATTGTACGTTCTTTTTCTTCGAGGTAGGTATTGAATACATCCATTGATATGTCACTAAAAATAGATGCCACCAGAAGTAATACATCACGCATTTGATTAAATGTCAGATCAACGCTATCTTCCAGTCCCTCCAGAAAAATCCGTTGTAGAAAATTACTGTAGCATAAGAACTCTTCAAGATTACCACCACGTACCTGTATCTGATTCGAAAATTCTGTAAAAAATCTTCTGAGCGCCCGGTATTCAACACCACGACGATTAATTTTTTTACCCGCATGCAATACATTAACAAGTAACTCCAGAAATTCCAGGCTGTAATCTTTTATTTCCTCCAGACCAAGCAGGTTTTCGGTAGTAAATATTTTACCGGCTTCCTTATCAATAGAATTAGTAATGGTACCAACCTGGGTCATGAATAATTCGATTAAAAGCTCGTTAGTTGATTTATTATTATTTTTGTTAGCCATGATATTATCCTGTGTTATTGCGTTTTTCGGATGACAACCAGAGACTTGTCGTCATTGTTGCGGCCAAGTATCTGTCCCATTACCAGTGCGACCATTTGCGGGTGTAATCGCCATAAGCCAGGTAGCGTTCTGATATTCCAGCCTGTTCTAATACCGTCTGAGGCAGTAATTAATAAGGCCTGTTTCGGAAAATTGATATTGTTTACTTCGATACTTCTGTGGTCATGCCCCAATACGCCGAAAGATAATGGTATCTGGCGTCTTTTCCCATCACTGATAACATATATACTCATGTCTCCTACGCCTGAAATTGCTATATTTTCATTGCTAACATCCAGTTCGCCCATAATACCCACGCCACCTCGTCCACCACTTAGTCGTTGACTTAAAATAGACATGCGCTCATCCAGTTCAGCATCACTGTCGAGTATACCGTGTGCGGGTTGAATAGCTGCTTCGGCTTGCTTACCATGACCAAGGCCATCGAGATGTAACCATTTCATGCTGGATGAATTTATTTTTAAATGAATATAATCACCATTATAGAAGTCATCATGCAAAGCACGAAGATAAACGCCATATTCAATTTCAGCTTCTCGGTATTTTTTTATATTAAAACGTGCCCAGACAGCAGTACCATGCCACTGATCACCGTTTAGCTGGTTTTGAGCAACGCTATAGATAGAAGAGTGACTTGACAGGCGATTGATTGCACCTAATCCACGTCCCATGGTTCCGGTGGTTGTGGCGCCATCTTTTTTGGCCTGTTCAAGATCTTCAATACCGGGGCCATAATCCAGGGCAAAAAAATCTAGCGATGGTGTAAAGCCATTGTTCTCCCATAGCTGCACCATACCACTGCCTTTCGCGTGTTTTAACTGATTAGTAACAATTTCATTACAAACTAACTCCATTCTTTCAAGGGTTACACTACGCAGTCCCTTGCGTTTACCAACAGCTTTAAATCTTGACTTGAATAATAACAGGCCACTTTCATCTCTAACGGCACTTTCATATAATAATTTCATGGTTACAACTTGTGGCTACGTTGTTCAGGACTAATTGAGGTAATGCGTGACGAAAAAAACTGGCCACGACCATTTTCTTTCGCCTCATACAGTGCGCAATCACATCTTTCTGCAAGCGTTGTTGGTGTATCGTCGGGTAACATCTGTGCAATACCTATACTAACTTTATTCTCCATTATTTTTAAAATTGTTTTTGCGATGCGTTCAGAAATAAGCAGGTCGGAGTAAATAATTAAGGCAAATTCATCACCGCCAGTTCTACAACAATGATCGACATCTGTCCGACTTGCTTCGCGCATACTACGGGCTACCTTTTTTAGATATTCATCACCAAAGAGGTGGCCATTACTATCGTTGATCTGTTTGAAATTATCGACATCCAGCATAACCAGGCACAGAGGTTCGTTCTGTCGCTGGCCTCTTATGATGGCAGTGTGCAGATGAACGTCATAAGCACCCCTGTTTTTCAGCCCGGTCAGGCCGTCTGTTTCAGCATTTTTCTGTGCCAGTTCAAGTTCGATACGCCTGGATTCAAGTTTCTTCTCCAGTTGATACATTTCTTTTGCGGCACGTGCTTTGGCTTTTTCCAGATCATCTTTGATACGCGCATTTCGCTGACGCAGTAACTCAGGATCTGCCAGTTCACTTTGCTGGCTCAGGTGGGTAGAAATAGTTGCGATTATTTCTGTGGAAGGTGCTTTGCTAATGCCGCAGATAGGGTATCGATCGGTATTAGTGTCCACATAAAGTGATTTGTTATCCAGTAGCAGACAGATATCGACGGGATTATTATCAGACTGGAGCTTGTGATACAACTTGTGCATACATTTATTTAGTGATATCGAAGCAGTGAATGTATTACCGTCCAGCTTTTCCACGGCAAACAGCACAAACCCAGACAAACGTTGTCTGTCTGGTTCAACCAGTAGTGTATATTTGAGCAAGAGATCCATGGTCTTTTGGTAATTTTACCCCTGTAACACTGTAGATTAGTCGTTCATTGAGTGGAATCAACAATATCCAGCCTATATTTCTATTAAAGGGTATATCTATTAATTGATTGCGGCCGAGAAAGTCAGACAGGCCTGTAAGGAAATGGGACAGAACCGGGTACATGGCCTACGCCAGTGTGAGACATTTTTTTACTCTGGCTAACCACCACTATCACCTCTTTTTATGCGTACTATTAATGCTTCTGTTTGCGCTGGAAATTTTCCATAAAGCCTGCCAGTTCCTCAACCGCATTCAGTGTTACTGCATTGTAAAGGGAAGCTCGTACACCACCAATCGAGCGATGACCTGTGAGGCCTGAGAAGCCTGCCGCCAGTGCTTCATTAAGAAATTTCTGCTCCATTTCAAGCGTTGTAAGATTAAATGCCACATTCATCATGGAACGGTCATCTGGCTGCGCCCGGCCCCGATAAAAATGATTACTTTCATCTAGCAACTTATAGATTAGCTCGGCTTTACCCTGATTGATCTGAGCCATGCGTGCCACCCCACCAATATCATTCATCAACCAGCGCGACACCAGTAACACAACGTAAATGGCAAAGACAGGTGGTGTGTTGTATATGGAATGCGCCTGTATATGACTACGGTAGTCCAGAAATCCAGGCAGATCGTTGGGTGCAGCTCTGAGTAATTCATCGCGAATCAGCACAACCGTTACGCCCGCAGGGCCAATATTTTTCTGCGCGTGCGCATAGATCAGTGAAAACCGCTCCGCCTCGCAGGGCCTGGACAGGAAGTCCGAGGACATGTCACAAATACGGGGTACATCATCTCTGCCCAAAACCCGATGAAACTGAAGACCTTCAACGGTTTCATTGGAAATGTAATGAAGGTAAGGGGCCTGTGCTGAAAAAGAAAGTTCATTGTCCGCCGGAAGTTGCCTGAAATCGCTGCCCTCTCCCTGCCATAAAACACGAATAGCGCCTTCGCGTCTGGCTTCTGGAATAACCTTGCCACTCCAATACCCAGTGTGCAGATATTCTGCCGGGGAAGTTGCTCCATGCAATAAAGTCATCGGCACCATAGAAAACTGCTGCGTTGCCCCACCCTGCAACAATAATACGTGGTAGTCCTCTGACAAACCCAGTAAGGTTCGAATATTGGCTTCCAGCTCGGCAATAACTGCTGCAAACCAGTCTGATCGATGGCTGATACCCAGTATCGACAGACCCACTTCTGGCACCTCGAAAATGGCCTGTTGCGCCTGTTGCAAGACAGGCTCAGGCAAAGCACCCGGACCACCGGAAAAGTTCAGCCCATTACGTGGATTTATCAATTTGTACGCTTTCATATTAATATCTTGCATATTGAGTGCAGGCATAGGGCCAGCCCGTTGAAATCGGACAGGTCGAAATCAGGAAGACTGGTCAGTTGTATGATTGCTCGTCAGACGGATAAGATACTCTCGAAACGCATTCTGGATTTTGTGCATATGAGCCTGCTTATAGGGAAACAGGTCTTCCGGATCCATCGCATGCACAACCATAACATGGTCAATTTCAAATATCAGCAGTTCACCATCACGGGTTTGTGCGCAATCAATACAGAAATAATCAAGCTTACTGCGACTATAAATAGCATTCAGCGCTGTTTTATGGCAT
>VAPF01027320.1_pt1 | contig 32875 bp, 28 predicted proteins | sample 3393931 | NCBI WGS metagenome assembly VAPF01 (sample SAMN08290437, study PRJNA428436) | hydrothermal vent metagenome | isolation source: Deep-sea hydrothermal vent chimney | place: Atlantic Ocean: South-mid Altantic Ridge | depth 2773 m m | reverse complement strand
TACACTACATGGATGAGTAGCCAAAATGGAACTTGTGCAAAACCTGTTATCAGATTTATTTCCTTCGCGATGTGTTTTTTGCCAAAAGACGGTGAGCCAGGTCGTGGACCAGCTAGCGACTCAGAGTCTCGCAGTCTGCCCGGACTGCTATCAGGCGCTGCCGCATAATACCGTTTGTTGTGTGCGTTGTGCGCTGCCACTGGCCGAGGATATCACCAGCGCCACGCTTTGCGGGCGTTGTATCAAAAAACAGCCCGCTTTTGATTATGTTTGTTGCCCGTTTCGTTATGAGGATGACATTATCTCACTGGTGCATCAGTTGAAATTTTCTGAAAAGATTCGTTCTTCGCGTTGCATCGGTGAGATGATGCTGGCTCATTTTTCCGGCTGGGGGGAAACGCCGGACTGTTTGCTGCCGGTAGCTTTGCACCCATCACGCATGCGTCAGCGCGGTTTTAACCAGTCCATCGAAATATCACGCGTGCTGTCAAAAAAACTGGCAATACCGATTGAACATTCAGCCATCGTGCGGCGGCGAAGAACCGTTGCTCAAACAGGCTTGAGCGCCAAACAGCGGCAGAAAAATATTCGAGGTGCATTCTCTGTGGTGGGTGAGCTAAATTACAAACACGTGCTGATCATCGATGATGTGATGACCACCGGTGCCACGGTCAATGAGCTGGCGAAGTTGCTGAAAAAAAATCGGGTCGAACGCGTCGGTGTGCTGAGTATTGCACGTGCGCCGGTGAAGGGGTAGATGATTTTAATGCTTCATCCTTTCCGCTTTGTGGTGGTATTTTTATCGTGGTATTGTGTCATGCAAAATAAACGGATATTTTAAATTGTTGTTATGACGTTATCTCATCGGTTTTTCTGTCGCCACACATTTTTTATGAGTGTACTCATAACCACAGGTTTGTGTGTGCATTCATTTGCTATAGCCAGTGATGTAACGACGGACACGGCAGCCGAACTGACTTTTTCCGAAGCCTGGCAGTTACTGCAACAAAATAATAATGGCCTGGCAGCAAGTCGAGCCAACAAAGAAGAGTCGGTTTTTATGCAGGAAGCGGCAAGAGATTTGTACTATCCAAAAATTGACATCAATGGTGGTTATTCACGTTTGGACAAGGACGTTACCCTGGCACCATCACAGCTATTCGATTCCATGCCAGCAGGCGGTGTTTTACAGAATTTTCTCAACGGCCTTGGCGGACTGGGTGGTTTAAGTCCGGCGCAGCTTGATGAGGGCTTAACCAGTGAAATCATTCGGCAGGATGTTGTTACTGCATCATTAAGCGCGGTATGGCCAATTTATGCTGGCGGCCGAATCAATGCGGCGCAGGATATTGCGGCCGGGCAGTTTATGGAAGCAGATTATTTGTTACGTATTAAACGCCAGACATTGTTTGAACAACTCAGCAAAGTTTATTTTGGTGTGGTGTTGGCCAGGCAGGTTTTGCAAACACATAGTGACGCTGAACAGGGTTTGTTAAAACATTTGCAACACGCAAAAAAACTGGAAGAGCAGGGTCAGATAGCCAGGGTCGAGCGTTTAAAAGCAGAGGCTAGCCACGAAAGAGCCAAAGTCGAACAACACAAAGCGCAGCGAAATCTGGAAATTGCACAGTTGGCATTAAACCGCTTGTTACAGGCAAAACTGGATGCGCGTCCATCGAACAAACTTTTCATCAATAGCAAAATGCCAAAACTGGCAGACATAAACAGCGCCACTCTGGATAACCATCCCGGGCTTGGTGTGCTGGAAGCCAGGCGACTTCAGGTGCAGGGTTTGATCGATGTAAAAGAAGGCGAGTACTGGCCGGAAGCTTTTTTGTTTGGCAACTATGTTATGTATCAGCAAGACACACTGGCAGACGAGTTGGCCCCTGACTGGGTCGTCGGGGTTGGCGTATCGGTGCCGTTGAGTAGTCGCAGTGGACGTTCTGGAAAATTAAGTGTCGCCAAAAGTACGTTAACAAAAATCGATTATCTGAAGGCGCAGGCGATACGGGATTTAAGTTTGCTGGTAGAAAAAACCTGGCGCGAAGCACAAACCGCACGTGAGGAGTACAACGGGCTGGCGATCAGTCTGGAACTGGCGCATGAAAATATTCGTATGCGAGAACAAGCTTTTGCTCAAGGTTTATCAACCTCTTTAGAAGTGGTTGATGCTGAATTATTTCTGGTTAGTGTGCAAACACAACGGCAGGTCGCTGCTTATCAGTATGTAGTGTCACTGGCCCGTATGCTGGCATTGAGCGACCAGATGGCGCAGTTTTCGGACTACCAGATCAACGGCAAAATAAGTGAGTAAACCTGTGGGCAAAGCGACGGATCAATAAAATGACAAATGAAAAATCAAACAAGGATACGGTGATGAATAAGGGACTTTCATTTTTTATCTGGGCTGTTATTTTTGTGTTGCTGGCGTTAGTTGTGCAATCGTTCTGGCAGGCTTACCAACCTGTATCGCAAACATTGCAGGGGCAGATAGAGGCAAGGCAATACAGTATTTCATCAAAAGTACCGGGACGCATCGATAAAGTATTAGTGAAAAAAGGTGACCAGGTAACACAGGGGCAACTTGTGTTTACTCTGCTGAGCCCTGAACTGGTCGCCAAGCTGGAACAGGCTAAAGCGGGAAGTGAAGCGGCTACTGCAATGGCCGAAGCCGCCGATACCGGTGCCAGAAAGCAGCAAATAGCTGCAGCAAAAGATAGTTGGCAGAAAGCGAAAGTCGCAGCTCAACTAGCAGAGAAAACAGCGCAACGCATTACCAGTTTATTTAATGATGGTGTCATTGCTGAACAGAAAAAAGATGAAGCACTTACCCAGCTAAAGGCGGCTAAATATACAGAAAACGCGGCGTTTCAAATGTATCAAATGACAAAAGAGGGCACGCGAAAAGAAACCAAAAAAGCGGCGCAGGAAAAAGCCCGTGCAGCTCGTGAAGTGGTCGCAGAAGTGAAAGCTTATGCCGATGAAACCAAAGTAAATAGCTGGCATCATGGCGAAGTTTCACAGATATTGCTGCGCAGTGGCGAGATTGCTCCGGCAGGATTTCCAGTGGTGAATATTCTGGATATGCAGGATGTGTGGGCGGTTCTTCATGTTCGCGAAGATCAGCTTGCAAAATATAAAATGGGGACAGTTTTTTCTGCCATCATTCCAGCGTTGGGCGAAACCATATACAAATTTAAAATCACCTACGTTTCTGTGATGGGTGATTATGCCACCTGGCGAGCAACCGATACCAGCAAAGGCTTCGACATGCGTACCTTTGAAATCGAAGCGCGCCCGGTTTTGCCAATAAAAGACATCCGCGTTGGTATGTCCGTTCTGCTTCAGCAGTAAGTCTGGAATACTTGTGAATGCATTACAGCAGCAGCTTCGTCGTGAATGGCAATTGTTGTTGAGTGATGTCTGGTTGCGTGCGCTGGTTAGCTGGGTGCCGTTGCTGCTTTTTTTGATCTTGTGGTGGATCTTTTCCGCAGGTCTACCGCGAGACCTGGCGATTGGCATCGTCGATTTAGATCACAGTGACTTATCGCGAGGACTGATACGACAATATGATGCACACCCCAGCTTGCGTGTCAGCCAACAGTTTAGTGATGTAAGTGCAGGCAGCCGCGCCATGCGAAATGGTGAGATCAATGCACTGCTGGTGATTCCCTACCGGTTAAAAAAGGATATTGTGACCGGACGGCCTCCACAGGTTACGTCATTTTACAACAGCCAGTTTCTGCTAACCGGTAACATGATTGCCAGTGCTCTGTCGCAGGCGCACGCGACTTTCGGTGCAAGGCTGGAAGTGATGAATGCCATGATGGACGGTAGTGTCGGTGAGCAGGCATTGGCTGCGGCCGTACCTGTGGGTACACAGACAACACCTTTGTTTAACATCAGTACCAATTATGCGAATTTTCTAGTCTCAGCTCTCATCCCCAGTATCTGGCAAATACTGATCGTGGTTATTACCATGCTGGCATTATCCAGAGAGATGCGTTCGCATGGTCTGGTGGCCTGGTTAGGTGATAAACCACTGGCGGCTATTGCAGGAAAATTGCTGCCGTATAGTATTATTTTGTGGCTGCAGGGCATGGTTTTTTTATGGTTCATGTATGGTTTTTTAGGCTGGCCGATGAACGGCAACTGGTTTGTTTTATTGTTGAGCCAGTTATTGATGGTGTTAGCCAGTCAGTCGATGGGGTTGTTATTATTTTTACTGGTGAAAGATCCTGCACGTTCTTTAAGTTTAGCTGCTGCATATACCGCGCCCAGTTTTGCCTTTATGGGGGTGACTTTTCCGGCGACTGACATGATTTTACCGGCGCAGATATGGCGAGATTTTCTGCCAGTGAGTCACTACATAAATATTCAGTTATATCAGGCGAATCATGGCGCATCTGTTTCTACCGCATTGCCACAGCTGGGGGCTTTGTTATTATTCTCGGTGGCTTTTTTGCTGGCTTATCAACTTGCAGTCCGTATTAAAAAACAGGCAGTAAACGCATGAACTGGCAACAGCTATTTATGTTGGAACTAAAGTCGATCTTCACTGATCGCGCCTTGATACTCACCGTTTTTGGCGGCGTTATTTTTTATTCGTTTCTTTATCCATTGCCCTACAGCCAGCAACTGCCTCGTGATCAGAAAATTGTGGTAGTCGATCTGGATAACAGCACCATTAGTCGCAAACTTATTCGTATGGTTGATGCAACGCCAGAAGTGCAAATCAATCGCCTTGCCAGTAATTTAATTGATGCTCAACGGGCTATTGTCGAAGACGGCCTGGCCGGCATGCTGGTGATTCCCAAACATTTTTACCGTGACTTGTTGTTAAATAAAAAGCCAACGCTGTCTTATGCTGGTGATGCTTCTTATTTTCTGGTGTATGGAAAAGTAGTGAGAGGTTTGATGACAGCAGGTGGTACGCTGGCTGCTGGCGTAAAAGTAAAACGTTTGTTGATTAAAGGGCAGGCGCTGGCCGCAGCAAAGCAGCAGTACACGGCGGTGAGTTTAAGTTTGCAGCCGGTTTTTAACGCTACAACCGGTTATATCCATTATGTGGTTCCGGCCGTTTTTGTTTTGATATTGCATCAGACATTGTTGATCGGCACTGGTCTGGTGGGTGCCGGGCAGAATGAGAAAAATACAAAAGGCCGGGATAGCAGTATGTCCGGTTACTGGATTAAAATACCTGCGTGGAAATTGATAACAACCCGAGTGTTTATTTTTCTGATTGTTTACCTGCTACTTGCTGCCTATTATTTTGGTTTCTGTTTTGAATACTATGGTATATCCCGGCTAGCGCAGCCGCTGCAAATTATTCAGTTAGCGATACCGTTTTTTCTGGCAACAAGTCTGCTGGGAATTTGTATCGGTCAGCTTGTGCCACGTCGAGAGTTGGTTACCACGTTAGTAATTTTAAGTTCGCTACCGATTGTTTTTACCGCAGGCTTTGTCTGGCCGGCGAATATGTTGCCAACACTGTTGCAGAGTCTGTTTCAATTGATACCGGCGAATCCGGGCATTCAGGCTTTTTTACAGCTTAATCAAATGGGTGCCGAGTTTTATCAGATTCGACCGCTATGGTTGCAATTATGGGGTCAGGTTGTGTTGTACGGTGTGCTGGCTATGTGGTTGGTCGGTAGAAAACAGTATCAGCAGAGTCGCCTGGTTGTTGCTGCAGCGATGCCTGCTAATTAGCGTATGTGAAAAATGTTTAATATAGATAAAGTAAAAGATCCGCATCTAACATCAGAAATCATGCCTTTGAAAGACGATTATGAGGGAGAAGTTTCTGCCGCAGTTGAATACACTGTTTTGCCTGAAGCAGATACGGCGGTGCTGTACATCCATGGTTATATGGATTACTTTTTTCAGCATCATCTTGCTTCGTATTTTATTGATCAGGGAATCAGTTTTTATGCCATCGAATTAAGGAAGTACGGCTCTTCTATAAAATCTCATCAACATGAAAACTTTTTTAAAGACATCACTGAATATGATGAAGAGCTTTCTATTGTCCTTAAAAAAATAAAACAGGATGGCCATTCTAATATCATTTTAAATGGGCATTCTACCGGTGGTTTAATCGCAACACACTATGTCTTGCATGGTGAACATAAACACTTGATATCGGGAATGATTTTAAACAGTCCTTTTCTGGAATTTAATATTCCTAAAGTTTTAAAATTTGTTCTGCCTTTTATTACCCCTTTGGCGCATGTTTTTCCTTATTTTAAATTTACCCGTTTGCCGCCATTTTATACGCAAAGTCTGCACAAAGATTACAAAGGCAGATGGGGTTTTAATCTTGAATATAAACCCATTCCTTCGTTTATTACTTATTTGGCCTGGGTTAGAGCGGTATTGCTGGCGCAAAAAAATGTTCAGAAACGAATAATAGAAAATATGCCCTGTGTGATTTTTCATTCAGATAAATCCTGTTTTTCAAACACCTGGGATGATTTTATGCTTTGCTCAGACGCGGTGCTTAATGTTTCTGATATTAGTTTCTTCGGCAGAAAAACATACCCGAATGCGGACATCGTTGAAATCAAAAATGCCATGCATGATGTTGTTTTATCATCTGATGAGGTGATAGATGATTATTTTATGCAGATATCGAAATGGTTAAATAAATATTTTTAAAGCGTTCGGCAGGGTGTTGATAAGTCTGATTTATACCTTGAGGCGCTAGTCGTTAAGTGACAGCTGCAAACTGATAGTCCAGAAAAACGCCGACAAATAACACCAGTCCAAACCAGTTATTGTTTAAAAATGCCTGAAAACAAAGTTCGCGTTTTCGGTCTTTGATTAAATATTGTTGATAGATGGCAAACACGCTGGCGGCTGCGACACCGAGGTAATAGAAGCCGCTTAATTCTGCGCGATGGCCGATCAGTAATAAATTCAGAATGAGTAGTATCTGTATGATGCCGATGATCAATTTGTCCTGATTGCCGAACAGGATGGCGGTGGATTTCACGCCGATTTTGATGTCGTCGTCGTAATCTACCATGGCGTACATGGTGTCATAAGCGGTGGCCCACAGAATGGTGGCGAGGAAAATCAGCCAGGTGATGGTGGTGATTTCGTTGGCCTGCGCGGTGTAGGCCATTGGTGCGGACCAGCCGAAGGCGGCACCAAGGTGTACCTGCGGCAGGTAATGATAACGTTTCATGAAAGGGTAACTGACCGCGAGTATGATGCCGCCCAGTGACATCCATATCGTTAGTTCATTCATAAATAACACTAGAATAAACGCGGTGAGGCTGAGCGAGGCAAACACCAGCAAAGTTTCTTTTTCGCTGATCTGACCAGACGCTAGCGGGCGCTGTTTTGTACGTGCAACTTTATCGTCGATGTGGCGGTCGGCGTAATCGTTTATCGCACAGCCGGCAGAGCGCATCAGGATGACGCCCATCACAAAAACAAACAACACCAGCGGATCGGGCCAGCCTTCGGCGGCGATCCATAATGCAATCAGGGTTGGCCACAACAGCAAAAGAATACCGATGGGTTTATCCAGCCGTACCAGCCGCACATAAAGGCCGGCTTTTTTGTAGGCAGGGGATTGCTGTAGCGATGCCAGCCATGCCCGGTTATTTTTATTCAAGCCGTGAAAAAATGCCTCGGTCTTGTCGAGTAACGGGTGCTGCGCCAGCGCATCGATTTGTTGATCAATTTTATTGAGCAGCGTCTTGCCCGCCTGCGCGAGATTTTTTGTGGCGTTAAGCAGCCTGGAAAATGCAGCGTTTGTCTTCATCGCAGGCGATTTTACCTGATTTGAAATCATTAAATCAGGTGGAATCGATGTTATAGTTTTCATCCGTTATTAATTGTTTCCAAGTAAAATTCAGCCATGAAAAATATTCGCAGTTTTGAAAATTTTACGCCGCAAATAGCGCCGGGCGTTTTTGTTGATGGCAGTGCAGTGGTCACGGGTAATGTCAGCATCGGCGAAGACAGCTCGGTCTGGCCCTGTTGCTCGATCCGCGGTGACATTCATACCATCACCATCGGTGCGCGCAGCAACATACAGGATGGTTGCATCCTGCACGTTACACACGACAGCGAATACGCCCCCGGTGGTTTTGGTCTGACCGTGGGTGATGACGTGACCGTGGGGCATAACGTGGTTTTACATGCCTGTACGGTAGAAGATCTGTGTCTGGTCGGCATGGGTTCGGTGGTACTTGATGGTGCTGTTGTGCAGTCGGGCGCGATGATTGGCGCTGGCAGCCTGGTGCCGCCAGGCAAGGTACTGACGGGTGGTTATATGTGGTTGGGCAGCCCGGTGAAAAGAGTGCGCGAATTAACAGACAAAGAAAAAGCCTTCCTGCAATATTCCGCGCAACAATATGTGAAGCTGAAAAATCGCCACGCAGATAGATAGTAAAAAATTGTAATGCTTTGATTATAAAGTAATTAACAGATCTGATCGACGCGGTTTTTATCGTTGTCAAAAAATCGTGCAATCGTTGGTTTTTTGACAGTGAATACAGCATTCAATTATCTGTGGGCTATACTTACTGTTATGCGAATTTGTAACTCTTTGATTATGGTTGGAATAACTCCAGGTGTTTGTGGATAAAAGAAAACCGTCGAACATTATCGATCTTAGTCACAGTCTCCAGCAAAAAGAGACTGAGATCGAGTTATTGCAGAAAACTTTTACCGAAATCGGTAGTGAGCTCGATATCGAAAAAGTTTTTCGCATCGTCTCTGAGCGCGCCCTGAAACTGATCGATGCTGAAACCTTATTAATCCCCTTGTTAGACGATAACTGCGAAACCTATACTTATCGCGGTGGTGCCGGTAAGAACGCTGAAGAGATTGTGGGCGAATCACTGCCGCTGGATTTTGGTGTGTGTGGCTGGGTGTGGAAGCAGAAAAAGCCCTGGTGGCAGGGCATGATGAATGAACTCAGTGATGATGAAAAAAATCGCTGGGAGCAGGAAGCGGGCAATATGATTCTTGTGCCGCTGCAGGGTAAACGACATTTTCTGGGTGGCATCGCTGGCCTGAATAAAAAGGATGGCAGCAGTTTTGGTAAAAAGGATTTAAATTTATTGCAGCTGTTTGCCAGCATCGTTTCTATTGCTATCGAAAATGCCATGGCGGTCAGGAGCATGGAAGATTCGAATGCGCTAAACGAAGATTACCGTAAGAAGCTTGAAAATTTAAACAAGCAGCTGGTCGAAAGCAGTAAAGAGCTGGAGTACCTGTCGCTGTATGACTCTGTCACTGCGTTGCCGAACCGCTCCTTGTTCTATGACCGGCTGTCACGTGATATTGTTGAAGCTGACGGTGACAGCAGCAGCATCGGAATATTGCTGATAGACATCGATGGTTTCAAAGACATCAATGAGACTTTGGGGCACGATCAGGGTGATAGCCTGCTGAACAAAATTGCTCGTCGTTTCGATGGAGAGATCAAGATCAATGAAACTCTGGCACGACTCGGCGGTGATGAATTTATTGTTGTGCTACCCGAACATGATCAGAAACAGGTGATGAAACGTGCGGAAAAATTCATCCAGTGTTTGAAACATACCTTTAGCGTTAATCAAAATACAATCGTGGTTAATGCCAGTATCGGCGTCGCGATTTATCCCGAACATAGTGACAGTATTGGCAGCTTGCTTAGTCATGCGGATTTTGCCATGTACGAGGCTAAAAACAGCAGCGTGAAGATATGTCTCTATGATCCAGATAATGATCACCTGGCACAGGGTCATCTGGCGATGCTTGCCGGTGTACGCAAAGCGCTCGACGAAAAACAGTTTGAGTTGCATTACCAGCCAAAAATCAGTGCGCAAAGCGGACGGGTGGTTTCCGCAGAAGCACTGGGACGCTGGCACAGTAAAGGTCGTGGCAATGTACCGCCAAATATATTTATCGCTGTGATGGAACAGAATGGTTTGATCGATGAGTATACCTACTGGGCGATAGAGACCGCGTTGGCACAGGCAAAAAAATGGAAGTCTGATTATGGTGTTATACGTGTGGCGGTTAACCTGTCACCACAAACATTGATGCATCCGGATTTCAAGAAAAAGATCGATCACATTATCAGTGATAAAAGTGATGGTGAGCTGCTGACTTTTGAGATTACAGAAAACCTGTTCCTGTCAGAGTTTGATCGCCTGGCAGAGGTACTCGATCATGTTTGTTCGCTGGGTGTGGAATTATCCATTGATGATTATGGCACCGGGTATTCGTCGTTAAGTCGGCTGCGACGGTTGCCGGTGAGTGAATTAAAAATCGACCAGACTTTCATAAAAGAAGTGGTCGTGAATAAAGATGACCAGGCCGTGGTGCATTCAACCATCGAGTTAGCGCATAACCTTGGTTTAAGTGTTGTCGCCGAAGGCGTAGAAAACGAAGCGGCACTGGAGCTGTTAACGCAGTTAGGCTGCGATACGATTCAGGGTTTTCTGATCAGTCGACCGTTACCGGTGAGAATGTTCAATGCTTTTATTGAAGCGCAGGAATAGACCGCTGGCCGGCTAAAATATAATAATAACCTTCAGACCCTGGCCGTTGTCAGCCTGACATAATTGCAGGGTTCCCCGGTGCATCTGCACCACGCGATCAACGATAGATAAACCAATGCCACAACCTGGCACCTGGTGGTTCTCTGCGCGATAAAACCGTTCCATCACACGTTCGCGATCCTGCGCTGAAATTCCGGGGCCATTGTCTTCAAAAATCAAACGGGTTTGCTCAGCCTTTTGGGTGAGGCTGATGTTTATATGGCCATTCGCCGGCGTGTATGAAATGGCGTTGGTCAGCAAGTTGCGAATTAATAACCGTAGCGCAGACTCATTGCCAGTGATCGGTGTGATTTGAGTTTGATCAAAGCTGACGTCGATATTTTTATTGATTGCCAGTGGTGATAATAATGCCGTTTCTTCGATGATTAACGCGGTTAAATTAATTTCGGTGAAGTCTTTGCTGAGCAGTTCTGGTTCCAGACGCGCCAGCGTAAGTAATTGTTCAACCAGATGTGTGGTCCGGTCAACACCCTGAATGACCTGGTCGAGAGATTCGTTTTGTTGTTTATGATTTTTTGCTGTTTTCGCCAGCTCAGTGTGTAAGCGGATGGCGGCCAGCGGTGTACGAAGTTCATGTGCGGCATCGGAGGTGATGCGTTTTTCGCGTGCGAGAGTTTCATTTAAACGTTTTAATAACTGGTTGAGAGCATTTTTTATGGTTGATATCTCAGTGTAGTTACTATCGCTTTCTATCAGTTCAAGGTTATCGCCGCTGCGGCGGTTGATCTGTGACGCCAGCTGGTGCAGTGGTTTTAATGCCTGATAGATAGAGAAAAACATGATCAGGAACAGCGCCGGTATCAAAATGATAAACATGTAAAAAAGGTCGTTACTTATCTTGCCGGTCAGGTCGTTGCGTACGTCGATGCGTTCCGCAGTGATGCAGGTATATTGCTGATTACTGCTGCGCAGGCTGAATGTGCGCCAGCTGTAGTCATCGATGAGCGTGTTGTTGAATCCCAGCTGATCGGTTATCGGTTTTAGTGGTGCGTTGTAGGATTTGACCAGCAGGTTGCCCTCGTTATCCCAGATTTGAAAAGACAGTTTGGTCTCATAGGCGTGAGCCGGGTTATCGCTGCTGTCATATGCCTGTTTTTCAAAATCGATATACATGAGGGATAGTCCGTTTTGGTCAAGGTATTCCTGAATTTTTGAAAAGCCGCTGTCACCATTCTGTGATTGCACCAGGCTGAGAATGAGCCGGGCCGAGCGCGCAAGCTGAGCATCAAAAAGTTCGCGGGTCTCATGGCGCACATCCTGATAGGCAAACCAGGCGATGCCGCCGACGAGAATAATTGAAACCGTGATCAGGCGTGATAATAGTTGAAAGCGGATCGACATGGCTGTTTAGCAGGGCATCAGGTTTTGGCGATGATGTAACCGATACCGCGTATTGTTTTGATCAGTGTGCTGTGAAATTTTTTGCGCAGGTGGTGGATGTGTACTTCGATGGTGTTGCTTTCGATCTCGTCTCCCCAGCTGTAGAGTTTTTGTTCCAGATTTTGCCGGGATAAAACACGTCCCTGGTTGGTGACCAGCTCCACCAGCAAGGTGAACTCTCTGCGTGAAAGTGATACGGGCTGTTGCTTGTATTCTACGGTGTGGGCTGTGGTGTCGATGGTAATGTCCTGGTACTGTATAACTTCCGACGAGGCACCGCGATTGCGACGGCTGAGGGCACGCAGGCGCGCACATAATTCTGCAAACTCAAAAGGTTTAACCAGATAATCATCAGCGCCAGCATCAAGGCCGTTGACGCGATCAGTAATATCGTCCTGCGCAGTGAGAATAAGAACCGGTGTGTGATTGTTTGCTTCGCGCATGCGGCGCAGAACGTCGAGCCCGCTTATTTTGGGTAGCCCGATATCCAGGATAACGCTGTCGTATTGTGTTTCGGTGATAGCGGTGAGTGCTGTTTCACCATTTTTAACCCAGTCGATAACATGGTCTTCGCGGCGTAAGCCCGCGCAGACACCATCACCAAGCAGCGCATCGTCTTCGACCAGTAATATTCGCACAATGTTGTCCGTGAATTGATTAGCAGGGAAATGCTGAATTAAGTCATGAATCGACATGTTCAGCGTTCCCCTGGTTTTAGTCTCATTTTCTTAAAGTTTTCTTAACAAAGTGACCGCCTGATTTAAAATCAGTCTTCTTTAAGGGTTTTTTAAGAAATACAGATTACTCTTGTTTGTAATGATAGAAATAGAAAATTATACAGATTATATTATGAAAAAAATTATTTCCTTTATTTCCTTTATTTTGTTGAACATTGCGCTGTTGAGCGTGAATGCATACGCCGAAGTTGCCCAGGCACCAGATATTAAATTGCCGACAGTTAATGGCACTGTACAACTTTCCGAGCTTAAGGGTGAAGTGGTTTATCTGGATTTTTGGGCATCGTGGTGTTTGCCCTGTAAAAAGTCTTTTCCCTGGATGGACGACATGCAAAAACGTTATAGCAAGCAGGGGTTTAAAGTCGTGGCGGTAAATCTTGATAAAGATAAAGCACTGGCTGATGAGTTTCTTAAGCAGAAAGATGTAAGTTTTACGGTGGCATTTGATGCCAGTGGAAATAGCGCATCAAAATACAAATTAAGAGGAATGCCAAGTAGTTATTTAATTGGTCGTGATGGTAAAGTACACGCGTCGCATATCGGTTTTAGAGATAAAGACAAAGATAAATTAGAGCAGGTTATTAAAAACCTGTTAAACAAGTAATACGTAGCAGGTACTTTTTGAATGAAGTTAATTTTTCTGTTTGTTTTAATGGCACTGTTGACCGCGTGCAGCTCCATGGGTGTCGAGCCATGGCAACGTGATTTGCTGGCAAAACAGTCGATGCAGCCGGTGCCGAATTATTTCGATAATTTCTATGACGAGCACATCTACTTTAGTAAAGAAGCCTCCAGTGGTGGTCAGGGTGTTGGTGGAGGCGGTTGCGGATGCAATTAAAAAAAATTAAAGGCAAGTTAACGGTTGCTACCTGCGGTTTATTACAGATGGGCGCTGCGACCAGCCAGGCCGGCGAGTGGGATATTGATTCCTCGTTTTTATATTATTCAGAAAGTGATGGCCGGGTCACCGCGTTTGAGCCAGCAGTTCGAGCAGCAGTTGATCTGGGTGATGATGAGTATATAAATTTTCAGGTGGTGGTTGATGCATTGACTGGCGCGACGCCAAATGGTGCGCATAAGTCGAAGCAGGCACAGACTTTTACCAACCCCTCTGGCAACGCTTCGTACACTGTGCAGCCTGGTGAACTTCCATTAAGCACAACCTTTCGAGATACCCGGGTGGCGGTGACTGCGGAGTGGGACAAACCCATAAACCGTTTATCCAGTGTTTTAATGGGTGCGAGTTTATCGGCTGAAGTTGATTATGTTTCTTTAGGTGTCAGTTCCACTTATGAACGTGATTTCAATAATAAAAATACCACGCTGGCGGCAGGTGTGGCGTTGACCGTTGATTCAATTAATCCGATTGGTGAAATTCCTAAAGGTTTGAATCCGATGCGTGTGGGCGGCAGTGATCAGCAACGCCTTGGTTCCAGCGATACCAAAGAGACCGTCGATTTAATGATCGGTTTTACCCAGATCGTCAGCCGGACAACATTGTTTCAGTTGAACTATACCTTCGGTACTTCTTCTGGTTACCATAATGATTACAATAATGTGCTGACGGTGGTGAATCCTGATGGCACTTTGACCACGGCACCCTGGGTGGCGACGGGTACGGATAACCGGCCTTATCTGTTTGAGCAACGGCCTGATTCGCGCAATCGGAATATCCTGTTTTTCAGAGGTGTACATCATCTGACAGAAGATGTGATTAATTTCTCCTACCGTTATTTCACCGATGACTGGGGTATTAACTCACACACGCTTGATTTCAAATACCGTTATCAATTGACCTCGCGTCAGTATCTGCAACCGCATATTCGTTATTACACACAGACCAAAGCCGATTTTTACCGGCATGATCTGGTGCAGGGAAGTGATGTTGATGCAAATGGTGTAGCGAACGTGCAGTATGCCAGTAGTGATTACCGTGTTGGTGCATTTGATAGCACAACCCTGGGTTTGTCTTATGGCCTGAAATTATCGGATAACAGCGAATTCACTATCCGTGGTGAGATGATGCAGCAGAAGATCGATAATTCTGAAGTGCCAAGAGCGGGTGAAGAAACGCCCGACCTGACGGCAGTCATTTTCCAGATGGGTTACAGCTTTATCTGGTAGATTTTTTTGTGAATTTGGTGGTGTTCAAGGTGTCCTTTCGGGCACCTTTTTTTATGCGGAATTTTTTTGTTGCTCAAAAGCAGAGCGTAGCTGTTTTATCACCGGCACGGTTTCGGGTCTTACGTCGCGCCAGATAAAAAAGGATTCTGCTGCCTGCTCGACCAGCATGCCTAAACCATCAAATACCTGTCCGGCACCATTTGCTGATGACCATCGCATAAACGGTGTTGCTTGCGCTGCGTACATCATGTCGTAACTGCAGGAGTCATCGTTGAAAATGGTTTCAGGGATCGGCGGCAGGTCGCCCTGCAGGCTGGCGGAAGTGCCGTTGATGATGATATCAAAACGGGCTTTTTTTATTTCATCCAGCCCGCAACCGGTGATCTGCCCCAGATCGGCAAAGTCGTCTGCCAGTTGCACAGCTTTGTGTTTTGTCCGGTTGGCAATCAATAACGAAGAGGGCTGTTGTTCCAGCAGTGCTTCCAGTACGCCGCGAACGGCACCACCGGCACCGATGAGCAGAATGTCTTTACCTTTTATTGTTACGCCGTGGTTTTGCATGAGATCACGCATCAGTCCGGTGCCATCGGTGGTATCACCAAAAAGGCTGCCGTCTGTTTGTAGCATTAAGGTGTTGACCGCGCCGGCACGTCGTGCACGCGCACTGTGCTCAGCGGCGCACGACCAGGCGTCTTGCTTGAACGGCACGGTCACGTTTAAACCTTTGCCGCCGTTGGCGATGAAGTTTTTAACCGCTGGTTCGAACTGGCCGACTTCCGCAAGTTCGGCAGTGTAGACCAGCGACTGCTTTGTCTGTTTGGCGAACAGGGTGTGAATCTGCGGCGATTTGCTGTGTGCTATCGGGTTACCAAAGACAGCATAGCGATCAATATTGCTTGTCATTTTTAATGTGCGATTTTTATTTAGCGCGCAACCATTGTGCGACGGTTTTGGCGTAGTAGGTGAGAATGCCGTCTGCGCCAGCGCGTTTGAATCCCATCAGGCTTTCCATCACTGTGGCTTTTTCATCGAGCCAGCCATTTTGCGCGGCGGCTTTTAACATGGCGTATTCGCCGCTGACCTGGTACACGTAAGTGGGGATGGCAAACGTATCTTTCACCCGGCGCACGATATCTAAATATGGCATGCCTGGTTTTACCATGAACATGTCGGCACCTTCTTTGATGTCGAGTTCGACTTCGTGCAGGGCTTCATCTGAATTGGCCGGATCCATCTGGTAACTGTACTTGTTGCCACCAGCAAGATTTTTTGACGAACCAACGGCGTCACGAAACGGCCCGTAAAAACTGGAGGCATATTTTGCCGAGTAGGAAAGAATACGAGTATGGATAAAACCATTTTCCTCGAGTGTTTTTCGAATAGCACCGATGCGGCCATCCATCATGTCCGATGGGGCGACAATGTCCGCGCCAGCCTGGGCGTGTGATAAGGCCTGTTTGACCAGCACGTCGACGGTCTCGTCGTTCATCACGTAACCGCTATCATCAATCAGGCCATCCTGACCGTGGCTGGTAAACGGGTCGAGTGCAACGTCGGTGATCACGCCAAGCTCGGGCAGGGCTTTTTTTAATGCGCGCACGGCGGTTTGCGCCAGCCCGTCCGGGTTAAACGCTTCTGCCGCATCATCGGATTTTTTGTCGTCAGACACCACCGGAAAAAGTGCGATGGCGGGAATGCCAAGCTCGAAACATTGTTTGGCTTCCAGCAGCAACTGGTCGATGCTGACACGTTCGACACCTGGCATAGATGTCACCGCCTCGCGTTGATTATTGCCTTCGATGACAAACATGGGGTAGATAAGGTCGTCGACGGACAGGCTGTTTTCGCGCATCAGTCGGCGAGAGAAATCATCGCGCCGCATACGTCGCATTCGGGTTGCTGAAAAATCACCAGTTTTAGGCACGGCTCACTCCACAAATATCTGAATTGAAGGTATTGTAACAGGCAGAAAAATCGATGCCATCTTTTGATGTTACATTATTCGTTGATGAAAATATCGTGGCATAATGTCAGCCCCTTATTATTCGAAACAGGTAGAAAAATGCGAGACAGGAAAATAATGAATTTGTTCGTGAGCTGGCTGGCATTTGTTGTACTGATGTTGCCAGTGATGGCCGCGCATGCCGATAATACAATTTCTGAAAATAATCGGGCAGTGTACATTCAGCATGTAGAAAAACCAGTTTCGGCGGTGTATGACAAGTTGTATAAAAGCCTGGAAGACGCTCGTTTTTATGTTGTATTCGAACCCAATATTGGAAAGAACCTGGCGCATTTTGCAGAGAAATGGGGGAATGATTACAATCAGAATAAACTTTCCGTGATTCGCAGTATGGTTTTTTGTAATGGCTGGTACGCTAATAAAGTCAGTAACTTAGATCCGAACATGTTGGGTTTTTGTCCACTACATCTGACCCTGGTCGAGCGTGATGGTAAAACCACGGTGCTGTTTAATCGGCCGAGTGTCATCGCAAAAAATAGTCCTGCCAAAGAATTATTTGAGCAAATTGAAGACGAAGTGATAGCCGCGATTCAACAGGCCTTATAACTGAAACCTGGTTTTGTAGTGAACTTTTTTAAATCAGGGGTCCCGAATTCGTTATCCATTATTTTGGGAAACAGAATATGGTAAGGCACTTTTGAATTGAATAACGAGGGAAAAACTATGAAAAAATTAACAACTGTTGCTGCAAGTGCAGCTATTGTTGCAGCATTTAGCATTTGCTGCTGGCAGTGCGATGGCGACTGAAAACCCGTTTGGCATGCAACAACTGACAACTGGCGACAAAGTTGCTATGTCAGAAGGTACTTGCGGTGAAGGCAAGTGTGGTGGCGGTTCATAGGACTGCAATATTGCTTTAATATTGTTTTTTCAAACAAGATTGATAAAAAAGCCGGTTATTACCGGCTTTTTTATTATTGTCGGATAGATATGTGGTGAATACTGGATTTTTCGCCCCAAATTGCTATAAATAATCTAATAAAAATGTGATCAAATTTAGCACTTAAACAAGTCTTTAATTCCATCCGGTCTGTTAAGTGCCTATACCAGTCTGCAATTCGCATGAATTGCTCATCGCTATTTGGGGAAACATCACATGTCTGATAACGCTGTAAAACAACGCGTTTTGATTGTTGAAGAATCAGCGACCTTACGTTATATCCTTGGCAAAACGCTTCAGAAACAGGGCTACGAACTCATTAGTGTGGATAGTTTCGAATCGGCGATTGAAACATTGCAGGCAAACACGTTACAGCTGAATGCGGTCATGGTCGGCTGGCCCAACTACGAACATTTCGATCAATCCAAACGGTTACTGATTTTACTGGATCGTGAGCCTTACAGTGAGGTTGCCGTCGTATTGTTATCAAATGATGCTGAACTGGAACTGTTGAACTGGATGAGTACCCGAAAAATCACCGCGCTGGTGCCCTGGGAAAATTATCAGGAAGTTGTTTCTTCTTTGCAGTCGATGTTAGACCCGAGTTCTCAGGAGCCGGTCGTCGAGCAACGACAGGTCAATCGTGACGCCAGGCCGACCAGCGTATTATTTGTTGATGATTCAAAAAGTATCCGTGTTTATTATCAGCGGTTGCTGGAGCGTAATAATTATTCAGTCACAACGGCAAGCTCTGTAAATGAAGCTTACGAAATTGCACGTGAACAGGTAATAGATATTGCCATCGTTGATTATTTTATGCCGGAACAAAACGGTTACGTGTTATGCCAGAAGTTAAGAGATGATCCGCTGACAGCTGATATTCGCACAGCGGTTATTACTGGCACCTATCTGGACTCGGTGATACGTGACTGTCTGCAGGCGGGTGCCATCGAATGCATGTTCAAAAATGAAGCTGAAGAATTATTTCTGGCGCGTATATCGGGCATGCGCCGGTTTATCGAAGTACAGTGTTCTATCGAAAAACAACGTGAAAACCTCGCGGCAATTTTAGAGTCTGTCGGGGAAGGTGTTTACGGTGTGGATAAAGATGGCCGCATTACTTTCATGAATCCGGCCGCGCTAAAAGTGTTGGGTCTACATGATGTAAAACCTTTATTAGGTGTCGGTGCGTATGATGCTTTTCATTTTAAACGGCATGACACGGGACGCGACCTGTTAAAGGAAGCTTATTATTCCGGCGAGCAATTAAAAGGCTGGGAAACACAGTTCCGCCATAAAAACGGCAAAGAGATTCCGGTTGACTGCACGCTGTATGCGTTGTCAGTCAATGGCAAACAGGAAGGCTCCGTAATTGCGTTCCGTGATATTTCCGAGCGCAAGATGATGGAAGAGAAACTACGTTGGCAGGCTACGCACGACCATTTGACCGGTTTATATAATCGTCGTTATTTTGAAACTTATCTCGAAAAAGAAATCAGCAGCGTCAATCGCACCGGTATCATGAGTGCACTGGTCTATCTTGATCTGGACCGTTTTAAATATGTCAACGATACCGCGGGTCATGAAGTGGGTGACAAGCTGCTTATCGATCTTAGTAACGAGCTAAACAAACATCTGCGTCGTCATGATATCGCGGCGCGAATCGGTGGTGATGAATTTGCTTTGATTCTGAAAAATGTTGATGAAGAGGTGGCTGTCAGTATCGCAAATGAGATTCGAGTATCACTTTCAAACCTGCGTGTGAATCATGAAGACAAAGCGTATCACGTCAATGCCAGTTTTGGCGTGGCGATGATGGATATAAAAGATATAACTGCGGGTGATGTAATGGCGAATGCAGACATCGCCTGTCATATATCTAAACGTTTGGGGCGCAACCAGACGCATATGTACGAGAAAGGTAGCGACGAACGAAATGCCATGGGCAGTGAACTTGGCTGGTCGGTACGCATCAGGGACGCGCTGGAGAAAGATATGTTCCAGCTGCATTATCAACCGATTATGAAAATGAAAGATGTTGATCTGGTGAACCTGCCGGCACAGGATGGTGTTCTATGGCAGCGTCATTTAGATGAAATGGACAAGGTTAATAGCTACGAAGTTCTGGTGCGGATGATTGATGAGAATGGTGAGCTGAACTACCCTGATAGTTTTATTCCGACCGCTGAACGTTTTAATATGATGACCGATATCGATATGTGGGTACTGGAAAATGCCCTGCAGGAGATGGTTGCTACCGGGTCGGCGAGCAAGAATATACGGCTGTCGGTTAACATATCCGGTAATACCGTGGACAGTGATGAAACGCTCGGAAAAATAAAGTCACTGATCGAGCAATATGATATCAGTCCTAGCTCTTTAACTTTTGAAGTGACAGAGACTTGTGCGATTGCAAATCTTGAGCAGGCGAATGATTTTATCAACGAGTTGAGAAAAATCGGTTGTCGCTTCTCGCTGGATGATTTTGGTTCGGGTTTCTGTTCTTTTTCACAGCTGAAGAATCTGCCGACCGACTTTGTTAAAATCGATGGTCAGTTCGTGCGCAGCATGGCACGAGGTGCAACTGATCGGGCAATTGTTACTGCGATGAATGACGTGGCACACTCACTGGGTCGTTATACTGTCGCAGAATATGTTGAAAGCCCGGAGATTGTGCGTCTGCTGAAGATTTGCGGCGTTGATAAAATTCAGGGGAATTATATCTCTGTGCCGTTGATCGGCTTGCCGAATACCAATGTTTTTAGATTGCAAAAACAAAGCGTTTAAAAGATTATTTCCCGCAAATGAAACATGTGAGCTTTTTGGTCGGGCACTGCCCGATAACAGGCTATTATGCTCATTCCAGTTGGCGGGCAGTGCCCGCCCTACGGGACTGTTATTAATATTCAGTAATGATGATGTAATAAGAAAATATTTGCGTTCATTTGCGGAAAGATCATTAAACCCAGTCTTTTGGTTTTAAATAATAGTTATACAGTTTCTCTTCTTCAGAGTTTTTCGGAATAGCCCGGTTGTATTCAAAATGCACGACCGGTGGTAATGACATCAGGATAGATTCTGTGCGACCGCCAGTCTGTAAACCAAACAAGGTGCCACGATCATAGACCAGATTAAATTCCACATAACGTCCGCGGCGGTATAACTGAAATTCACGTTGTTGTTCTGTGTATGTTTCGTTTTTCCTGCGCTGCACGATAGGCAGGTAAGCATCAATGTAATGATCGCCCACGCTTTTCATGAAGGCAAAACTTCTGGCAAAACCTTGTTCGTTCAGGTCATCAAAAAATAGCCCGCCGATGCCGCGTTGTTCGTCGCGGTGTTTGATGTAGAAATAATCATCGCACCAGGTTTTATATTTTTGGTAAGCGCCTTCGCCAAAAGGCTGGCAGGCTTTTTTAGAAACCGTGTGCCAGTGAACACAGTCTTCATCATTGCCGTAATACGGGGTTAAATCAAAGCCGCCACCGAACCACCACACCGGGTCTTCGTTTTCTTTGCTGGCGATAAAAAATCTGACGTTGGCATGTGAGGTTGGAATTTTCGGGTTTTTCGGGTGGATGACCAGTGATACACCCATGGCCTGAAATTCACGTTCCGCCAGTTCCGGACGGTGTGCGGTTGCCGATGCCGGCAGTTGCCCGCCGGAGACGTGAGAAAAATTTACCCCGGCCTGCTCAAATACAGCGCCATCGGACAGTACGCGAGTGAGGCCGCCGCCGTTACCGGATTCACGTTGCCACTCATCACTAATAAAATTTTTTTTACCGTCTTCTTTTTCCAGTGCGGTGCAGATGTTTTTCTGAAGCTGTAACAAGTAGGATTTAACCGCGTTGATATCGGGGGGGTTGTCTGTGTTCATAGTTTTATTTTGTTAATGTCGAATGACGCAATTATCGCATAATCGAATTATTTTTGATGGCCTGGCGGTCAGTTTTTGCTGTGATGCCAGTATTTTATCGACACTGCCATGAAAATACTGGTGCAGTTCAAGACTGTTGCTGGCAGGTGTTTTTCCCGAAGGGTTGGCACTGGTTGAAATGATGGCGTGGCCGAGCGCGGTGCATAATTTTTTTACAGTATCATTTTTGCTGACACGTATGGTTAAGGTGTTGTGCTGATCGACTAGCCACGCCGGTGCCTGCGGGCTTGCATCGCTGATCCAGCTGGTTGGTTCGGTCGTCTGCACGATTCGCGCTTGCTGTTCTTCGTGCAGAAGAATCAGCGGTTTTATCTGCTCGATGTCAGCCGCCAGCAGGATGAACTGTTTGTTCTGCGGGCGCTGCTTGAGCAAGTTGATGTTGTGTACAGCCTGCGCGTTGTACGGGTCGCAGCCCAGGCCATAGATGGTGTCGGTCGGGTAGGCGATGATGCCGCCGTTTCTGATGACATGGGCAGCATGGCGTATGGAAAAATCGCTGGCCATGAGAGTCTATTCGTCAGTGGTTTTTTTCTTCGCGGTCTTTTTCTTTACAGCTTTCTTCTTTGCGGTTTTTTTCTTAAGCGATTTCTTTTTGCTGGTTTTTTTCTTTGCAGTGGCTTTCTTTTTAACCACTTTTTTCTTGGCGACCTTTTTCTTTTTACCACGGCGGAACGGGGCGGCTTCGAGCAGCGCTTCACATTCTTTCTGGGTTAGAGATTTTGGTTCTTTGTCTTTGGGGATCTTGGCATTTTTCATGCCGTCGGTGATGTAAGGTCCCCAGCGACCATTTAATACTTCGATGTCGGTGCCCGGGAAATCTTTGATGTGTTTGTTGGCATCAAATTCCTTTTTTGCAGTGACCAGTTCCATCGCCTGTTCATGGCTGATGTTGTACGGGTCGATGTCTTTGTCCTGGTATTCCTTGTTGATGGAAACGAACTTGCTGGCATATTTCACGTAAGGCCCGAAGCGACCATAGTTGGTCGATAGTGCTTCGCCTTCCGGGGTTTCGCCCAGGTCGCGTGGTAATTGCAGCAGGAAGTAAACATCGTCCATGGTGATGTCGGCCATCTTCTGGCCGGGACGCAGGCTGGCAAAACGTGGTTTTTCTTCGTCGTCTTTGTCGCCGATTTGCACAAACGGGCCGTAAGGTCCCATGCGCACCGAAACCGGTTTGCCGGTTTCTTCGTCGGTGCCGATGTGGCGTGACTGTGCGACATCAGCGCGGCTGACGTTTTCTTCGATGTGGTCGACGGCCTCTTTGAACGGTGACCAGAATTCTTTGAGCAGCGGCAGCCAGTCGTGTTCACCGCGGGCGATGCAGTCTAATTCGTCTTCCAGATTAGCGGTGAATTCATAATCGACGTATTTGGAAAAATACTCGGTGAGGAAGCCGTTGACGATGCGACCGATATCGGTCGGTGTAAAGCGGCGACTTTCCAGTTCGACGTAGTTGCGATTAACTAATGTCGAGATAATGCTGGCGTAGGTGGAAGGGCGGCCGATACCGTATTCTTCCAGGGTTTTGACCAGGCTGGCTTCAGTAAAACGCGGTGGCGGTTCGGTGAAGTGCTGTTCGTTGCGAATTTCCAGCAGATCGATTTTTTCGCCTTCGCATAATTCTGGTAGCAGTTTTTCCGAGTTGTCGTCGGCTTTGCCGTCATCATTGCCTTCCATGTATAAGGACATGAAGCCGGGGAATTTGATGGTCGAACCCGAAGCGCGGAAGCTGTTGCCTTCGCCGCAGCCGAGTTGCACGCTGACCGTATCCAGTGTGGCGTGGATCATCTGGCAGGCCATGGTGCGCTTCCAGATCAGGTCGTACAGTGCAAATTGATCAGGTTTTAATTTATCTTTGATCTCTTCCGGGGTGTGGCGAACCGAGGTTGGGCGGATCGCTTCATGCGCTTCCTGGGCATTTTTTGATTTGTTTTTGAACACGCGAAATTCGTCGGGCAGGTTGTTTTTGCCGTAACGTTCGGCGATTAAACCACGAATTTCATCGATGGCTTCATCGGCCAGATGTAATGAGTCGGTACGCATGTAGGTGATTAGACCCACAGTTTCGCCGCCGATGTCGATGCCTTCGTACAGGTTTTGTGCGGTGCGCATGGTGCGTTGTGCGGAGAAACGTAATTTTCTCGCCGCTTCCTGCTGCATGGTCGAGGTAGTAAAAGGCGCGGACGGGTTGCGTTTGCGTTCTTTTTTCTCGACTTTATCGACGCTCAGTTTGCCATTGGCGGCTTTTAATAATGTGTCGCGGGCAGCGGAAGCTGTTTCAGTATCGGTGATGCTGAACTGCTTCATCTTCTCGTTGTTATAGATGTATAACTTGCTTAAAAATGGTGACTTGCCTTTGGCCGTGTTTTTAGAAACGTCAGCTTCGATGGTCCAGTATTCTTTCGGGTCGAAGGCTTCGATGGCCAGTTCGCGTTCGACGATAAGACGTAACGCCGGGCTTTGTACGCGTCCGGCAGAAAGTCCGCGCTGAACTTTTTTCCATAACAGTGGCGACAGGTTGAAACCAACCAGGTAATCAAGTGCACGTCGGGTTTGCTGGGCGTTGATCAGGTCGATGGACAGGTCGCCGGGGTTATCGATGGCTTCTTTAATGGCGCGTTTGGTCACTTCGTTGAAGGCAACGCGGTGCACGTTTTTGCCTTCCAGCAGCTCTTTTTCTTTTAGCAGTTCGTACAAATGCCATGAGATGGCTTCTCCCTCGCGATCCTGGTCAGTCGCGAGATAAAGCGTGTCGGCTTTTTTTAAAAACTGGATAATCTTGTTGACGTGTTTTTCGTTGCGTTCGATGATCTGGTACTTCATCGCAAAACCGTGTTCGGTATCGATGGCGTCTGCTTTTGGGATTAGATCGCGAACGTGACCATACGAGGCAAGAACTTTGAAGTCTTTGCCCAAGTATTTTTCGATGGTTTTCGCCTTGGCGGGCGACTCTACGATAACAAGATTTTTGCTCATGCAGTTTTAGTCTGGTCGTTGTTCGGGCCGTTTTTTAAAAGGGTGGTATCAGGCAGTTATATTAGATGACAAATTGGTTTATTGAAGCAGTTCAGTGACTTCATCAAAGATAAAGTTTTCCATCAGTGCCAGTGCGTTCTCTTCGCCGGGGTGTGCGTGTAACACGATCATGATGATCCATTTCATCTGTTCGGCATCCAGCGGTTGCCCCAGAGCGGCGACGCGGTCGAGTATTAATTCACGGGTGACCGGTGTCAGTATATCGGTTTGTTCAAGGAAGTGTAAAAATCCGATGCTGTCGATGCCCAGAAGTTTTTTCTCTTCTTCGCTGTAAATTCGGGTGCTGGTTTCTTTAACCGGTAAAAACTGTTGTCTTTCCTGTAAGTCCGCTAAATCTTCCAGCCAGTCGAATGCCTGGTTGATTTCCTGGTTGTGAAAGCCCATTTCTTCCAGGCGAAGTTGAATGCTGTCGCGTTTATCGGTGACACGACTGGTCTCGTTTGTGTCGTCATCATCCAGGTAACGTTCGAATAAAAACATTAAAACATCAACCACGGACTGTTTGATTATCATTCAGGAAACCCTGTGTATATTATTAATGGACATTTAAATAACAGCTGCAAACTTTATATAAATCAAAAAGTAAAGCAAAGTTCAGCGTGTTGTTAAGTGATGCATGTGTAACGGCCATCCTGGCATACGATGATTTCTTCCAGTTCCATAATTAGCAACATGGAAGCGATTTCGGCGGCTTTAAAACCGCTGCTTTCCACCAGGTCATCGATACTGGCTGGCTCATAAGCGAGGCATTTGAGCAGTTTTTGGTGATCCGGGTCAAGTACCTTGTGCGAATCTTCTGGATTTTCATGGATATTAGCGTCAGTTTTTATGGGATACAAGGTGTTTTTTGTGGCTGGCAGACGCAGTTCTTCCAGGATATCGTTGGCGGATTCGACCAGTTTTGCACCTTGTTTTATTAGTTGATGGCAGCCACGCGCCATCGGGTTGTGGATTGATCCGGGAATGGCAAATACTTCGCGATTTTGCTCCAGTGCAAAACGGGCAGTGATCAATGAGCCGCTTTTCTGCGCTGCTTCGACTACCAGTGTGCCCAGAGAAAAGGCGCTGATCAGACGATTTCGCCGGGGAAATAAACCACGTAACGGTTGGGTGCCGATGGGCATTTCCGAGACCACCGCACCGTTTTCACTGATGGCTTGTGCCAGTTGCTGGTGCTGCGCGGGGTAGACGATATCGAGGCCATGCGCCACCACCGCGATGGTGCCGGCCAGACCGTGTAACGCGCCTTCGTGGCTGGCACCGTCGATGCCGCTGGCCAGCCCGCTGGTGATGGTAATGCCAACATTGGATAAATGCCGGGCAAATTCTTTTGCTGTGTTACGCCCGGCGGCGGTTGGGTTGCGGCTGCCGACCATGGCAAGCTGTGGTTGTAACAGATAATCTGGATCACCTCTGACATATAACAGAGGCGGTGCATCGGCCAGGTCTTTTAGCTGGTTCGGGTAGTGCTGATCAAACAAGGTGATGATGTGGTGATCTTTTTCTGTGCACCAGTTTAGATCGGCGTCGATATTTGGTCTGTCCCGGTTGCGCAGTGCGTTGCGGGTATCTTCTTTTATCGCCAGTTCAGAAAGTTGCTGTGAGCTGGCGTTAAGCACGGCTTCAACTGAGCCAAAAGCTTCGAGCAGAGTGTGAAATGTGGAGGGGCCGACACCTGCGGTATGCAACAGGGTTAACCAGTTGTCGAGAGCGTTTTCCGGTCCCGCATTCCTTGCAGGGTTGTGATTTTTCATCCGTGGATATTACACCATCTGTTTCCTGTTTTGTTGCACCTGCGGTTATGGGCCAGTTTAAAACTTGGGTGTGTGCAGGAAATCGTAATTGCGGATTACGCGTCTGGATTCCAGTGTGATTGCGTAACTGACGCGATCAAAGGTTTTGAAAATCATCACCAGGCCGCTGCGTTCGTTTGGTAGTTTAACGGGTTTGCTGCTGCGCTTGTTGTTGCGGTCACGCACGGTTTCGCCGTTGGTAAAGGTGGCGAGCAGGTGGCCAACTTCCATGCCGTCGCGCTCACCCTTGTTGATGACTACGACCTGCAGTTGTGCGACGCCGGCCAGGGCTTCGTTCAGTTTCAGTATCTGCGCGCTGACTTCATGGTCAGGCACGTGTGGGAAATACAGATTTTCCAGTTTGCTTCTGTCTTCCGGTAATAAACGATCGCCGATTAAAACTTCACGGCTGGTAAAGGTCAGGTCACCAGAGGCTGGGTCGTCATAGGCGGTGATGCGGATTTCGCCGGTATGGATGGCGGCATAACCCAGGATTTCATCGGTAGCGGGGTCTCGCAGTTCGTCGCCGGGTCTGAATATTGAGAAGCGAACCCGTTCTTTATCGATTTCACCACGTACATAAACGCGGTCGCCATCGCCTAAAATAAGGTGGTTGTCTTCACTGCCGACAATGTATGGCGCATTGTCCAGCTGTTCTTTGGTTACTACGCGGGGTTTTGTCAGGAACTGTCGGATGGCGTCACCTGGAATACTGGGGATGCTTGCCGCCAGTGCGGAGGTGCGGATGCCAGGGCTGAGTTTTCTCACCGGTAGTTCACCGCTTTGCTGAACTTCTTTATGCCCTGCTTCGTTGATCATCATCTGCGGTTGACCGTTGACATAAACAAGTGTCAGGACATCGCCGGGATAGATTAAATGCGGATTTTTGACCTGCTGGTTGTTTTGCCATATCTCGGGCCAGTACCAGGGGTCCTGTAGAAACATGCTGGAAATGCCCCATAAAGTATCGCCTTTTTTAACGGTGTACTGGCGGGGGTAACGGGCTTTCACGCGAACTTTTTTTGCGGGTGCCTTGCTTTCGCTTGCCTGAACAATTGAGACCGGTTCACTTGCTTCATCGGCAACAACCGGGCGTGGTTGTGGTGAACCGCAGCCGGTGATAATGGCTAGTAGCCCTGAAAGCAGGAAAAAGGGTACAATATTGCATGATTTGGGAGTAGTAGAAATATTCATTTTTATTTTTATTTTACTCATCGGCTCAGGTTCTTATTTTTGCCCGTTATTTTTATTTTTGGACAGATTTTTTCTATTGTTCTCAATAGTTTAGTAGATGAACTTCTATTGCTAAGGTAAGTTTTTCACTGAGTGTAGCAGAAATAACAAAATAGGTGCCGATTGCCGGGGTTTTGAATCACGAACATCCGGCAGAGTTGCTCGGGCTTATTGACTAACAAACGAATTATTATGGCAATACTAGATATTTTATATTATCCGGATAAACGGCTGCGAAAGGTGGCAAAGCCGGTAGAAAAAGTCGATGTTTCTATCAAGACGCTGGTTGATGATATGCTTGAAACAATGTACATCGCCCCCGGAATTGGCCTGGCGGCAACACAGGTTGATGTGCATCAGCAGGTGATCGTAATCGATATTTCAGAAGACAAAGATCAGCCGCTGTGTTTGATTAACCCCGAGATCATTGCGGCAGAAGGCGCAGAAACTTGTGATGAAGGTTGTTTGTCTGTACCGGATATTTATGAAACGGTTGAGCGCAGTGAAAAAATAACGGTCAGGGCGCTTGATCAGTATGGTGCTGAATATACCCTGCAGGCAGATGAGATGCTGGCGGTTTGCATTCAGCATGAGATGGATCACCTGAAAGGGAAATTATTTGTCGATTATTTATCGCCGCTCAAGCTGCAGCGTATAAAAAAGCGTCTAAAAAAAGCACAGCGTGAAGACCTTCGCGGTGCCGTGCTGTAAGCTTATTTAATACTTTTAAAACAACGCTTCAAGCTGCAGCATATAAAAAAGTTAAAATATTGCTAGCAGCTTGTTTGTAACCTACTTAATAAACAGTGATTAATCCTTTACGTATTATCTATGCCGGCACGCCAGATTTTTCTGTGGCGGCGCTGCGCGCCTTAATCGAATCAGAACACGAGGTGATTGCGGTTTATACGCAACCGGATCGTCCGGCGGGTCGCGGGCGCGGTCTGGCAACATCCCCGGTCAAGGCCGAAGCACTGTCGCATGATATTGCGGTTTACCAGCCGGAATCATTAAAAGACGAGAGTGCGCAACAGCAACTGCAGGCGTTAGATGCCGACCTGATGGTGGTCACCGCTTATGGTTTATTGTTGCCACCGTCCGTGTTGCAGGCGCCGCGACTTGGCTGTATTAATATTCATGCCTCGTTGTTGCCGCGCTGGCGTGGTGCGGCACCGATCCAGCGGGCGATTCTAGCAGGCGATAAAAAAACCGGTATCACCATTATGCAGATGAATGAGGGTCTGGATACCGGTGACATGCTGACGGTGGCGGAGTGTGCGATTGCGGATGATGATACCGGCTCGAGTTTGCACGATAAATTGATGGTGCTGGGCGCGCAAACCCTGGTTGCTGTGCTGCCAGCGATTGCCGGGCAGATAGATGGACAGACGCTGAACCGGACAAAACAGAATGATGCCGACGCCTGTTACGCCTCAAAGCTGAACAAGGCAGAGGCAAAAATAGACTGGTCACAATCGGCGTTGCAAATTCAGCGTGCGATCAGGGCATATAATTCCTGGCCAGTGGCTTACTGTGCATATGAAAAAAATAACAGGCCGGCAAAGCTGCGCCTGTGGCAGGCTGAAGTGCAAACGGATGCTGAGACATCGAATAATCCGCCCGGAACAGTGGTAGCGGAATCTTCACAGGGCATCGACGTTGTTAGCGGTGAAGGTCTGTTGCGCATCACCGAGTTGCAGGCCGAAGGCAAACGCCGCATGGTGGTGGCTGATTTTCTCAATGCCAACTCTTTGCTCGATCAGGTACTGAAATAAAATCGTGGAAAATTCCTCTCCTTCTAAAAAGAAAAAAACTCGGCCGTCGAAGACAAAAGTCAGCGCGGCTCGCAGCGTAAGCCTGAAAACACTAAAGCAGGTTTTTGGCGGTCAGTCGTTATCGGCAGTGCAGGTTCACACCACCGATAAGCTCGATGATGCAAGAGACCGTGGTCTGGCCAATGAGATTGTCAACGGCGTTTTGCGCTGGCGCTGGCAGCTGGAATTTTTTATCTCGCAGTTGTTAAAAAAACCACTGAAAGCCAAAGACATCGATGTGCAGCTGGTTTTATTGATGGCGCTGTATGAATTAAACCAATGCCGTACACCGGATTACGCGGTGATTAACGAGTCGGTTGATCTGGTCAGGCAATCCGGAAAAAAATGGGCGGCGGGATTAGTGAATGCCGTGCTGAGAAATTTTATCCGTGAGCAGGAAAAACTCATTGCGTCGATAAAAGATGGTGTGGTGCGCTATTCACACCCGCCCTGGCTGTTGGAAAAAATAAAAAACGACTGGCCGCAACACTGGCAGGAAATTTTGCAGGCAAACAACCAGCGCCCGGCGTTCTGGTTGCGGGTTAATCAATTGCAGTATTCGGTACCACAGTACCAGCAGTTGCTGGTAGATGACGGGCTTGAATCAGAAGCCGCCACATTCGCCGATGCTGCTTTAAAACTGAGTCACGGCGTCGATGTGCGAACCTTGCCTGGTTTTGCTGAAGGCGCAGTATCAGTGCAGGATGCCGGTGCCCAGCTGGCTGCAGAATTGCTGGAAGTTTCAGCCGGACACCGGGTGCTTGATCTTTGTGCGGCTCCTGGTGGCAAAACCTGTCACCTGCTCGAGCGTTATCCGAAGATCGGTCACCTGCTGGCAGTCGAGCTTGAAGCACAGCGGATGTTACGTGTTAGTGAAAATCTGCAGCGCCTCAAACTTGAGCCGAGAGTAGAGTTAGTCGTTGCCGATGCGCGCAATACAAAAAGCTGGTGGCAAGGTGAGCTGTTTGATCGCATTTTGATCGATGCACCCTGTTCGGCCAGCGGCGTTATCCGCCGTCATCCCGACATCAAAACCCTGCGCCGTGATTCGGATATTGCGCCGCTGGTGGCGTTACAGTCAGAGATCTTGCGTGCTGCGTGGCAGACGCTGGCCGCTGGCGGTGAATTGTTATATGTCACCTGCTCGGTATTTAAAGACGAAAACCAGAATCAGATAACGGCCTTTTTATCGCAGCATGCTGACGCGATTGAAATAAAAATACAGGCTGACTGGGGTCAGCCATGCGAGCATGGTCGCCAGTTGTTCCCCGGCGAGCAGGATGCGGACGGTTTTTATTTTTGTCGGTTGAAGAAAGCTGGCTGAAGAAATGCGGTGAAAAAAGCAGGGCAAACAGGTATGAAAAGCAGGATGTTTGAGCGTAAACTTCCGCTTGTGAAAAATGGCCTCTAAAAATTAGTGGTATAAACGCACAGATATTACAAAGTTACCTGGCATAATAATGAATATTTTAATTTTGGGTGCAGGACAGGTTGGATCGAGTGTCGCTGAAAGTCTGTCGTCAGAAGCAAACGATATTACACTGGTCGATATGAACGTGTCCCTGCTGGAAGAATTGAGTGACCGACTGGATATTCAGACCGTGGTCGGTCACGCTTCTCACCCCGATGTGTTAAAGCGCGCTGGCATCAGTGATGCTGATATGCTGGTTGCGGTGACTAACAGCGATGAGACCAATATCGTTGCCTGCCAGGTCGCACACAGTCTGTTCCACACACCAACAAAAATTGCCCGGGTGCGCTCTCAGGAATACCTCAAATATAAAGAGCTGTTTAATAACAGTGTTTTGCCGATTGATGTTCTGATCAGTCCCGAGCAACTGATTGCCGAACACATACAACGTTTGATTGAGTACCCCGGTGCATTGCAGGTGCTGGACTTTGCTGGCGGTCGTGCGCGACTGGTTGGCGTTAAAGCCTATTACGGCGGTCCACTGGTCGGTCACGAAATTTCCAATTTACGAAAACATATGCCGGGCATCGATTCGCGGGTGGCGGCAATTTTCCGTCGTGGCAAAGGTATCGTGCCTGACGGCAATCAGGTGATCGAAGCCGACGATGAAGTGTTTTTTATCGCGGCGACAAAAGATATTCGAGCGGTCATGGCTGAACTGAGAAGGCAGGATAAACCGATAAAACGCATCATGCTGGCGGGTGGTGGCAATATCGGTAAACGGCTTGCACAGGCGCTGGAAAAAAATTATCACGTGAAAATACTGGAGCACAATGCGTTACGCGCCGAGGCTCTGTCTCGTGATTTGAACAAGACTATTGTGCTGCACGGTGACGCTGCTGATGAAGATTTGTTGCTGGAAGAAAACGTTGATCAGATGGACGTTTTCTGTGCGTTAACAAATGACGACGAAGCCAATATTTTATCGTCGATGCTGACCAAACGTCTGGGTGCACGCAAGGTTATGTCATTGATCAATCGCCATGCTTATGTTGACCTGATGGAGAGTCAGGGCAGTATCGACGCAGCCATATCGCCACAACAAATCACCATCAGTGGTCTGCTTGCACATGTGCGGCGGGGCGATGTTGTGGCGGTGCATTCTTTGCGTCGTGGCGCGGCGGAAGCTATCGAAGCTATCGCACATGGTGATAGCGCAAACTCAAAAGTGGTCGGTAAGATGGTCGAGCAGATAAAATTGCCGGAGGGTACCACCATTGGTGCGATTATCCGTGGCGAAGAAGTGATCATGGCGCATCATGATGTGATTATTGAAAATGAAGATCACCTGATTCTGTTCCTGCTGGACAAGAAGAAATTTCACGCAGTTGAAAAACTGTTCCAGGTTGGCGTGACGTTTTTTTAATCATGAGTGTATACCTGGGTAAAAGTCGTTATCAAAAGATACTATGCAAGCCGCTGTAATATTAAAACTCATCGGCCAGTTCGTTATGCTGTTCAGCGTAACCTTGTTGCCACCGGTTGTAATCGATCTGATTTATCAGGAAGGTGCGGCGCATAATTTTTTTTACAGTTATCTGTTTTTACTAGGCGTTGGCTTCCTGTTGTATTTTCCGGTCAGAAAAAAGAAAAGCGATCTGCGGCTGCGTGATGGTTTTGTGGTGGCAGTATTATTCTGGCTGGTTTTGGGAGTGGCGGGTGCGCTGCCTTTTTATACTTACGAGAAGATGGAGGTTGACCTGGTCAGCGCACTTTTCGAATCTATTTCAGGTTTAACGACAACTGGCGCAACGGTGTTGACCGAGCTGGACAGTTTGCCACACAGCATCCTTTTTTATCGGCAGGAATTGCAGTGGCTGGGTGGTATGGGAATCATCGTGTTAGCTGTTGCGGTAATGCCAATGCTGGGCGT
>VAPF01062475.1_pt1 | contig 32950 bp, 33 predicted proteins | sample 3393931 | NCBI WGS metagenome assembly VAPF01 (sample SAMN08290437, study PRJNA428436) | hydrothermal vent metagenome | isolation source: Deep-sea hydrothermal vent chimney | place: Atlantic Ocean: South-mid Altantic Ridge | depth 2773 m m | reverse complement strand
CTTGCAATTAAAATATCCTGCTTCATCGTTGTGAAACTTCGCAATAGCCCTGCTATTACGCGCATTTCACGCCTTGAACCAGAAAATTTTAATCACAATCTATTCGACCCAGACTTAATCAGAGGTTCCCTAGATATGATGACCATGAAAAATATTCTATTAATAATAATGCTTATGCTGTCGTTTTCGATAAGCGCAGACTGGCAGCAACCAGAATTAAGTCATAACCTGACGGTTGTTACTCAAACCATTCCTGCCAGTAATTTTGAACTAGAGAACATGGACGAAGAAAAAATAAAACTTTCTGATTACCGTGGCAAGGTGGTGCTGTTAAATTTTTGGGCAACCTGGTGCCCACCTTGCGTAAGAGAAATGCCGTCAATGGAACGTTTGCAACAACAGATTGGCGAAGATGGTTTTAAAGTGATCGCTGCAAATCAGATGGAAAACCCGGATGATGTTTTTGCCTTTACCGGGCAGTTAGAGATGGACCCAACATTTGATATCCTGTTCGACAGAAAAAGTAAGGTGTCGCAGGCTTATGCTGTGCGCGGTTTGCCGACGACTTATCTGATTGATAAAAAAGGCAACATACGGTATCGCGCCGTTGGTGGTCGAGAGTTTGATCATGTTGAAGTGATTAAAATCATTAAACAATTAATGGCAGAATAATTTAGTCGATGAGGCTAACCGTGGTTTTAGCGGTCAGTTTATTGATACAAAATTCCACGTCACAGTATTCATTGGTTTCATCCGTTGGCGTCGGGTCGTCAGTGCAGCTGCAGCCGGCAATGATGCCGTTATAAAGCAAACCCGCTTTCACCCTTATCCGGGTATCGTCGTGCTTCACATCTAAAATGATCATTGATAGTTTGTCGCTTATCGCATAACTGCTGTTTTGCAGACCCTGTTGCAGGGGTAGCAATGTTGAATCTAGTGCGCAGATTTCCTGTTTAAGTACCGCTTTAAAGGATGCGGTGTTCCATGCCTGAAGTGACAAGGGTAAATAAAACATAAACGACTTACTTGTTGTCTAAGGTGGCTTGCATGATACTGACCTGGTGCCCGCGATATTGCACCAGGCTGTGAGTGTGCCAGCCTAGTGTTTTATAAAAAGCCGTTTTATCTGGTGTAAATAAATAAAGCGTTTTTATTCCCTGGTTTTTTGCCTGCGCCATAATGTGTAATACAAGTTTTTTGCCGACGCCGTTATTTCGATGTTCTGGTGCAACATACACGCTGGCCAGCCAGGGTGATAACCGGAGCCTGGTATCCATGTCGTTTTTTACAATCGACGCCGACCCCAGAACCGTTTTATCTATTGCAATAAAAGTGCTGGGAATAAAGTTATCGTTTAAATGCGTATACATGGTTATCATGCGCTGCTCGAGTGTTTGGCCAGGATTTAAACAGGACCACTCGACATGATGCCACTGTACGAGTGTTGGCAGGTGTTTGGTTGCGGTTTTTAAATTTAGTATTTTCAGCATAAAAACAACCTATCGATTAGCTTTCACTGGCAATGTTTCTATATCTTCATAGGCGTTATTGTTGAAGCGAGGTGAACAGATCGCGAGAAACAGTAAATCTTCAGTGCCATTGTTTGTGATACGCTGTCGGTACATGGATGGAATGAGCACCGTATCACCGGTGTTTACCTGTTGTGGTGCTAGCTGGCCTACTTCCACCAGGCCGCAACCGCTGAGGATATAATATCGTTCGATGATTCCATTTAGTCGGTGCCAGTTAGTCGTGACACCTGGTTCAACACGCGCTCTCGCAATAGACACGTCGGGATCGTTTTCTGTGTTGGAAAGCTCGATGATGAAACATTTTTCGGCGGTATAAAATTCATCGTTGCAAGACAACGGTTTAATGACTTCTTTCATAGGACTGTTTTAACAAGATATTTGACCTGTATCAACATGGATTCAATCTTCATGAATAAACTACAGGTACTGACAAGAGGAATATGAAATGGGCGTTTTTGGCGAGTTATTTAATGATTTAACCGGTTGGCTAACCATCGGCATCATAGTATTTATGTTGGTGATGATGACGTTTCTGTTTAGCATGTTTATCAACAAATCATCAGGCGACGACAATTAATCAGCAAAAAAGTGGCTGATCAATAGTGCTGAACCTGTGAATGGTACTCATAACTATACCAGTTGATATCAGCACCGCTTAACAACGGTATTGAGATAAAGCCGATCACGCCGATTATTGCCATAATGACGGCGCCCCAGAATGCACTACCAAAACTTTTGACTTCGAAGTTCGGCACCAGTGCTGCAGCTAGCATGATCATCAATGCGTTAATTACCAGTGCAAATATTCCAAACGTTACCACGGACAACGGCGCGGTTAAAAACCAGAGCGCTGGGCGTAGAGATGTGTTTATTAAGCCAAGCACGGCGGCGGCGATTAAAAAAGCAAAAAAGTTTTTTGCCTTGATGCCGGGAACAAATAAAGTAGCAAAACCAAGGCCAATGGCGGTTGCCAACCAGATAATAAATAATTCGATCATGATGTAATTGCTGCTTGTGTTTTTATAGGTGGATTAATGAGAAAAAGGATTTTGTGTTTTATCAACTGAAAAACTGTCAGTCGAATTATTTTTTTTCGCTTTTTCTTTTTTTTTCGATTTTTTTCTGGTATTTATACAACATTCGGCAATTTCTTTTATCGCCAATGATTCCTCGACCGGTGACAGCGTAAAGTTTCTGACGTAGGGTTCATAATGCGTGCTGTCGGTGATGTCGAGCGATGTATCTACCCGGATAAAATAAACAGCACCGGCTTTTAAGATAAGTGAAAGCGGTGTTAGTTCAGAATATTTTTTCTCATTTTGAAATTCAAAAACATACTCGCCAGGCTGAAGAGACACGCGTGAGCTCAGACCGGTCTTTGTATAAAACTTAAACTCTTCATTAATCAGCAGCCCCGGTGAATATAACGAATTGGCCATTTGATTCGGTCGGTAGATGTAGACGATTGCCTGGTCTGTTTCAGCCGCACTCGGCGTGAAACTGGCGACATTGGCGGTAGTGCTACAGGCTGACAGGAAGAACCCGCAGAGTAAAAAAATAATGGCTAGCGGTAATTTATTCAAAACTGAGTTTATATCCAGCGGCGTCAAGGTAATTGATTTCTTTTAACAGGTCGGCAAGTGTCATGCTGTGTTCGTCTAACCAGCCATCTGGAAAACATAAATTTATATTTTTATTACTGACCGATATAGTTATTTCCGGTAAGGCCTGGTCGCTACGGCCGCGATGCAACAAGACAGCGATACGTAATAAAACACAAATATGTTTACCGGCTTTAACAAAAGGTTTCATCAGTTGTGCGAACGCATCCACTCTGAATTTGCTGCGATGTGACAGTACCAGTGCCGCGAGCAAAGCCTGCTCCTGCCGCGAAAACCCCTGCATATCAGCATTTTGTAAAATATAAGCACCATGTTTGTGATAATTATTGTGTGATACCTGCAAACCGATCTCATGTAACATGGATGCCCATTTTAATAGCGGTGTGATCTGTTCAACATCGATGGACCACTGTTCACAGGCGGTGCGAGATAAAAATTCTACCGTGCGGGTGACGCGTTTTGCCTGCTCGACATCAACGCCCCAACGTGTCATCGCTGATTCGATGGTGGCGTCTCGTACATCCTGATGGGTGATACGGCCAAGCAGGTCGTACAGCAGCCCTTCGCGCATGCTTTGCTCAGACACCTGCATCTGTTCGATGTTCAGGGTTTTAAAGATGGCCAGTAGAACGGACAGGCCGCCAGCGATAACCGGTTTGCGATTATCGCTGAGTCCGGCAAGATGTAGCTTATCGACATGCTTGGCACTGATGAGCGCGCTGCGTAATTTCTGTAGCGATTTATAACTGATACCATCCAGGCACCAGCCCTGTTCCTGCACGATATTCGCAATGGCTTTGATGGTGCCCGAGCAGCCGATAGCTTCATCCCAGCGCCCGGCTTTAAAATCAGCGGCCTGCGGGAATAGTGTCAATGCGGCTTCTGTCTCCGCTGCTTTCATGGCTTTTTTGCTGATTTTGCCATCGTCAAAAAAACGTTTGCTGGCGCTGACACAGCCGGTATAAAGGCTTTCGCGGCGCAGTGGTTTCATGCCGTGACCAACAATGAATTCGGTACTGCCGCCACCGATATCAATGACCAGTCGTTTGCCTTCTTTTGTTGCCAGGCCGTGCGCTACGCCGAGGTAGATCAGGCGTGCTTCTTCGCGGCCGGCGATGATCTCGATGGAGTGGTTTAAGATGGTTTCAGCCTTTTCGACAAAGCTGCGGGCGTTTTCTGCAACACGTAAAGTGTTGGTGCCGGCAACGCGAACCGTGGACGGAGGCAGTCCACTGATGCGTTGTGCGAAGGTTTCGAGACACTCAAAGGCGCGTTTTTGCGCAGCTTCGTCGATCAAACCGTCTTTGCCCAGTCCGCCGCCGAGACGGACGTTTTGACGCAGTCGATCAATGATGGACAGGGTGCCGGATTCTTCCAGGCGGGCAACGATCATGTGAAAACTGTTTGAGCCAAGATCGATGGCCGCGACAGTTTCAGGCATCTGTGGTTTGGTAGAGTGCATTTAGTCTATCTGTAAAATTCACTAGCTTATATAATGGCATCTTACATTAAAAATTATTGAGTGTAATTGACAAATAACGTGTGTTTTAAAGATAGTAAGGATTGTTGCAAACAACTCAGGGTGGTTGTTTTTATATTGTTAGCCGGTATTTATAGTGTTGCCGCTGCACAGACGTCAGGGCAAAATTCGGCAGATGCGTCAGTGCCCGAAACAACGGTCAAAGCAGCGGTTGATTCAAAAAGTTCTGATCAGGCGAAAGAATATAATATTCATCGAAAAATTAATCCGGCTGATCCCTGTGATCGTGGTCTTGATACTTACGATTATAAAACCAGCTGGTACGATGAGACACAGATTTATGTGAATTCACGGTTTTGTGAACCGGCGTTGTGGTTTGATAACTTTTTTGCCAGTGAGCGCGTGTTTCGAGAAGGCGCGGCCGGCACCTATATTCGCTGGCGAAATGAATTCCGTTATGATGAGGACGAGTATTTTAAATTTAATTCTGATCTGACCTTCAGTGTCGAGTTGCCGGGTATGCAAGATCGTCTGCGTCTGACGTTTGAAAGTGATGAAGATGAAAGTTTGCGTGATGTTGCGCCGGGTGGTAAACAGGCAACAACGAATAGTCTGGGTCTGCAGTTAGATATTGCGAAAAATACACGCTCCAAGTTTAATATCAGCGTCAGTTTTAGTCCGAGAATACGGTTGCGTTATCGTTATACCTACCCGGTTTTTCAGTCGGTAACGTTACGACTGACACAGGAAGTACAACGAGAAAAGGCGGTGAATAGTTCACGCACCTTGATTGATTTCGAAAAATTATTTAAGAATCAGCTTTTTTTCCGTTCTTCGTCAGAAGGAAAATTGTCCGAAAAATATGATGGCATCGACTGGTTGCAGGCTTTCGTGTTGTATCATCGGCTCGATAAAAAATCGTCACTATCTTATGAAGCCAGTGCGAATGGTATTACGCAGCCATCGACGCTGGTGCTGAGTTATCGACTGGGTGTTCGTTTCAGAAAAAACTTTCACCGACGATGGTTATTCTATGAGATCGCGCCGGAGATGAGCTGGCCGGTAACGATGGACGCGCAGCGCCAGCAGGTCGAAATAGGCCGCCGTTCAAAATGGTTGATCTTTTTTCGTTTAGAGGTGCATTTTGGTAACGCTTATAAAAAACGTTACCAGGATTATAACTAAAACCCCGATAACACTTTAGATCAGGCGGGCAGCATAGCTGCCTGCACGCAGCGCAAAACATTGTAGTCGAACATGCCGTCGAGTGCATCATAAACGGTTTTTAGTTTTCGGTTGCCATCGTCGAGACTCAACAGTGTTTCATGGATGATGCTAATTTGCTGTTGATCCAGGTCGATGACTTCGTTCAGATTGAGTTCGCCCTGCTCGATGCAGTTGGCGAGATGTGAGTACACGGTGGATGTTTTGATGTTGCGTTTTTCAGCGATGGTGTTGATGTCCTGACCGCTGCGAAACAGCAGCAGGGTTTCGCTGACCGTGTCACTGGTTTCGCCCGGTGCATTATTTTTATGTTCCGTTATAACTTTCAAAAACGCTTCGCCGTATTTTTCCAGTTTGCTGTCACCGATGCCGCTGATGTTCAGTAGTTGCTGGTCGTTCTCGGGCTGCCGTTCCATCATCTCGGCCAGGGTGGCGTCGTGGAAGATGACAAAAGGCGGCACGTTGTTTTCATCCGCCAGTTTTTTACGGCAGACACGTAAGGCTTCCCATAAGGTGTTGTTGGCTGCGTTGTCGGTGTTATAAGACTTGCGGCCTTTGCGTGAGGTTTTGGCGCGTTTGCTTTCTTTGCGTAGTAGCAGGGTTTCTTCGCCGCGCAATACGCTGCGGCAGCTTTCGGTCAGGCGCAGGCTGCCGTGGCCTTCGACATCAACCGCCAGCAGGTTGCGACTGATCAGCTGGCGAAAAATGGTGCGCCATTGTTTGGTATCGTATTCTTTGCCCAGGCCGTAGACGTTTAGATTGTCGTGGCCGAACTGGCGGATGCGGTCACTGTCTTTGCCGGTTAATACGTCAACCAGGTAACTCACACCAAAACGCTGGTTGGTGCGATGCACACAGGACAATGCTTTTTGCGCAGCGATGGTGGCATCCCAGGTTTCGGCCGGGTTTAAGCAGTTGTCGCAGTTGCCGCAGGGCTGGTCGAGTATTTCGTCAAAATAGTTGAGTAGTGACTGGCGGCGGCAGCTGGTAATTTCGGTGAAACCGAGCATGGTTTCCAGTTTCTGGTGTTCCACACGTTTGTATTGTTCTTCGGCGGTGGAGGAGGCCATCATCTGTTTTAAGGTGATGACATCCTGCAGGCCGAAGGCCATCCAGGCGTTTGCCGGCTGGCCGTCGCGCCCTGCCCGGCCGGTTTCCTGGTAATAAGCTTCCATGCTTTTTGGCAGGTTGAGGTGGGCGACAAAACGTACGTCAGGTTTATCGATGCCCATACCAAAAGCGATGGTGGCAACGATGATAACCGCGTCTTCATTCAGAAAACGTTGCTGGTGGTTTTCTCGAAGCTGGCTGGACAAACCGGCGTGATATGGCAGCGCGGTAAACCCTTTTTCAGATAACCATTGGGCGGTGCTTTCAACTTTTTTGCGCGACAGACAATAAACGATGCCGCAGTCGTTTTCGTGTTCATTTTGAATGAAGCGTAACAGGGCGGCGCGTGCATTGCTCTGTGATTCGGTGATACGGTAACAGATGTTAGGCCGGTCAAAACTGGAGATAAACTCGCGTGCCTGTTCCAGTTGCAGACGTTTGCGAATCTCCTTGCGCGTGGCTTTGTCGGCGGTGGCGGTCAGGGCGATGCGCGGGATTTCCGGGAAATGTTCGTGTAACACGGAAAGCTGGATGTAATCCGGACGAAAATCGTGGCCCCACTGTGAGACACAATGTGCTTCATCGATGGCAAACAAGGAGATTTTAGTTTGTTGCAGCAGGTTAAAAAAACTGCTGGTGTTCAAGCGTTCGGGCGCAACATACAACATGTCCAGTTTGCCGCTGATGAGATCGGCCTCGGTCTGTCGTGCGGTTTTCGCGTCCAGTGAGGAATTGAGATAAGCCGCGTTAATGCCGAGCTGTTGCAAGGCAATGACCTGGTCGTGCATCAGTGCGATTAATGGCGAGATGATGATGCCGGTGCCGTCGCGCACCAGTGATGGAATCTGGTAACACAGTGATTTACCGCCGCCTGTTGGCATCAGTACTACCGCATCATTACCATCGATCAGGGTCTGGATGATCTCACCTTGTTGCAGGCGAAAGTCCGGGTAACCAAAAGTGGTACGCAGGTATTCGAGCGCAGCATCACCCATGTCTGTTACTCCAGGAAATCATGTGATTATTAACAAAAAATTATTGAAGGATGGTTTACGAAGATTGTACGCGCATCGTTGAGAAAAGAAAACGCGAGAGGAGCTTGTTGCTGATCGATAATCTCCGGCACTTCCCTGTGCGAAAGAGGATCGGGGTAAATCGGGGTTTAACTACAACCTTTAGGGCGAGGTAAACCGGCGATTTTGTTGGCGCACTTGATCAGACCCGTTGGGAACAAAGAATAGATGTATTTCTGGTCGCTGCGGTCTTTGCCGTATTTTTTCTTCATGATTTTTGAGAACGAACGTGGCTCACACACCGTGCCGTTATCATGGAAATACTCGCGTGCTTCCCGGATGATGTCCCAGTGTTCGTCGGTGAGCCCATCAACGATTTTTTCGTTTATTGCGACTTCAGCAGCGAGTTCTTCGCTCCATTCATCAAGATTTTCTAACCAGCCCGCTTCGCTGAGCTGAATAATTTTACCGTTTATTTCTGCTTGCATTGGTTTGTCCTGCCTCTAAAATATTAAATAATAACCTAGTAATTTGATCAGGTATTCTACCTGAAAACAGGCTTTTGATAAATACCAGGGTTTATAAGGATATTATAATATACAAGTTATTGAAATTTATAGAGAAAATTTTTAACGTTTCAGTTGTGCTTCAACATTATCACGTTTTTCCCGGCTTTCTAGCAGTTCAATCAGGGTTAAAGTGAAGTCCATGGCGGTGCCGGGGCCACGTGATGTGATGATTTTTCCGTCGATTTCCACGGCATTTTGCGAGATGGTGATATTCGGGTTGTGCAGCGCCTCCAGCACTCCGGGAAAGCCGGTGGCACTTTTGCCTTCGAGCACGCCAGCTTGTGCCAGTGCTTTGGGTGCGGCGCAGATGGCGGCCAGGTAGCGGTTTTCACTTGCCTGTTTTTTTAACAGGGACTGGAGTTGTGGGTTATCTCGCAGGTGATCCGCGCCGGGCAGACCACCGGGCAGGACAATGAGGTCGAAAGACTTATTCATTACCTGGTCGATGCTGGTGTCAGGAATAATGATAGTGCCGCGTGCAGCTTTTACCGGCTGCTCGTCCAGCCCACAGGTGGTGACGGAAATGCCGGCGCGCACCAGCAGGTCAGTGATGGTGATGGCTTCAAGTTCTTCACAGCCTTGAGCAAGCGGTACCAGTACATGCGACATGTTGTTTCTCCCGTTTTTTGCTTAGGGAACCTCTGAATAAGTCATGAATCGACATCTTGCAATTATACTGTCCTGCTTCTGCGTTCTGGAACTTCGCAATAGCCCTGCTATTACGCACGTTCCACGCCTTGAATCAGAACATTATAATCACAATCTGTTCGACCCAGACTTAATCAGAGGTTCCTTTAGATAATCAGCGGTGCGAATTAGTTTCGAAACTGGAATTAATTTTATACCGTGTTGCTGCAGTTCATTCAGATGCGCTTTTAAAAATTTTATTGTTTCCGGGTACGGGTGAGCAATCGCCAGTGCGTAGCCGCGCTGGTTTGCTTTCTGGATAAAACGATTAAACTGTGTGCGTAAGGTGTTTTTTTTATGATCCGGGTCGAGAAAAAAATCACGAGACAGGTTGGGTATTTTGTACTCCACGGCAATTTTTTTTGCGATGGATTTGCTGGTGGTTTTGCTATCGACAAAATACAGGTCGCCGCGCTGTGATAGCTCATCCATCAACCAGCTCATGTGCCCCGGGTGCCGGGTTAATAAACTGCCCATATGATTGTTAACACCACGAATATACGGCACAGAATTCAAATCTAAAAATAACTGTTTTCTAAATTCGCTTCGAGTCATATGCAGGTCGAGTGTACCCGGTGACTGTTGGTGGTGCTCGACAGACTGCATTGGTAAATGCAGCATGATTTCTTTGTTCTTTTTTGCGGCCAGTCGCGCCAGATCTTTTGCGTAAGTGGTTCTGGGAAGGATGGAAATGGTCAGCGTGGCAGGAAGGTTGATGACATCCTGCCCGTTCTCCAGACTGTTGCCAACATCATCGATGATTATGCTGGCGAATTTTTCAGCTTGCACGGGCGCAGTCGCTAAAACAAAAGCGAGCAGAGTAAAACTAGCGGACTGAAGTTTTCTGGAAAGCAGTAGGAGCATTACTTAACGTCCCTGTTAAATAATGATGGAGAAAGTTTTTGCTTGATGGAGCGGCCTTTAAGACTTGCTTAATATGCTCAGGCCTTTTAATAACAGCAGAGCTTCATATAACTGGAAGTCTTCAGACGCTCTGAGGTGTGGTTTTTCTTCCTCGGATTTTTTGCCTTCTTCGACCGCTTTACGGATGGCTTCCTGAGACTTGGTCGGGTTGCTGATACTACCGGTCAGATCAGATTCTTTGATATGCAAAGCGGCGGCATCCGCCTTTGAATCTTTGATGTCATAACGATCAAGAATGATATCAGGCGTAATGCCTTCACCCTGAATGGAGCGACCGTTTGGCGTGAAATAACGTGCGGTGGTGATTTTAACGGCACCGCCACTGCGTAATTCCTGAATGGTCTGAACCGAGCCTTTACCAAAAGACTTGCTGCCCATGATGACAGCGCGTTTGTGATCTTGCAGGGCGCCGGCAACGATCTCTGAAGCAGAAGCTGAGCCACCATTGATCAATACCACGACGGGTGAGCCATTCATGATGTCACCCGGTTTTGCATTAAATTCAAAGTCAGAATTTGCGATACGACCCTGCGTGTAAACCAGCTTGCCTTCGTTGATGAAGGCGTCAGAAACGTCAGCTGCTGCGCTTAATACGCCGCCGGGATTGTTACGTAGATCGAGCACCAGACCTTTTAATTCGCTTTTGTTTTCTTTTTTCAGGTTGCTTAATTCAGTAACCAGATCACGAGCCGTTTTTGACTGGAAGTTGCTGATGCGGATGTAGCCAAAGCCCGGTTCAAGTATGCGGCTTTTAACGCTCTGCACGGAGATGATGTCACGGGTAACGGTAAATGGCAGTGGCTTGTCCGCGCCCTCTCGGATCACGGTTAACTTAATATCGGAGCCGGGATCGCCGCGCATGATTTTAACTGCGTCGTTTAATGTCATGCCTTTAACGGATTTACCGTCGAGACGAATGATCAGGTCACCGGACTGCAGACCAGCGCGAAAAGCAGGGGTATCATCGATAGGCGAGATAACTTTAACAAACCCGTTTTCCATACCAACCTGAATGCCGAGGCCGCCGAACTTGCCGGTGGTGCCAATCTTTAATTCTTTGTACTCGTCAGAGTTCAGGTAAGTAGAGTGAGGGTCAAGACCGGACAACATGCCGCGAATGGCGTTTTCCAGTAAGGTTTTATCGTCCACATCTTCGACATAATCAGTTTTAACACGGGAAAAAATATCAGAGAAATTACGTAACTCGTTTAGTGGAAGGCCAGAAGAGGTTTCCATTTTTTTCTCGGCCAGTACACTGCTGGTCAGTGACACTGAAACACCAACAAAAATACCAAAGACCAGAACCAGAAAGGTCTTATATTGCTTACTCATAAATAACTCCGGTAAATACCACTTTGAATTGCTAAAGATTTGTAGTTGAAGGCGGGTTCATAACAAATCGACTAATGTGCAAATGATAGTGCTTGGAGCGCATTAATGCCAGTATGTTCCACGATTATTCTTATAAAGGCGGATTTTGGTGAGCAAGGTGCCTTGCTTTGCGGGAACACCATTTCGCTGGATTCACCGGTTTGCCGCGTGAGCGAATTTCAAAATATACGCCGCTGGTGATCTGGCCGCCGCTGTCACCTGCGGTGGCGATGACTTCGCCTGCCTGTACCCAGTCGCCGGTTTGTTTGAATAAAGATTCATTTTGACCGTACAGGCTCATGTAGCCATCGCCGTGATCGACGATGGTGATAAAACCGAATCCCTGTAACCAGTCGGAGAAAGCGACACGACCGTGGCTGACGACGCGAACCGGTGTGCCCAGTTCGGTTTTGATCAGTATGCCATTCCATTTTAAATCGCCATAATTTTTTGACTGGCCGTATATATTCATAAAACGGCCTTTAACCGGCCAGGGCAATTTACCTTTTTGTGAAAGAAACGGCTTGTTCTCGGAGGGGCTGGTGGGAATGTCAGCAAGCAGTTCACCTAGTGACTTGAGCAGGTTTTCAATACGACCACGGCTGCTTTCCAGGCTACTTAGAGTGGTTTCCTGATTTTTGATCTTTCTGCTGAGTTCGGCGAGTAACTGTTTGCGCTGGAAACGTTGTTTCTGACGTTGTCGTTTTTTCGTCTTTTGTGTTTTTAATAGCTGGTTTTGCGTTAACAAGGTTTGTTTGAGTTCGGCTTCAGTTTGTTTTTTTTGTTCAAAAGTCGCTAGAAATAAGTGGATTTGCTGTTGCCGGGCGCGATTCAGGTAATTGAAATAGGCCTGTGTTCGACCTGCCTGTGCGGGATCTTGTTGATTTAACAGCATTTTAAGATTTTGTTGATGCCCCATGCTGTACGCAGAACGAATCTGCTCGGACAGGACAGTGCGTTGCCCGGCTAGTTGCCTGTTCAGCTGGTTTAATTCGTGTTTCAGTCTTTTCGCCTGCTGTCGGCTATGGGTGACTTTTTTCTCCAGGGTTTTGAGTTTTCTCGAAGTTTTGCTTATTTCGGCTTCCAGTGTTTTGAGTTCGGTGACAACATGGCTGCGTTGTTTTTTACTGCCTTTCAGGTGCTGGTGTATCTTGGCGATGCTCTTCTGTAATTTGGTGAGTTTGTCCTGGTAATGCGACATATCTTCATTTTTTGACGCTAAAACCACATTAAAACTGAAAAAAAGCCATAAAAACAATAAAGTAGAAAAAATAGTGCGCAATTTGCTATGAGGAGTTGGTAGTTTGATTCTGAGCATTTCGCTATTATGCAACCGGGAATGAGTGCCGAGTAAAAAATATTTACTCAATTTTCAGGTTTTTGCTATTTCAATTCAAAAAAAAGTGTATTAATGTATGCTTTATTAATTATATTATTAAGCAACTCTATTGCTTCGAGGTTACACCATGGCTGTAAATCCCAATGATCCTGATTTAATGACCCGTGAAGAAGACATCAGTCGTGCGTCACGTTCTTTAAAAGCAATGTCGCATCCACTGCGATTAAAAATACTTTGTACTTTAGGTGACCAGGAAGTGAGTGTACAGGATATCGTCGAAGCCGTGGGTACCTCGCAAAGCAATATCTCCCAGCATCTTGCCATTTTGCGTGACAAGGGCATATTGGCCTCCAGAAAAGATGCTAATAAAGTGTATTATCGCGTTGGTGACACCCGCACTTTGCGTTTGATCGGTATGATGCAGGAAGTGTTCTGTTCAGCCGGGCCGGGGCACCAGAGCATTTAGCGTAAAACCTGCCTGATAAATATTCAAGCGTTCGGTGAGCCTGGTTTATCAGGCCGGATTCATCCCTCCCGAAGAGCGCAGTCGAGCGTTATACTATATAATTACCGTTTAATTTTGCTGCCTAATTCAGGCTTCAACAGGTCGTCGTTATGATGGAGCAACTCTCCGAATTTATACTTAATAATCTTTTGCTATTTGCTGCTCTGTTTGCGGTAATGGTCATGTTGATCAAATCAGAACTGGATCATCAGGCAAACAGAGGTTTATTTTTGTCACCTTCAAGGGCTATTCGTTTGATGAATAACCACAGTGATGCTTTGGTTCTCGATGTTCGAACCGCGGCTGACTTTAAAAATGGGCATATCAAAGGTGCAAAAAATGTCCCTTTAAGTGATTTGTCTGCCAGCGTTGAGAAGTTATCAGAAGATAAAAATAAACCTGTATTGGTTTATTGTAATTCAGGCAACAGCGTCATACGTGCGATCAAATTATTAAAAAAAGCGGGTTTTGCGCAGGTGAACAATCTGGAGGGCGGTATTGCCGCCTGGAAAGAAGCCAACATGCCGCTGACAAAAAAATAACAGAAATTTTTATAATAAGTCTTTTAGCCATTTTAACTTTAATGTATTCCAGGAAATAATCATGAGTGAAGAAAATCAGCAGTTTGCGATTCAAAAAATTTATTTAAAAGATGTTTCGTTTGAATCGCCCAATGCGCCTCAGGCTTTTATGGGCGGCGACTGGCAGCCACAGATCAACGTGCAGATAAACAGTTCTAACCAGGTGGTTGCTGATGATACTTACGAAGTGGTGCTGGATATTACGGTGACAGCCAAGCAGGAAGATAAAACGGCTTTTTTAGTTGAAATAAAGCAAGCGGGTATTTTCACGATTGCAGGATTCGCAGAGGAAAATCTGGGTGGCATGGTTGGTGCATTTTGCCCGGAAACACTTTTTCCTTTTGCACGAGAAGCAATTTCCGAGCTGGTTTCCAAAGGTGGCTTTCCACAGCTGTTGCTGTCACCAGTAAACTTTAATGCACTTTATGCCCAGCAGGCGCAACAACAGGCGGCGCAGCCTGAAGAAGAAACAGCGCACTAAACGGATTTAATTGATGGCAGTCGTTGACCAGGCGCATCCAATCGTTGTACTGGGTGCGGGTTCATGGGGTACCGCACTGGCGATGCATCTGGCCGGTTCCGGGCACAATGTATTATTGTGGGGAAATGAGCCAGAGCATATACAACTGTTATCCGAGCAACGTTGTAATCAACAATATCTACCGGGCGTGACGTTTCCTGAGTCATTACAGGTAACGGCTGATCTCGAACAGGCGATGGCTTCGCCGGCCTGGGTTTTAATCGCCATCCCCAGTCATGCCTATCGCCCTTTTTTACAAAAAAATGTTCACCTGTTTAAAGAAAACATTGGTATCGCCTGGGCCAGTAAGGGGCTGGAGCACGGTACCGGCAAGTTGATTCATCAGGTCATTGCTGAAGAATTGCCGCATTGCAAAAAAACGGCGGTCATGTCGGGTCCAACCTTTGCCGGTGAAGTTGCGCGAAATTTACCGACTTCTATTACGCTCGCTTCTGAATCTGAATCATTTTCCAAACAGCTTACCGATGATCTGCACAGTGGTCGCTTCCGGGTCTATCGAAGCCATGATCTGATTGGTGTTGAGCTTGGCGGTGCGTTAAAAAACGTATTGGCGATTGCCGCTGGTGCCGCCGATGGTCTTGGTTTTGGTGCCAACACCCGCGCTGCATTGATTACTCGCGGTCTGGCAGAGATGATGCGTCTGGGTGAGGCCATGGGTGGTAAGCGGGAAACGTTTATGGGGCTGGCGGGCATGGGCGACCTGATTCTGACCTGCACCGATAATCAGTCGCGTAACCGTCGCACCGGTTTATTGCTGGCGCAGGGAAAAACACTGGCGCAGGTGCGTGAAGAAATTGGACAGGCGATTGAAGGCATTAAAACAGCAAAAGAAGTCGTGAGTCTGGCGCGCCAGCATGGCATTGAAGTGCCGATCAGTGAGCAGGTGTATCGTGTTTTGTACGAAAATTGTCCGATTGAAGAAGCGGTGCAAACTTTGTTGAGTCGTAAATCGTCGCAGGAAACGATTTAAGGTGCCTCTGATTAATTCTGAATGAAGTAGATTGTGCATAGAATCATTCATATTCAAGGCATGAAATGCGCGTAATAGCTGGTTATTGCGAAGTTTCATAACGCTGAAGTTGGACGCTTCTATGTGCAAGATACGATTTCACGAATTAATTAGAGGCACCTTAAGTTTTTCCGCCAGCCTTATTTAAAATTAGAAAACTGGTTTTGTCGAAGTGCTTCGTAGACAACGATGGCTACCGTGTTCGACAGGTTTAAACTGCGGCTGTGTTCCTGCATTGGTAGTCGCAGAATGTGATCACTGTTTAGAGTGTTCAGATACTCTAACGGCAGACCACGGGTTTCCGGGCCAAACACAAGATAATCGCCGGCTTTAAAATCGGCCTGATGGTAATATTTCGGCCCTCTGGTCGACAGGGCGTAAACAGCCTGTTCAGGTTTTAGCTCATCAATAGACTTATAAGTTTTCACCTCCGCCCACTCGTGGTAATCCAGGCCCGCACGCCTTAACTGTTTGTCTTCCAGCTCAAACTCCAATGGTTCGATTAAGTGTAAGGTACAGCCGGTGTTTGCGCACAGGCGGATGATGTGCTGAATTATGATGACCTGGAATTGTTGAAAAATTGAGGGATCTTGACGCGAATCCAGCAATGGCGTGGATAATCGATAGTGTTGTAATGGATGTTTTCCTCAAAATTTCCCCCTCAAAAAATTTTACTATTTTTAACGGTATTAAGTAATAATGATGCCGAGCGTTTTTTAATAAACATTGAGTCTATTTATACTCTTTATTTTCATATAAATCCCCTGATAAAAAACATGTTTTTTTAGTCCATTTTGATAATTTATTAGGGCTAGGATTAGTAATGAATTTTTCAGTGAAATAAACAAAGTACTAATCTATTTATGTTTCATCTTGCTTTATACGAACCTCGCATTGCGCCTAATACGGGTAATATTATTAGACTGACAGCAAACAATGGTTGCCACCTTCACTTAATTGAGCCATTGGGTTTTGATTTAGAAGAAAAAAAATTACGCCGAGCCGGTCTTGATTATGGTGATCTTACTGAGGTTACACGTCACATTAACTATCAAGCGTTTTTGGATAAGATGGGTGGTCATCGGATATTGGCCTGTACTACAAAAGGTAGCCGGCCACATGACCAGATTGAGTACCTTGAGGGAGATGTTTTATTATTTGGGTCTGAAACTGCGGGCTTACCGACTGATGTAATGGAAAGTATTCCACTTGAGAATCGGTTAAGGATACCGATGCAGGCGACAAGTCGTAGCCTTAACTTGTCAAATGCCGTTGCAATTATAAGCTATGAGGCCTGGCGCCAGCTTGGTTTTGATGGTGGGTTATAGGTCGCGTAGTTTACTGTTAGGTAGAATAGATTTTATTATTTGATAGGTTGTGTTACTTGTACTTGCGATTTAAATTGAACCTCAATACCAGTTTTTACTTCTTCATATATTGGCAAATCAATATCAGGTGTTTCCAGCGTTACGACTAGACCATAAGGTATTGCGATATTTTTAGCGCCAGCTTGGCCTTTACAAACAATGTTTATTTTAAAGTCGGTTCCAGATGCGTAAGCCGTAGCTCGACTGCCACTTAAAACTTCATGTTGTACTGTCCCATTTCGAACCATTTGCCAATCAAGTTCCCTGCTTTGTAAATCCAAGTGATTGTCAGTGCTGTCAGCTGCAGGGGGCTCGAAAAGTAAATGAGCTTGTCTGTATTGGTGGCTATTTGGGTTAATTGGAGATAGCCATGACAGGGTAATGATAAGTCTACGATTTGTGACTTGCGCATTTAGAGAGTCTGGAAGTGTGAATTTATAGGTATGTGTGTCATCTTGTTTTATTTTCCCACACTGTAGGATAGTCGCTTGATTGTCTAAGCAGCCATGTATTCTTTCTTCGTTGACATTTCCAAAACCCAAATACTTAGCAGCTATAGATTTAAATCTTTTAGAGTTTTTTGTGTTTTTTAAAACTCCTTCTATTCTTTCGAAGCTCTGTGAGTGAGAGGCTCCATGGCATAGCAAAGACTTTAATAATACATTTTCGTACTCACGTGATAGTTCGATACCATGTTGTGATAAGTATAGATCCTGTATCGTCTCATTGAGGAAGCAAAGTCTTCGCGAAGCTAATGCTGCTGAATTACTTGTGCCAAACGTGTGAGAAAAAGAGGTAACTGAGCCAGCAATTCCTGGGCTGGCCACCATTTGGCCAGGAGGTGTGTCGAAGGTTAGAATTTCAAGAATGGCCGGATCTTGATCTAGAAAACTTTTTAACCGATAAGTCGCTCTACCGCCAGGCATAAGAATTTCAGGTTTGACCGATCGTTTTTTACCCCACGTAACAGGGTTTATTGTACTCGGCATAGTCCTATCGATGTATGGATTGATATGCCTATAAAATTCATCATCACTGTGATTATCATGGTGGCTTGCTGCCACAGTTAGTGAGTTGATAGACTCTGATGGTGACATGAGTCGTCTTAAATGTGTGTCACTAGCAATGCCCTGTAAAATAACGCGCTCCTTATCGTTTTCATCAAGTGCTTCAAATTCTATGTTGGTTATTCCAAGTTCAATGTCATAAATATGATTGCCAGCGCTAATCACAAATATAATTTGGTATTTTTCTGCAAGATAATCTATTAGTTTTGCCCAGGGGCTTATAGTTTGATCAAACAGGCGGCTTGGGTCTGCAATTGAAAGGTTAATTATTTTTACTGATGGAGCAGCAGCAGGCTGCTCGTCAGTAGATTCAAATATTCTTCTAACTGCCCGATGGATGATGTCTATTGGGAGAACGTCTTCGGGTATACTTTCACGTGTTTGTCCATCAAAGCCAGCAGGTGACGGTTTTAAAATAGGTCGACAGTAGAGCTTTCGTGGTATTGGTGCGTTCTCGCCTTGCATGTCACCTCTAATTATTAGCGATGCCATGCTGGTTCCATGTTTTTGATCTGATGGGGTGTAATCTTCAGACCATTCATCAGGGTCATCGATTGTAATAAGGTCTCGGATCCAGGCGTGGTTCTCTAGCGGTAAGCCGTCAAGTAATGCAACTGTCGGCTCATTAGTAAGGTCGCTTAAGTCGTCAGAGATGGATATCTCTTCCTGTTCTACAGGTTCATCGCTCTCGCTTGTGAAGATTGGTGCCATGCACTGACCTGAAGGTCTGAAAAACATCACCTCATCACAGCGTAATAGTTCTATATCGTCGGAATTATCATTGACTAGCTGAGCGATGGAGCTTGCGGGGATATTCGCTAATAATGCGTGATATTGGATTTCATTAATGACACATTTTTGATGAATTGCTCCATCCAACTTTTGGATAAGTCTTGTTACTCTTTCTTCGCCTGAGATTCTTGCAGAATCGTTAGCTCTATACCAAAGTTCTATTTCTACAGGTACGCTATCCTGGCCTTCGGCTAATCTTGCATCCCAGTCCTCAAGTAAGCCGGTTTCTCTTAAACGATCTTCTGTATTCCAATATCGTATTGTGTGGAGTTTTTGGAATAAACATTTAAGGGGTGCTAGGCCACGTGGAAACTTATAATGTTTTTTCGTGGTGTATTTTGACCAATATGTTAATAGCTTGTCCAGAGCAGCTTGATTGGACATGGTGAGGTATGCGTAACCTTTTAAAGGTTCGACATCCCTTTCTCCGTCTTTTTCGATATAAAAATCATCGTCAGGTTCGACAACGTCGCCTAGGATTTCTTGCACAAAATCCAGTCCTTGAATTTTAGAAGCGGCTTTATAAAAATCAGTAACGGCGCCAATGGTTTCAAGAACTAAAGTTCTTTCGGGAGCGAAGCCGGCAGGGTCGCCGCTGAGGGATGCCGTTGTAAAGCCGCTTTCAAGTGATTCAAAGCTTGATTTCAATCGTGCGCCCTGGCGCGTACTTCCAGGTGTTTTAGGTTGTGGAAATAGTTGACGCTTTTTTATACGAAGAGCTACGGTAGGCTTTGGAAAGATAAGAATAGGTTTCAACGTTCAGGTCTCCGTACGACATTGAAGCATATGGTAACTTATCTTTTTAAATGTTTGAGGTGATTAGTTGTTATTTTTTTAATATTTGATTCTGGTAGATCAAGTATGTAGCGTCTTTGAACATTTAAAGCAAAATCTTCAATCTCGCTAAAGTTTAATCCCATTAGTTTTTCTGAGAGCGTCTTGTTAGTAAGGCCTAGTCCATGTTCAACGTGCTCCTGAAATCTGTTCAGCCATTTTTCAATCATTGTTTTTGTTGGTTTTGACAGTTCTAGTTTGGTTTCGAATCGACGCCATGCAGCCTTATCAAGCATTTCGGCATGATTTGTTGCGGCAATCACCATGACGTGATTAGGCATCATGTCTATTTGTAGCAATAGTGCATTTACTACACGTTTAATTTCACCAACTTCATTTGGATCGCTGCGTTCTTTGCTTAAAGCATCAAACTCATCGAAGAAGAGTACGCAGCGCTGAGATTTGATTTGTTCAAACAATCGATCTAGCTGTTGAGCTGTTTCACCTAGATAGCTTCCAATAATGCCTTCGTACTTAACTACAAATAACGGTACCATTAATTCACGAGCGAAAGCTTCTGCCATGCTTGTTTTGCCATTTCCGGGAGGGCCAGAAAGCAATATGCGGTGACGAGGCTCAAGATTGTACGAACGTAATAAGTCTTTACGAAAATGCTCCTCGATAATTTCTTTACAGGAACTGTATACAAATTTTGATAAGACTAAATCATCAAGAGATTTTTTTGGGTCTACGACGTAATAAGCGTTTTGTAGTTTTGGGTCAGAAGATTTGGAAGGACGTGTTGATTGCGTAATAGGAGTTTTTAATAACTCCATTAATCTTTCGGCGAGTGCGAAATGTTTCTTAGATTGTTCTTCGGCCGCAATAGCTTCAACAGTTTTACGAAACAGTTGTTCATCACCATTGATGCCTGTTCGTACTAAGTTGAGTATTAGATCTGCCCGTGCCATAACTAAATACCTTGCCTTAAGTGCATCCCTTTAAAAATATATATTTATATATAGAGGTTAGTCTAAATAATACCAGATATGCATGTTATGCGCAATATGCATATTTATGATATTCTGTTAATAGTCTTATATAGAATGTATGAGTAAAAATGCAGTTTGATTCGTCTAGTCTCGTGCGTGGCGCGAGAAATAAACTCCAGTTAAATCAACAAGATTTTGCGAAAGAGATAAATAAAACGCAAAGCGTTTTGTCGAGGTATGAATGCGGTAAAGTTGTTCCACCACAGAAAGTGATTATGCATTGCATGCATATTTTGAATGATGGTTCTACATCTGCTGATATTGAGCAGATTGTAAGTAAAGTTCGTGCTTTAGACGGTGAGCAGCACATAAAATTACGAGAAGCTTTAAACACATTGCTTGATAAATGTATTTAAAGTCGTTGATGAATATATGTAAGAATGTTTATTGATAAATATCTAACTAGCTTTTTAATTAAAGTATAAAAAGAGGCATATTTATCTGGTCATATTGTGCCCCTCAATAAATAGAATTTAAAATCTAGGTTACTATAATACCGGTGTTGGGCGGGATCTCTGGTTGGTAGAGTACGATGTTGAACATATCGGCATTTAACCATGCCTTTGTTGTACGGCATTACAAATATTTAGCCGATGTCTATATATTTCGTTGTTGTTGTGCAAAACATGGCCACATTTCTGCTATATAGGTGGTGGATATGCATCTTAAGGTTTTTGGGGAAATCGATGCCAGAAAATCAACAACAAAATATTTCAGAAAACGAGATAGCGCCTTTGTCTACAGCCAGCCTGTTACTGGTTGATGATGACCCGCTAATTCTTGAAGGTTTAGGTTTTATATTGCGCAAGCAATATAAGATGATCACCGCAGAGACGCGTCAACAGGCGCTGGAAAAAATAAATCAGGTAGAAGAGATACCCTGCCTGGCATTAATCGATCTTGGTCTGCCGCCCTGCCCGCACAAACCGGATGAAGGTTTTGCCCTGATCCGTGAACTACTGTGTTTGCAACCCAATATGAAAGTGCTGGTTTTATCCGGTCAGGATAATGATGTCAACATTCAGCATGCACTGACCATAGGCGCGGTGGACTTCATTGCCAAGCCGGCAGAGCCGGACCTGCTGCTGGCACGTCTGCAGCATCATCAACGCCTCTATGAAATTGATCAGCGTCGGGACTCACAAAAAACAGTTTCTATCATCGGCGATAGTGTGGCTATGCAGATGGTGAATAACCAGATCTCGCAGTTCGCTGACTCCCCTTTCCCGGTTTTAATCGAAGGCGCTTCCGGGACCGGAAAAGAACTGGTGGCCAGAGCGCTGCACGAGAACAGTAAACGAAACGCGGAACCTTATTTAGCGATTAACTGTGCTGCGATTGCGCCGGATTTGCTGGAAGCACAGTTATTTGGTCATGCCAAAGGCGCGTTTACCGGCGCGACACAGGAACACAAAGGGTTTTTTATCGAGGTAGGTAAAGGCACTTTGTTGCTCGATGAAATCGGCGAATTGCCGATGGCTCTGCAGGGCAAGCTGTTAAGAGTTATCGAGAGCGGTGAATTTTACCGCATCGGTGAGACCAGAGAGCTGCAGTCACAGGCAAGAGTTATTGCCGCAACCAATAAAGTTTTGAGTGAGGAAGTGCGAAATGAACATTTTAGAAATGATTTGTATCATCGTTTGAGTATTCTAAATATCCAGTTGCCAGCATTAAACCTTCGTGGTGATGATGTGTTTTTATTATTAAACACATTTATGGAATCTTACGCCGATACTATTTCGCCTTTTGTGCTGGATGATGGTGCGCGTGAGTTGTGGCAACAATATGACTATCCGGGCAATGTGCGCGAACTGAGAAATATCGTTATTCGCCTGGGCACAAAATATCCCGGACAAAGTGTCGATAAAATACAGCTGTGTGCCGAGTTTGAAACACAGTTATCGGCGAATGCTCTGGCGGAAAACGCCAGCGCAGTCAGTGATGAGATGATAGCGCAGGAAATTCGAGCCGATGAGTTCGACCTCGATAAATTACTGGGCGAGATCGAAAGTCGTAGTATTCGTATTGCGCTGGAAATGAATGACAATAATGTCAGCAAAGCTGCAAAAGCACTAAAAATAAACCGCACAACATTATACAGCCGAGTACAAAAACTGGGAACACATTAAATGTACCGGGAGCATTTCGGCTTAACGCGTCCGCCGTTTAAAATTACTCCGGATACCAGCCTGTTTTTTGAAGGCAATCAGCGAGGCGCTGCGCTCGATGCACTGCTGTATGCTATCCATAGCGGTGAAGGCATCATCAAAGTGGTCGGCGAAGTCGGCAGCGGTAAGACCATGTTATGCCGCATGCTTGAAGTGCGTTTATCAAATGACGTCGATGTTATCTACATCGCCAACCCCAGCCTGTCACCGGACAATATTCTTCATGTTATCGCGCACGAGTTAAACCTCGAGGTAAATAACGAGATGAGTAAGGTCGATGTAATGCAGCGGATACAGGCGCATCTGTTGAGCAAACATGCGAACAACCGGCAAGTCGTGTTATTTGTTGAAGAAGCACAGAGCATGCCGATCGAGACTCTGGAAGAAATTCGTCTGCTCAGCAACCTGGAGACGGATCAGAATAAATTATTGCAGATGGTATTGTTCGGTCAGCCGGAACTGGATGAAAAACTTTCGCAAGCGCAAATCCGCCAGTTAAAAGAACGTATCACACACAGTTTTAACCTGTCGCCGTTTCCGCCGGACGACATCCTGAAATATTTAAATTTTCGCTTGCGAGCTGTTGGATATAAGGGGCCGGACATTTTTAATAAAAAGACGGCGGGCGTGGTAAAAAAATATTCTAATGGTCTGACGCGGCGCATCAATATACTTGCCGATAAATCGATGCTGGCAGCGTTTTCTGAAGGCAGTCATACCGTGACGTCGTCGCATGTAAAATCGGCAGCGAAAGATAGTGAGTTTATAAAAGGTTTTGATACGAAAAAAGTCGCTATCGTTTCAGCCGGTGCGATGTTGATAGCGGGTGTTTTGATTATGGGTATCTACATCGGGAAGCAGGACGTTGAAAAACAGAATGTTGTCGCCACGACGCAGGCTGTTGAGGCGATAGAAATGCCCCCTGCCTTGCCTGTGACGCAGGTGAATCAGCCAGAAGCGGTTGTGGAAAAAGTGGCTTCCAGAACCATCAGTGAACGTCTTCAGCAAACACAAAAATGGCTGATCAGTGCGCCGGATAATAATTATAGTATTCAACTGTTTATGGCGAGAACAAGTGATGCTGATAAAGTCGAAGCTTTTCTTGATGAAGCGCCTGAAACACTTGATTTTACTAAGATTTACATCTATGAAACAGTAATAAGCGGGCGTGCGTGGTACAGTGTTTTATATAACGATTTTGCTACTCAGGATGCAGCCATTGAAAAGCTGGTCGATCTGCCTGCCTCACTGAAAGCCAGTGACCCATATTTACGCCGCATCAGTGCATTAAAAAAAGATGCCGCCCGATGAAATCAACTCAGACAAACGGACTGTGATAAATAAGAATAAGGATTGTGGTGTTGACCGATTGATAAAATAATGAAAATAAAAAATATAAAAAAGCGAGTTTTAAAAAGTGGCATTGCTGCTGTGGCTGCGACCCTGGTCGTTGCCTGCGGTGCCTCAAACCCACCAAAAATTTCTGAAGGACACATTAAATCAACATCGGATGAAGTTGCGGCCGAAAAGGCGCTGATTCCGCAGCCGGTAACACAGGTGCCAGCTTTACCTCGTCCTGGTCAGCGCGAGAAGCTGGAAACGTATACGGTGGTGGTTAACCAGGTGCCTATACGTGAACTGTTATTTTCCATGGCGCGTGATGCAGATTTGAATCTCGATATCGATAATGATATTTCTGGCAAGATCACCATGAATGCGATAGATCAGACCTTGCCGAAAATACTCGATCGCATCGAGGCGCAGGCCGACATCATCTATTTTCTTAAAAACGGCACGCTGAAAATTAAGGCAGACAAACCTTATTTGCATACATACAATATTGATTATCTGAATATTAGTCGTACCAGTAGAGGTAACGTCAGCGTATCGACAGAAATCGGTGCAACGGCGTCGGGTGTTAAAAATTCTGGCGGCGGTGGCGGCCAGGGTGGTGGTCGTGGTGGTAACAACAAAGCAAGCTCCAAAATTGAAAACGAGAGCATCAATGAATTTTGGAGAACAATAACACTAAACATCGGTGGCCTGCTGGAGCAGAAAATAAAATCGGGTTCAGGCTCACTTTTAACAACAGGGAATAATATTATTGTTAATCGCGAGAGCGGGATTATTGCCGTGCGTGCGACATCGAAACAGCATAAATCAATTCAGAAGTTTATTGACAAGGTTGTCGGCAGTGCGCAACGTCAGGTTTTAATCGAAGTAACGATTGCTGAAGTACAGTTAAGTGATAATTACCAGGCCGGTATCGACTGGTCGGTTGTCAGTGAAACTTCCGGCGTGGTGTTAACCAAAGGCGGTAAACAGGATGTGATTGGAGGTAGTCTGGGTTCGGCGCCGGTGTTTCAATTAGCGACCTCCGGCACAATTAATGGCAACCCGTTGAACATCACCTTAAAAGCGCTCGAGACTTTTGGTGATGTTAAAGTACTCTCCAGTCCAAAGGTGATGACCTTAAACAACCAGACAGCGATATTAAAAGTTGTTGATAATGAAGTGTACTTTAATATCGATGTAAATGTTGTTCCTGGTAACTCAAACACAGATTCGATTACTACGATTGGCACCACGGTAAACACCGTGCCGGTTGGTATTGTCATGGCAGTAACGCCATATATCGACAAGGATAATACGGTTACCTTAAACATACGGCCAACGATTTCAAGAATAATCAATTTTGTTAATGACCCGAATCCGTTACTTGCAACTGCTGGTGTGGTTAGTCAGATACCGGTGATACAGGTTCGTGAAATTGAAACCATGTTAAAAGTTAATGACAGTGAAACAGCGGTGATCGGTGGCTTGATGCAGGACCAGATCAATAAAGAAAATCGTGGCGTACCAATCCTGTCCAGTATTCCTTTGCTCGGCGCATTGTTCTCTTATACCGAAGAAAAATATATTAAATCTGAGCTGGTTATTTTTATTCGTCCGGTAGTGATTGAGCACGCCAGCCTTGATGGTGACCTGGCAGACTACAAACAATATTTGTTAGAAGATATTCGTCAGGAAACATCGGATAAACTCGCTGATCAATAGGCTGTCAGGTAACGATCATGAGTTTATTACTAGATGCCCTTAAAAAAGCTGCAGATGATAAGAAAAAACTATCTCAGGGAGAGTCTACCGCGTCCGTGTCATCGGATGGTGTCTCGCCTGAGGTGGGGAGTTCTGAGCTAACACTTGAAAGCACGACCGAAGCTGGCGAAGAATTGACGCTAGATCCGTTCGAGAAAGAAAACCGTGTTGAAGTCCATGAGGCGCTGGAACTTACAGCGGAAGTTAAGGAAATTGATAGCGAGGCGGATGCCTCTAACTCAAAACCGGCTGATGACTCTGACGATTCAAATACTACAAGTTATACCGTGTCAGACGAAGCATTGTCGATGCTGATATATAAAACCAACCGTGATGTAAAAAAGAGCAAGCGATTAGTTTTCATCAGTGTGACGCTGGTCAGCCTGGCCATTATTGTTTCTGGTGGCGTTTATTATTACATGGACATGCAGGCCGAGATTGCGACCCTGGAGCGTAAGCACCAGATCGCCATGCATTCGATGGAACTAAAAACAAACAAAGAAAAAATACCAGAGAAATCGAAAATCATTCGCAGCCTTGTTGGTGATACTGGCCTGGACGACAAAGTTCAATATGCAAAAAAGCACATGGCCGAAAAACACAATTCAAAACAGGTAAAACCGATTGTCGGGGCAGCCTTAAAGAGCAATGCTAAAACCAGGGCATCTTCCTCGACAGTATCATTTCAAAAAACAAATAAAGTCGATCCAGTAGCCGAAAAACTGGAGCAAGCATGGCAGGCATATGAAGCCTCGCAGTATTATCGGGCAAAAACATTATACAAAGAAGTGCTGGTTATCGAAAAAGATAATCGAGATGCGATGCTCGGCCTGGGTGCGATTGCAATGGTTGAAAAAAATAATAACCTGGCAAAAAACATCTATTCCAGATTGTTAAATCGCGATCCTCGTGACCCTGTCGCAAGCGCCGCGCTGGCAAGTTTACGAAACAGTGCGACAGAAACAGATGAAAAATATTTATTGAGAGCTTTGCAAAGAAATCCTGATGATGCGCATCTGAATTTTGCACTTGGTAACATTTATGCGCAACAGGCGAAATGGAAGTCGGCACAGAAATCATATTTTACTGCCTGGCAACATGATGATAAAAATGCAGATTATATTTTCAATCTTGCCGTCAGTCTGGATCAGTTAGGAAAAAAAGAGCAGGCGGTAGTGTTCTACCAGAAATGCCTGCACCAGTCCGCCAACAAGCAGGTTGTTTTTTCACGCGAAGCTGTGCAAAAACGTATAACCGAATTATCCGAGTTGTAGAATAATGAACGCACCTACCGTCACCGATGTAAAAGGAAAACTTGGTCAGCAACTGCTGGCCAAGGGCCTGATAAGCATCGACCAGCTTGATATCGGGCTTACTGAGCAAAAGAAAAATAGTCGCCTGTTGGGTGAAGTGCTGGTTGGTTTGGGTTTTGTTTCCGAATCTATCATGCGCGATGTGTTGAGCCAGGTGCTGGGTATTGCAAGTGTTGAGCTGTCCAGCGTGGTTCCTGATATGGCGGCATTAAGCCTGATCGAAAAAGAGATCGCTGAGCGTTACATCATCGTGCCGGTGAGTTTTGACGATGAAACTCAGCGTCTAAAAATCGCGATGAAAAATGCTTCCGACCTGATGATTATCGACCGGGTACACGCGCTGGTCGGCAGAAAGATCGAACTGGTGCCGATGGTGGCGGGCGAAGGTGAAATCAAAAAAGCCATTGACCAGTTTTATGGATACGAACTATCAGTTGATGGCATCCTGCATGAAATTGAAACCGGTGAGATTGATTATCGCAGCCTGGAAGCAACGGAAGATGAATACAGTCAGCCACTGGTGCGACTTGTTGATGCAATTTTAGCCGATGCGGTTAAACGTGAAGCATCGGATATTCACTTCGAGCCAGAAGAAGGATTTTTACGCCTGCGTTACCGTATCGATGGTGTATTAAGACAGATTCGTAGTTTGCACAAAGACTACTGGTCAGCCATCGTGGTGCGGCTGAAAGTGATGTGTTTGATGAATATTGCTGAAACCCGCATCCCACAGGATGGGCGTTTAAGTCTGCAGGTACAGGGGCACCGCGTCGATTTTCGTGTCTCTGCACAACCGACGACTCACGGTGAAAACATTGTACTGCGTGTACTCGATCGTGCCAAAGGCATTGTGCCGATGGATGAGCTGGGTGTACACGAAGACACCTTAAACGAATTAAAGATGATGATGGCCAGACCGGAGGGCATCATCCTGGTTACCGGCCCAACCGGTAGCGGTAAAACCACCACCCTGTATTCACTGCTGAATTATGTGAAATCTGAGCAGGTCAACATTATGACACTGGAAGATCCGGTGGAGTATCCGATGGACATGATTCGGCAGACCTCAGTGAATGAGGTCGCACGTATGGATTTTGCTAACGGTATTCGTTCCATGATGCGGCAGGATCCGGATATCATTCTGATTGGTGAAATACGTGATGAAGACACAGCAGACATGGCATTTCGTGCGGCAATGACCGGCCACCAGGTGTTATCGACCCTGCATACTAACTCGGCAATCGGAACCTTTCCGCGTCTGTTAGACATTGGCGTGTTGCCAGATATCATGACCGGTAACATCATCGGCGTAATCAGTCAGCGTTTGATCCGTTTATTGTGCCCACACTGTAAGCAGGAGAGTTCGCCCGACGAAATTGAAAGTAAATTGCTGGATCTGGAATTTGAAAGCTCCACGCATAAAATATATGGCGCGAAAGGTTGTGAAAAATGTGACAACACCGGTTACAAAGGCCGCGTCGCCATTATTGAAGCCTTGCGCATTAATAGCGAACTGGACGAACAGATTGCAAAACGTGCAACTCTGGGTGAACTAAAAGCCACGGCAAAATTAACCGGTTATAAAACACTGGCGGATGACGCTATTCGCTGTGTGCTAGAAGGTCGGACATCGCTGACAGAAGTTTCACGTGTGATTGATTTAACGCAGCGTTTAATATGAGATAGGTAGACAGCATCGTGCCGGATTATAAATTCAGAACAATCGACTCTGCAGGAAAAATTCGCAACGACACCATGGTTGCGAGTAACCCTATGGAGCTTGAAAAGCGCCTGGGCAGCATGGGTTTTGATTTGCTGAGTTATAAGGAGCAGAGCAAAGCGGCAAAAAACGCGTTTCGCAGCAAGAGCATTAGCCGTCGTGAATTAATTAATTTTACTTTTCATATTGAGCAGTTGATCAAGTCTGGTGTGCCGCTGATCGACAGCCTAAAAGATATCCGTGATAGCATTGATTACAGCCACTTTACCGATATCCTGCAGACCGTTATCGATGACATTGAAGGCGGCAAGACTCTGTCACTGGCATTGGCTGAACACCCGGCGATTTTTGATAACGTCTATGTGACACTGGTGCGTGTCGGCGAAGAAACCGGGCAATTGGCAGTGGTTTTAAAAGATCTGGCAGAGACCATTCGCTGGCAGGATGAGCTGGTATCGCAAACAAAAAAGATAATGATATATCCCATCATTGTCTCCGTGGTTGTTTTAATGGTGGTGTCATTTTTGATGATTTATTTGATGCCGCAATTGCTGCCATTTATAAGAAACATCGGCTCAGAAGTCCCTCTGTATACACAGATACTTATTGATGTATCAGGGGTGTTTGTGAAATACTGGTATCTTATTTTTAGCACGCCGGTAGTGATTTACTTTGCGCTGAAGGCTTTGGCAAAAAATAATTACAAGTTTAAATACTATATTGATGGATTAAAGCTGAAGCTGTGGATATTTGGCCCGCTCATGACAAAGATAAAGTTGGCGCGGTTTGCGAATTATTTTGCCATGATGTATAGCTCGGGAATAACCGTGCTGGATGCGTTAAAAATTTCCGAGATCATGGTTGATAATCTTGTGCTGGAAGACTCTATCAATAAAGCACGCAGAAGTATTTCAGAAGGTGTGATTATTAGTAAAAGTTTTGAGGCTGTCGGTGTGTTTCCCTCATTAATCGTGCGCATGCTAAAAGTGGGTGAGGATACGGGTGCCATGGATGAGGCGTTGATGAATGTTAGTTACTTTTATGATCGTGAAGTAAAAGAATCCATCGATAAAATTGAGCCAACAATTCTGCCGATACTGACCATAATTCTCGGCGGTCTAATGATGTGGATAATGATGGCGGTCTTAGGCCCCGTTTATGATGCCGTGGCCGGGGTGAAAATATAATCATGAAACGATTATTTTATTTTACCGGATATCGTCTGAGTGTTTTGCACTGGCAGGGAAAACAGCTGGTTGGAACCAGTTCTTTTGAGCCGACTGAGTCAGGCCTGGAAAAGTTTCGCAGTTATCTGTCGCAGACTGAAAACATCCCGGGTAAGTTCCTGGTTGATGTCATCGAGGAAGACTTCAGAAACGAAAAGATTCCTCACGTTGGCAGCAAGGACAGAAACGCAGTAATTAATCGACTGGTTGACAGGTTCTTTCGTTCCAGCAAAAACTATTGTTATAGTGAAGTTATCGGCCGGGAAAAAACCGGCAGAAAAGATGATGTTGTTTTGTTAGGTGCAATGACAAACCCGAAATTGATCCAGCCGTGGCTAACGATACTGGATGAGTGTGAGGTACCACTGTCAGGCATCTGGTCCTTGCCGTTGATCAGCAAAAGCCTGTTGAAAACAATCAAGGCTACTTCAGGTGTGGTTCTGTTGGTTAGTCAGCAGGTGAACAGTAATGTTCGGCAAACATTGTTCAGAGACGGCAAACTGGTCTCCAGTCGACAATCAATCATTAATCAGGATATTAATGATATTTCCGGTATCGGTGAACTTGCCGCGCCAGAGGTTAAGCGCACGATTGAGTTTTTACGTGCGCAAGGTTCTATACGTGCAAATGAGGTGATCAACCTGCATGTTCTGGGCAGTGATGAGCAATTGTTGTCGCTACAGCAGTCGTTTAAAGAACATGATCTGCAAACTGTCATCATTCACCCTATTTCTGAGATACAGCAAAAATTAGGCTTAAAGGACGTTAGCGAAAAATTTTCAGACGGCATATTCTCATGGTTTTGTGTTCAGCAAAATTTATCAATTAGTCACTATGGGGAAAGCAGTTCTTTTAATCGTTACCATAATATATTGGCCGCAACTGCCCTGTACATGGCCAGCCTGCTGGTGGTTATTGTTGGTGTCTTGCTTGCCGAATCGAACATCTCCCGTGCGATTGAATATGAACGTTCTATCAGTTTATTAAAAGAGCAGGAAAATAGTTATAAAGAACTCTATTCGAAAAAATTCGAGGACTTCGAAGAAGTCTTTCAGAATGCTGGCGTGATGAATTCTGCGGTTGAACTTGCGGATCGTATAAAACGTAATAGTGCAACATCACCGCTGGATTTTTTGATTAGTTTGAGCGATGTTTTAAGCCAGCATAAAGAACGTAACTTGCGCATTGACAAGATCGAGTGGCAGGCTATTAATCTCGATGAGAAAAAGCACAAGGTGAAAAAAGCCAACTTTACAGGAAAGTTACCGGTAAAACATGATGCTATTGTTACCGGCCGTATCGATATCCCGGAAAACAATTATCGAGAATCAGTTGATAACATACAACGGATAATTGAGTCTTTAAAAAACAGCCCACGAATTGAAAGTGTTGAGGCATTAATCATGCCGGTTGATCTGCGCTCGGAGAGTAAGTTTTCTACTGAATCCGGTGTCGATATCAAACGTCGCGTGAGAACGGAAACCTCAGGTATCTTCTCACTAAAAATCAGGATGAAGGCACCAGACCATGTTTAATAATAACCTGTCACCCGCTTTGATGCGCGCACTTGGCGTGTTTGTTGTTGTACTTATTGCGGGTATCGTTGTGGTTTCTCTCTCTCAAATATATATGGATGATATTTATCAGGATCAGCAGTCAGCAAAACGTGCCATGCGAATATGGCAAACAAAAATTAATAGTTCAGTCGAAAGTAACCAGATCATTGATGAGTTTGAAAGTAACTTTTTAAAACTGGTTGATCAGGGCGTAGTCGGCGCTGAAGATCGTCTCAGTTGGTTTGAAACCATACAGGATACGGCGAAGAAGCGAGGTATGCCCTCGGTTAAATATAGTATTTCATCGCAGATAGCGCTAAAAGAAAAAAATATAAAACGTGAATATCGGGGGATCAATGTTTTCAAAAGTGTGATGACTCTGGATATAAAAATGGCACATGAAGGTGACCTGTTTGCATTGTTAAATGATCTGGAGAAAGCAGACGGCCTGTTTGCCGTTGATCGTTGTGATATCGAAAAGGCGAGTAGAAAAACGGTGGATACGGAGAATATTATGAAGGCTTATTGTGAACTGGGCTGGTATACCTTCCGTGGCTCAAAAGCGAACAAAGGTCGTAAAAATGCAGGCTAGACGAATACATATCAAGCTTGTAAGCGGCTTGCTCTTTATACTTTACTGCGGTGCGGTGCAGGCGGAATACGATGTTGCTGATCTGAAGAAGCTGTTCACTGATAGAAGTCAGCGAGCTCGAATTGATGCCATGCGTCTGGGAAGCTTTAGTGCCGATGAAACATTGCAAACAAGAAAAATAAAAGTGTCCGGCTATGTGACACGAAGTGACGGTAAAAGTGTGGTCTGGCTTAATAATAAGAATACGCTGGATGGTCCCAGGCTTGGCGATGTAAAAATTCGTCAGTCCACCGTGGGTAAAAATAAAAGAGTTACTCTGATCATGAAAGAAAAAACCATTCATCTAAAAGCCGGTGAAACCTGGTCGGAAATGCCAGGTCATAGCGGCGACAATCCATAGCAGGTCATATGAATCTTGTTCCATTAAAAGCCGGGGCAGACAAACAGCGAGGACTTGCTTTGCTGGCGCTGGTTATTGTCATCGCACTGGCGTTTTTATCTTACGTCCTTTCGGACATATCGATTAATCAGATTCAAAATGAGCGGGCCATAAAAACACAGTTATCCCTGAAAAAAGCCAAACAGGCGTTGATTAATTATGCGGTTAGTCATATGGACAGGCCGGGGCAAGCGGGTGAAATGGGTTTTTTACCTTGCCCCGACGAAAGACCACCGCCAGCTATAACGCCGTTTGATGAGGGCAAACAGGAGCTGAATTGT